>Ga0210085_1000066_pt1 | contig 47718 bp, 42 predicted proteins | sample China_Galinas_PW_5_FD_184866 | JGI IMG/M metagenome (GOLD analysis project Ga0210085, IMG submission 184866) | Wetland microbial communities from San Francisco Bay, California, USA, that impact long-term carbon sequestration - China_Galinas_PWC_D1... | ecosystem: Environmental > Aquatic > Marine...
AGAAAAATAGAACTCGCCGATCCCTCAGATACCGGGTATTTTTGCCGTACGGCGAGCCGTGCACGTCCAGTTTTCGTCTGATGACACCTCATGGAGAAAAGAATCAATGTGTTATATTTCCATGTAGTCGTCATGGTGTTGAGGTCTGGAGAAAGCAAATGTTATCCATTCTCTCGGCCTTTCCTCTCCACCTCAGCGTCTCTGCGCGAGCAATTATCGCTCGAGGAGCTTGTCATGCTGAATCGTATTAGGGTTCTGGGCTATAAATCGCTCCGCGATATCGATGTGCAATTGCGACCGCTGTCCGTGCTGTTTGGCCCAAACGCGGCCGGCAAGAGCAATTTTCTCGATGCCTTGCAGCTCCTGTCAAAGATCGTCTCCTGCCGCACGTTAAAGGACGCCTTCGAGCCGCCTTATCGGGGAAAGCCCCTGGAGTCGTTTTCTTTTCCTGAGGCCGGGCTGAAGGGACTCTTGGCCAAAGATGTGGTGTCCTTCAGCATGGAGGCGGACTTCACGCTATCCGACGCGGTCGTGAACAGGGTCAATCGCCAGATCCTGGAGTCGAGGCGACCCCTGGAGGCAAAGAAAGAGCAAGAAGTAAAGGAAACGCAGCAAGCGCCCGTGCGGGAACGATACCTCCGTTATCGAATCGAGATCGAGATGCTGCCGCGATCAGGCATTTTGCGCGTTGCCGACGAGTACCTTGCGGCGCTGAACCGCAAAGGCGAGCCTACCGGCAAGCGTGAGCCCTTTTTGTCTCGCCGTGGAGACCGGTTGCACCTGCGGCTCGAGAGACAGGCTCACCCGACCTATTTGGATCGCTACCTCGATCACAGCATTCTGTCGCTTCCGCATTACCCGCCGCATTACCCGCACATGGTCGCCGCACGACAGGAGCTCAGCAGCTGGCTCTTCTTCTATTTCGAGCCGCGCGAGCGCATGCGTGCCGCCAATCCGGTCAAGGAGGTGCGGCATATCGGGCTTATGGGCGAAGAGCTGCCGGCCTATCTCAACACCCTGAAGGCGTTGGAGCCTCGCCAATTCAGTGCCGTAGAAAAGGCCCTGAAAACCATCCTGCCGCAAATCGACGGCATCGATGTCGACGTCAACGACCTGGGCGAGGTGGAGCTGAGGCTCCGTGAAGACGGTATACCCGTTCCCGCCCGCGTGCTCTCGGAGGGAAGCCTCAGGATCCTGGGTATGCTTGCCTTGACAGGAGCGAAGGAGCCGCCGTCCCTGGTAGGATTCGAGGAGCCGGAAAACGGTATTCACCCCCGGCGAATCCAACTGATTGCCGAGCTTCTAAAGACCCGAGCCGACATTGGAAGCACACAATACATCGTCACCACGCACTCCCCGCTTCTGCCGGATCTGGTTCTGGATGAATCCCTGTTTGTCACCCGAAAATCGGGCGTAGGGACGAGCATCGAGCCCTTCTCGACCTGGGGACCTTTGGCTCGCTGCGGCGACATCGACCAGGCATTGATCGACAACAGAGAAAGCCGCGGTGCGGAGATTCTCTCTGTTTCAGAGCGTCTCCTGCGGGGAGACTTTGATGGCTAGGAAGATCGCCGCATTCGTCGAGGACTTTGCGCACCGTCAGGTGATCGGAGCCCTCATTGACCGCATCGCCGCAGAGCTGGACATCGAAGTTCATTTGGATTGGCGAAACGCAAGACGCGGTCATGGAATGGTTGTGCGCGAGCTGAAGGAGTACCTCCGTGATCTCGGACGCCAGGGCAACCTACCGGATTTGGTGGTGGTCGCAACCGATGCCAACTGCAAGGGCCTGTTAGAGCGTACACGACAAGTCCCCATAAACGAGAGCCCGGTTTCGGTCGTGCTCGCCATCCCCGATCCCCACATCGAACGCTGGCTTCTTCTCGACGGGGCCGCGTTCAAAACGGCGCTGGGCCATGGCTGCCAAGCGCCGGATCAGAAATGCGCACGCGACCGGTACAAGCAAGAGCTGATCCAGGCCATCTTGGACGCCGAAGTCACGCCCAGCCTGGGCGGCATCGAATTCGCCGAAGACATCGTCAAGGCGATGGATCTGGACCGCGCCGCGAGTGCGGATGTCTCGCTACGGCGCTTTCTCGACGATCTGCGCAATGCTTTCCGGAGCCAGGGTCAATGAGCGATAGACGCCTCATCGAAGTCGCGTTCCCGTTGCGACAGGCTTCCATCGACTCGGTGCACGAGAAGAACGTGCGGCATGGGCATATCTCGACGCTGCACATCTGGCCGGCGCGGCGGCCCCTGGCGGCTTGCCGGGCGGCGTTGATCGCGACCTTGTTGCCGGACCCGGGGGACAAGGAGAAGCGGGATGCAATCTTGGAGCGGCTGGGCGGGAAGCTGAAAAAGACGACCAAGAAAAAGAAGATGCCGAACGGGCGGGTCGAGGAGATCGAGGCTCTGGAGACCGAGGGGGGGGTACTGCACTGGGGGCGCGAGTCGGCGCCGGACATGGACTGGTTCCGCGATGAGATCCGCAAGGCTTTCGGGGGGCAGGCGCCCAAAGTACTCGACCCCTTCGCGGGCGGCGGCGCGATCCCTTTGGAGGCGATGCGCCTCGGCTGTGACTTCACAGCCATGGACATCAATCCGGTGGCCTGGTTCATCCTCAAGTGCACGCTCGAGTATCCCCAGAAGCTTGCCGGACAGACCCGCAAGCTGCCGGACTTTGCAGTCCAAGATCCGGAATTTATGGCGGCCTACTTCAAGGCGAAGGGGCTAAAGCCGGCTGCCATCAAGCGTCATCTGCGCGTGTTGTCGGGGCTTTCGTCATCGAACATCCACCACCTTGAACGCGGTGAGAGCCTTTCCTTGCTGGATGAACCGGAGCTCAGTCCGGAACTGCTGGACGCGGACTTTGCCTGGCACCTCCGTGCCTGGGGACGCTGGGTTCTAGCGGAAGCGCGAAAGGAACTCGCCCGCTACTACCCGACATACGCCGAGTTCTACAGCCTCAAGCCCTACAGTCGTGTGCCGCTGGATACAGACGAGCCCTTGAAGCTGGTTCCCACCAACGACGACGGTGTGCCACAGATTGACGTTTTAAATGCCGGCTTCGATCAGGAGTATTTGGAAAATCCGGTTAATCCACGCTGGATCGCGAAGCCAACAGTAGGCTATCTCTGGGCACGCACCGTGCGCTGTAAGTTCTGTCGGTCGACAGTACCTTTGCTCAAGACTCGATGGTTGGCGAAAAAGGGCGACAGAAGGGTGATCCTTACAATGCGACCGAACGCGGACCGGACCGAGGTAGAGCTTGGGGTCGACTCCAACGTGAAGTTGATGGGAGGCAATGCTGCTCAACGTAGAGAGCATGACAAGCGCGTGGGCGCCGGCACGATGAGTAGGGCTGGCGTTACTTGTCCTTGCTGCGAAACCATTATGACGATGAAGGATATTCGACTCGAGGGATTGGGTGGGAGGCCAGGAACGTGTGTTACAGCGGTTATCGTCGATGGCCAAAAAGGTAAAGAGTACCGTCTTCCTACACGGCAAGAACTTGATGTTGCGGAATTACCTGCTCCAGCAATCAACAGAGTTTTTTCTTCACTTCCTTTTCGCATCCCTTCTGAACAGATTCCTATTGGCGCGAGTCGCCAAGGTGGAGGCTCGCCTTTTACAACACCGCTTTACGGTCTTACCGAGTGGAAAAAGCTGTTTACGGATAGGCAGCTTGTGGCTTTGGCAATCCTTATTAAGTTAACGAGATCGTTGGATGACCATTACATAGCTCACGGCTATCCGGAGAAAACGCGCGAAGCAATGGTTGGATTGCTGACGACAGTAATTGATAAGGTCGCGGACAGAGGAAGCGTTCTTTGCTCTTGGACGGTTGGCTGGGACAAGATTGGAAACACTTTCTCCAGGTTTGCATTGCCAATTACCTGGGACTTCGTGGAATCCGTTGCCACTGCCGATTCATCTGGAGGATACCCAGGCGGAGTCGAATGGACAGCGCGCTACGTTGATCATGCTCAAGATTTTGTAGCTCGTTCTCCAAAGCCGAAGATCGTTCGCAATTCCGCGATCTGCGATTATAGAGAACAATTCGACGTAGTTCTCACAGACCCTCCGTATTACGACGCCATCCCGTATTCGGACCTCATGGATTTCTTCTATGTTTGGCTCCGTCGCACACTTCACGGGTTGTCAGCGGAAATTGATCGCGCTTTTTCAGAACCTCTTGCTCCGAAATGGGACCATGAAACCAACGATGGAGGGTTGATAGATGATGCGTCCCGCTTCGATGGCGACAAGGAAGCGTCAAAGCGAAACTACGAACACGGTATGGGGCGCGTGTTTCAAGCGTGCCACAAGGCTCTAAAACCGGACGGCCGACTTGTTATCGTGTTTGCTCACAAGCATCCAGACGCCTGGGAAACACTCGTGGGGGCCATCATTCGGGCCGGATTTGTGGTAGATGCCAGTTGGCCAGTACAAACCGAGATGGGAAACAGGACACGGGCGCTCTCGTCTGCCGCGCTGTCGTCTTCAGTCTGGCTGGTGTGCCGCAAGCGCCAGCGAGGCGCGAAGCCCGGCTGGGATGCCCAAGTGCTCAAGGAGATGGAGACGAACATTGTTCAACGCCTTCGTGACTTCTGGGATGCAGGTATCCGGGGACCCGATTTTGTGTGGGCGGCCACCGGGCCAGCGCTGGAGCCCTACAGCCGTTACCCGGCAGTGCGCAAGGCATCCGAGCAAGGCGCCGTCATGGACGTCAACGAGTTCCTCGGCCACGTGCGCCGCATCGTTGTGGACTTCGTGGTTGGGCGCGTGCTCAGCCACGGCGAAGCGGAGCCTGATGTCGGCGACCATCCCTTGGATGACGTCACGACCTATTACTTGCTTCACTGCGCGGACTTCGGCCTGAAGGAGGCGCCGGCGGGGCCATGTATTCTCTACGCGATCTCCTGCGGGCTCTCGGAACGCGAGCTCGTGGATCAGTATGGATTGCTGGCGAAGGGAAAAGGCGGCACCAGCACCGAGCCGGACGAGACAGACGGTGACCTGGACGCGGAGCAGGAGGGTGGTTCCGGGAGCGGCGGCAAGCTCAAGCTGACGCCCTGGAAGAGTCGGACACATCGGGGCCTCGGCGAGGAGCCGGTCCGCGGCCGGGCGATCCCGCTGATCGATCACGTTCACCGGCTGATGCAGCTTTGGGTGGCCGGGGACGCGGTGAAGGTCGATGCACATCTCGACCGATTCGGACTGCGGCGAAGCCAAATCTTCGCGCAGTTGATTCAGGCGCTGATCGAGCAGAGTCGGGCCGAGGGCAATCAGGACGAACGCTCGATCCTGGAGCGATTGGCCAATCACTTAAAGCAGATCGGCAGCACAGCGCAGGGGGCGTTCGCGCTGGGGGACTGACGGGATTGGGTGCCATCAAGGGGTCAACATGGCGAAGACATCGACACTTCCTTGGCACGCAGTGATGGAGCTGCGCGCCGATATCAAGAGCACCGAGCTGTCGCAGAAACAGTTCGCGGCTGACTTGCATGATGTGATGCTGGGTCGAAATCCAGGCATCTACCACGATCCCGCCGAGCTCTTCGCGCTGACCTATCCAACCGCGAAGCTGCGGGACCTGGCGCGCGACGTGACTTGGCGCCTGGCCAGCAAGTCGGAAAAGGCGGTGCGCCAGCTTTACCTCACCTTCGGCGGGGGCAAGACGCACTCGCTGATCACCCTCGTGCACTTGGTGAGCGACCCGGAGGCGCTGCCGGACATCCCTGCCGTACAAGCAGTTTCGCAGCCACTGCGCATTGGACGAGGGCTTCCCGAAGGCTCGGGTCGCGGCCGTGGTGTTCGATCACTTGGACGCCGAGCAAGGGATGGAAGCGCGCGCCCCGGATGGGACGCTGCGGCGGCTGATGATGCCCTGGAGCGTATTGGCGTGGCAGTTGGCGGGCGAGGCGGGGCTCGAGGTGTTGAAGGCGGACGGGAGTGAGCGCAACAGCCCGCCGGCGACCAACGTCATGGAAGAACTGCTCCAGTTCGCTCGGAAGGACGTACCCGGCGTACTGATCTTGTTCGACGAGGTTTTGTGGTTTGTTCGGACGATGGTCGACCTGGATGCGGCCTGGACCGGACGCATGACGGACTTCCTGCATAGCCTCACGCAGGCGGTGGCCAAGGTGCCCCAGTGCTGCCTGGTGGCCTCCCTGTTGGCCTCGGATACCAACAAGATGGATGCCCTGGGCAAGCAGATCAGCAAGGAGCTCTACGACGAGCTCCAGCGCGTGGCGGACGAGGGGATCCAGCCGGTCGAGAGTCACGACGTGCCGGAGATCCTGCGCCGGAGGCTGTTCACGTTGGACAGCTATCAAAACACATCCGCATGGCCGCCACAGGTCTATGCGGCGCTGAACGGCTTGGAGACCGTCGACGCGCAGACCAAGAAGAACCGGTCAAGCGAAGAGAAACGTTACCTTGCCGCCTTTCCGTTCCACCCCGACCTCTTGGACTTGTTCTATGGAAGATGGACCGGGCTCGAAGGTTTCCAGCAAACTCGCGGAATCTTGAAGACGCTGGCGCTGGCCCTACGCGAGGCAGAGGCATGGGACAAGCAACCCGTCATCGGCGCCCAGGTATTTCTTGCCGCCGCGGATGCGGAGGGCCTGAGCACGGCAGCCAACGAGCTCGCGAACATCGCCCATGTGGAGCAGTACGAGGGGCGCAAGCAGAACTGGCCGGCGATCCTGAAAGCGGAGCTGGCCCACGCGGCGAATGCGCAGGAGGGGCTCCCCGGGGTCGCTGCCCGGGAGATCGAGCAGGCAGTGATGGCGACCTTCCTGCACTCGCAACCCATTGGTCAGAGCGCTAAGACTCGCGAGGTAAAGCTGCTGGTGTGCATCGGCAAGCCCGATCCGATCAACCTGGACAAGGGGCTACGCGCTTGGGCAGATACCTCCTGGTACCTGGACGATATCTTCACCGGTGATCGGGAAGCGGACTTGCCCAAGGTCTGGCGCCTGGGCTCCAAGCCGAACCTCAAGCAGATGCACCACGCGGCGCGCGAAGGCGTGAGCGATACCCTGGTGGGAGAGGTCTTGGAGAAGTCGATCCAGGACGCCGGCAAGCTCATCGAAGGCGCGCGAGCGGCGGGTGTGAAGGTCCACAAGCTCCCGGCCAAACCGGCCGACATCGAGGACGACGGTGCCTTCCACTATGCAGTGCTCGGTCCGCCGGCAGCGTCCGAGAGCGGTAAGCCAAGCAGTTACGCCAAACGCTTCGTCGACGAAACTACCGGCCTCGACGAGCCGAGGGCGCTCAACCGCAACGCTATCGTACTGGCAGTGCCGTCCCAGGACGGCCTGGACGCCGCGCACGACAAGGTACGTGATCTCCTCGGTTGGGAGGATGTCGCCAGGATGCTCAAGGAGCGGGACGACATCGAGACGGTCACGACGACACGCCTGACGACCAACCTCAAGACGACGAGAGCGGAAGTCGTGACCATGGTGCTCTTGGCATACTGCATTGCGGTAACGGTCAACGATGCCAACGCGGTCTCTGCCTATCGCATCAATGTCGACAACGAGCCGCTCTTCCCCAAGCTGATCGCGGACAAGCGCCTTCGTATCGAGACCAGCGCGGTCAACGTCGAAGCACTGCTACCGGGTGGTCCGTACGACCTCTGGGGTACCGGTGATACGGCGCGCTACGTCAAGGACCTGGTCGGTGCCTTCGCGGCCACCGCGAGCTTGCCCAAGATGCTCAATCGTCAGGCGATCCTCGAAACCTTGCTGCAGGGCTGCGAAACCGGCAACTTCGTGCTGCGCGTGACCCGGGCCGACAAGTCGCAGCGCACCTTCTGGCGCACCCGCCCCGATGAGACGGCGACACAGGACCCGACCCTGGAGGTTGTGCTCTCCGATACGGCGGTGCTCACCGAGCTCGATCCCGCCGTGCTGACACCGAACGTCCTGCCGGAGCTTTGGGATCAACAGGAAGTGGGTTGGCAGGATCTGTGCGCCTACTTCTCCGGCAAGCAGCTGGTAAGCATCGACATGGGAGGCTGGACCGAGGACGTGCTGATACCTGCGGTGGATGAGGAGGCTCTGAGAACCGCAGTAAGTACAGCCGTGCAGAAAGGGCTGATCTGGCTGGTGAACGGCACCGTGAGCTTGCTCGAGGAAGAAGTCCCGTCGGGTTTCTTGAACGAGCATGCCCAGCTATTGCCACCGCCCGCTTCGATCCCCGCCGCTCATCTGGTGCCGGATCAGCTCCCGGCAGCCTGGAGCGGAGAGGAAGCGACAGCCGATCACATACGCGGCGCGCTCTCGGCAAACCTGGGTAAGCCGTTACCCTGGGCGACTGTGCGAAAGAGCCTAGAGGAAGGCTTCAGCCTGGGACTGTTTGAGCGCACTTTGGATTCCGGCCCTTGGCCCTGTGATCTCGGCGGTGCGCCCGCGGTGAGGTTGCGCGTCGTTCTCGGTGTCAAGGATATTCCCATTCCAAGGGTACAGGGTACGGCGAAGACCGCGAAAGCGGTGCTTGAAACTCACGAGATCGTGGATCTCGCGGACACCGTCGACAAGCTTCTCGAGGCAACCGCGGGGCACGAGCTGCGTTTGACCATGATCGTGGACCTGGATCGCGAAGGCGGCGCCTCGGAAAACGCGATCGCTGGCGTCAACGAAGTCTTGGGCAAGGTGAAGGATGGGTGGATGCTGCAGTGAGTGAGTCTCGGATACGACCCCCTTCCGGGTTAAAGGCTATGACAGGGGCCAGGCTCGCATTATTTTATAATCGGGCAGCGCCGCGAACTAAGAAAACGGGGCCGTCCCCGAAAGAAGACCGAGTATCGATGCCGGGGAAGTCGACCGCTTGCGCGAGGCGTCCCCGAGGAGATCCGAGCGCTGTAGATACTCGTGGTCATGAGCGAAGGAGGCAGTCTGGCGGACTACCTCGTCGGGGACGCGAGGGCACCTCGAAAAATTCGAGGTGCCCTCGCGATACAGGCATGTGCCATTTCGGGAAATCCCAGGGAAGGGATTATTCGAGGTCCCCGAAAAAGGCTATCGAGCCTCGCCGCTTCGCTCAGTAGCCGCCCTTGCGCGCGACATAGGGTAGACCCGCGATCTTGTTTCCCTGTTTGCTCGGCGCCCGTGGGAAGAGCCTGTAGAGATCCTTGCTACTGAGTTTCTTGCCCCAGCGCTTGCCCATGTCTTTGTTGATCTGACGCTCCATGGGCTGGTTGCCGTTGTTGTTCAGGTACTCGTCACGCAGATATTCGAGCACGTCCCAGTGCTCCTGTGTCAGCTCCACCACTTCCTCGGCGGCGAGGATCTTGGCGACGTCCTGGTCCCAATCCTGGGGGTTGACGAGATTCCCGTTCTGGTCGGTTTCGATAGTTTTGCCGTTTACCTCGATGGCCATGGCTCACTCCTATTCTCGGTCTGACGATGCTTGCGGCTGAAGAACAACGCGTTCTATACGCGGTCGTGGATAAAACCAGGTAATTTTATGAATTTCTAAAGCGGCCGTCATCCCTATTGGATGCCCTTGCTGCGCGCCCAGAGGACTGCCGGGGGGGTCAGCTCGCCTTGCCGACCGCGTTTATCCCCTTGTGGGGGAGGAAGATACCGCAGCCCATGTCGCGATGGGGGCCCAATCCCTGCTGTTGCAGCTGCAGTGATTCTTCTCGGGACAAGTCCGCCAACATGAGGCTGCGGGTGTGGAGCGTCCCGCTCGGTATCCGAATGGTCGTGATTTTCCCACAAAGGGCCTTGCGTATGCGGATGCCCTGTTCCCGTAACGCCCGCGCGGACCGGTCGAGAAATGCCTCTTCGGTGTCGTCCGGCGCGCCTACGACGTAGCGCGAGAACAGCGTCGTTTCCTTGCTCAGCGCTCGGATCTTTCCGGGGCCGATCGTGAGGAGGCAGCCTGAGACGTCCAGGGTCTTGCCTTGCAGATCCACCATCAATGCCTCGATGCGCTCCTTCGGCACTCGGATGGTGAGCTTGGTCCGTCTGGAAAGGATCAGGTGCTGATCGGTGCCATGTGCAGGCCGCTCCCAGCCGTTCTGCGAGCCCGCCACGTGGACCGTGTGTACGGCGACGCCCGAGTCTCGCTCCGCTATCCAGGGGGCCGTGGCCTTCAGTGCCGCGGACAGGTCGTAGGCGTGGTCCACCGGCAGGTGCTTGCAGTCCACGGAGAAGAGGATATCGACGATGTCGTCGGGTGCTTGGAAAGCGGTGTCGGAGTCGTCTTCTTGCCAGAACATAGTCGGTGAAGCAGGGGGCTTGTAGGTAGAAGTAGGAGGATCGGCTGGATCTCGACCAAGTATTGCCACCCGCCGCTCAGTTCACGGGTAGCTGTGCCTGCAGGGACTCGCGGTCGAACCACCAATCGTCCTGGACCAGGACATCCACCACGTTGCGTAGACGCACCAGGAACTTGTCGGGCTCCTTCAGCTCGAGTCGCTCCATCCAGAGGTCGAATGCCTCCTGGTCGCTTACGTCGCCGTGACGCCTGGCTACCCCGCCAAGGATCTGGGTGGCGAAGAACATCAGGTTTTCCCTTTGCTGGCCGGTGGCACGGATGTCGGCAAGGAAGAGGGCGGTAGTGGCGGCGACGGCAGCCCCGTCCGCATCGTCGGGCGTTTCGTTCACGACATGCGTCAGTAGCTCGACCGACAGCTCGGGATCCATCGGATAGGTGACCGTGAGCCAGATGCCTTGACCGAGCGCACTGAGCGAGTCGGGCTGATCGGATTGGAACAGGACGTCGCAGGCATCGGCGGCGGATTCGAAGTCCTGGGACCGGATGAAGGTGTCCAGCGCTTCACGGCCCGAGGGCCAAGCTTCGGCACCACGCCCCAGATTGACCAGAGTGCGTGCCATTTGCAGTTTGATGTCGGCAATATCCTGGGCAGAGGCTGCACTCCGCTCCAGGTCCTGGTACCTGTCTTGTAAAGCCTGCAGATGGGATTCCAGGGCGGCCTCCTCGGCGCTGCGGTTGATGACCGAGTCCGCCGCGGTATCCCGTAGCTGGATCTGATTGAAGTCGAAGTGTTTCATGTCTCGAGTCTCGATTCTTCGCCGGGGGCTCTCAGCGGATCAGCCCGCTGAATGCGGCCTCGAGCCGGTCCTCCCAATCCTCCGGGGTGTCCGGGTAGGGGGGCTTGACGTCCATGCGGAAGAACCGCTCGCCTCCACGCGCAACCTCTTTGACGAGGGGCATGAGCTCGTCGAAGGATTCGATCTCCTTGTGTGCTACGAGGATGTCGCTCAGTTTCAGCATTCGTAATCCCCAACAGGGTTTGGCTTGCTGCCAGATATGTAGACCTCGCCAGGGGAATGCAACCGCTCCGATACGGCCAAGGCTGGTAGCGCATGAGGACTCGCTTATATTAGAATTCGTTGACTAACCGGTCGTCACAGCGTAACATCGCCCAATTTGCCGGGTCCCCAGAATCTCAGCAAGGTAATTTGCAGCCGAACAGGGGTGTAGCGCCCTATCCCTTTCGGGATAGGCAGTCGAGAGGACACCCCCCCGAAGGTGGAATGGCTTGCCCAAGGATTCCATGAGTAAATTGGTAGTGGATGATGTTGCCCCGCGGTAAAGTGGGGGAGAGCCATCTCGTGCCGTGCCGTCGCCGAAGAGATGATGATTCAGTCTGCTGCGAGCCGACGGGTCTTGAGATCCGAAGCAGCGAGCCGCACGAAGCAATTCAAAATTCTTAATCCGAATCAAACCCTTAAAGACTTAGGAGAGAAAGCGCAATGGCGATCGACAAGCACCAGACACCGATGCTCGACCAGTTGGAAAGCGGTCCCTGGCCGAGCTTCATCTCCGGTATCAAGCGGCTTCGAGACGAGCACCCGGAGGAGCGCATCAACCAGGTGACCAACAGCCTTCTGGGTCAGCTGGAGCACTCCTACGAGACCCGCAAGGGCTACTGGAAGGGAGGTACCGTGTCAGTCTACGGGTACGGAGGCGGCATCATTCCCCGCTTCTCCGAGGTCGGCAAGGCCTTCCCCGAGTCCAAGGAGTTCCACACCCTGCGGGTGCAGCCGCCTGCCGGCAACCACTATTCCACCGCCATGCTGCGCCAACTGGCGGACAGCTGGGAGAAGTTCGGCTCGGGTCTGGTGACCTTCCACGGTCAGACCGGCAACATCATGTTCATCGGCACGGACACCGAGAACACCCAGCACTTCTTCGACGAGATCAACGACTACGGCTTTGACCTCGGCGGCGCCGGTCCCTGCGTGCGCACCGCCATGTCCTGCGTCGGCGCGGCTCGTTGCGAGATGTCCTGCACCAACGAGCTCAAGTCCCATCGCTTGCTGGTAAACAACTTCACGGACGATGTGCACCGTCCGGCCCTTCCGTACAAGTTCAAGTTCAAGGTCTCCGGCTGCGGAAACGACTGTCAGAACGCCATCGAACGCTCGGATTTCGCAGTGTTAGGAACCTGGCGTGACGACATGAAGGTCGACCAGGAAGAGGTCAAGAGCTACGTCCAGAGCAAGGGCCGCCAGTACATCATCGACAACGTCGTCACTCGCTGCCCGACCAACGCCCTGTCCCTGAACGACGACGATACCCTAGCCGTCAATAACCGTGACTGCGTGCGCTGCATGCATTGCCTGAACGTCATGCCCAAGGCCCTGCACCCCGGCGACGACAAGGGCGTTACCATTCTGATCGGCGGCAAGCGCACCCTGAAGATCGGCGATCTGATGGGTACCGTGATCGTCCCCTTCAAGAAGCTGGAGACCGAGGAGGACTACGAGTCCATGGTCGAGATGGCCGAGGAGATCATCGACTTCTGGGCCGAGAACGGTCTGGAGCACGAGCGCTGCGGCGAGATGATCGAGCGCATCGGTCTGGCCAACTTCCTCGACGGTATCGGCATCGAGCCGGATCCAAACATGCTCAGCCACCCCCGCCAGAGCTCCTACGTCCGCCTGGACGGCTGGGATGAGGCGGCTGAGGAGTGGTTCGAGCGGCAGGCCGAGGCCGGCAACTGAGCGACTGTTCAGCTGGCGCGGGGGTGAGCCCCCGCGCAACACGTCGATCGAGATTTCCAACTGACTTTTTCCTTTTGATTTTGGAGGACTGGCGATGGCAGAAATGCGCGAGCCGATCGAATCCGGGTGTCCGGATCCATGGCAGTACCTGCATCCCGTGATGCGTAAGAACTTCGGCCTGTGGAAGTATCACGAGCACCCGCGTCCGGGTGTCCTGCGCCACGTGGCCTACAGCGGCGACGAGATCTGGACCGTCAAGGTCGGAACCCAACGTATCCTCGATGTCTTCACTCTGCGCAAGCTGTGCGACATCGGTGATCAATATGCCGACGGCTTCGTCCACTTCACTCTGCGCTCGAACCTGGAGTACATGGTCGACGATGCTTCCAGGGTGGAGCCGCTGATCAAGGCGGTCGAGGATGCCGGCTTCATCGTGGGCGGCACCCAGAACTCGGTGAGCATGATCTCCCATACCCAGGGCTGGCTGCACTGCGACATCCCCGGCACCGACGCCTCGGGCGTGGTGAAGTCCATGATGGACGAGCTCATCGACGAGTTCCAAAACGCCAACATGCCGAACCGGGTGCACATCACCACCTCCTGCTGCCAGATCAACTGCGGCGGGCAGGGCGATATCGCAATCAACGTCCAGCATACCAAGCCGCCGAAGATCAACCACGATCTGGTAGCCAATGTCTGCGAGCGTCCCTCGGTCGTCGCTCGCTGCCCGGTAGCGGCCATCCGTCCCGCCATGGTCAACGGCAAGCCCTCCCTGGAGGTGGACGAGCGCAAGTGCATCTGCTGCGGTGCCTGCTTCCCACCCTGTCCGCCCATGCAGATCAACGATGCCGAGCATTCCAAGCTGGCCATCTGGGTGGGCGGCAACCACTCCAATGCCCGCGGCAAGCCGACCTTTCAGAAGCTGGTAGCGGCCGGTATCCCCAACAACCCGCCGCGCTGGCCCGAGGCCACCGCAATCGTCAAGCGCATCCTCAAGGCCTACAAAGAAGGCGCCCGAGACTGGGAGCGCGTCAATGAGTGGATCGAGCGCATCGGCTGGCCGCGGTTCTTCGAGGAGGTGGAGCTGCCCTTCACCAAGTATCACATCGATACCTGGCGCGGCGCCCGTGCCAGCTTCAACTCGTCCAACTACATTCGCTTCTGAGCGGGCGGTGCGGCGAGACGCCCCGAGACACCCGGTAGGCCCTCTCCCAAAAGGGAGAGGGCTGGGGAGAGGGGGCACAGCATTTCGAGGTTTCCATGAAGTTTGCTATACAGGTCAACGAAGGGCCGTATCAACACCAGGCGTCGGATTCCGCCTACATGTTTGCCAAAGCCGCGCTCGAGAAGGGGCACGAGATCTTCCGCGTCTTCTTTTATCACGACGGCGTGAACAACGGCACGCGTCTGACGACGCCGCCCCAGGACGACCGCAATATCGTGAACCGGTGGGCCGAGCTTGCCGCGGAGCACAAGATCGAGTCGCGCACGAAAGACGACGACGGCAACGAGGTCGTGCAGACGGAGCTCGTCGTCTGCGTTGCGGCAGCCCAACGGCGTGGTATCGTCGATGAGGGCGAGGCCAAGCGCAACGGTAAGGATGCCACCAACATTCATCCCCGATTCCGGATCTCGGGACTGGGGCAGCTGATCGAGGCGGCCATCCAGTCGGACCGGCTCGTCGTGTTCGGTGACTGAGGGGGCACGACATGTCCGAAACGATCAAGAAATTCCTGTACCTGAATCGCAAGGCCCCTTACGGTACCATCTACGCATGGGAATCCCTGGAGGTCGTGCTGATCGGCGCTGCGTTCGATCAGGATGTCAGGTTGGTGTTCCTCGACGACGGCGTCTACCAGCTCACGAAGGGCCAGGATACGACCGGCGCCGGCATGAAGAACTTTTCACCGACGTACCGCACCCTTGGCGATTACGAGGTGAAGAGCATCTATGTGGACAAGGAATCCCTGGAGGCGCGTGGCTTGACCCAAGACGACTTGGTGGCGATCGCCTGGGAGGATTGGGAGACAGAGGAGGAGATCGAGAACATCGTGGAGGTGGTGGATACCGCTCGCGTCTCCGAGCTCATGGAAGAATCCGACGTGATCTTCAGCTTCTAAGGAGGGGTACGATGAGCATCCTGCACACAGTCAACAAATCGCCGTTCGAGCGCAATTCTCTGGAGTCCTGCCTGAAGTTCGCCAACAGTGGCGATCCCCTTCTGCTGCTCGAGGACGGCATTTATGCGGCCCTGAAGGGCACGAGCTTCGATGCGCAGCTGAAGACTGCACTGGACAAGCAGTCGATATATGTCCTCGGCCCCGATCTCAATGCCCGCGGTTTCACCGAAGACCGGGTGATCGAGGGCGTCAAAGTCGTGGATTATGCGGGTTTCGTGGATCTGGCCGCGGAAAACGACAAGGTTCAAGCCTGGCTGTAGGCATCAATCTGTCAAACATTCAATCGAATGGGAGAGTCATCATGGGTATCGACGTCAACGGTAAAGTCTACGAGACCGACGAAGAGGGTTATCTCACCAACATCCAGGAGTGGGAGCCCGGTGTCGCGGAGGTGATGTCCAAGGAAGACGACCTGGAGCTCACCGACGAGCATTGGGGCATCATCAACTTCCTGCGCGAGTATTACGAGGAGTATCAGATCGCCCCCGCTGTGCGCGTGCTGACCAAAGCAGTCGGCAAGAAGATGGGCAAGGACAAGGGCAACAGCAAGTACCTGTACGGTCTGTTCCCCTATGGGCCCGCGAAGCAAGCCTGCCGCTACGCCGGTCTGCCGAAGCCGACGGGCTGCGTTTGAGTGCTGTTGCACCGGTACAGGGCAGTACCGGAGTCCCCTGGGCGGCCGAGTCCGTCGGGGGATCGAGGAAGCGGGGGTGCGAATGCACCCGGTTCCGCGCAGAGCGAGCCCCGACGCCGGGTGTGCTCGCTGCGTTGCTGACTGTTCGGGGGGCCTCCCTGTCCCCCCGACACTTCGACGGATCTACTCCAAGGTAGCGGGAACATGTCGTTTGTGACGGTCCTATACGCCATCCTCTTCTACACCGCCACCGCAGTGCTGCTGGCGGGCCTGATCCGAAAGATCGTGCAGTATGCGCGAACGCCCGCGCCCCTGAAGATCCCGACGACGCCGGCACCGACCACGGAGACGGGCGTCGCCTTGCGCCTGTTCCGAGAGGTCGTGTTCTTCGAGAGCCTGTTCAAGGGCAACAAGTGGATCTGGATCTTCGGCTGGATCTTCCACTTCGGCCTCTTTTTAGTCACCCTGCGCCACCTGCGGTACTTCATCGACCCGGTGTGGCTGCCGATTCAGCTCGCCCAACCGTTCGGTATCTATGGCGGCATCGCCATGGTCGTCGGGCTCGCCGGTCTGTGGGTGCGTCGTTTCCTCGTCGACCGGGTTCGCTACATCACCGGGCCATCGGACCACCTGATCCTGGCGCTGCTGGTCCTCATCGGTCTCAGCGGACTCATGATGAAATTCGTCGTCCATGTGGACGTGGTCTCGGTAAAGATGTTCTTCCGGGGACTGATGACCTTCGATTTCTCCCCGTTGCCGGCAGATCCGCTGTTATTCCTGCACCTGCTGCTGGTGGTCGTGCTCATGATCGTCTTTCCGTTCAGCAAGCTATTGCACGGCCCCGGGTTGTTCTTCAGTCCCTCCAGGAACCAAGTCGACAACCCGCGGGAGAAACGGCATCTGGCGGCTTGGGCGAAGAGTCTGGAGCAATAGCCGCACAGCGGGTGCCGCCAAGGCGGGACCCAGAGAGGCAAGCAAATGGCAAAGGCAAACTTTTCAGTACCGGAGCTCCAGCAGTATGCGGAGATCCCGGCGATCGAGCCGGGCGCGACGGCCCACAGCAGCCCCTTCGTGTCCAAGCCGGAGTTTCAGGAGCCCCTCGGCTTTCCAGGGGAGCTGTCCGAGGACTGGCAGGAGAAGGCCATCGGGAAGATGGGTGAGCTGCTCGGCAAGTACCGGTCTCTTCGCGTGTACCTGGATTCCTGTGTGAAGTGCGGCTCCTGCACGGACAAGTGCCACTATTACTTGGGCACCAAGGATCCCAAGAATATGCCGGTGGGGCGCCAGGACCTGATGCGCAAGGTCTATCGGCGCTATTTCACGATCTCCGGAAAGTGGTTTCCCAAGCTGGTCGGGGCGTCGGACTTCACCCGCGAGGTGCTGGACGACTGGTACAGCTATTTTCATCAGTGCTCTCAATGCCGGCGTTGCTCCGTCTTCTGCCCCTACGGCATCGACACGGCCGAGATCTCCATGGCCGCACGGGAGATCATGGACAGCATCGGGGTGGGCCAAAAATACTGCAACGAGATCATCGCGAAGGTCTACAAGATCGGCAACAACCTGGGTCTGCCGGGGCCGGCATTGGAGGATACCCTCGAGGGCCTCGAGGAGGACGTGCTCGACGAAACGGGTGTCGAGGTCAAGTATCCCTTGGATCAGGAAGGGGCTGAGATCCTGCTCGTCACCCCCTCGGCGGATTTCTTCGCCGAGCCGCACGTGGACGGCCTCATCGGTTACGGCAAGGTCTTTCATGAGCTCGGCGTGTCCTGGACCCTGAGCTCCTACGCGTCCGAGGCAGCAAACTTCGGCATGTTCATCGGCTCTTACGAGAACATGCGACGGATTTCTCTGCGTATCCGCAAGGCCGCGCTGGATCTTGGAGTAAAACGTATCGTATTCGGGGAGTGCGGCCATGCCTGGCGGGTGGCCTATGCCTTTCTCAATACCCTTGCCGGTCCGTGGGACTTTCTCGATCCACGCTATCCGGTGCCTCAGCACATTCTGGAGCTCACCTATAACGCCATCCAGGAAGGAAGGCTCAGATTGGACAAGTCCCAGAACGACGACAAGGTGCTGACCTTCCACGATTCCTGCAACGTGGCACGCGCCACGCGCATGGGCGACCGTCCGGGCGGCCAGTTCGAGATCCCGCGGGCGGTAATCAAGGCGGTCTGCAACCACTTCTACGACATGGACGAGGAGACCATCCGCGAGCGCACCTTCTGTTGCGGCGGTGGCGGAGGGTTGCTCACCGACGACCTCATGGAGATCCGGGTCAAGGGCGCCAAGCCCCGCGTCGAAGCGCTGAACAACGTCATGCTGGAGAAGGGGGTTACGCATATGGCTGCGATCTGCGCCATCTGCAAGAGCCAATTCTCCAAGATCCTCCCTTACTACGGGATGGAGATGGATCAGATCGTCAGCGTGCACCAACTGGTGTCGAACGCAATCATCCTCACGGGGCAGGAGACGGATGAGGATGAGGCAGGGGAGGCGGCTTGAGCCAGACGAGACAGGGTCCGGCAGTGCTTGCCTCATCCCGATAGGGTAGCGGCACACAGATTTCATACAACATTAGGGTTTCACGGGTTAGGAGAACGATCGATGGCGACTACCAGCGACGAAATGAAGACCGAGCTTTCCTGGCGCCGGTACGAGGACGGCGATCACGTGTGGAGTAACCTGGCGGAGCAAATCTTCGTCCAGGACACCTCCCACAAGTGTCCTACCTATGTGCACAAGACGCCGCCCTGCCAGGGCAGCTGCCCGTCCGGCGAGGATATCCGCGGTTGGCTGGCCATCGCCCGCCAGCAGGAGCTTCCCCCTGAGGGCATGGACTGGAAGGAGTACGCCTTTCGCCGCTCCACGGACGCCAATCCCTTCCCGTCGATGATGGGTCGGGTTTGCCCCGCCCCCTGCCAGGATGGGTGCAACCGCAATGAGCTCGAAGACTTCGTCGGCATCAATGCGGTCGAGCAGTTCATCGGCGACAACGCTATCGCGCAGGGTTACAAGTACCAGGCGGGCGCCGATACCGGCAAGAAGGTCGCCGTCGTGGGCGGTGGTCCGGCAGGGCTTGCCGCCGCCTACCAGCTGCGCCGTATGGGGCACGCCTGTACCATTTTCGAAGCCAACGAGGGGCTCGGCGGGATGTTCCGGTACGGGATTCCCGGCTACCGGGTTCCGCGCGAGGAGTTGGATGCCGAGATCGGCCGCATCCTCGATCTGGGCGTTGAGACCCGCATGAATACCAGGGTCGGAAAGGATATTTCGGTCGAGGACCTGGACAAGGACTATGACGCCGTTCTTTGGGCATTGGGCTGCCAAAGTGGCCGCGGTTTGCCCGTGCCCGGCTGGGAAGGGACCCCGAACTGCGTGTCCGGCGTCGCGTTCCTCAAGGCATTCAACGAGGGTCGCATGAAGGTTACCGCGGACAAGGTGGTCTGCATCGGCGGTGGTGACACCTCCATCGACGTGGTCTCGGTCGCCAGGCGCCTCGGGCACATCGAGCACACCAACCCCGGAGATCGACCGGAGTCGGTCATCCATGATGGCTACGTTGCCCATGACACGGCGGTAACGGCGGCGGCCCAGGGTGCGGAGGTTACGCTGACGTCCCTGTTCAATCGTGCCGACATGATGGCCGCCGAGCATGAGGTACATGATGCGCTGACCGAGGGCGTTACCGTCCTCGACGGTGTGATGCCGTTGGAGCTGATCAAGGGGGCGGATGGTCGTGCCACCGGACTCAAGGTCTGCGACTGCACCATGGACGGCATGAAGCCCGTACCCACCGAGGGCACCGAGCGCATCTTGCCGGCGGACCTGATCGTCGCTGCCATCGGTCAAGGGGGGGATCTCACGGGCCTGGAGGATTTCGATAATGGGCGCGGCTTGATCAGTGCGGACAAGTTCTATCAGGTCCCGGATCGCCCGGGTCACTTCGTGGCCGGCGACATCATCCGCCCGCACCTGCTGACCACGGCCATCGGTCAGGCATCCATCGCTGCGGATTCCATCAACGAGTATGTGATGCAGGCGCCCCACGCCCGCCGTCCCAAGGTCGACGTGCACCATTTCAACCTGCTCGCGAAGATGCAAGAGGCGCACCTGGCCCCCGAGAAGTTCGATGTCGAAGAGCGCGGCGACATGCGCGGCACGGACGAAGGCAACTGGGCCATCCACAATTACGAGGACCGCTCGGGGGCGGAGGTCATCCCACATGATGAGCTGTTTCTCGGCCACTTCAAGTTCCATGCCCGCAACAAGCGCAGGGAGGAGGTGCCCACTGCCGAGGAGGTGCTGGGTCATTTCCAGGAGCGTCTCATCTGCCTGTCCGAGACCGAGACCATCGACGAGGCGAAGCGATGCATGAGCTGCGGGATGTGCTTCGAGTGCGACAATTGCGTCATCTTCTGCCCGCAGGACGCCGTCTACCGGGTGAAGAAGGACGAGAGCACGACCGGCCGCTATGTGGCCACCGACTATGCCAAGTGTATCGGTTGTCACATCTGCTCCGACGTCTGCCCCACCGGCTACATCAAGATGGGCCTCGGCGAGTAACTCAATCGGGACGAAATGATGGCCAGAGCCTTCATGGGAAGCAGCCTCTTTGCAATCCTCTTGGCGGGGGCGTTCATTGCCCAGACGGCATCAGCCGGCTCGGGCGAGGGAGGTTACGTAGTCCCCGGATCGAAAGCCGCGCATCTCGAGAGCTGCGTGGCGCCTACTCCCTTCATGCGCCGCAATCACATGGAGCTCATCCTGCATCAGCGGCATGTGACCGTGCATGAGGGAATCCGTGCCACTAAGGACAGCCTCTCGGGATGCGTTGCCTGCCACGTCAAGTACGATGAGGAACATCGACCGGTGCCGGTGAATGCGGAAGGGCAGTTTTGTGAGAGCTGTCATGAGCTCATGGCGGTCGATCTCACCTGCTTCGGTTGCCATGCAACGGTTCCGGCGCATACGGACGCAGAAGCGGAGGAAGAGGTTGCGGGAGAAGGCACCGGGGGGAGTCCGGGCTCGGGTAAAGACATGGTAACCGTTGCGCCAGCACTTGGTGCGGATGTGGCGCATGTCCATTCGAAAGACGGTCAAGGGGTGGGTGACTGACTATGAGCGAGCGCAAAGAAGAGGTCGATAGCGGGCGCCGTGGATTCCTCGGAACCGTAGCGGGCATGGCTGCCGTTAGCCTGGCGCCGGGACTCGTGCTGCACCGGTTGGCTAGCGCTGCGCCTCGCTCCGAAGCGGTTACCGGCGATGTCCGTTGGGGCATGTTGATCGACAGCAACAAATGCGCGGACGGTTGCGATGCCTGCGTTACGGCCTGTGATCTGGAAAACGGCCTCAATCTCCAGAGGAAACCAGAGGGAGAGAGTCAGTCCAAGTGGGACCAGCAGGTCGCCAAGTGGATTCGCATGGTCGAGGTCCAGGCCGATCTGAGTGGTCGCCGGAGCAGGCTGCCCCTGATGTGTCAGCATTGCCATTACCCCCCATGCGTGGACGTATGCCCCACGGGTGCGTCCTTCAAGCGGGCGGACGGCCTCGTTCTCGTGGACAGGCATATCTGCATCGGCTGCCGGTATTGCATGATGGCCTGTCCCTACAAGGCACGGTCCTTCATCCACGAGACCGTGGAGGTCAAGCTTACGAGCGTCCCGAGGGGCAAGGGTTGCGTAGAGAGCTGCACCCTGTGTGTGCAACGCCGTGACAATGGAGGGACTTCCACTGCCTGTGCCGATGCCTGTGCAGCCGAGGGGCACGACGCGATTCTGTTCGGCGACCTGAAGGATCCGAACGGTCCTTTGAGAAAGGCCCTCGCGGCTGTTCCGACCCGGGAGATCCGCGAGGATCTCGATCTCAACACGGGCGTGCGCTATACCGGCGTTTAATTCCTCGGGATGCTGTCATGAAGAGAATCGTCTATCGGGAGTGGAGACTCGCTCCTCAGCGCTACTGGGGACTGCTCGCTATCCTTGCCGCGGTTATCGCCCTGGGCGGGCTTGCATTTGCCTACATGGAGCACGAGGGCCATTGGGTGACCGGTATGACCAATCAGGTCGTCTGGGGAACGCCCCACGTCTTCGCCGTATTCCTCATCGTATCCGCGTCGGGTGCCCTGAATGTAGCCTCCATCGGCAGTGTCTTTGGAAAGGTGCCGTACAAGCCGCTGGCACGCCTCTCGGGTCTATTGGCGGTGGCGTTGCTGGCCGGCGGATTGACGGTGCTGGTGCTGGATCTGGGTCGCCCCGATCGCCTGGTGGTCGCCATGACCACTTACAACTTCCGGTCGATTTTCGCCTGGAATATCTTTCTCTACACCGGCTTCATGGCCGTGGTTATCGCTTATCTATGGACCATGGCGGAACGCAAGGGGAATCCCTACACCAAACCGGTAGGCGTCTTCGCGTTTGTTTGGCGCCTGATGCTTACCATGGGCACCGGGTCCATCTTCGGCTTTCTCGTATCGCGCGAGGCCTATGACACGGCTGTCCTAGCGCCCATGTTCATCGCCATGTCCTTCGCATTCGGCCTCGCGATTTTCCTGCTGGTGCTCATGTTCGCGTTCCGCCAGGATGACCGTCCCATTGGGGACGTCCTGTTGTTTCGCCTCCGTAACCTGCTCGGGGTGTTCATCGGGGGAGTGCTCTTCTTCGTGCTCGTGTACTTTCTGACCAAGCTCTATGGTGCGAAGAACTACGATCTGGTCTCTTTCTTCTTGTTGGACGGTTGTATCTACACCATATTGTTCTGGCTCGGCTGGATGCTCGTGGGCAACCTCTTCCCGCTCGGTATCCTGTACCACCCGGTGCATGGGAAGAGTAAGGTCTGGATCGCCTCGGCCTGTGGCATGGTGGTGCTGGGAGGTCTTGCCAGCATGTACGTCATTATTATCGGGGGACAGGCTTTTCCGATGCCGCTGTTTCCCAATAAGACCATCCTCGAGTCCGGCTTCTATGATGGCGTCCAAGGTGCCATTGCTTCCTATGTGCCAAGCATGCCGGAGGTCTTGTTGGGTCTCGGAGGAGTGGCCGTGGCCTTGCTGATCACTGCCGTCGGTGTGCGTGTGCTCCAGTTCCTGCCCGAGTCGCTAGCCGACCGGGACGTGGACCCCAATGCTGCAGCAGAGGCTTGATACTCTCAACGGCGCTTCCGTTGAATGGCGGAAAAGCGCCATAGAACATCAGGCACGCTCGAAGGGTCGGGAATGGGGCATTCTCCTGGCGGGCCGGGCAAGGTAATACCTCGCCTTTTTCTGACCGCCGTGCTTTAGGCTCTTCCGCATTCGACCTGTAGCAAAGCCACGGCTTTGCTTTCGCGCCGTGCCATGGCCCACGTCTACATCTCAGCTGCCCACAAATCCTCGGGGAAGACGACCGTATCGATCGGCCTGTGCCGCGAGCTTCGACGGTTGGGGGTATCCGTCCAGCCCTTCAAGAAGGGACCGGATTACATCGATCCCCTTTGGCTCGCCAGGGCATCGGGCCGCGACTGCCTCAACCTGGACTTTCACACCATGGGGCGGGCGGAGATCGGCGGTGCCTTCGCAGGTACCCTGGCGAATGCCGATCTCGGTCTGATCGAGGGCAACGTAGGTCTGTTCGACTCGGTCGATATCGGGGGTAGCAACAGCAACGCGGCATTGGCAAAGCAGTTGGATGCCCCAGTGGTCCTGGTCGTGGATATGCAGGGTATGGGCAGGGGGGTCGCGCCTCTGCTCCTTGGATATCAGTCTTTCGATCCGGAGCTGACAATCGCGGGTATCATCGCGAACAAGGTCGGCGGCACGCGTCATGAGACCAATCTACGCCGTGTCGTGGAGCACTATACGGACTTGCCCATGCTCGGTGCATTGCATCGGACCGCGACCATCGAAATCACCGAGCGTCACCTGGGTCTTGTACCCAGCAACGAGGCGGAAGAGGCGGACGCGACGATCGAACGGATCCGGGCGTTGGTTGCCGAGCAGGTGGACATCCCCCGTGTATTGGAGATTGCCAGGTCCGCTCCATCGTTGCCGGTCACCGAGGACCGGGGCAAATTGCCTCCGGTGTCGGGGGATCGGGTCCGCATCGCCATCGCGCGGGATGATGCCTTCGGCTTTTACTATTCGGACGACCTCGTTTTGCTCGCTCGTGCAGGAGCGGAGCTGGTGAGCTTCAGTCCGGTCGGGGATCAGGATCTGCCGGATGTCGACGGGCTCCTCATCGGAGGTGGGTTTCCCGAGTTTCGACTGCGCGAGTTGTCCGAAAACCGGTCGATGCGTGCAGCAATTCGCGACTTCGTGGAATCGGGGAGGGCCGTTTACGCCGAATGTGGCGGTCTCATGTATCTGTGCAGCGATCTGCATTGGGGGGACCGTCGGGGTGCCATGTGCGGCGTGCTGGGGGCGGATGTTGCGATGCATGAACGCCCGCAAGGAAGGGGGTATGTCCGGTTGCGGGAGAGCGAGGCATTTCCATGGTCAGGCGCTCCGGACAGGTCGCGGGAAGTCAATGCCCATGAGTTTCATCATTCCGCCATCATGAGCCCTGACCCGGCATGGACCTTCGGCTACGAGGTTCTGCGGGGAGCGGGCATCGATGGTCGCCACGACGGTATCGTATACAAGAACCTGCTCGCCGCTTACAGTCATTTGCGCGACGTCGGGGGGAACGGCTGGACAGGCCGTTTTGTAGATCAGGTCCGGGCTTGCCGGCGCTGATACAGGTGCCGGGAGCCTTTTCACGATCGGGGCAAGTGGCACACGGCTCAGCGCGGCCCCACTGGAGCTCGATAACCTGTTTCCGAGCATTATGCCCTAAAGCCTATCGCAGAGGTGGAAAGACCATGTTTAAAGTGACAGAAGCGGCGGCAAAGCAGGTTCTCAGCGCCGCCAAGCAGGGCGGTACCGAAGGATTGTCGCTACGCCTTGCGGCCAGCCAAAAGCCGGACGGATCCATCGACTACCATATGGGCTTCGACGATGCCACGGACGAGGACATCCGCATAACCTCGCAGGGGATCGATATCGTCATGGCACCCGAGTACACACCCCTGCTGGCCGAAACGACCATGGATTTCGTGGAGATCGAGTCGGGACAGTTCAACTTCATCTTCCTCAACCCGAAGGACGCCAATTACAGTCCACCCCAGGAAGGCTGATGATGACGAATACCGGACAGGGGTCCTTTGTCGCCGGGCCGACCATCCCTGATGCGACAACTGCCGTTCTCAGGCCCAGATGACCGGGCTCAGCAGCGAAGACACCTTTCGCCTCAACGTCCTGCTGGCGAACAAACCGCTGGCCGTTCGCGTCGATGAGTCGAAGATGATCGTCTGGGGCCTGTTTCACAAAGGCGAGTCCAAGGTTCCCCTCAACCCGGACGGACGCCCCGATCAGTATCTGCGCAAGGTCAAGGAGCTGATCTCCGGACATATCCTGGGCTCTCCCGGCGGCTACCCGATCTATCTGCGGCGTTGGACCCGCATGGGCCAGATGCGTGACGAGAGCCTGGAGCAGCTCTTGACGCTGGGCGAGCCGGAGGCGGTCGTAGCGGCAGTCTGCTCCCCTGGTCTGACCGATGAGCTGGCAAGGCGCGCCTGGTGGGCCATGGAGGACGCCGAGAACGCGCGCCGTATGCTCGCCAATCCGGAGGTCGTCGCCGGGACCATGGGCAAGATCCTGTCCCGTTACCTACTGGAGTTTCTCCCTTTCGAGACCGAGACCGAGAAGATGATGGAGTCGGTGCGGCTCGTGCTTCAGCCCGGGCTGATCGAGGAGACGGACCGCTTGTCCTTGTGGAAGAAGTCCGCCCGCAAGCAGGCCTATCTGGTGGGTTTCCTGCAGGCATCTCCGGACGATCTTCCGGAGCCGGTGCCGGCCCGCAGGGATGCGGAAACTCATGCAATACATCTTCGACCCATGGCGGAGGCCGGTAATCCTTGTGCCGCCATGCTGTTGCGCGTGCACTCTTCGTCCGGGCAGACGTTTCTGCGGACACTATCCACGGTGCTCGCAAGACCGCCTACCCAGGAAGTAGTCGAGGCGACTCTGGACTTGGCTCGCGAGTACTTCTCCTCCTTGCGTCTGGAAGGCGACCCGGACTTGCCGATGGACGATCTCTCGAGAGACGCCCAGGTTTACACTGGCGTCGATGCCCCGGACAGCGTGTGCGTCTGTCTGACGGCTGTGCCAGGCCTCCGGCGGGAGGTTTCAGCCATGCGTCTCTTGTCCGGGTTGGGCTACGGAGTGCTGCGCCCCCTTCTACGGGATTCCATGGCCACCGGGAGCCTCATGCGCCGCAAGCTCGAGCCGCTCACCAGTCCGCTGTTGGAGCGGATCGGGGTGCTGCAGGGGCAGATTGGCGATGCGCCCGGTAGTTAGGCGATTTCTGAAAAAAAACATACTAACTTGCTTGTCTTTCCGCCCGTCTTCCGCGTCGCGACATTGGAGTCAGAGTCTCATATTCGGAGCAGCAGACGGGTTGGCTCTTCCAGGGTATCCTTGATGGCTACCAGGAATTGGACAGCGTCGCGACCGTCGATAATGCGGTGGTCGTAGGACAGGGCGAGATACATCATCGGGCGGATCAGGATTTGGCCGTCGACCACCAGGGGACGATCCTGGATCTTGTGCATGCCCAGAATGGCGCTCTGTGGTGGGTTGAGGATCGGCGTGGACAGCATGGAGCCGAAGACGCCGCCGTTGGTGATGGAGAAGGTGCCGCCGGTGAGCTCCTCGAAGCTCAGGCTACCGTCCTGTGCCTTGCGGGCGAAATCGACGACGCCCTGCTCGATGCCGGCCATGGTGAGCTGATCACAGTTGCGCAGGATGGGTACCACGAGACCCCGCGGGGAGCTGACCGCGACGCCGATGTCGTAGTAGCCGTGGTAGACGATGTCCACGCCGTCCACGGAGGCGTTCATGATCGGGAAGCGCTGTAGGGCCTCTACCGCAGCCTTGACGAAAAAGGACATCAATCCCAGGCGCACGCCGTAGGTCTTCTCGAACTGGTCCTTGTAACGATTGCGCAGGGCGAGCACGGCGCTCAGGTCCACCTCGTTGAAGGTGGTGAGGATAGCGGCCGTCTGTTGCGCCTGGACCAAGCGCTCGGCCACCCGTGCGCGAAGCCGCGTCATGGTAACGCGCTGCTCCGGGCGTCCGGCCTCACCGGTAAGTCGCGGGGCTTCGACGGCAGTGGGCGGCGCGTCCTTCTCGTCGGTCGGTGTGCTCTGTGGCTGCTCTCGCTCGTGGGCATCGAGAAATGCCACCACGTCTCCCTTTTGGATACGGCCGTCCTTTCCGCTGCCGGGAATGACACTCGGGTCCAGATCCTTCTCCTTGACCAAGCGCCGTGCTGCCGGGCCGAGCACCGGCTGCGCCGTTGCGCCCTGTGCCGTTTCTTTTGCGGGGGCTGTTGCACTTGGCACCACCTCTGGTGTCGTGACCTCCGCATTCTCCACGGCGCCCTCTTCGATCAGGGCGAGCAGGGTGTCGGCCTGCACGGTTTCGCCTTCCGGTGTCTTGATCTCCGCGAGCACGCCGTTGGCGGGGGAGGGGACTTCGAGCACGACCTTGTCCGTTTCCAGATCGACCAGGCTCTCATCCTTTCGCACTGTGTCGCCGGGCTTTTTGTGCCAGCTCAATACTTGGGCGTCGGCGACGGATTCGGGGAGAACGGGAACGCGTACTTCGCTGCTCGAATTTCTGCTGCTCACAGGTGGATCCTTCGATTCATTCTGGGGTTGATGTGGCCGGTGATGGCTTCGTCGACCAATTGTTGTTGTTGCTCCACGTGGACCGCCCGGTGGCCCACGGCCGGGGCGGCGGAGGAATGGCGTCCCACGTAATAGATGTCTCCGTCTTGCGGGAGAAGGCGAGTGAAGCGGTGCTTGATTTGGTTCCAAGCGCCCTGATTCTGCGGCTCCTCCTGACACCAGATGAGCTGCTTGGCAGAAGCAAAAGGCGCGACGGCCCAGTGGAGCAGATCCACGGGGAAAGGATAGAGCTGCTCGACGCGCAGAATGGCGACATCGCTGAGCCCCCGACTGCGGCGGGTCTCCAGGAGGTCGTAATAAACCTTTCCACTACACAGGATAACACGCACGACCTGTGCGGGATCGATGTCATCTACCTCGCCGATCACAGGTTGGAAGCCATTCTTCGCCAACTCCTCCAGGCTGGAGGTGGCCTGACGGTGCCGCAGCAGGCTCTTGGGTGTCATGACGATCAGCGGCTTGCGGTAGCTACGCAGCATTTGGCGCCGCAGCAGATGGAACATCTGCGCCGGACTCGTGGGGACGCAGACCTGGATGTTCTGCTCAGCCGATAGCTGCAGGAATCGTTCCAGGCGGGCGGAGGAATGCTCCGCACCCTGTCCTTCGAGCCCGTGGGGCAGCAGCATGACCAAGCCGCAGCACAGGTTCCACTTGGTGCCGGCCGAGGTGATGAACTGGTCGATCACCACTTGGGCACCGTTGGCGAAGTCGCCGAATTGGGCCTCCCAGAGGGTCAAGGCCTGGGGCTCGGCGGTAGCGTAGCCGTATTCGTACCCCAGCACAGCCTCCTCCGAGAGGATGGAGTCGATGGCCAGGAAATCGCCCTGGCTCTCGCCCAGATGTTGCAGAGGCGTGTAGCTGTTGCCCGTAACCTGATCGTGGATGACCGCGTGGCGGTGAAAGAAGGTACCGCGACCGCAGTCCTGACCGGATAGGCGCACCGAGTAACCGGCATCGATGAGGGTCGCGTAGGCCAGGTTTTCCGCAAAACCCCAGTCTGCCAGCTGGTCTCCGCTCGCCATCTTGAGGCGCTCGCCCCAGATCTTGGCGATCCGGGGATGGAGCTCGAATCCCGCGGGCACTTCCAGCATGCTCTGCGCCAGTGCCTGGAGCTTCTCCCGGTCGATCCTGGTGTCAGTGGGCTCGTCCCAGGGCACGAGCCGGCAGTCCTTCCAATCTGCGCGATAGGCGTGGTCGAGTCCGCTCATGACCGGGCGGGTTACAGCCACCCCGCGCTCGATGGAGGTGCGGTAGTCCTCGGCCATGGCGTCTGCCTCTTCCCTGGAGACAATTCCCGCGTCTGCCAGCCGGACAGCGTACAGGGCGCGCGCCGTGGGCTTTGCGCGGATCTTCTTGTACATCATGGGTTGGGTGACCGATGGCTCGTCCGCCTCGTTGTGACCCAGGCGGCGGTAGCACACCATGTCGACGAGCACGTCCTTGTGAAACTCGTTGCGGAAGTCCAGCGCCATGCGGGTGACGAAGACGACTGCCTCCGGGTCGTCGCCGTTGACGTGAAACACGGGGGCCTGGACCATCTTGGCCACGTCCGTGCAGTAGAGGGTCGAGCGGGTGTCCAGGGGATTGCTGGTGGTGAAGCCGATCTGGTTGTTGACGATGAGGTGGAGGGTGCCGCCGGTGGAATAGCCGCGGGTCTGGGAAAGACTCAGGGTCTCCATGACCACCCCCTGTCCGGCGAGGGCCGAGTCGCCGTGGATCAAGAGGGGAAGGACGAGATCACCGGTGTGGTCCTTCCGCCGGCGCTGGCGGGCGCGCACCGCGCCCTCGATGACCGGGTCGACGATCTCCAGGTGGGACGGGTTGAATCCCAGGGCCAGGCGCACGATGCCGCCGGGGGTATCGATATCCGAGGCGAAGCCCATGTGGTATTTGACGTCACCGGCGAGCTCCTTCCATTCGGGGGAGGCACGTCCCTCGAATTCGTCGAAAATCTCCTGGGTCGGTTTGCCCAGGATGTTGGTGAGCACGTTCAATCGGCCACGGTGGGCCATACCGATCACGATCTCCTTGACCCCCTTGCGCCCGGCACGCTGAATGAGCTCGTCCAGAAGCGGGATCAGGGCCTCTCCGCCTTCCAAAGAGAAGCGCTTCTGACCCACGTAGCGGGTATGCAAGTACTTTTCGATGCCCTCGGCAGCGGTGAGCATGGTCAAAAGCCAGCGCCGATCGGTGGAGTTGAGCTCCGGCCTCGCCCGGTAACCCTCGAGACGTTTCTGTATCCAGCGCTTTTCATCGCTGTTGGTGATGTGCAGATACTCCGATCCGACGGATCGGCAGTAGATTTCCCGGAGCAGGGCGATGATATCGCGCAGGCGCATGCGGTCCGGGGCGTACAGGGATCCGGTGTGAAAGATCTGATCCAGATCGGTCTCTTCCAGGTTGTAAAAGGCCGGCTCGAGGTCGGGGACCCTGGGCTTCGGGCGCAGCTCCAGTGGGTCGAGATCGGCGACTTGGTGGCCGCGGGAGCGATAGGCATCGATCAAGCGCAGAACCGCCGCCTGTTTCTCCGCTGCGGACGGCTCCAGGCGCTCGGTGGAGCGGGTCAGGGCCCTGCTGCGGCTCTCTTGGGCCAGGCGCAGAAAGTTCTCCCTAACCGGTCCATGGGGGACCTCGTTGGCCGCTTCACGATGCATCGCAGCAAAGCGCTCCCTCCAGCCCTCGTCTACGCTTTCCGGGTCCTGCAGGAAGCGCTCGTAGAGGTCTTCTATGAAGGTGGCGTTACCTCCGAAAAGAGGGGTGGAGGCGCGGAACAATTCGATCAAGGCACTCATGGTGGTATGCTCGACGGAGAGGGAACTATCGTTATCCGAGTCTGCCAGATTATGACATTGTCGATACCACGGATCATTTTCGAAAAGGTGTTTCTTTGCAAGCAGTCACACCTAGTCGGCTTCCGCGTCGGGTGGCGGATCAGGGCATGGCGTGGAGGTGCACGGTGAGCTCCTCCGACACAAAGATGTCTATGGCTGAGCGACAGCGCTTGAGGGTCCGTCTTGCGAGCCTGGAGGCGGATGCGGCCTATTTCCAGGCTCGCCTGGAGATTCTCGGAGAGCCGGTGACAGCCAATCAATTTGCTCAGCATAGGGTATTCGAGGTCTTGAGAAAGGGCCTTGACGACCTAATCCTGAAGACCAAGCGCCGGATGTTGGACGAGTAGTGACGTGGCTCGGGCGAGGCGACAACGATGTTCGACAGAATTTGCGTACATCGTCCTTAGCTCAGGCGGTGGCCGGCCTGGGGGTTTCCTGAATGTGGTTACTGCTTCTTTGACTTTTCCATCGCTGGGTGCATTCTCTCACATGGGAGGCAGAGCATGGGTTTTTTCACAAAATGGATGGCCAAGAGAAGAGGCGCTAAGGCCTATTCGAAGGATGCCGCAGAGTTGTACGTAACGATTCGGGAGCAGCAGCCGACCCTTAATATTTATGCCATCATTTTCCAGATCATACGGCGTGATCTGGTGCGATGGTCTTTCTCGCCGGAGCAGGGCCAAAGACTCATATCCCGCGTACGCTCTGTTGCTCAATCGGCATACAATCCTTCGGACTATCACGTCCTCTTGAAGTATTGCGTGGAGCTTCCCTATATTGGAGGCAATACTCATCGGGAGAAAATGCCGCCGGACCTGCGAAAGGCACTCTATGATGCCGCGTTGGAGGGGTTGAACGAAGGGCTCGGACCCTACCTCTACACAGCGAAGTCCCTGTATACGACGAGGAGTAGTGAAGGACTGGAGCATCATCCTGTTTCCGGAGTTCGATCGAATATTCAGTCCGGTGACTTATCCGGGCAGGACGATGATTCCGAGTCGGACGGGATGCTCGCAGAAGGGACGCACGACGACAATTACGAGCTGGCGGAGACCATGCTCGATGGTGTTCCTGAAAACAAGAGCGATCTTGCGCGAGAGCCGGCAGACGTCGCCGGAGAAAAATCGGCATTCTCCTCGGAATTTAGGAAGATAGCCAGGTATATGGATCGACTCTATCCCCCGGTCAAGAGAGGCGACGTGTCCATTCGTTGCTTTGAGCTCCCGGAGCGCCATGTGTTATTCGTTCTGTGCTTCAATGGACAGATACGCAGCCGGGCCGTGAGCTTCTCTTCCAATACGGTCGAGCTCCATTTCGATCTGCCGGATGCCCAAGAAGCGATCGACAATTGCCTGAGTAACCGTGCAAACGAGAAGACCTATTTCCATCTCTGCTTGTCGCTGATGAATGACCCTGACTTTTATACTGACGTCAGACGTTCGATCAAGAAGGCGATGGTTCCCGTATTCTATGTGATCGCGAATAGCGAAGACAGGACCATTCGTTTGATCCGTGTGGCGCGTGCTTTGGCGGCAAAGGCTCGGGATTTCGAATCGGAATCGGCAGGTTCCCTGGACGCATGAGGCAAGTATCGTTTCCTTGCAATGGCGCTGCCCGTTCGGATAATCGCATCCCTTTGCTCGATATCTCAAACAACCCGGCGAGGTGGAAGGTGTGTTCAAGAATGCCCGGTTTTATCGCCTGAAAGATCCGCTCGACATGGATGGGGAAGGTCTCGAGAGGCGACTCGTGGAGCGTTCTTTCCGCCCCTGCGGGCCACTTCAAACCGCTAGTCTCGGCTGGTATCCACCCCTCGGGGGGCAGACCCGGGCGCTGACCCATGCCGGCAACGGTTGCGTTGCCCTGTGCGCTCGGCGCCAGGAGCGCTTGTTACCCTCTGCTGTGATCGCCGAGGCCGTGGACGAGCGGGTAGCCGAGATCGAAGCGCGGGAGGTGCGCGACGTCGGACGTCGGGAGAGGGGGCAAGTGCGCGAGGAGGTTTTGCTCGACATGCTGCCGCGGGCGTTCACCCGCTCGCGTCAGATACGTGCCTACCTGGATCTGGTCCGCGGCTGGATGGTGGTGGATGCTGCCGGCGAAAAGGGTGCGGAGGAGCTCGTCGATCTGCTCCGCGAGACCTTGGGCTCCTTTCCGGTCCAGCCGCCGCGTCCGGCGCATGCGCCGGCGACGGTCATGACGGCTTGGGTCGCTGCGGGACGGACACCGGACGGCCTGGAGCTCGGAGATGCCTGTGAGCTGCGAGACCCCCGGGACGAACGGGCGCTGGTACGGTGTAGCGGGCAGGATCTCGGCTCCGAGGAGATCGCGACCCACCTGCGCGCCGGCAAGGAGGTGGTCAAGCTCGCCGTCCGCTGGCGGGAGCATTTGGAATTTCTGCTGGACGAGGATCTGTCCTTGAAACGCCTGCGATTTGCCGGCGCCTTGCTCGATGAGGCGTTGGAGCCGGATGTAGAGGACGAGGCTGCACGATTCGACGCCGATTTCGCCATTCTGGTACTTCAATTGCGGGAGCTGATCGAGCGCCTGGAAGAGCTGTTTGCAATGGCTGGAGATGCTTGAGCTTCTTTATCCCTTTCCCGCCGTGGTGCGAGACAGTCCGGCGTGACCCGCTTCGAGGCACCTTCGCCCGGAGCTGGGTAAGCTTCCTAACAGGGCCACTCGACCAGGTGATGGACGAGGGGGCCGGCGTCCTTTTCGCTGATGACGCGACCGTATACCGACTCTCCGGCGTTCGAAACCGTCCCTGGATCTCTGGTTATCAAGGGGTGCCACCGCGGCAGTGGGCGTTTCTCCGCGAGCAGTCGGTAGGCGCAGGTGGAAGGCAGCCAGCCGGGTTTTTCCAGCACCGACGGTGTCAAGGTCACGCAACCCGGAACGACCTTGGAACGGTTCGCATAGTCGCCGCAGCGGCAGGTTTCGAGGTTCAGCAAACCGCAGGCCACGTTGGTATAGTGGATACGTCCGGTGTCCTCGTCCTCGAGCTTTTCCAGACAGCACTTGGCGCAGCCGTCACAGAGGGATTCCCATTGCTCCGGGCTCATCGCAGCCAGGGGAGTGGTCTCCCAGAAGTTGTCGCCCTGTGCGTCCATCGCCCGATGATCGGGCAAGGACCGGTCCCTTTGCAACTGTTTGTCCACGTATGAGGGAGCCATCGTGCCTGATCTGCGACCAAGTGTCCCTGACGGGAATATCGGTGTGCTCGGCGATCGGATGCTTCTTGAGACTCCGATCGGGCCGATCGGGATTTCTTGGCGGGGCAATATGCTGACGGGTGTGGATCTTGAGCCGGATGCTCCAAGTGAGACGTCGAAGTGCTTGCCTGACTTTATCGCAGACCAGTTCGATGCCTATTTCCGCGATGGGGCGGAGCGCTTGGATCTGGCCGTCGAGGTACAGGGCACCCGATTTCAACATCGCGTTTGGCAGGCTCTTCGGTCCATCCCGTCCGGAAGGACGATCACCTACGGCGAGCTCGCGAAACAGGTAGGAGGCAGCGCCCGCGCGGTCGGTGGAGCGTGTCGTGCCAATCCCTGCCCGATCGTCGTGCCCTGTCATCGGGTGGTGGGCGCAACCGGTCTCGGGGGGTTTGCCGGTGACACCAGTGGTCGCAAATTGGCGGTGAAACGTTGGCTGTTGCGACACGAAGGCAACGAGCTTTTCTGATCCCTGGCTCGGATGTCCCATGGCGACTGCCTTCGTCGATTCGTTCTCTCGGCGTGTTGGCGGGAAGATGCCTTTGCGATGATGAGGGACAGCGAGAACGACCAGATCGAACGTTTCGCCGATGCTCTCTGGATGGAGCGGGGACTGAGTGCGAATACCCTGTCCGCGTATCAGTCGGATCTCAGGGCCTTTGCCGGCTGGCTCTCGAGGGAGCGGGGGAGGGGGCTCGCCCGGGCCCGGCGCGGCGATCTGCTCGATTATCTGGCCGTGCTGTCCGGCCAGGGGCGAAAGCCCCGTTCCTCGGCGCGGGTCTTGTCCTGTCTTCGTCAGTTCTATCAATACTTGTTGCGACAGGGCGTGATCGAGCAGGATCCGAGCGCGCGGGTGGAATCACCCAAGCTGGGCCGTCCTTTGCCCAAGACCCTCACGGAGAGGGAAGTGGAGGCGCTCCTGGAGGCTCCGGCCACGAACGATGCCCGAGGTCATCGCGACCGGACCATGCTGGAGGTCTTGTACGCGACCGGTCTGCGGGTCTCGGAGCTGGTGGGATTGACGTCTCAGCAGGTGAGTCTGTCTCAGGGCGTCGTGCGGGTCACGGGAAAAGGGGGCAAGGAGCGCCTGGTGCCCCTGGGCGAGGAGGCGTTGCTCTGGCTGCGCGAGTACCTGCGTGGTCCGCGTCAGGAACTTCTCGGTGGGCGCCTCTGTGATTTTCTCTTCCCCACCCGGCGTAGCGACCGTATGACGCGCCAGGCATTCTGGAAGCTCATCAAGCAATATGCCTTGGAGGCCGATATCGGCAAGAGCCTGTCTCCGCACACCCTGCGCCACGCCTTCGCCACCCACCTACTCAACCACGGTGCCGACTTGCGGGTGGTGCAGATGTTGCTCGGTCACAGCGACCTTTCAACGACCCAGATCTATACGCACGTGGCGCGCGAGAGGCTCAAGGAGATTCATGCTCGCCATCATCCTCGGGCCTGACCGGCTCCTCTCGGCAAAGTGGAACTGAATGCCGGCTTGGGTTACCGTGACGAATCTCCGCATGAATGATTACCCGGCTGTTTCGGCAGGGGCCGACGGATCTCGACAGCCGGTTGGCCGTATCCGTTTCCCGGATCTTGTCGGTTATGAGGTTTTTGGTTATGTCGAAACTCGGAAAAGTCCTTCTTGTCGGTCTTGTGCTGACACTGTCAACGTCGCCGGTGCTCGCCGGGCCGGAGAGCAGGATCAAGGCACGGCTCGAGAAGCTGTTGCCTGAATACCATATCGACAGCATCGAGAAGACCCCGATCAGCGGACTCTACGAGGTCGTCATAGGCCCGCAGGTGCTCTACGTGAGCAGCGACGGCAGGTATATGATGCAGGGTCAGCTGATCGACCTTGTCCGCGGCAAGGATCTGACGAAGCCGAGTCTTGCCGCCGCGCGCAACAAGGCCGTGGACAAGCTCGGCGAAGACAAGATGGTGATCTTCGCCCCTGGGAAATCGAATCACACGGTGACCGTGTTCACAGACATCGATTGCGCATATTGCCGCAAGCTGCACAGCGAGATCGAGGAATACGAAGCTGAAGGAATCCGCGTCCGCTATGTCTTCTTTCCCCGAGCGGGCATCGGCAGCGATTCATACAAGAAGGCGGTTGCCGTCTGGTGCTCGGACGACCGCCGACAGGCATTGACCGATGCCAAGGCGGGTAAGCAATTGACACAAAAAACTTGTCGCAATCCGGTTAAGAAGCAGATGGAGCTCGGAGAGCACCTCGGAGTTTCCGCGACGCCGACGATCCTGCTGGAAAACGGCGAGCTGCTTCCCGGGTATATTCCCCCGAAACAACTTGCTCGGATTCTCGATGCCGGGTAGCCGCAAGCGGCGCCACCTGCATTCGAGCCCCTGTGCGTTTCCGGGCCAGTCCTGAGTCGAGACCTGAAGCTATCAGCGAGACCGCATGTCTTCGCATCGAATGGAATACGCGTGGCGGACCGACAGAGGTCGGATACGAGCCGCCAACGAAGATGCAGTGGCTGTATTCCCCGAGTCGGGATTGGTGATCGTCGCCGACGGTATCGGCGGTGCCAGCGCCGGAGATGCCGCCAGCAATCTCGCCGTTCGGGCGGTGAGCGAGCGGTTCCACATTGGTAATACGCTTCCGGCGGATCAGCGCGTGGCTCGTCGTCGTGCACAGGAGGCGGTGGGAGCAGCGAACCGCGCCATCTGGGAATCCGCCCAAACAACGGAGCATCATGCAGGCATGGGCACCACGCTGGTGATGGGATATGTCTGTTCGGACTGGTTGGTTTTCGCTTACGTGGGTGATTCCCGACTCTATCGCCTGCGCGACGGGGACTTCGTCCAGCTGACTCGGGACCATTCGCTCATTCAAGAGGTCGTCGACCGGGGCTTCTTCTCCACCATCGAGGATGCACAGCACTACGGAATCAACCGGAATATCCTCACGCGAGGTCTGGGTACGGGACGCTCGGTAGCAGCGGACTTCGGCGAAGAAGATCTACGTCCGGGTGATCTCTATCTGTTTTGTACCGATGGTCTGACCGGAATGGTCGACGATCGGAACATACGCGGAATGCTGCTGAGGGCCGACGAAAACTTGGATCTGTTGACACGCTCTCTGGTCGAGCTCGCTTGCGATGCCGGAGGGTTGGATAACATCACGGTTGCCCTGTTGAGGGTGTCCTGACAGGTATCGGAATAGCCAATGATGGGTTCTCTCAGGGTGCCGAGGACGGGTCCCCAGCCCCTTTCCCAAATGCGTTCCCCTGGGCCCGATTCAGATCTACGCTGAAGCTTTCACCGGTGGCGTAGTGGCCGGCGCAGTCCGCCTTCCCGTCCTTGCCGGGTACACACTCCATGCGTGGGCGTCCGAAGTTCGCGCCATCCGGGCAACGGATGTCCTCGGCGCTGTCAATGACGAGCTTACCGCTGCGCATGGCCGCCTGAGCACCGGCGGTGCAGAGGCTGCCGTCGTAACGTCTGAGCTGAACCTGCCCTGCCCCGTTCTCGAGCCGGTAGCTCATCTCGACCGGCAGGCTGGTGCTCGGGTCTTGGAGCGAGGTCGCGGTCCGCCAGCCGCCGTTCAGGAAGCGAGTGGAGCCGGTCGCCATCGCTTCGGCGGGGATCCGCAGCGGCTCGGTTGCCTTACTCGGAACGCCGGTGCCGGACCGCTGCGCCTCCGGAGATTGGGGCGGCGATTTCGGCTCGGCGTGTGTGTCAGCGGGCGCCGGCTTCTGGGTCAGATCGGGGGCGGGCTGCTCGGGCTTCTTTTCCTCGTCCTTGGACTCCGGCCTCTTTGAATGGCCGGTGGGCGGGGATTCGGGCTCTTGGGTGAGCTCGGGCGCCGGCTTTTCGGGTGGCGGCTGGTCGGCCTTTTCTTCCGTTTTTGCGGTGGCCCCCTCGGGTTTCTGCTCGGGTATCTGACCCGCGTCAGGCGGTGCCTCAGGGGCCTGCGTCTCAGGGGATTGGGACAGATCCGGTAGCGGTTCCACGGTTTCCGGCTTCGCAGCCTCGGTAGCGGAAGCCGTTTCGTCCGGCGCCTGAAGATCCTTTGTCTTCGCTTCTTGTTCGGCCTCGACTGGCGGGATATCTGTCGCCGTTGGCGAGGCTTCAGTCTCTAAATCTGCCTCGGCTGGCTTCTGAAGGTCCGTCGCCGATTGTTGGTCGAGCTCGGATGCCTTGATCCCGGTCGCGTCTTTGGGGGCTTTGGCCTCCGGGGGTGTCTCATCCGGAACAGGCGCGAGGTCGCTCGTCAGGTCCGTGGAGCCAGCTGTTGCGCCGGAGGGAAGCGTCTCGGTTGCCCCAGTCGGGACTGCCGTTCCGCTGGACGTGATCACATCTCGCTCGATGACCTTCCCCTCCGGCCCGACTACCCAGTGCTCGTTGTCATGGACCCGCGTCTCTGTACCTTGAATGCGCAGGTCGCGGTGGTCCTGGAGCGGTATCACCGGCTCGGGCTCGGGTACTGCCGGTTCCTCGACGGGAGCGGGCTCGTTCGCCGTGGTCGCGGCTGCATCCGTGGCAGGCGGACGGACACGGGTCGGTTTCGGAACGATCGGAGTCTCGACCGACTCGGGCTCGCGCAGCAAGAGATAGCCCGCAATCAGGGCGGTTAGCAGCAGGACCAGCGGTAGCAGCCACCACAACCAACGCCAGCGTGCCTTCGGCGGCATGGAGACCGACGTCGGAGGTGGGGCCGGCAGATCGAGCAGGGTTTCGCCACCGGACGGAGCCTCCAGGCCCTGGAAGCCCCAGAAGGTCATGACCGGGCGGTCGTTGACGAGGTAGAGGTGCTCGTCGTCCGGGAAGACCGTGACCTGCTCCAGGAGGCGACCGAACACCTGGTGATCCGAGCGGATCTCGGCCTGCATCGCCGCGGCGAGCTTCTCGATCGCACCGCAGGCGTCCATGAGCGCAGCCTTACTCCGAGAGCGCTCGTCCGTGGTTGCTGCGCTCCAGGGCACAACAGGGCCGGGAACCGGGGCGTACCAGTCGATCGTGTCTCCGTCCTCATTGCGCTGGGGGATTGCGAGGATGTCGGCGACTCCCTGCCCGAGCCGACGTGCGATGGCCGCACGCAACTGGGGCGCGGAGAGGTAGACCGGGTTGCCGACGGCCCCGAGGGGGTGGTAATCGCGGGCGGTGCCCGTCCTCAATAATGAGCCCGTCATGTCTTGCCCCGTTCAGCCCGGCGTCAGCGCTTACATCGCGCCGGGCCGCTCACCTCCTGGGTGGCGCGGCGCAGCATGGTGTTGAGCTGCTGGGCGTTCTTTGCTGTGAATACCTTACCGCCGGTGGCAGAGGCGACGCAATTTCCGGCACCCGTGCCCGTGATGTCCACGACGTTTATGGTCAACATGGGCTTGGAGCGGGCGATGCGGCGCGCAGTCCCGCAGGGATCGCGCCGGCAGCTCTCCTTGCCGTCCGAGATCACGACGATGACGCCGGGATGGTTTACTCCGTCCACCATGGCAGCGGCCCGTTGGATACCGCTCGCGAGCGGGGTGCCGCGGACCGGATGGATGGAGCCGATGCCGCCGAGCAGTGCACCGCGCTGGCCGGGTGAATAGAATCCGATCGGCCTGGCAGACGGACAGTCCTCGACCAATACCAGACCGACGTCGACATCCGACGGCAGGGACTTGACGATTCTCCGGGATGCCTGCTTGGCGGCGTCGATCCGGCTCGGTCCGCTTGCACTCGACGCAATTTGAGTGATCAGGCTGTCGAGCAGCCCACCCGCGAGGCCGCCGAAGGCACCGCCGCCCATCAGGCGCGCGGCCGTGGCGTCGTCCATATCGATCGGCAGGCGCATGCTGCCGGAGGCATCGAAGACCATGACCAGATCGGGTGCATCCTCCTTGGGGCGCTCGCCGGGGCAGAGCTTACGGGTGTCCTTGACCACGCGTTTCGGCTTTTTCGTCGCGGGCGCCTTGGACTTCTTGGGCTGATGTTTGTCCTTCGGCTGCTTATGCTGCTTCGGCTCGGCCTTGGCGATCCGCTCCGAAGGCGGGGGCGCCCGGCACGGCACCAGGGCCTTGTCCAGGCGTGCACGCAGCTTCAGAATCCCAGAGCTGGCCTGGGCGCCGGATGGGAAACGGCCGGCGAGGGCGTCCAGGCGCTTGCAGTCGGAGCCGGCGGCCGCGAGGGCCAGAGCCAGCTCGTCGGTCAGCCGGCACTGTTCCAGTGCCTGAGAAAGCCGTTGCCGGACCGGTCTTAGCGGGGCCGTGTCGGGCCGCCCGGCCAGCTCTTCGGAGAGGCGCTTCAGTGCCGGGCAATCGTCCTTCGCCGCTGCCAGCTTCGCATCCAATGCATCGGCAAGCTTGCAGACCTCCAGACCGGAGGCGAGCTGCCGGCGCAGATCCAGGTACATGGGGTCGCGCGCACCGCGCTGCTCGACCTGCTCCGTCAGGGCGGTGAGCTTGCCGCAGTCTCCGTTCGCGTCATTCATCGCCTTCTTCAGCTCATCGAGCGACTTGCAGCGCAGCAGCGCCGCGTCCAGGCGCTTGCGCACGGAGAGCAGGGGATCGCGGTCCGTGTCCTCCTTCTTCAGCGCCACATCCAGGCGCCCGAGGGCGTCGCAGTCCGATTGGGCATCTGCGAGCTGCTGCTCGTAGCGTGCGGCGCGGGCGCACAGATCGAGCTCCTGGTCCAGCCGTGACCGGACATCCCGAAGCGGTGGATCGGTCACGTCGAGGCCCTTCATCTCGCCGTCGATCCGGTGCAGGTCGGCACAGCGGCCCAGGCTGGCGTCGATCTCCCGGTTCAGTCCGTCGGCGGTCGCGCAGCCTTTCAGGGCTTCAGCGAGCCGGGCCTCGGCCTGCTGAAGGGATGGCGCATCCTCGGACACCTCGGCGGGAGCAGGGCCGAGGGCACGCAGGGCCGCGCAGTCGCCTCGGGCCTCGTCGATGCGTGCCTCGAGATTCCGGGCCTCGCTGCAGACTTTGAGCCTGGCATCCAGCAGCGCCTTCAGCTCCGGAAAGGGTGGACGGGAGAGGTCCTGGCCGTCCATGTCCGCCGCGATGGCGGCCAACCGTGCGCAGTCGCCGTCGGCCGCAGTCAGGTCCGACCCGAGCTTCGAAGCCGCTTCACAGCGGGCAATCTCCGCTGCGACCCGGGCCTCCATCTCAGGGTAACGCTGTCCGCCCGGATCCAGCTCGCCGAGCCGATCCCTCAGGGCGAGCAACGGCTCCATGGGTGTGCAATTGGCTGCGAGCGCGGCATCGAGGTCTGCGGCCAGGGCCTCATCTCGCACGTGCTCGTACCAGAGCCAGCCGCCGATACCGGCGGCGATCAGGACCAGCAGCATCGAAAGCCAGGGCCAGATGAGCCTGTGACGCCTGCTACTCGGTGTTGTCGGGGGTACTGCACCCCGGAGCATTGCGCCTTTGTCCAGGGGGGGGTGACCCCAGAAGGTCACCACCGGCTCTTCGCCGATCAGATAGACGTAGGCATCGCCCGGATAGGTCGTGGCGCTGCGCAGGGCGGGCGCCACATCGGCCTGATCCGGCGCGAGTTGCGGCAGCTCGTCCGCGAGCTTTCTCAAGGACGCGAGACGCTCGCCAAGCACCCGGCGTGCCGCGGCCTGGTCCGCCGGGGCCAGGTCCGGGAGCGCAACCGGCTGACCCGCGAGGTCGCTGTACCAGTCGACGCTTTGACCGTCGCCTACGAGACGCGGCTCGGCCAGCAGCGAGGCCGCGACACCTGAAAGATATCTGCGGATTACCGCCTGGAGACGCGCGTGCTCTGTAGCCAGAGCCCCGAGGTCGCCGTCTAGGGGGCTCAGCCCTCGGGTCTCGTGCCGCGCGATCCGTAGCTGCGAAGCAGACACTGGCGTCTCCGAACTTCTCCGCGGGTGATGATAGCTCAGGGATCAGGTGCGATTCACGGACACCTCAGGGCCGATGCCCGGTAGTCACTTCGAACGCATCGAGATCGGAAATGGGACGGCCCGAGACCGCCTTTCAGGGAGAAGATAGCGCAGGTGAGTCTGCACTGTACATGGCTGCGGTTCGTGCCTCATCGCACCCGACCGGATTCCGGAGGGGGTCAATGAGAGTGCACTCCCGGGACAGCGCGCACTATCGAAGCACAACCTGCCTTTGGAGGGCGGGACGTACGCTGGTGTCTCGATCTAAAATTTAAAATAAACAATAAGTAATAATTCTCTGCGCGTAGCTGGCACAATTGTTGTCTCCAGTTGAGGAAACGACCGGCTCTCGATGGATGGAGCCCTTGCCCGGTCCTGTCGCCAAGTCACCGCGCCGCCTCGGCCCTGTGCACAAACCTTGTACTGAAGCACTTAGGAGAGTTCCATCCATGCCCCCACAGACCGCACCTACCCATGACTCTCTTCCACAAACCGAGGCGAGCCATGCCACCCTCGGGATCGGGGAGAAGAGCTGGGAGCTTCCCATTCGCCGGGGGACGGAGGGTGCCCCCGCAATCGACGTTTCGAATCTGCGCCGCGAAACGGGTCACGTGACCCTCGACAACGGTTACGCCAATACGGCCAGCTGCGAGAGCAAGATCACCTATATCGATGGCGAGAAAGGAATTCTCCGTTATCGAGGCATCCCCATCGAGGACTTCGAGTCCCATCCGAACTTCATCGAGGTGTCCTGGCTGCTGCTGTTCGGTCGCCTCCCGAATCGGGACGAGTACACGTCCTTCAGCCGCGAGCTGGTCGCCAACGCGGATATCGACGAGTCGATGAAGAACAACTTTGCAGGGTTCCCCAGGACGGCCCCGCCGATGGCCATCCTCTCGGCCATGATCAACGCCCTGTCTTGCTTTCACCCGGAGTTCTACGAGCTGAATGACCCGAGCCAGTTCGCAAAGGCCGCCGCCCAGCTCATCAGCAAGGTACGCACCCTGGCGGCATACGCCTATCGCAGGTCCAACGGCCTGCCCTATATGTACCCGGACCGGCGCCTGCCCTATGTGGTCAACTTCCTGCACATGTTGTTCTCGGACCCCTACGAGCAGCACCTCTGTCACGACGCTGTCGCCGACGCACTCAGCCTCTTCCTGATCCTGCACGCGGACCACGAGCAGAACTGCAGCACCTCTACGGTTCGGATGGTCGGCTCCAGCGGGGCCAATCTCTTCGCCTCCTGTGCCGCCGGCGTCTGCGCCCTGTGGGGACCCTTGCACGGCGGTGCCAACGTAGCCGTCATCCAGATGCTCGAGAAGATGCGCGACGGCAGCATCACACCCGAGGAGTATGTTCGTTTGGCAAAGGACAAGAATAGCGGCGTTCGGCTCATGGGCTTCGGTCACCGCGTCTACAAGACCTTCGATCCCCGGGCAAAGATGCTGCAACGCATGTGCGACCGTGTCCTGACCACCTTGGGAGTGAACGACCCGCTTCTCGATCTGGCCCGGAAGCTCGAAGAGATCGCCCTGACCGACAGCTACTTCGTCGACCACAATCTCTATCCCAACGTGGACTTCTACAGCGGGATCATCCTCAAGGCCGCCGGAATTCCCGTGAATATGTTCACCGTCCTCTTCGCCATGGGCAGGCTGCCCGGGTGGATCGCCCATTGGAAGGAGCAAAACGAGTCCCCCGACAGACGCATCGCACGCCCGCACCAGCTCTATACGGGAAATCCGAAGACGACCTACCTGTCCGCTCATGACGCCCGTTGAAAGCTGTTCGGCGTTGCCGACCCCTCGCGATCCGTCCACGGGTGAGCTAGGATGCCCCGGCCGCTACGGCGGCCTTGAATTTGCCGGTCACATCCAACGGCAGGAGCGGACATGGCTCGAATCCTGGAAAACAAGACCTTCGACGAGATCGCCGTCGGCGACACCGCCAGCCTGACGCGGGCACTGCATTACGAGCAGCTGGAGACCTGGGCGGCGGTGACCGGAAATGTCGCCCTGGTCGATGCGGTCGAGAGCGCGGCCAGGGAAGGGATCGCCAAGGAGGGCGGCGCTCTCGGGATGTGGGGGACATCCCTCTTCTCCACCCTCGTAGCCACCGAGCTGCCCGGTGCCGGCACCCGGATTCGATCCGCACAGGTCCACTACCACCGGACGATCGGCATCGGCAGCCAGGTGACGGCGACGGTTACCGTTACATCGAAGAGACCGGAGGACGGTTCCCTCACCCTCGATTGCCGCTGCCTGGACGCGGATGGCAACGAGCTCATCGTCGCGACGGCCGATGTCATCGCGCCGACGACGAAGATCCGCGAGCCGATACGGCGGCTTCCCGAGGTCCAGCTGAACCACGGCGAGCGCTTTTCGGCCCTGCTCAAAGAGGCCGCCACCCTGGAGCCCATGCCGACGGCCGTGGTCCACCCCTGTAGCAAGGATGCCTTGATCGGGCCGATCCAGGCCGCCGAGGAGAACCTCATCAAGCCCATCCTGGTGGGGCCTGAGGCCAAGATCCGCGCCATCGCCGAGGAGCAGGATCTGGATATCTCGCCCTACCCCCTCGTCGATGTCCAGCACAGCCATGAGGCCGCCGAGCGGGCGGTGGCCATGGTCCGTGCCGGCGAGGCGCAGATTCTGATGAAGGGCAGCCTGCACACCGACGAGCTCCTGCACGAGGTCCTGCGACGCGACACGGGTATCCGCACCGAGCGGCGCCTCAGCCATTGCTTCCTGCTGGCGGTTCCGACCTACGGTCGTCCCTTCATCCTGACGGATGCGGCCATCAACATCACCCCGGATCTGGTCACCAAGCGCGATATCTGCCAAAACGCCATCGACATCGCCCACGCCATGCGGGTGAAGGAGCCAAAGCTGGCGATCCTGGCCGCGGTCGAATCGGTGAATCCGGCCATGCCGGCGACGATCGACGCGGCGGCCCTCTGCAAGATGGCGGACCGGGGGCAGATCAGCGGGGCCATCCTCGACGGTCCGCTGGCGTTCGACAACGCTGTGGACGAGGAGGCCGCCCGCACCAAGGGCATCGTATCGCCGGTTGCGGGAAAGGCGGACATCCTCCTGGTGCCCGATCTGGAGGCGGGCAACATGCTTGCGAAGCAGCTGACCTTCATGGCCCACGCCGAGGCCGCGGGCATCGTGGCCGGGGCGCAGGTTCCCATCGTGCTGACCAGCCGTGCCGACAGCGTGCGCACCCGACTCGCCTCCTGCGCCGTGGCCGCCCTGCTGGTCGAGGCCGCCCGCGCAGGGATGGTCGGTGGCAAGGTCGCGGGGGGCTGAGCGATGTCAAAGGGAATCCTCGTCATCAATGCCGGATCATCCAGCATCAAGTTCGCGGGTTATCGGGATACCGGCGGTGTCGAGCCGGACCTACTCTGCAAAGGCCAGGTGGAGGGCCTGAGGACGGCACCCGGGTTCACCTGTACGGATGCGTACGGCAACCCGCTCGGCGAGCATCGATGGTCCGCCCCTGTTACCCATGCCACGGCCCTCGCCCATATCATCCAATGGATCGAGGGGAACGTCACCGAAGTCCATGTGGACGCGGTAGGCCATCGGGTTGTCTTCGGCGGGGCGGCCTATACCGGACCGACCCTGGTGGACGACCGGGTCATCGCGGACATCGAAGAACTAGTGCCCTTCTTCCCGCTGCATGTTCCTCACAATCTGGCAGCGATCCGGGCGCTTCGGGATGAGCATCCTCAGGTCCCCCAAGTGGTCTGCTTCGACAACAGCTTCCACCGCACCAAGCCGCGCGTCGCCCAGCTCTACGCCCTGCCGCGGAGCCTGACCGACCGTGGAATCCGGCGCTACGGTTTCCACGGGCTCTCCTACGAGTACATCGCGCGCCGGCTGCCGGATTTGGCGCCCGCTGCCACACGCGTCGTCGTGGCCCATCTGGGGAGCGGCGCCAGTATGTGCGCGATCCACGACGGGCAGAGCATCGAGTGCACCCTGGGCTTCAGCGCCCTCGACGGCCTGGTCATGGGCACCCGGGTCGGACCGCTGGATGCAGGCGTCATCCTCTTCCTGATGCAGGTCATGGACATGGACGCCGCGGCGATCGAGAAGCTCCTCTACAAGCAATCCGGACTCCTCGGCGTTTCCGGGATCAGCAATGACATGCGTGATCTGCTGGTGAGCGCGGAGCCGAGCGCAGAGGAGGCCGTGGAGCTGTTCGTCTACCAGATCGCCAAGCAGCTCGGTGCCCTTGCAGCAGCGCTCCAAGGCATCGATGCCCTGGTGTTCACGGCCGGAATCGGCGAGCATGCGGCGCCGATTCGGGAGCGGGTTTGCCGCAAGGCAGAATGGCTGGGAATCCGGCTGGACCCCGCCGCCAACGAGGCCCATGGCCCACGCATCAGTACCCGCGACAGCCCGGTCTCCGCCTGGGTGATACCGACGGATGAGGAGCGGATGATCGCCATACATACTATCGACGTTGCGGGCGGATTTCGGCTGTGAGCAGAGAGGCCGTCAGGGCGTATCTGGGCATCGGCGGGAACCTGGGAGACGTTCGCGCGACCTTTTCCGGCGCACTCGCTTCACTGCGCCAGACCGAGGGGATCGTGGTCAGTCGGGTGAGTCCCCTGTACGAAACACTGCCCGTGGGTGGTCCGGAGGACCAACCGCCTTACCTCAACGCGGTCATCGAGGTCGAGACGGGGCTCGATGCACACGCGTTGCTGCGCCGACAGCTTCAGATCGAAACCCGCTTTGCGCGATTGCGAGCCATCCGCTGGGGTCCGAGAACACTCGACCTGGACTTGCTGTTGTACGGCCCTGGCGAGCTCATCGACGATCCTCCCCAGCTCGTCGTTCCGCATCCTCGACTGGCAGAGCGCGCCTTTGTCCTGGTGCCCCTGGCGCAGTTGACACCCGCGCTGATCGTGCCCGGTACGGAGAGCTCGGTGGCGGCGTTCCGCGACGGATTGCCGGATTCCGAACGGTCGGAAGTCCACCTTATCAGCCCGAGCTGGACCTGAAACATGCTCGATCTGCCCAGTCTCACCGCAATCGCCGGGCGGGAGCATCTGGACCAGTGCATGGACTACAGCCACCTCTACCGGTTCATCATGGGGAGGGAGCAGCGCCCACACACCAACCTGCTCGAGCCTCTTGCCGAGGAGCTCATCGAAGCCTGCTTTCGGGACGAGGCAGGTAAGCCGGGATTCGAAATCATCTCGTTTTCATGCCCGCCGAGCGGACATTGAACGTTCGGCGCGCTTGGCCTCGGCGACTGGAGCCGGGTAAGGGCGCAGGCGAAATCCGAGCGATTCGATCTCGGCGATCAGTGACGTCTGGGCTTCGTCCAGGGCGGCCTCAATCGGCGGCGAAAGCTCGGTGCCCAGATCGAGGTCCTGCGGGACGATGCCGATCAGAACAACGCTGGGGGGCACCTTCTCCAAAAGGGTCAGGGTCGCCAGAACATCGGAGAGTCCGAGTTGGTGCGGCGAAAGCTTGGTACGGAAGAAGGCCGGTAGCTCTTCTCCAGCGATGCGCAGGACGGTCCCCGGCGGCCTGTCGGAGCGAACGGCGTCGCAGACGATGAGTGCGTCCCGTCCGGCGATAGTGTGGATCAGCTCCATGCCGGAGGTCCCGCCGTCGAGCACCTCTACTCCGTCCGGGATCTCGAAGCGCTCTTCGATGCGCTCAACCAGGCGCACACCGGCGCCCTCGTCCTGCAGCAGGATGTTCCCCAGGCCGACGACCAAGATGCTCATGCCGCTATTCCAGCCGGCTCAACGGGCCCGAACCGGACGATGGACGGCGTTCCTCGTCCACCATGTGGGTGGCGCAGGCCAGACAGGGGTCGAAGGAGTGGACGGTGCGCAGCACCTCCAGCGGCGCCTCCGGGTCGGCGATCGGGTTTTCCAGCAGGGATGCCTCGTAGGGGCCGATCCGGTAGCTGCTCGGAGGGCAGGGCGAAGGCGTTGGTCACCAGGGTGGACTCCAGAATCACGACACTGTAGCCCAATGCCAGGGCAGTCAGCAGGAACAGCAGGGGCAGCCAGGTCGTGTACCAGAGTGGCGAAAGCTGCGAGCCCATGACCAGGAGCACCGAGCCGAAAGACGACTGGTGCATGGTCGGCAGCACGACGCCCAGGGCGATGATGAGGTACATGTAGCGCTGCAGTCGCTTGCGCAGCCCTGTCAATCCCAGCCGATCGAGAAAGGTCGGGGAGAGCTCCAGCCATAGTACGATGATGTAGGTCA
>Ga0210085_1000068_pt1 | contig 47354 bp, 55 predicted proteins | sample China_Galinas_PW_5_FD_184866 | JGI IMG/M metagenome (GOLD analysis project Ga0210085, IMG submission 184866) | Wetland microbial communities from San Francisco Bay, California, USA, that impact long-term carbon sequestration - China_Galinas_PWC_D1... | ecosystem: Environmental > Aquatic > Marine...
CCTGCCCCTGCCCTTGGGCCTGCTCCCACGGCGCCCGTGTGCTCGGCGGGCGCGAGCTGTTGGTCGGATTCTGCGCCAGCCGCTCGCGTGCCCTCTTCAGATCCTCGAGCGCCTTGCTCAGCAACGCCCGCGCCTGCGCTGGCGTAAGATTCGCCAGGGCGGCCTCGTCGAGCTGTCTGAGATCGTGGTCGCTGAGGTGCCTTCCGTGGGTGCCGGGGGATGTAGAAATCTAAGCTTGGGCGCTATCCTCGCACATCCTTTGAGCTTTGTCTCGCAACCTCCTGATCTCTCAAGAGGGCAGATTCCTGGTCGATCTCGCGAGTGGGGCTAAACGGTTACCATCCAGGGTTGAAGCGAACCACAGGCAAGGCTGCGCTCTGCGCCCAGCCCGCTGATCGCTTGTTCTTATTGCAGGCTTTCCAGCCCTCTTCGGATTCCGCACTGTGCTTGCTGCAGTCGTAGGAGCCACCTTTGGCGTCGCTGCAACCGCGATCCCATTCGTGCCCTACGTCAGCGGCCAGCGCTGAGCAGGCAAAAAGGCTTCCAACGACAATCATGCCGAATAATCTTTTACGGTTCATGCGGGTATTCCCTAGTTCATTGATTTTTGGTGCGAAGCATAGCCACAGACATGAGGACTGTCTACGGGGAACCGTTTCCCACCGAACTAAAGTCAGGATTTTCCTGACAGACAAGGCTTTGACGGCAGCGTATCCCCAAGGGGACAGCACTCACAAGTAACGCATCAGAAGGAGGTATCCACTTGGACATCACCAGTCTCCTGATCTTTCTCGCCATCGGCGCCGTTGCTGGTTGGCTCGCCGGTATCCTCATGAAGGGCGGCGGCTCCGGCATCCTGATGAACATCGTGCTCGGCATCGTCGGCGCGATAGTAGGCGGTTTCCTCTTTGGGGTGGTGGGACTATCGTCCCACGGCCTCATCGGCTCTATCATCACCGCTACTGTCGGCGCCGTAGTGGTGCTCTTCGTGGTCCGTTTGATTAAGAAACTATGAAAACACTGATACTTGCACTTACTGCAGCACTTTTCGTCGCAACCCCCGCTCTGGCGGACGATATTCGTACAGAGCGTGTGCACTTCAACAAGGGTGCTAACAGCGCGACGGTGGAAGGCAGCATCAAGGGTTATGAGACCGTCGACTATGTGCTCGGTGCCCACAAAGGCCAGTCCATGAATGTCAGCATGGCCACCGACAACACGGCCAACTACTTCAACATCATTGCGCCGGGTAAAGCCGACGAGGCCATGTTCATCGGCTCCACCACAGGCACCCAGTACGAGGGCACCTTACCGGCCAGCGGCGACTATAAGGTCCGGGTCTATCTGATGCGCAGCGCCGCCCGTCGGGCGAGATGGCCAAGTACCTCCTGGAGATGATCATCGACTGAGACGGGGAGGACACAGCCGGCATTCTGGTGATACCACTGGGAGCTTGACCCTGCAGGGGTCGCCACACATCCTTTGCGACATCGTCGTAAAAAATCATGAACGTCAACTCGTTCAACGATACAGTCAGGCATATTAGCAAAGCTTATCGCCAACTGGACTTCAACCCGAAGCTTATTTGGATTTTCTACAGTACGAGGTTCCTCAACCGCGGTGTTGTATCCTTGCGTTGCTCCTATTCCATATTAGGCTCTCAGAGCCGTCATGGTGTACTCAGCCAGCGGCTAATCCGCGCTCAATGAAGTCTATAAAAGGGGATAACTTAAGACCCTGTTTTTGCGGTCACACAGAAATACCGTCATCCTGCAAACGTCGGTTCGGCGATACTGGACGAAGTCGCCGAGCATAGAAGCAATAAGTGCATCGTGGTATTGTCAAGGAATGTGGATTGAAAACGCACGAAACATCTTCTTTTGCGAGCTCGACGGACCGCGCCGCGATCGCACCGTCGTCAGCACGATCCCCGCCGACTCGGGGTCCGAGCCTTGAGCTTTCTCGACCACATCCGGGACTGCAACCGGTGGGAGCCCTCGGACTTTCTCCCCTTCAGGCTCGACGGCGAGCGCCTAGGGCATGTGCGGTGCTCTTTCGCCGATCAATTGACGCAATGGCCCCAGGTATTTGCGGTTTCCGACGCCGAGGTCACCTGGGTCTACCCGGATCCCGGCTTCGCGGAGCGCAGCCGGGTGATGCAGGAGGTCTTGGAAGGTCTGGTACGGATGGGGGCCGTCAGTCACCTGCAGGGCGAGATGTTCCCGGTGACCGGCGGTAATAGGGATCAGGCCCGGATGCTGATCGACCGTGCCGGCGTTCCCCACTTCGGCGTGCGCGCCTTCGGTCAGCACATGAACGGCTTTGTGCGCGAAGGCGAGCGTTTGAAGATGTGGATCGGGCGGCGCTCGGCCAGCCGCCGTGTCTATCCCCTGCATTTAGACAATCTGGTCGCCGGCGGGCTGCCCTGGGACCTGACCCTGGCTGACAACCTGCGCAAGGAGTGCCGGGAAGAGGCGGACATCCCCGAGGTCCTGGCGGACCGTGCGCGTCCGGTCGGTGCCGTGACCTATTGCCGCGACTCTACGCGCGGGCTCAAGCCAGACGTGATGTACTGCTACGACTTGGCGCTGCCGCCGGACTTCGAGCCGCGCTGTACGGACGGAGAGGTGGAGTCCTTCTACCTATGGCCGGTGGAGCAGGTCATGGAGACGGTGCGGGAGACCAGGGACTTCAAGCTCAACTGCAACCTCGTCATCATCGACTTCCTGGTGCGGCACGGCTATATCCCGCAGGATTCGCCGGATTACCTGGAAATCATCCAGGGGCTGCACTCGCCCTTGCCCTGAGGACTGGGTTACCCTGTCGCCAAAATCTCACCTCCAGTCCAGGGCGTAACGGCCCCTCCGTGGCCGGCCCGAGAGCAGCATTCAATGAGCCTGATCCTAATCGAGCGCCGCCGGACCGTCCAGGTGCGGGTCGGCGATGTCTGTGTCGGTGGCGCATCGCCGATCGTGGTTCAATCCATGACCAACACGGATACCGCAGACGTCGCCGGCACCACGGCCCAGGTCGCCGAGCTGGCACGGGCCGGCTCCGAGCTGGTGCGGATCACGGTCAACAACGAGTCTTCGGCCCGGGCGGTACCGGCCATCCGCGAGGGGCTCGACCGGTTGGGGCTCAGCGTGCCCCTAATCGGCGACTTCCATTTCAACGGCCACCGCCTGCTCACCGACTATCCGGACTGCGCCCAGGCCCTGGCCAAGTACCGTATCAATCCGGGCAACGTGGGGCGCGGTGAGAAGCGCGACAGCCAGTTCGCGACCCTGATCGAGACCGCCTGCCGTTACGAGCGGCCGGTGCGCATCGGCGTCAACTGGGGCAGCCTGGACCCGGAGCTCGTCGCCCGCCTCATGGACGAGAACGCCAAGTTGCCATCCCCCAAGGAGGCGGACGATGTGATGCGCGAGGCCATGGTGCTTTCGGCCCTGGAGAGTGCCAAGCGGGCAGAGAAGCTCGGCCTCGGGCGCGAGCGCATATTGCTCTCCTGCAAGATGAGCGGGGTGCAGGATCTGATTGCGGTCTACCGCTCCCTCGCCGCGCGCTGCGACCACGCCCTGCACCTGGGGCTCACGGAGGCGGGTATGGGATCCAAGGGCATCGTCGCCTCCACCGCGGCCCTGGCGGTCCTGCTCCAGGAGGGCATCGGGGATACCATCCGCATCTCCCTGACGCCGGAGCCCGGGGGGGCACGCACCCGCGAGGTGATCGTGGCCCAGGAGATCCTGCAGACCATGGGGCTGAGGTCGTTCGCCCCCATGGTGGCCGCCTGCCCCGGCTGCGGGCGCACCACTAGCACCTATTTCCAGCGCCTCGCCAAGGACATTCAGGAGCATCTGCGCGAGCAGATGCCCGGGTGGCGCAGCCGATATCCAGGCGTCGAGTCCATGCAGGTGGCCGTCATGGGCTGCGTGGTCAACGGTCCGGGCGAGAGCAAACAGGCGAACATCGGCATCAGCCTGCCCGGGACCGGCGAGCGGCCATCCGCCCCCGTGTACGTGGACGGCGAGAAGGTCGCGACCCTCAAGGGCGATCACATCGCCCGGGAGTTCACGCGCATGGTGGACGAGTACGTCCGAGCCCGTTATTCCACCCCAACGGCGTAATGGCAATTGACGAGAGGTTCGCGTGACGAGAGCCGTCGTCCTCCTCAGCGGAGGCCTGGACTCCACAACCACCTTGGCCATCGCCAAGGCTAAGGGCTTCGAGCCCTGTGCACTGTCCTTCCGGTACGGCCAGCGCCACCGGGTGGAGCTCGAATGCGCGGCCCGGGTGGCAAAGTCCATGGGTGTGCGGGAGCACCTGGTCGTGGACATGGACCTGCGCCGGTTCGGCGGGTCGGCCCTCACCGCCGACCTGGATATCCCCAAGGACCGGGACCCCGACCAGATGAGCGACGGCATTCCGGTCACCTATGTCCCGGCGCGCAACACCATTTTCCTGTCCTTCGCCCTAGCCTGGACAGAGGTGCTGGAGACAGACCATATTTTCATCGGCGTGAACGCCCTCGACTATTCGGGCTACCCCGACTGCCGTCCCGAGTACATCGCGGCCTATGAGCGCATGGCCGACCTGGCGACCAAGGCAGGCGTGGAGGGTCACCAGTCGCTACGCATCCACACGCCGCTGATCAGACTGACCAAGGCGCAGATCATTCGCCGGGGCACCGAGCTGGGTGTCGACTATGCCCTGACCAGCAGCTGCTACGACCCCGGCGGCGATGGTCGCCCCTGCGGCCGCTGCGACTCCTGCCGGCTGCGCGCCAAGGGCTTCGCCGAGGCGGGGATTGCCGATCCGTTGCTCGCCAGATTCGGAGCCCCGACACTATAAGGGCCCCGCGCGACTGCCTATCCGACTGCGCGAGGTCCCGACCTGCGACACAACCGGTTCGCGACATCCACGCATTCTCCTTCCTCCGAATGACCTACAGCGTCAAAGAGATCTTCTACAGCCTCCAGGGGGAGGGCGCGAACAGCGGACGGGCGGTGGTCTTTTGCCGCTTCGCCGGCTGCAACCTCTGGTCGGGACGCGATCAGGACAGGGCCGAGGCCATTTGCCGCTTCTGCGACACGAACTTTCGCGGGACCGACGGCGTCGGGGGCGGCAAGTACCGGGATGCCGCCGAGCTGGCCGACCGAATCGCCACGACCTGGACGCCAGCGTCCCCAAGCGCCGCACCCCCCTTCGTCGTCTGTACAGGCGGCGAGCCGTTGCTGCAGCTTGATGGGGGGCTCGTCGCGGCGCTGCATACCCGTGGCTTCGAAGTGGCCGTGGAGACCAACGGCACCAAACCGGCTCCCCCGGGTCTGGACTGGGTCTGCGTCAGCCCGAAGGCGGATGCGCAGCTCACGATTCGCTCGGGAAACGAGCTCAAGCTGGTCTATCCCCAGGCGGACGCCCCCCCGGAGCGCTTCGAGCACCTGGCCTTCGACCACTTCTTTCTGCAGCCGATGGACGGCCCGGCGCTCGCACAGAACAGCCAGCGCTGTCTGGACTACTGCAGGGCGCATCCCAGGTGGCGGCTGAGCCTGCAGATTCACAAGCTGCTCGGCATTCCCTAGCCGGTCCGCGCCTTACCCGGCACCGTCAGTCGCGCGAATCGCCCGTGAAGCGACGTCATGCGTGCCCTGGTCTCGGGGTCGCGAAATTTGCACAATTGCGTCAGACTAGACCCGCTATCATCTTGATCGAGTGACGGATGAAACAGCTGCTCAGCCTATCCCGCGCCGCCCACCTGGCCGGCGTAAGCCGTTCCGATCTGCAAAGAAAGATCCGGCGCGGCGAGCTCACGACCTTCGAGGGCGAGGTCGCCGTCGACGACCTACTGCGTATCTATCCGGAGGTGAGCCTGGAGCGAAGCGGAGATCTGGAGCGGGTGGAGCACATCAAGGCCAGCGCCCTGCCCAGGAGTCAGCTGGGCGAGGGCCTGCTGCCCAGTCCCCAGGTGCTGGTCGCGCGACTCCAGGAGCTGAGCAAGGTTCTGGTGGAGAAGGCCGCGGCCCTGGAGGCCGCAGAGACCCTCCTTGCAGAGCTCGACGCCCGCCTCGCCAGCACGGTGGAATCCCTGGATGAGGACACGGCCGTCTGCACCAGGGAGATCCAGGCCTGGCTGGCCGCCGAGCGGCGCGCGCTCGTTGGTCGACCGGAGACCGAGGGCCGTGCCCGGCTCTTTGCCAAGGACGCCTTCCTGCGCATCCTGGCGGCCAACGTCAAGGTCATCCCCAGCGGTCACGATTTCTTCGTCGAAGGCGCCGAGTCCATCCTCGATGCCTCGGTACGGGCGGGGCTCAATCTCGCCTATGGCTGCTCCAGCGGCAACTGCGGCACCTGCAAGGCCCGCGTCGTCAGCGGGGAGGTGTGCAAGACCCGCGACTCGGACTTCGTTCTGAGCGACCGCGAGCGTCAGCTGGGCTACATCCTCACTTGCTCCACCACGGCGGTGACCGACCTGGTCCTGGAGGCTCCGGAGGCCTTGTCGGTGGACGACCTGCCGATACAGGAGATCCGCACCAGCGCGCGTAAGGTAGAGCGTGTCGGCGAAGACATGATCCAAATCCAGCTGCAGACGCCGCGTACCCAGACCCTGCGCTTCATGGCCGGGCAGCGCGCGCACCTATTTCTGGAGGATGGCGCCACTGCGGAGCTGCCCATCGCCAGCTGCCCCTGCAACGGGAGGGACCTGCATTTCTTCGTGCGCCTGACCCCCGGCGATCCCTTCTCACAAGCGGTCTTCGACAAGATGCGCCCAGGGAGCACGGTGCGGATCAAGGGCCCCACAGGACGCTTCGTTCTCGTAGAAGACTCGCCGGAGCCGGGCGTTTTCGTCGCCTTCGGCGACGGCATAGCTCCCATCAAGAGCCTGCTCGAGCACGCCGTCTCCATCGACGTCATCGAGTCTTTTCATCTCTACTGGTCCACCACCGAGCCCGCGAGCCGTTACCAGGCCAATTGGTGCCGGGCGATGAGCGAGTCCCTGGACAACTTCATCTACAGACCCCTGATCGGTGCGGAGGTGAAGGAGGTGCTCGCCGCCGTCGCCGCGGACCGACCCGAGCTGGACGAGAGGCGCTACTATGTGGCGGGTCCCACGGATCAGGTCCGGCCCTTTGCAGACGGCTTGATCGGCCTCGGAACCTCGGACGAGCGTCTCTCGATCGAAGAGCTGGATTGAAAGCCATGCGTGAGAGGCATCTGCGCTTCCCGGGTCGTGCGGCACGTTCTGTGCCCGGTGCGGAGCTCCTCCCCGATCTTCCCGCCGGCTATGGACTACCCGCCCTGATCATCGCGCTGTCTCTGGCCCTGGGCTGCAGCCCCTCCGCCCGTGGCGAAATCTACCGTTGGACGGATGCCCAGGGTCGGGTGCAGCTCAGCGACCGGCCTCCACCGGACGGCGCCAAGGATGGGACCGACATCTCGAAGAAATATCAGCAACGCGTTCCCTTCAGCATCCGGATCATTCCGGTGGATTACCAGATGCCTCCGCAAACCCATGCCAAGGTGGAGGTGGCCGTCTCGAAGATCCACGAGATTCTGCAGTCCCGGCTGGGGCTGGATTTCCGCGCAGATCCCAGCTTCACCGTCCGCATCTTCAACGACCGCCAGTCCTATACCCGGTATGCCGAGGGTTCGCCCTTGGCAGGAACGGCATCCGGCTACTATTCGGCGCAGAGCAACGAGGCGGTTACCTGGCGCCAAAACAATTTCGAGCAGATGCTAGAGGTCATCACCCACGAGGCCAACCACGCCCTGTTGCGTCAGCGATTGGGGAACGTGCCACCCTGGCTCAACGAGGGCCTGTCCGAGTACTTCGAGCGAATGGAGGTATTCGGACAGGCCGTGGTCATCCACCCCAATCCCCAATGGGATGCGGCCGTCAGGAGGCAGGTGCGCAACGGTACCATCGAGCCGTTACGCAAGTATCTGACCCTGTCGCAGCAAGACTGGCAGCTGCACGACCTCTCCGGAAACCGTTCGTATGCCGAGGCCTGGTCGTTCGTCTATTTCCTTATGTCCACTCCCGAGGGGACGCGACTGCTTTCAAACCTGCTCGAGACCCTCGACCGCGTGGGCGCGGCCGATTTTTCTGGACCTGACGTAATCAACGCCGACTTCGAGGGCGGACTTGCTGCCTTGGAGTCCCGCTGGCATGCCTGGGCGCTCGGCCCCAAGCAGGCGCATCATTACTGAGAGCTTGTGAAGCGGCAATGTCGAAGGCTGAGCCTGTTGTAGAATGATGAGCTTTGGCTGGAAGGCGGCTCTCGGAGCCTGACAAAGCCCCACCTGCTCGACGATCGACACTGGACGGAGCGTAATGAAAATAATCCCAATAATCCTGCTCTTGTTGTGGTCCGCAGGGGCCGTTGCCGAAGAGATCCTGAGCGTCTATCAGCTCACGGGGGCGACCCAATGCGCCGAGGGCACGGGGGTTCCGCCCGAGCAAGCCGCCGACCTGCTGCGCGGGCAGGGTGTCAAGGTAATCTCCGCCGAGAGGCGCAAGCTCCCGCAGCAGGCGGCGGACACCTGCGGCGCCCCGACGGGTGAGGCGAACGTGATCGAGGTGTCGGCTGCCGACTGGTCCGCCTTCCTGGCCAAGAACCCGGATGCGGGGGGCTACGGGCTCTGGGTATTCGATGAGAGCAATATCCAGGTCTACAAGTACGACGGTACCCTGCAATGCGGAATGGGCCATGAGATTTGCCTGGAAGAGATGGCAAAAGAGCTGGAAGCGGCCGGCATCCATGAGCTGGCGAGCCACAAGGACACGGACGGTCTGATGCATATCAGCGTGTGCGGCGCCTCCACGGGTGCGATCAACGTCTACCTGATCGACCGCGGCTCCCTTCCCGCCGCACAGCGGCTGGGCTATCGACTGTTGGTAAGCCGCGATATGACCAAGTCGATCAAGCCCGGGGACGGCCTTGCGCCGCCGAAGACCACGGACGAGGGCTCGCCGCCGCCGGCTGCCCAGGAGTCCGCCCGCCCGGACACCATCCCCTTGCTCTGGTGATTGGCGCGAGGTGCCGATGCCCAGGTTTCCCGGGGCCCTCGCGGCCTGGCGGTCGGATGCCTTCGGCCGAGCTCTGAAGGAAGAGGTCGAGTCCTTGGCCCCTGGGAGCCTGCCCTTGCATCTGGGAGCCACGCAAGGCGGCTTCGTCGACGACTCCGACATCGCGGCGACGGTGCTGACGAGCAGGGAGAGCGAGGGGTCGATCCTTGCGGACGTCGGCATCTTTTTCACCGAGATCGTCGGCGGCTGCAGCTGCGGCGACGAGCCGGAGGCGGTCAATACCTATTGCCGGCTGCGGATCCGCATCGATAAGTCCTCGGCGGAAGCGCACCTTAGCCTTGTTTTGGACTGAGCCATGGAGGCTATGTACAATTGCCAATCCCGAAACGGATAGGCATCATCTCTATGATCAGGACATGAAAAACAAGCTCAAGCGGCAGGCGACGTCGCTGTTACCTGTCGCCGACAACCGCCGTGGCGAATGCAACCGTTGCGGAGAGTGCTGCAAGCTCCCTTACCCCTGCCCCTTTCTGCGTTATGACGAAGATGGGCTCAGCAGCTGTGCCGTTTACCGGTTTCGTCCGCCGAGCTGCCGCAAGTACCCCCGTGTAGCATCGGAGAACATCACGCAGGAGACGTGCGGATACTATTTCGTCCCTGTCGGAGAGCTGGTCACCGCGGACGAGAGCCTTTGACGGCTCCGATCTGCTTGTGGCTTCGTGCACTCGTTCGCATCGACGCACCCCGGCGGTTCTCCTAAGTCGAAAAGCGCGCTCTGCGAGCAGAGTCGTGGAGCTCGGAAGAAGGATATCGCGCGTATTTTTTACCGCCATCCTGGTAGAATCGGGCGCCTGATGCACGGGGACCGCGTCAGGGCTCGAACAGCTCGCTCGCAGCCAGGGAAAGGCCACCACCCTTAAAAGAGATCCCTGGAGGACAAACCGTATGTCTGCACTTTTTTCCGACGCGTGGATGAAACAGCTCATGGACGCCTGGAACGCCGACCCGGCCGTCAAGGACAAGCTGGCCGAAATCGGATTCAACTCCGTCATCTGCTGCGGATTCAAGGACGAGGACGACCCCCGCGGAGTCTTCGTGGTGGAGAACGGCGTATGCGTGAGTGCCGGCGACTGGAATGGCGAATCCCCGGATTGGGACATGCGCGCCAACATGGACGACTGGCTCAAGTGGGTCAAGAAAGGCATCGGGGCCATGGGGCTCGGCACCGCCTACGCCACCGGCAAGCTCAAGTTCAAGGTCGGGGACTACAAGGCAATGATGAAGGACCCGCGCATGGCCGGTCCCTTCGTCAAGAGCTTTGGCCTGATGCAGCAGGTCGGGGCGGACGAGCTCGGCTGATTCGACCACCTCGGTCTTGAGAAGCCCGCGCCGAAGCGGGCTTTTTTGTTCTCTGAAGGGGACCTCGAATTTCCCGAGGTCCCCTATAATCGGAAGATGTCTACTCGTTCCAAGAGAAGATCTTAGATGCCAAAGCAGCCCCGGGCAATTTGCCTCCTTCTCGTCGCCTCGGGGATGGGCCTATCCCCATTGAGCATGGCTTGGACACCCTACGGCTATGGCCCCTACAGCCCCGGCTATCAGGGCGGATCTCCCGGAGCCGCACCGCCGACGGCGCCGACATCGCAAGGGGGAGCCTCCGAGCCGAGCTCGCCCTATCCGCCCGCTCCCACCGGAGAATCGGGCAGTCAATGGGGCTATCCTTACGGCGCTCCAGGGCAAGGGGTCCCTTTCGGCGACGCTTCCCAGGACTTCGAGCCAATCCCCCGGTCCTATCCCGGCTACGGTCCCGGTCCAGGGCCCTTCGGTGGATATCCCGGTCCCCGCGGATCGAGCTTCGGGCCGACGAACGGAATGCACATCTCGCGCGCCGCCTCACCCGACACCTATGAGCTCACCATCGAGCTGACCGGAGCATCCCCCCAGGATGTCCAGGTCCGAGCTCAGGGCCAGTCGATTCTGATCAGCCGCGAGAGCTCGACGCAGCAGGTGCAGAAGGACAGCTTCGGCAACGGTCGGGGATACACGCGAAGCTTCAGTTATTCCTCCGGCACCTCCAGCCGACGGCTGCGGTTGCCCCCCGACGCCGATTTGAGCGCCATGAGCCGCACGGATGCTGAAAGCAGCATCCACATCCGCATCCCGCGGGTGAGCCGTTGACGATCATGGTGCGAGACGAGCCACCCGGGACGATGTCGACACCGGGACGCAAGAAATGACGAGGGGAGTCGGATGACACAGGAGTTTGCCACCGCCCAGGACGTCGAAGACGCCTTCTACGACGCCCTCGAAGAGGGCGACGCCGAGCGTTTGCGCAACGTCTGGGAGAGCTCGGATGAGATCGTTTGCCTGCTTCCCATGCAGCCGATGCTGCACGGGGCGGAGGTCCATGAGGCGTTCCGTCCTCTGACCAGCGGGGAGATCCGGCTCGATATCCAGGTTCGTCACATCCGCTGGCTGGAAGCCGGCGACCTGGCCATCCACTTCGTGGAGGAGCGTGTCAGCTTTTCGGGAAATCCACCGCAGCCGCCCGTCTATGCGCTGAACATTTACCGCAAGGGGGCCGCCGGGTGGCGCCTCCTGACTCACCAGAACTCCCCGACGCCTCTACCCCCGGGGTCCGGCCCGCCGCCCGGAATGGCAACACCCTGAGCCCGATGAAGAATCTCGCGCCGAGACGCCTTGGCGCGGAGGGTCCCAGGGCGAGATCGGGAAAGACCCACATCGCAAGATCGAATGCGCGTTAACCTCCAGGCACTGGGTTGCCGGCTCAACGAAGCGGAGCTCCAGACCTGGGCCAGGCAGCTCCAGCAACAGGGTCACCTGGTCACGGCTGAGCAGGAAGGAGCGGATCTGATCGTGGTCAATACCTGCGCGGTGACCGCCGAGGCAGTGCGCAAGTCCCGCAAGCTTCTGCGCCGTGCCCGGCGCACCAACCCCCGAGCAAAGCTGGTGATCAGCGGCTGCGCCGCCTCCCTGGAAGGGGATGCATGGGCCCGCGAGCAGGGCGTCGACCTGCTGGTGCACAACCGGGACAAGGACCGTCTGGTGGAGATCGCCGCACGGGAGCTGGATCTGGGATCCATGCCCCTGTCGGCGATGGAGCCCCAGACCAATCCCCTGTTCGCCCGCGGTCGCCAGCGGGCCTTCGTCAAGGTGCAGGACGGCTGCCGTCACCGCTGCACCTTCTGCATCGTGACCCTCGCCAGGGGCGAGGAGCGCAGCCGCTCCGTCGCCGAGGTCGTAGCCGAGGTCAACCGGCTCGAAGCCGAGGGTGTCCGGGAGATCGTGCTCACGGGCGTTCATCTTGGAGGCTTCGGCAGCGACATCGGCCAGGACCTGAAGGGGCTCATCGGCGCCCTCCTCGCCGATACTGACGTGCCCCGTCTGCGCATGGGCTCCCTGGAGCCCTGGGACCTGCCCGAGGGCTTCTGGGATCTGTTCGCGGATCCGCGCCTGATGCCCCATCTGCATCTGCCCCTGCAGAGCGGCTCGGACGCCGTGCTCCGCCGCATGGCCCGGCGCTGCAGGACCGAGGATTTCGCGCGCCTGGCCGGAGAGGCACGCCAAGCCGTACCGGACATCAATCTGACCACCGACATCATCGTCGGCTTCCCCGGAGAAACGGACGCCGAATGGCAGGAGACCCTGTCCTTCGTGGAGTCCATGGGTTTCGGCCATCTCCACGTCTTCGCCTACTCGGCACGGCAGGGCACCAAGGCGGCCACCCTGCCGGGACAGGTCTCCCGGGAGATCAAGCGAGCGCGCAGCCGCGAGATTCAGGAGCTCGGACACCACATGAAGTCCGATGTCCTTGCGAGCTTCGTCGACCGCCGATTGCCCGTTCTCGTGGAGGGCCGCTCCAGCGGCTCATCCGAAGACGACTGGTTCGGGTACACGCCCAACTATCTTCCGGTCAGGGTGCGTTCGGATTCTCTCCGGCCTTCCTTCAACCAGATCTTGGAAGTGACGCTGGATGGGCTGCACGAGGACGGGGAGAGTCTGCGCGCCAGCCTGTAGATCGGCCAATTCTCCTTTCTTTCCGGAACGGGACGAATTTCAATGGAGACCCGCACGCCTTGGCACACCGTGACCAGAGAGCAGGCGCTCGCCGCGCTCGAGGTCACCACCGACGGCCTGACCAGCGACGAGGTCCGCCGCCGGCTTGCCGAGCATGGTCCCAACGAGCTGCCGCAGGTCGAAGGACCCACGGCTTGGTCGATCCTTCTCGCCCAGCTCAAGAATGTCCTGATCATCATCCTGGTAGTCGCAACTGTGCTCTCCGCCTTCCTCGGAGAGGTGCTGGAAGCAGCCGTGATCGCGGTCATTCTGTTGTTCGCGATCCTGCTGGGATTCGTTCAGGAATTCCGCGCCGAGCGCGCCATGGAGGCACTGCGCCGCATGGCCGCACCCACGGCCAGGGTCCTGCGCGACGGGCATGAGCAGGACATCCCGGCAAAGGAGCTGGTGCCGGGAGACCTCATCCTGATCGCCGCCGGCAGCCGCATACCGGCGGATGCTCGGCTCATCGAGGCAGCGAGCCTCAAGCTCAACGAGGCCGCGCTTACCGGTGAGTCCGTCCCGGTAGAAAAGCATACGGAGGCGCTTTCCGATCCGGATCTCGCCCTCGGAGACAGGCTCAACCTGGTGTTCTCCGGGACGGATGTAGCCTACGGTCGCGGCCAGGCTCTGATCGTGGCGACGGGGACCGACACAGAGCTCGGCCAGATCACCGGGATGCTGCAGGCGGTGGAGGAGCATCGCACACCGCTGCAGGAAAACCTCGACAAGGTGGGCCGGGTTCTCGCCATTGCCGCCGTCATCGTGGTCGTGCTCATCGCCGGCCTCGGTGTGCTCCGCGGGGAGCCGCCGCTGCAGATGTTCATCTTCGGGGTGGCGCTGGCGGTGGCCGTCGTGCCCGAGGCCCTGCCGGCGGTGGTCACCATCTCCCTGGCCATCGGCGTGCAGCGCATGGTGAAACGCAACGCCCTGGTGCGGCACCTGCCGGCGGTGGAGACCCTCGGCAGCACCTCGGTGATCTGCTCCGACAAGACGGGCACCCTCACCCGCGACGAGATGACGGTGCGCGAGATCTGGATCGACGGCAACACCTTTGCCGTGTCGGGGAGCGGCTACGAGCCGAGCGGCGAGATCGAGCCCCTCGCAGGTACCGATCCGGAAACCGAAGTCCTGGACCAGCTCTTGGCGGGTGCCGCCCTGGCCTGCGACGCCCATCTGGAGCAGGAGGAAGGGACCTGGAAGCTGCAGGGCGACCCCACCGAGGGGGCGCTGGTCGTCGCCGCCGCCAAGGCCGGACTGGGCAAGGAGGGGCTCCAGAGCGCGACGCCGCGCATCGGCGAGATCCCCTTCAGCTCCGAGCGCAAGCGCATGACCACCCTTCACCGCGCCGCCGAGGGCACGACGGCATACGCCAAGGGCGCGGTGGAGGTGATCCTGGACGCCTGTGACCGTTACGCCGGGTCGGAGCCTCCCTCCGCTTTGGATGCGGGGGCCCGCACCAGGATCGAGGCGGCCGCCTCGGGCATGGCGCAGAAGGCACTGCGCGTGCTCGCGGTCGCCTACAAGCCGGACGCAGAGCTCGAGACCGCCGAGCAGAACATGATCTTCCTCGGTCTCCTGGGGATGATCGACCCGCCGCGCCGCGAGGCCAAGGAGGCCATCGCCCGCTGTGGGCAGGCAGGGATCAAGCCCGTCATGATCACCGGCGATCACCCCGAGACCGCTCAGGCCATCGCCGGGGAGCTGGGCATACTCCAAGGGGGACGTGTGGTCGTCGGGCGGGAGCTCGATGCCATGAGCGATGCGGACCTGGAGGCCGACGTCGCGGAGATCGAGGTCTACGCCCGGGTCTCCCCCGCGCACAAGCTGCGGGTGGTGACCGCCTGGCAGAAACAAGGGCACATCTGCGCCATGACCGGCGACGGCGTCAACGACGCCCCGGCCCTGAAGAGGGCCGACATCGGCGTCGCCATGGGCATCACGGGAACGGACGTGAGCCGCGAGGCAGCGGACATGACACTCACGGACGACAACTTCGCCTCCATCGTGGGCGCCGTGGAGGAAGGCCGGGCCATCTTCAGCAACATCAAGAAGTACCTCATGTACCTGCTCTCCTCCAACATCGGGGAGATCGGGCTCATGGCGGTTGCGACCCTGGCGGGCATGCCGCTGCCGCTTTCGGCCGTCCAGATCCTCTACGTGAACCTGGCCACCGATGGCCTGCCGGCCCTGGCCCTGTCCTTCGATCCGCCGGAGAAAGACCTGATGGATCGTCCCCCCCGGGACCCCGCGACCGGGATCTTCACCCGCCCCGTCGTCACCCTCATGGCTGTCGGCGGCCTCTGGTCCACCATCGTCAATGTCGGACTCTTCGCCTGGGCGCTCGAGAGCGGACGCGGGCTCACCGAGGCCATGACACTCACCTTCCTCTCGCTGGTGCTCATCCAGTTCTTCAAGGCCTACAACTTCCGCTCGGACCGGGCGTCCGTCCTGCTGCGTCCGTTCGCCAACAAGTGGCTCAACCTGGCCATCCTCTGGGAGCTGATGCTACTGGCACTTGTCGTCTACGTCCCGGTGCTCGAGGAGGCATTCGGAACCTACGATCTCCCCCTGAGCGATTGGCTGCTCGTGGTGGGATCGGCTTTCACCGTAGTACCCGTGCTCGAGCTGACCAAGTGGCTGATCCGCCGCTTCGTGCCCCTGGAGCAAGTCGGGGATCTGCATCCGAGCAGGGTGCGGGAATAACGCGATTGGGCATGGACATCGTGAGCATTTATTGCTGAAAGGCAGCATGACATTGTGTGCAATAGCCCAAGGTGTTGTGCAGCGCGCGGAGCGATTCTTTCGTATTTTTTGTTTTCAGCACATTTGCCAGATCATCTCCGCTCTTATGAAATGCCAAGCCCAATTCCCTGAAGTCATTGTTAGGAAATAGATTGCACATCTTTTGCATCTCTTCAGTCAGCCCCAGCTTTGTACGGGCTATTTCAGAAGCCTCCTCGAACTTTTTCTCTGCTATTAGACCGACGATGGCTTGCACCGCCACTAGATGGGCCCTCATGTTCTTCAATTGATGCTGCCTCATCTCTGGAGGCAGGCCGAGAGAAATTCGTCCGTCATTCGTGGAGTGCTTCAAATCGTGATGCATCATTTCTTCCCTCGAAGCACTTTCATCGTCAGCGCTCGAGATCAGAGCTACTCCGAAGGAGAAAAGAATCACGGCTAGTAGTGGTATCTGCTTGATAAACATGGATTCTCCAGGTTTTTTTGAAAAAGTGGCCAAACGTCGGGCAACATCCACCAAAGGCCGACTGGAGGGCAATGCCATTAAGTCAATCCGTCATTCCGCCAGGGAGTGGCGGAATCCAGTCACACGGACGTGATCATAGACCCACTCTCCGTGGCTCCTGGGTCCCGGCAATCCCTGCCGTGACGACGGACCTAGCTTAACTTAATGGCATTGGACTGAAGTGCACATCGAAAATTTCGAGTTGTAGTGGCTGGAATCGAAGAGACGCGCAAAGTCGGTCTCGCTACGAATGGCATGCTCCCATAAAATACTCCAGGGCCGGGCCGCTGCGGGGGTACGGCCGCGTGTCGCCAACTTCCCGCACAATCCCGAACAGGCGTTCCACGCCGAGGAGCAAGACATGATCTCCAAATCAATTCGCACCCTCTCGACCTGTCTGCCGCTGACGCTGTTGTTGGTGGCCTGTGGAGGACCCGGCGACTCGGAGTCCGAGTCGGAGACCACGCAGCAATCCGCACCCCAGCCCGGTCCGGCCGAGCGTGCCGGCGCCGAGCTCGGCGCACGGGTCGACCAGGCGGCCGACGCCACGCAGGCAGCGCTGGAGGGGGCCAAGCAGGCTACCTCCGAAACCTTGCAGCAGGCCAAGCAGGCCACATCCGAGACTTTGCAGCAAGCCGGTGAGCACCTGGAGCAGGCTGGCGAGCAGCTGGAACAGTCCGGTAACTGAGCTTCGGACCTCATGGTCGGCGAGGCAGAGTAGGGCGGGAAAGCGAAGCGCATCCCGCATTTGTATGCCGCACCGGAGCGGCGCGCATCAATCCTACCACCCAGAACAAACCGAGACTCCCATCCCCCATACCGATGCGCTTGACCGATGAGCAGGCCCGCAGCATCCGAGAAGTGGTTGGCCGCCATTTCGGCACCGAAAGCCGTATTTGGCTATTCGGCTCCCGCAGTGACGACAGCCGTAGTGGCGGTGACATCGATCTCTACCTGGAGCCAGAACGAATAGCCGGAAGCAATCTGTTCCTGGCGAAACAGGCCGCACGTCACGAGCTCGAGCAGAAGCTACATTGGCCGGTAGATCTGGTCGTGCGCAGAGACCGCGAGACCGCATTCATGCGCGCAGCCAAGAGCGACGGAATTCCCCTTTGACCAAACATCTCGAGATCCTGCGAGAGACACTGCGCATAATCGAGCGTGCGGCCACGCAGCTGCGTTATACCCACGAGAAGGTCGTGGACGATATGCCCTTGTCGCCAGAAGCTTTCGAGACGCTCGATGAGGGAAAACGGGAGCGGCTGGATGCCTATGCGGTCCGTTACGCCCGCTGCCAGGACCTGCTTTACCCGGCCATGCGCGCACTGGGCCGGAGTCTGCTCGAGCCGCGGGCCGACCGCTCCTTTCTGGAACTGTTCGTTCTGATGCAGGAGCAGAACATCGTGCAGAGCACCGAAGACTGGGAACGTCAGCGCAGCCTGAGAAACGCGGTTGGGCATGAATATCCCGATGCTGAAGGGATTGTAGACATCCTGAACGGCATCGCTGGTGAGGTCCCGGCAATTCTCGACTACGTCGATCGGCTGCAGGTTCGAGCATCGGTCCTGCTCGAGAAAACGTAGGGCGATGAGATGGTTTCCTCCCTCTTCCGGAACCGGCGTCGAATGCGCCAAGATGGAAGTTTCAATCGACCATCGCGATGAAAGAGGGGGAGACCATGCAAGAGATTACGACGGTTGGACTGGATCTAGCAAAGAACCTGTTCCACTTGATCGGCTGCAACGCGCACGGCAAAGAGGTAAAGCGCAAGATCGAGTACAGCGCCTGTAAGCCCCAATCCGAGCAGAAGTGGTGCCTTAACGCCCTGCAGTCGAATACATATTCACCGGAGCATGGCTAACATCACTTTCGACACACTGAAGTTCGTTCACCGCCTCAAGGAATCCGGCATGCCGGAGGCCCAGGCCGTGGCTATTGCCGAGGCGTTCAGAGAGGCGTCGAGTGAAGCTGAGTTGGCGACCAAGCGGGACAGCGAGCGGCTGGAGCTTCGCATGGAAGGCGAGCTCTGGATTGTCAAATGGATGGTAGGTGCCACTTTCGCAGGTGTTGTCGCCTTGATCCTGAAGAGTTTCTTCTAACACAGGGCATCGCCTCAGTCCGGAGTCCGGGTGGGAAAGCGGAGCGCATCCCGCCTTGTGACGTCGCATCGTAACCGGCAGGCAACCCCAGCCAGCAAGGGTAGGGAGGGAAAGCGAAGCGCATCCCGCCTGTGTGATGCCGCATCGGAACCGGCAGGCAAGTCCATGCCCCAGGTCGCGGAGTTTTTGGGTATTCCGTTCGGCGTGGAGCGGGAAGCGGCGTGATGCGCGTTGCTTTCCCGCCCTACGCGGTCTAGATTTCAAGGTCTTAAAGCTTCGCCAGATCCGACGAAATCGGCGCGCTCAATGATTGTCTCCAGGCTGATCTGTTGGGACACGCCTTTCGCATCCTTCCAGGATACGGTTACCTCGACTCGCTTTTGGTGGCAGTAATCGGTTGCGGACGAATCAATATCTTCACACTGTTGTCCACCCGTGCTCGGATCCGGGCACGGGCACGGTGGACCTGAAGAACCGTCTGAACACGTACAGGGTACCGTAGAACATCTTGTTTCTATCGTTCCGTTTCCCAGCTCACATTTATAGGATCCTATGTATTCCCCCGGAGAGTATACGCCACCTACGGTCTTGCCTACTGTCCAAGATCGAGTAAAGTCCTCGACTAATTCCATCCCGGAAGTTGCTATATCGTTTGCATCCTGGGTTAGCTCCGCCGCGGTAGGATCTTTTAGGGTGTCGAATTTGCCACCCGAATAGAAGGTCTTGAGCTCCTGTACCTTTTCCTCGGCCAGGGTCGTGGCTTCGGTACGTGCCTTGGCGTCGGCACTGTTGAGCAGGGAAGTTGCGTGGAAGTGGATCAACGCTAGCATACCGACAGCGAGAACCACGAGGCCGATAAGAGCGTCAAGGAGAGTAAAGCCTGCGAGGCTCCGTGCTTGTTGGAGATGTGGTTTCATAGCCACTGATCTGGATCGGTTGGTATGAGGCATGGCGCACAACCGTCAAAACTCGGAAGCAGTACCCGGTACCCGAACAAGCGTTTCCACGTAATTTTGGTCTGCAATGGGTCCGCCAGGGTCGTCAACATCGAGTCCACATATAACGGGGTTTGAAGTCAGCCACCACACGCTGCTTTCTATGCCTACTGTTCCCATGACCTGTCCTCCGCCCCAGCCTTCGCCGCTGGCGGAGCAATCGAGACTAGGGTTATCCATTGCGTCGATATAAACGGTGCCCCAGATCTCGACGCCACCTTGGAGCTTGGGGCAACCGGCAGACGGGGAAAAAACAAGAATCACTAAATTTTCCCATTTCGGTGGCGAGATGCCGCAAGGGTTGTAGGGGGTAGCGTGGTCTAGGGTTCCGGACCCGAGATTGGTCTTCCAGCTCGTAATGCTATTCAGCGAGCCGAGCTCGTTTGCGTCAGCCTCGTTGTCGATCCAGACATAATGGCGTTTAGACGCAGGAATACCTGCTGCAACTTCGCCCTTTGCCTGAGCCCTGACCCAAGCCTTGCTTTTCGCGATGCTTCCGAATTCAGTAACCAGGTCGGGAAACAACGTTTCCCACACGGTCTTATTGAGGCTATCCTCCACGTCCCCTCCGTGCACATCAATAAGCGACCGGTCGTCGGTTGCATTGTTGAGGCAAGGACAGTCGCACATCCCTTTTGGGTCGCACTTTTCCGAAACGATCTGCGCGTCCGTTCTTCCTGCCGCGTGTTGCTCATCATAACATTCGTTATCTTGCGGATTCCCTGTCTCGGTTGCAGTACTAGTATTTGCACTACCAACGGCTAGTATCGCATCCCCCAAAGGTCCGCTATCACCGGAGACTGCAGGGTAGATCTCCGAGGTGCCCACCGTGTTTGTTTGGAAACACCCGTTCATTATGAAAGGTGGGGCTAAAGTAGCCATCAAGGTGCCTTTATCCGTTTGTACCCCTAATTGTTGGGCAGTTGCGGTGACGCTACTGTCATTGGCATCGGTCGCCGTTGACGTCACCTGTAGGTAGGGGCTTGCCACCGGGTCAAGACAAGGGTTGGTAGGATCGGAAGGAATTGGACAGGTGGTACAGCTGCATGCGGAGTAAGGGGAGTAGTTGGTCGATCCCTTGGGGGTAATGGTTACTGACACATTGTAGGTCTCGCCCGTGCCTGGCGTTATGGTTAGGGACGGGTCGGTGGTTGGGTCGAGGACTTTTGGCCAGCAGGCACAGGTGGTTCCGTCAGCCAAATACTCGTTGTCTGCAGCCACAAAGTTTTGAGACAGCCAATCAAACCCATACTCAAGGCCCGCCTGCGCGGCATCCATCGCTTTATGTGCACGTTGGTGGTTGCCGCTGATGGTCTGCTCCTGGAAGCCGACCCGACTCATGGCAAACATTATCAGAGTCAGGGCGATGAGCAGGACAAGGACGACGAACAGAGTGGCCGCACCGCCTTGGCGCGTCGGTGCATCGCAGAAGCGCCACATAAGGATACTTGTTCTGAAGGCTTTGGACTTTTCTGTAAAGTTCATGGATCTCCCACCTTCGTTAAAATCGATATTCAACAAGACGGGTTGCCGTGTCCCGACCCGTCGTCCTCCGTGCAATAACGATCGTTTGGGATCTTCACGCGTTCGCGGATAGACATTGTCGTGTTGTGATCGCGCTCAAGGCGCCCAGAAATGGTCACGATTACGGTGCGCATCTGCAGACAGTCTTCGACAACGTTAGGATCCGTGGAGTCGTACGGACATCCACAGGGGCAGGGATCCGATCCACACGTGCAAGCATTGGGAACGTTGTACTGCGGATAATAGAGGTTTAGGGCCAAGGGCAGGATTACGCTCGTGGATCCGGCAAGGCCGGCCCTGCTTTCGTACTGGAAGGTCAACTTCGTCACATCAACGGTTTCGTCGGTTATAGCTTCCCATTGCAAACTAGGGTTAGGGTCCGAGCAGCTTGGTGGTGCTGCCCTGCTTCTCAGCATCTTGATGGCATTATTACCATAGCGAAACCCGAAGACATCGCTGACTCCGCTAGGCTCGGTGGCTGCGGTTCCACCGCTGGCATCCCCATCATAGGTGAAGGTGATACAGTCGCATTTCCCGTCAGTGTCGCAGTTGCCGCCGAGCCTCATCTCATTTCCGCCGATTTGGAAGGGGTTATTGGGACCATACTGCGGCAAATCCGAGCCGTTACCAGGTGCCTTTGCGTAGTAGCCGGCCCGCCGCATGTTGCGAGCTATGATGTCCATGGCAGCCCGGAGCTCCTGGTCGAGGTTCGTCATCGCCAGGTTGGTCTTGCTGCTCTTTAGCGCGCTGGAGAACAGAGCGATGGCACCCGCCAGGATGATCAATCCGGCGGTAATGCCGATGAGCAGTTCGATCAGACTGATTCCGGCTTGGCGAGGAGCTAGTCGGAAACTGCAATTCATATCCATGCTTCTCGTTCCACTCTCGTTGTTAACAGTCGTCGTAACCAAACACCTTCGTGGCCGTGTCACTCGGTGAGCACATCTTTACCCTACCTAGAGCGCTGACTTTGACCTGGATCTCGAAACGATCATTGTTGAATGTTATCGTGCCGTTGTTGATCGTGGGCAGGCCGCGCTGCCAGCCGTACTGAACCTCGTGATTTCCCGAGAGGAAGGCTACATCGGCGGTTACACCGGTGTAATCAATACTCCTGACACGCTTTGATACATTGGTTCCCGCGATTGCGAGGACGCAGCCCGAAACGTCCTCGCAGTCGCAGTTCGAAGTTTTGGCGGTGCCGAAACACCAAGGGGTTCCCGAGGGGTCGACCTTGAAGTTGACGTAGACATCCTCTCTACGCTTCACGGCCTCCGACCGGGCGAACTGCAGCATGGCCTGGGCCTCTTCGGCCGCGCCTCTGAGCCGGTTCTTGAGGATGAGGTCGCGCAGGCTGGGGACTCCGATCGCAACGAGGATCGCGGCAATGGTGACCACGATCAGCAGCTCGATGAGGGTAAACCCTCTCATCCCCGACCCCGACTTCACGCGCAGTTGGCTCGATGGGTGTCCCCATTCTCCGGCACTTGGATAACCGACCCTCGTTCTACCCAAAGGGAATCTATACATCCAGCCCTTCTTCACGCGATCTCTTGCTCCCACGCCCAAATTCCTTTATTTAGCATACGCAGGCCTGACAGACGCGACTGTGAGTCCGGTCACAGACCCTCTATCCGAAGCTCTATCCCCTGGATGCCATCCGTGTCACAGTAACACCTACATTCGAGTTCTTGTGTAATATATTCCTTGTGAATTGCAATTGTACCAAGTGTAGCTGGGAACCCTTACCAATAGGACCATATCTTATGTCGAAGCGCCGCACATCTCCAGGGTTTACGCTGATCGAGCTACTGATCGTTGTCGTCGTGATCGGGATACTCACCGCCATCGCCATTCCCTCCTATCTGGATCAGGTCCGCAAGGGACGCCGGGCGGATGCTATGGACGCGCTGGAAAGGATCCAGATGGCGGAGGCAGCTTGGCGGGCGAATCATCCTTCCTACACGACCGATCTCACCGGAGACCTCGCCCTTGCGACGACGTCCGTGGGGGGCTACTACAATTCGATCAACATCATTAGTGCCGCCACAACCACTTTTGCGGCCACCGCTGACGCCACCGGCCCGCAAGCAGGCGATACCGACTGTCTGAAATTTGCCATTAGCCATAATGGCCCCATTGTCCGAATCGATGATCCCTTATACGACGCCTCCTATGCGGGCGAAGAGTGCTGGAGGCGGTAACGGTTTCGGGAGGCGAGAATAACGGCCCAATATCCGCTGTGCCACTGTGGTGCTTTCGTGAACTATCCAGGCTAACCCAGCCTCAGCGCCTTGGCCTTGCGGTAGAGGGTGCGCTCGCTGATGCCGAGCTTCCGCGCAAGCTCGGCCCTGTCGTCCGAAGAACGGGCGAGGACGCGGCGCAGGTAGCGCTCTTCCACGACCTGCAAAGGTAAAATCCGCTCCGAATCCTCGGGGGCGTCCGTGACGCGTCCGTGCGCCTCCACGACTCCCGCGGGGAGGTGCTCCGGCAGGATGGCGTCGCCGTCGCACAGGAGGGCGGCCCTTTCCAGGATGTTCTGAAGCTCGCGGATGTTTCCCGGGAACCAATAGGCCTGCAGACAGGCCATCGCCCCGGCGGACAGCGAGAAGCTGCGATGTGGTTGGATGTGCCGCAGGAGCCTCTCGATCAGCAATGGCAGGTCTTCGAGCCGTTGGCGCAGGGGCGGGAGCGCGATGGGGAAGGTGCTGATGCGGTAGTAGAGGTCCTGTCGGAAGGTCCCTTCGCTCAGCATGACCTCGAGGTCCTGGTTGGTCGCGCAGATCAGCCGGAAGTCGGCGTGCTGCGGCTCCACGCTCCCCACCCGGCGGTACATGCGGGTCTCCAGCAGCCTCAGCAGCTTGACCTGGAGCCCCGGCGGGACGTCGCCGATCTCGTCGAGAAAGAGGGTTCCTCCTGCGGCGGCCTCCACCAGTCCGATCTTGCTGGCAACGGCGCCGGTGAAGGCGCCTTTCTGGTGGCCGAAGAGCTCGCTCTCGAAGAGGGTTTCCGTGAGCCCGGAGCATTCGACGGGGACCAGCGGCTTGCCGGCGCGCCCGCTTGCGTTGTGGATCGCGCGGGCGACCAGGTCTTTGCCGGTGCCCGACTCGCCCAGCAGCAGGACCGTGGTGTTGCTGGGTGCGACCCGCTGCAGCAGCGCGAGGGTCTTAAGAAAGGCGGGAGAGCGTCCCACCAGCTCGTGGCGCCCGGCCCGTGGACCGGCGACTCGTACCGGCCGATGGATCTCCAGGAAGCTGGAAGTCCTGCCCTCGGCGTCGCGAACAGGCCGGGTCTCGACCTCCACCAGCTCCTCGCCGTGGGGCGTATGGTGCACGTGCAGCGTCCTTTGCGGTGCACCGGACTCCAGGCTGGCATGGACGGGACAGCTTTCCCCCGCCTGGTCGCAGGGCATTTTGAAGCCGTGGGAGACCTCGTAGCAGTGCCGCCGCTCCAGTGGCCGGCCATCCCCGTAGAGGTCGCGATACGCCCGGTTCGCGATCTGGATGCCGTAGTCCAGATCCAGCAGAACCGCGGGACCGGTAAAGCTCTCCAACAGGGCCGGTGCATCCGGACTTTCTCGGGCGCTGGGCATCACCTTGGTCAATGACTCGTCTCCCATGCAAGCGACATTTTTGACGCCTGGGTTACAGGATGGCGGCACCATTTTGCAGTTCCGTGCCGGGGAAGCCAAAAGTTGGATTTCGCTCGCCCTGTCCGGAGTCCGGTTTATCCAAATTAAAACCGATGGTTACCGACCAACCGCAAGAAGCGAATCTCGCTTGGCGCAAAGATTGCTGTCTTTTATCGAGCATCCGGATCCATACCACGAAGTGACGTGTGGGCCTGTTACCCATGGTCCTGATGCACACAGGTCCAATCCCATCGTTGAAACAAAGCGGAAGAGACTGAAATGATATCGAGCCAAGCTTCTAGCACTGCCGATCTCGGACAGGTCCAATCGGAAAAGCCTCCCTGCCCATTGTGGAAGAAAGTCGTCGCCGGGGTACTGGTGGTTACCGCCGTAGCCTTGGCGTTGCCGGCGACGATCTGGTTGACTCCCGCGGACGCGTCCGTCCTGGAGACAGTCAAGGGTCTGTCGGTGATCCTCGGGTACAGTCTCGGCCTGGTCCTCGCGGGCGTTGCTGTGATTACCGCGCTCTTGTGGGTCGTCAGCCGCAGCCAGAGTCTCATGTCCCGCGGTCGGAGTGCAATTGCGTACATGGTCCATTGCTATCCGGGACAACTCAAGGACCGCATTCTCTCTCACTAGGATAACTGCTCGTAGACTAAGGCGATTTCTATTAAAAAAATATACCAGCCTGCTTGTCTTTTCGCCCGTCTTCCGCGTCGTGACAACAGTTACAGAGCCCTACTATGCGCCTGTTGTCGCTCCTTGAAGACGAACGAAAATCCCGCGCATCCTGGTATATTTTTCTCCGGCAATCGCCTAAGGCCGGCATCGCGAGGATCGCAGGGCGGCAAATTTTTGCCGCTGTCTGCTTTTTGAATTCCAGTGTCGGCATCGGGATGCCGACCTGCGGTTGCCCCTGATACGCCGAGCAATTACTCGGCGAGGGAGATCTCCGTGCCCCCCGTGCTCGTGGTCTTGCTCTGCAGGATGGTGACCACGGAGGCGGGGGGATGGCCGGATCCGGTGAATGGAAGCCACCTGAAAAAGGGCGTCCCGGGCAAGTGGCGAGACCCGAGTACCGGGAGAGCCTCATAACGAGAAAAACCGTGCCGGCTGCAAGGGCCGGAATCGAGATCGAGTAAGCCAACATGTCCAAGATCAAGCTCCACATCGTGCTCCTCGTCGGATTGGCCTTCGGCTACGGCGTATCGGCAACGGCTGCCTTTGCCAGCGAAGGCGAGGGCGCGGCCAAGCCGCCGGCGGATTTCGAATATCACCCCCCCTACGAACCGGTTCTGGAGCCCCCCGATATGCCACCCCAGCACTCGGACAAGGAGCCCGGGGGGACCGCCGATCACAGCAAGTTCGAGGCGCTGCAGAAGGACTTCAAATCGGGGCCGGAGGTGACCAAGGCCTGTCTGAGCTGCCATACGGAGGCCGGTAAGGACTTCATGAAGTCCGTGCACTGGACCTGGGAGTACAAGAACCCGGTGACCGGCCAGCTGCTCGGCAAGAAGCACCTGATCAACACCTTCTGCACCAACGCCCGCGGCAACGAGGGCGCCTGCGCCCAGTGCCATGCCGGTTACGGTTGGGTGGACGACACCTTCGACTTCACCGACCAGACCAAGATCGATTGCCTGGTCTGCCACGACAATACCGGACTCTACTACCGGATGCCCCAATCGGAGGGCAACGCCGCCTGCGCCATCATGTTCGAGAATGCCCCGCCGCTCGACTGGAAGCGCATGGCACAGCACGTCGGCATGCCCAAGCGCCGCAACTGCGGCCAGTGCCACTTCTACGGGGGCGGCGACGACGGTGCCAAGCATGGCGATCTGGACTCATCTCTGTTTCACCCCGGCAAGGCGCTCGATGTCCATATGGACGAGAAGGGGCTCAACTTTTCCTGCGCCGCCTGTCACGTGACCAAGCATCACCAGTGGGCGGGCAGCCGCTACAACGTGATCGCCAAGGATACGGAAGGAACCGGTAAGCCGGGGATGCGCCGCGATGTCGCAACCTGCGAGTCCTGTCATGGCACGGAGCCTCATCCGGACCGCAGCATCGCAAACCTCCTCCTGAACAATCACGTAGAGCGGATCGCCTGCCAGACCTGCCATGTCCCGGAGCTGGCACGCGGCGGCGTCGCCACCATGACGGACTGGGATTGGCGCACGGCCGGGAAGCTGAAGGACGGGTTCGGGTATTTCGAGCACAACTACACCCAGGGCAACGGCAAGCACCGCAAGACCTATAAATCCATCAAGGGCGATTTCAAATGGGGTGAGAACCTGCCCCCCCAATACGACTGGTTCAATGGCCAGATGATCTACAAGACCATCGACACCAAGCTGGATCCCTCGCACCAGCCGGTCGCCATCAATGCCTACCAGGGCTCGCCCGACGACCCGAGCTCCCGCATTTGGCCGTTCAAGCGCATGCACACCATTCAGCCCTACGACAAGGGCAACAAGACACTGGTCTACATGCACCTCTGGGGCGACGACGAGGCAGCCTATTGGGGCAACTACGATTTCGCCAAGGCCATCGAGGTCGGTATGAAGGAGGCCGACAAGCCCTACAGCGGCAAATACGGCTTCATCGAGACCTACTCCTTCTGGCCCTCGACGCACATGGTCGCGCCCAAGCAAGATGCCCTGGCCTGCAACGACTGCCATTCCCGTAACGGGCGTCTCGAGGGGGTCCGCGGCGTTTATATACCCGGGCGTGATGCCAACCCCTGGCTGGACCGCATCGGCCTTCTGGTCGTGCTCGGGGCACTGGTCGGCGTATTGGGCCACGGCCTAATCCGTAAAATCCTGAGAAAGAGAGGCGATGCGGCATGAATCTGCGGCAAATAATGGTCTATACTCGGTTCGAGCGCTTCTGGCATTGGGCGCAGATGGCGCTGATCTTCGCCTTGTTGTTCACCGGCTTTCGCATCCACGGGTTTTATGAGCTGATCGATTTCCGGACCGCCGTCACCTGGCACACGGGTATCGCCATCGCCTTGGTGCTCCTGTGGATCTTCGCCATCTTCTGGCACCTGACCACCGGTACCTGGAAGCACTATGTGCCCACCACCGAGGGCCTGTGGCGGGTGGCCCAGTTTTACGCCTTCGGCATCTTCAAGGGCGAGAAGCATCCCTACCGCAAGGCCTACTGGCGCAAGCACAATCCCCTGCAGGCCCTGACCTATCTGGCGCTCAAGCTGGTCCTCTTCCCCCTCGTCTGGATCTCCGGCATCGCCTACCTGCTCTACTTTCTGTGGGAGAACGTGCGTGACTCCGGCGAGCTCCTGTCCGGTGTGGCCTTCGTCCACACGGCTGTTGCCTTCGCCATCCTGGCCTTCATCATCGTCCACATCTATCTCTTTACCACCGGGCACTCCTTCGTCGGGCACGTGAAGCCGATGGTCACGGGCTTCGACGAGGTGGAGCTGAGCCCCGAGGAAGAGGCCTATCTGGAGAAGGACGAGCCGGGGCATATCCGGTAGCAGCCCCGCTTTCGGGATCGGTGCCCGGCAGGGGTGCGGCGAAGCTCCGAAAGGGAGCGGTATGCTCCGCGGCGCACTGCCGAAAGAAAAGGATCGAGCGCTTGATTCTCGTCAGCCCGCCTTCTCCCCTGGATGGGCTATACAGGGAGAGGGGAATTTGGACTAACAGGTCGGGGGTCGCCGTGGTGCCGCTTTCCAAGAAGTTACGACAGGACTGGGCGCCCATTCTGTTCTTCGGGCTGGTCGTCGCGGCGAAGAGCTACTATCTGATCGTCTATTTCTCCAGTAGCCCGGGCCTGTGGCAGCTCCTCGGGAGCATCGGTCATCTGGACGAATATGGAAGGGGCGCCGCCTTCTTCCTGACCGATCGGTTGTCCTTCGTTCTCTACTATGTCACCGCCTTGGCCTTCGATGCGCTGGTTCTGCTCAGCTTCATCGGACGCGTGGAGGCAAAGCAGCGTCCGGAGGGCTTCTGGGAGAACATCTATCCCCTGATCACTGTGTTTCTCCCGGTGACGGGATTCACCTTGCTGTTCATCCCGGAGGTCCGCCAGATCGTTCCGGGATACTCGGAGACGACCCTGGCGCTGCTGCACCAAGTCAGTCCGCTGTACCCCTTCTACCTGACCCTCGGGGGGACCTTGATCGGATTTGCCGGGGCCGGGCTGAGCATCTGGGCGATCAGCTACCTGAGGTGGTCGTTCGGGCTGCGAACCGCCGTCAGAGATCTCGTCACGGGGGGGCCCTACCGCTGGACCCGCCATCCCCTGTACGCGGGGGAGATCGTGCACATTTTCGGGATTGCGGTTCTTTCGGGGACACCGGTCGGTCTGTACCTGTTCGCCGTGGCACTGACACTTCAGCTGGGGCGGGCCAGGATCGAGGAGCGCAAATTCCTGCGCACCGTCCCCGAATACGCGGAATACCGAAGGACTACGGGTTTTCTGTGGCCGCGATTGCGGAGAATGCGGTAACGATCCTGGGGCGAGTCGAGCCATCCCTGGGGTAACGAAAGGTCGCTTCGTTCACGATCGCACCCTCACCCCGACCCTCTCCCATAAAGGGAGAGGGGGAGATTGCCGAGGCTACAGGGCGGTCGGAGCGGGCGTAGCCTACGCCTGACGGCGGAGCATCATTCTCCGCGAGGGACCTTGCAGGTCATTTCTTTTCCGTGCCAGTCGAGCATCACCTCGCCCTGATGCTCCCAGAAGTCCACGCCGTGGCCCTGGTACCTGGCTCCGCTTCCGGACCGGGCCACATAGACGATCGCCTGATCGGCACCCTCCTTCCCCCCGAGCAAGGTCAGAACCGCCGTCGGCGGGTCCGTCTCCCGGTAGAAGACAGCGGTTAAATCGAAATCTCCGCAGCTGTAGGAGACGGGCGGCGGAGCCTCGAGCTGCCCGTAACGGATCTGGAGGTCGGCGATACGGTGCTTGTAGGCCGTCTCGACGCAGGCGCGCACGTCCCGGGCCTTCCCGCAGTCGTTACGATCCTTGATCCAACTGCGTTGCGAGGGACGCGGATCCTCATACTTCTCCTCCCGAAACCGTTTCAGGGCCTCGGCGTAGAGCTCGGAAAGCTCATGATCCAGCGCGGCGAGGTCAGTGTCTTTGCAGACGAGCTCCTCGACCGTGCCATGGGCCTTGGCGCAGTCGTAGCTCGGCTGCGCGCCGAGAGCGACCGACGCCGGGATCAGGATCAGGGCCATGACCAGGAATGGCTTCATCTTGCATCTCCTCCGTACTTTGGGAATGCGAAATGGGGGACTCTGCCCGTGAGCGTCGCGCGCTTGCAATAGTGACCGACAGCGAGAGGCGTCGTCCAGCCCCGTTGACCAATCGCAATGCGGGCATCAGGCTTAATATCCTAGTATGCTGCTGAGTTTCCAGGCAGCACGTCGAGCCGCGCCGGAGCGAGCGCATCGATGCGGGATGCCGGCAGGCCGAAGGGCCTTCCCAATCCAATTACGGGATCTCTCGGCAACCCCATTTCAAACCGGATCGAACGATGAAGATAGGCGTAACCAGTCAGAATTTCCGCACCATAACCGGTCACGCCGGGATGACCCGGCGCTTCCTCGTCTACGAATCGCAACCGCAGGGCGTCCAAGAGCTCCAGCGCCTGGACCTGCCCAAGGAGATGTCCATGCACGAGTTCCGCGGAGAGCAGCATCCTTTGGATGCCTTGGACGTGCTGATCACCGCCGGATGCGGGCAGGGCTTCCGGCAGCGGTTGGCCGCCCGCGGGGTCCGTGTCATCGCCACCAGCGAGACGGACCCCATGAAGGCGGTCGCCGGGGTCGTAGCGGGCACCGATCTGCCTCCACCCTTGCCCCATGACCACTGACCGGGGAAACGCGGCCCCGTATCCCGGCAATTCAATCAGCAACTTGCTGAATATCATGGGCTTGTCGGTCCGCGTGCCCGATAATTCGCCCGATTTTTGCCGCGTCGCACCGCCGGGCGGCTCCGGCGCTGTGTAACAGCCAAGACCCTTACCAGGAGGACGACCTTGTTCGATACGACCATGATCGAGCTGTCGCGGTGGCAATTCGCCGCAACCGCGATGTATCACTTCATCTTCGTGCCCTTGACCTTGGGTCTCTCCTGGATCCTCGTCATCATGGAGTCGGTCTATGTCATGACCGGACGGGAAATCTACCGGGACATGACCAAGTTCTGGGGCAAGCTGTTCGGCATCAACTTCGCCCTGGGGGTCACCACGGGGCTGACCATGGAGTTCCAGTTCGGTACGAACTGGGCCTACTACTCCCACTACGTGGGCGATGTCTTCGGGGCGCCCTTGGCCATCGAAGGACTCATGGCCTTCTTCCTCGAATCCACCTTCATAGGGCTTTTCTTCCTCGGCTGGGAGCGCCTCAGCAAGCGTCAGCATCTGGCCGTGACCTTCCTGACGGCGCTGGGCTCGAACCTCTCGGCCCTGTGGATCCTGATCGCCAACGGCTGGATGCAGAACCCGGTGGGCTCCGAGCTCAGCTACGAGACCATGCGCATGGAGATGACCAGCTTTACCGAGCTGCTGTTCAACCCGGTCGCGCAGGTGAAGTTCGTTCACACGGTCGCGGCCGGCTATGTCACCGCCTCCATGTTCGTCCTGGGCATCAGCGCCTGGTATCTGCTCAAGGGGCGCGACCTGGCCTTCGCCAAGCGATCCTTCGCCGTGGCTGCCGGCTTCGGCCTGGCTTCCATCCTCTCCGTCATCGTGCTCGGAGACGAGTCCGGCTACGAGACGGGCGACGTACAGAAGGCGAAGCTCGCCGCCATCGAGGCGGAGTGGGAAACGGCGCCGGCTCCGGCCCCCTTCACCCTGTTCGGGCTGCCCAGCAACGAGGACATGGAGACCCACGATGCCATCAAGATCCCCTGGCTGATGGGCATCATCGCCACCCGCTCTCTCGACACTCCGGTTTTGGGCCTCAAGGACCTGATGCGCCAGCACGAAAAGCGCATCCGCTCCGGCATGATCGCCTATGAGTACCTGCAGAAGCTGCGCGCGGGAGACAAGAGCGAGGAGAACATGCAGATGTTCGAGGCCCACAAGAAGGACCTGGGCTATGGGCTTCTGCTCGAGCGCTATACGGAAAATCCGGCGCAGGCTACCGAGGAGCAGATTCAGCTCGCGGTAGGGCATTCCATACCGGAGGTCGCGCCCGTGTTCTGGGCCTTCCGGGTCATGGTGGCCGCCGGCTTCTGGATGCTCTTGCTGATCGTCCTGGGCTTCTACTTCACCGCCAAGCGGACGGTTCAGGACAGGCGCTGGCTGCTGTGGCTGTTCGTCCTGAGCATCCCCGTACCCTGGATCGCTGCGGAGACCGGCTGGTTCGTGGCCGAGTTCGGGCGCCAGCCCTGGGCGATCGGCGAGGTGCTGCCGACCTACATCGCGACCTCGACCCTGAGCGCAGGAGACCTGGTGGCGAGCCTGAGCGGCTTCGTCTCCTTCTACACCCTCCTGCTGATCATCGAGCTCTACCTGATGTTCAAGTTCGCCCGCCTGGGCCCAAGCTCCCTGCACACGGGGCGCTATCACTTCGAGCAGCAAGCCGGCACCGCAACGCTTGCCACCGCTCCCAAAGGCGAGGAGGACTGAGCCATGATCCTCGACTACGAAGTCCTCAAGCTCGTTTGGTGGCTGTTGGTGGGCGTGCTCTTCATCGGCTTCGCCGTGACCGACGGTATGGACATGGGGGTAGGCACCCTGCTGCCCTTCCTGGGCAAGAACGACAAGGAGCGGCGGGTCATCATCAACACGGTCGGTCCCCATTGGGATGGCAACCAGGTGTGGCTGATCACCGCCGGCGGGGCCATCTTCGCGGCTTGGCCCATCGTTTACGCGACGGCCTTCTCGGGCTTCTACTTCGCGATGCTCCTGGCCCTGTTCGCACTTTTCTTCAGGCCCGTCGGCTTCGACTACCGCAGCAAGATCGCCGATCCGCGCTGGCGTAGCGCCTGGGACTGGGGCCTTTTCGTCGGCGGGGCCGTCCCGGCTCTGGTGTTCGGTATCGCCTTCGGCAATCTGTTGCAGGGCGTGCCGTTCCACCTCGACGACCTGCTGCGCTCTTACTACACGGGGAGCTTCTTCGCCTTGCTCAACCCCTTTGCCCTGCTCGCCGGGGTGGTCAGCCTGGGGATGCTCACCATGCACGGGGCCATCTGGCTGCAGGCCCGCACTGCCGACCCGATCGCCTCCCGCGCCAAGGTTTGGGCCAAGTTGGTCGGACTGATCACCATCGCCGCCTTCGCCCTGGCTGGACTCTGGCTGAGCTTCGGCATCGAGGGCTTCCGGGTCGTCTCCATGCCCCCTCCGGACGCCATTCCGAATCCCCTGGGCAAGGAAGTGGTGCAGGAGGCCGGCGCCTGGCTCGCCAACTACGGAGCCCACCCCTGGACCATCGCCTTCCCCGTGCTGGGATTCGCTGGTCTCGGGCTGGCCGTGCTGCTGTCCATGTCCGACCGCCCAGGGCTGGGCCTGGTCCTGAGCGGCCTGGGCATAGCGGGGATCATCCTGACCGCCGGCGCGGCCATGTTCCCCTTCATCCTGCCCAGCAGCACGGATCCGGGTGACAGCCTGATCGCCTGGGACGCGACCTCCAGCCATCTGACCCTGACGGTGATGTTCTGGGCCGCCGTGGTCTTCGTGCCCATCATCCTCGGTTACACCACCTGGACCTACGCCAAGATGTGGCGACGGGTGACGGTGGAAGAGATCGAGGCCAACGATCACCTGGCTTATTGACGGAAGGGTCTGGGAAGAGGGTCTGCTTCCTTCATTGCTCGACCCAGACAATCGGACCCAGAGCCAGGGACGGGGCGGTGTCCGGAAACCGGGCTCGAGGTCGAGCCCAACGATCATGGGGCGAGTCGAGCCACTCCGGAGATATGAAAAGTCGTCTCGCCCCTGATCGTTCCCTCACCCCGGCCCTCTCCCATAAAGGGAGAGGGGGAGAGTCGGTGCGCCTCCGGCGCGTACTTTCACGGTAACTTTGGGAGCTTCCAACATGTGGTACTTCGCCTGGATCCTCGGTGTCCTGCTGGCCATCGCCTTCGGCATCATCAACGTTCTATGGTATGAGGCCGAGCACTGCCTCGGTACGAGCGACGATTGACGAGCTTTTAACCCGGTGGCGTTGCGCTACGGAGAAAATCATGTCCCTGAATGAGGTCCAATTCCCCCTCGACATCGGTGTCCTCGATCGGCTACGGATTCTCTGCATCTCCGAAACCGGCTGGTTCGACACCCAGCAGTTGTTCGAGGATATCCGGGATGCGGGGGGTGTCGACGTCGATCAGTACGAGATTCCCTGGCCGCCGTTCGGTGACCTGCATGCCGACAACGCCGGCGGGTTTTCAGCCCTGCTGGAAGTGGAGACGGGGGATGGAGAAGTCCATCGAATCCTGTTCGACACCGGCTGGGGCCCGGCCTGGATGGATCGCCGCTTTGCCGAGGAGGGTATCGATTGCCTCCTGCAGGATGGCCAGATCGAGGCCCTGGTGATCAGTCACGAGCATTTCGATCACTTCTGGGGGATCGGATCGACCCTCCGCCATTGCCCCGATATCACCCTGTACATCCCGGAGAGCTTCAGTCCGAAAGGGTTGGCATTCATCGAGGACCAGGGCCACGTCGGCACCCTGATCAGGGTGCCCACTCAACAGCCCCTCGTGCTGCTCCCCGGCCTGGCGGTGGTCAACTTCCCGATGCACACTCTCTTGCGGGTGGATGGCGAAAATGTCCTCTATGCCCACGTCCGGGATCGGGGCATGGCGATGGTGACCGGCTGCGGACACGGAGGGGTGCTGAATCTGCTGGACTACGCCCGCGACAATCTCCAGGGCGGAGACCGCATCTTCGGCCTTTACGGCGGATTGCACATCGCCTCTCTGGAGGACTGGGACGAGTCGCGCGACCGAATCGTCGAGTCCTTGAGCCAATACGGGATCGTCAAGCTGGCCTGCAATCACTGCACAGGCCGCCGGGCCGTGGAGAAGATGCTCGAAGCCGGTCTGCCGGTCGTGCGGGGCACGGCCTCCAACGGCTCGCAGCATGAGCTGTTCGTGGGGAACGGAGATCAGGTGGACCTGAGCTGAGCTCACTGCAGACCCCTGGTCGTCCCGCGAGCAGGGCAACTCGGTCACGATGACAGTTGCAGACAAACTTCTTGCCCATCCTCTGGCCTAACGATCATGGGGCGAGTCGAGCCACCCCGCAGAATGAAAGGTCGCCTCGCCCCTGATCGTACCCTCACCCCAACCCTCTCCCATGAAGGGAGAGGGGGCGATTGTGCTTCGCGAATTTCATCGTAAGGCACGGGATCCGAGCGGATGCCGTGACGAGGGCAGATCGAGACACACTGGAGATAAAGTCATGTCCAAGAACGTTTGCGGTGCAGACCGCGTTATCCGCATCATCCTCGGTTTGGTCCTGATCGCTTGGGGCCTCTATGCCCAGAACTGGTGGGGCGCCATCGGCATTGTTCCCCTGCTCACCGCCATCCTCGGCTGGTGCCCGCTCTATCTGCCCTTCGGCTGGAAGACCTGCAAGCCGAGCTCGTAGCAAAACAGGGAAGGGAGTTATCCGTTACGGCTGGGGTCGGCGGACGGCGGATATCCTCGAGGACCCGGCACCCGCCCGAATCGTCGAAGGCGGGTCAACCGGTTCCGTGCCGTTGCACTTGTCCCGACCCGACTGCCAGTGCCGCGAGATACCGCTCGGCGCTCCGTGCTTGGTCGTATTCCGCCACGGCAGACTTCAGCGCATCCGGTGGCAGATGGTGGTCCAGGGTCTCGACCATGCGTGTAGCCAGGGCCGGGGCATCCCCGACGGGGACCAGGGGTCCGTACTTTCCTTCACCCAACAGCTCGCGAGGCCCACTGGGGCAATCGGTAGCGACCACCGGGGTGCCGAGAGCCATGGCTTCGGTCAGAACATTGGGGGAGCCCTCCCAGAGAGAGGACAGTACGAACAAATCAGCTCGGGCGAGAAAGGTGTACGGGTTGGTCTGAAAGCCGGGCAGATCCACCTCGCCGGACAGTCCCAGCTCGGCGATCAACGCCCGCAGCTTTCCCAGATCGCCCCCTTGGCCCAGGATGATCAATCGGCAAGGACGCTCCCGGCGTACGAGGGCGAAGGCGCGGATCAGGGTGGGGAAGTCCTTCTGGCGTTGGAGGCGGCCGGCACCCAGGACGACGGGTGGTTGTCCGGCCTGGAGCCAAGGGTGACTGCAGGGCTCGGCGGCCAGCTCCCGTAGCTCCGGGGTGACAACCGGATTACGGATGACACAGATGCGCTCGCGAGGTATCCGGGCGATGCGTGCGGTGTCGTCCGCCACCCCCGAGGAGACTGCCACGATCCGGTCCACGCGGGGGTAGAGGCGGCGGATCGGCGCGAATCGCAGCCAGCGGGCGAGGCGAGACCTGTCCGCCATGGCGGCGGACAGGTTCGTGCCCAGGCGCATGACGATCCGGGTATCGGTCCCGGCCAGCCGCCGGGCCAGCACAGCGTTGCGCCCGGCCCGATCCTTTGCTGCCAACAGGGCGGACGGGCGACTCCGGCGCATGTAACGGGACAGGGCGGGCAGCGCCAGAAAGGTGTGGTCGGTTCCCAGATCGACCAGATTCACCTCCTGGGGAAGGCGCTCCAGATGGGGACCTTCGACACGCACCGGAAGCAGGTCGACCTTCCGCCCGAGATCCACGAAACCGCGGATCAGATTCACGATCATGCGCTCGACGCCGCCGGATCCGGAGAAGGAAACGAAGACGGCGATCGGGCGGGGCGGGTTTGCCATCTCTGGGAATTCGACGCCTGCTCCCCGGGCTCGCAGACGCAAAGGCGTCTGCTTCCACTCCCCAGGCCATCATTGCGTCATCATGACTCCGGAGATATCTCCGACGATCCCGACAGCGATCATGACTACCGTGAATGCGATCATAAGGAGCGCCAGTATGCCTGCGAGCCGCCAGAAGGCGTGCTGGTAACCGATGGCTTCTTCCACATCGGCACTGCTTCCACTCGATCCGGAGCGTTTGATGGCACCGGAGTACTTGAGCAGATAGATGCCGAGAAACAAATACAGGATCGCGCCGATCAGATAAGCGATTCCTACTCCGATACCCATGGCGGTGGGGAATCCGCCCTGTCCCCCTCCCCACGTACCGACCACGGCGATGCCGATCGCTGCAACCACCGTGAATGCTGCGCCGATAAGGAGCAAAATCCCGATGAGCAGCACCCACGGCCTGGTCTTTCCCAGCTTTTCCAGGATTCCTGTTGAAATCTCACCCGACGCCGCGTATTGATTGGGCTCGTTTTGCATGGCTCTTTGTCCTGATCTATCAAGATGCAATCACTATCTCACGATAGTCCCCAAGGCGAGCTTTGTCCGGCAATTGTCTAATTGCTGCCTGGATTGCTCTCATACCTGCGAGTCACTTGCTGCTGTGCGCACGCGCGGGTAGTGTAAACTGTGAGCGCCTTCGATCAAACATCGGACAAGGCTGTACCTCCGACCAATGTGCCATGAAGATCGCTTTCGGGATCCCGATCCCGATCCCGATCCCGAGCGGATAGAGGAATGCTGCACTGCAAGAATTTGACTCATCTGCAATGGTTTCGCGCCCTCATGCCCGTAACCCAGCAATGAGCAAGCCCGATGCGGTCTATTTCTTCGGCACCTGTCTGGTGGATCTGCTCTTCCCTCGTGCCGGGCTTTGTGCCATGCGTTTGCTCGAGCGCGAGGGCATCCGCGTCATCTATCCCCAGGGGCAGACCTGTTGCGGCCAGCCGGCCTTCAACTCGGGCTACCGGGACGAGGCGCGTGCCGTGGCCCGCGCCCAGCTCGATGCCTTTCCCGGTGACATCCCGGTGGTCGTCCCCTCCGCGTCCTGCGCGGGTATGCTGCGGGTCCACTATCCGCGACTCTTCGCGGGAGCGGCGGACGAGTCCCGGGCGCTGGACCTAGCCGGGCGGGTCTACGAGCTCACGGAGTTTCTGATCCGGGTCCTGGATCTCCGGCCCGTCGACCTGGGACCGCCACTGCGGGTCACCCTGCACAACTCCTGCTCGGCGCGCCGCGAGCTGGGGGTCGCGGATCTGGCCCTGGATCTGCTGGACCGTCTCGGGAATGTCCAGGTGATCGAGCCCGACCACGCCTACGAGTGCTGCGGCTTCGGCGGCACCTTCGCGGTCAAGCAGCCGGAGATCTCCGCCGCCATGGCCGCCGACAAGGCCGTCGCCATCGTCGCGACCGGAGCACCCGTTCTCGTCGGCCAGGATTGCGGCTGTCTCATGAACCTGGAGGGCACCTTTCGGCACCGGGGCAGCGGACCCGAGGTGAAGCACATCGCCGAGCTCCTGTGGGATCGGACCCATGACGACTGAGCTGCGCGCCCGGATCGCGGACGCCCTGGGCAACGAGCGTGTCCGCGCCAATATCCGCCGCGCACTGGACGGGCTGGTGGTCAAGAGGCTCTCCGCATTCCCCGACGAGGAGGAGCTGACGCGGCTGCGCGGCCAGGGGGAGGCGATTCGAGCCCATGCGCTCGCATGCCTTCCCGAGCTGCTCGAGGAGCTGGAGCGTAACTGCACGGCCAACGGCATTCGGGTCCATTGGGCCGAGACCTGCGAGGAGGCCAACCGCAGCGTTCTGGACATCCTGCACCGCCATGACGCCCGGATGCTCATCAAGGGCAAGTCCATGGTCTCGGAGGAGCTGGGGCTCAACGCCTTCCTGGAAGCCCGGGGCATCGAGGTGGTGGAGACGGACCTTGGAGAGCTCATCGTCCAGCTGGCCGGGGAGCGCCCCTTCCATATCATCGCCCCGGCCATCCACAAGGACCGTCGAAACATCGCGGAGCTCTTCAAGGCGAGATTCCCGGAGCTCCCCTACAGCGAGGACGCCGAGGAGCTCACGGCTGCCGCGCGCGGTCTCCTGCGCGAGAAGTTCCGCGGCGCGGTGGCCGGGCTCACGGGGGTCAACTTCGCGGTGGCGGAGACCGGGACCCTGGCCCTGGTGGAGAACGAGGGCAACGGACGCATGTGCAGCACGGCGCCGGATGTGCACATCGCGGTGACCGGCATCGAAAAGGTCATCGCACGTCTGGACCAGCTGCCGCCGCTGCTGACCCTGCTCACCCGCTCCGCCACTGGCCAGGCGATCACCACCTACGTGAACATGATCAACTCGCCGCGCCGCGCGGGCGAACTGGACGGGCCCAGAGAGGTCCACCTGATCCTGTTGGACAACGGCAGGTCCCGCATCCTGGCCGATCCGGAGCTTCAGGCCGCCCTGCGCTGCATCCGCTGTGGGGCCTGCATGAACCACTGTCCCGTCTACACGCGCCTCGGCGGTCATGCCTACGGCACCGTTTATCCGGGGCCCATCGGCAGCATCCTGGAGCCTCAGCTCCAGGGCCTGGACAGGGTCGGTGAGCTGGCAGACGCCTCGAGCCTCTGCGGTGCCTGCGGCGAGGTCTGCCCGGTGCAGATACCCATCCCCCAGCTGATCAACCGCCTGCGCGCCGAGGGTGCCGGTGAGGGCTCGGAATCCCGGGTCCCCGGTCGGGGAAGCCGGCGCAAGACCATGCAAACTTTGATCTGGCGGCTGTGGGCCTGGGTCCACGCCAGCCCGAGTCGCTATCGGCTGATGAGTGGCCTGCTCGGCAGGACGCGCCGGCTGGCTTCCCGATTCGCCGGGCCCTGGACCAGGAGCCTGGCGGCACCGCGGCTCGCATCCGAGAGCCTGCACCGCTTGGCGCGCGAGGAGGGCTTCTCCGATGATCGGCCCTGATCGTTTCCTCACCCCGACCCTCTCCCGTAAAGGGAGAGGGGGGGGTCGGAGCGCCTCCGGCGCGTATTTCCACGGTAGACCTGTCGGGAGGACAGTCGCCGAGGCGGGTGGGGATCCGCGATGAGCGACGCCAGATCCCGCATCTTTTCCCGCCTTCGCGCCATCGAGGGCGAGACATCTCCAGAGGCGTCCCCCAGCTCCGTCCGCCGCTTCGACTGGACCAGGGCGGAGCGTCTCGAGCGCTTCCGTGCCCGTATGGAATCGGTGCGCGGCGAGGTTCACCCGGTCGGTGCCGACTGGCCGGAGCGCATGCGCGCGCTGCTGCGGGAGAAGGGCGGCGACAATCTACTCTACGCCCCAGGCGGACCCCATGGATCGGACCTGGAGGGGCGCTGGCCGGACCGGGACGTGCCCGTACTGATCCCCTACCAGGATCCGGTCGAGACCTGCCGCGACGCCCTGTTCGAGGCGGTGGACGCCGGCTTTACGAGCTGCCGCGGTGCCATCGCCGAAACCGGCTCCGTGGTCCTTTGGCCGACTTCGGAAGAGCCGCGGCTCCTCTCCCTGGCCCCGCCCGTCCACTTCGTGCTTCTGGAGTCGGACCAGATCTACTCGACCTTCCATGAGCTGCTGATCGACCAGTGCTGGAGCGCCGGGTTGCCCACCAATGCCCTGCTGATTTCCGGCCCTTCGAAATCCGCCGACATCGAGCAGACCCTGGCCTATGGGGTGCACGGGCCAAAGGCGCTGGTCGTCCTGGTCCGAGAGGACCAAACCTCAGCTCACGAAGGAGGTAAAACAGGGGCGACCTGACCGGGGACTTGACCGTTGCCCGCCGGCGGTAGCTCCCAGTCGAATCGTGGCAGATTCTCGAAGGCGTTGCGGATGCCCTGGTTCCAGCTTTTCGAGGTCTCCTCGAGCAGGGGGGATTCCTCATCCAGCTTCAGCCGACGGCTGAGCGCCAAGCTGTCCTTGGGATAGATGGCGACCTCGAAGGGCGGTCCCACGGTGACGTTGGAGCGGGAGGTCGCGTCCAGCGAGACGATGCACAGGCGGGTGCCGTCCTCTAGGCTCAACTGGGGATTCACGATGCGGTCCAGTGCCGGCTTGCCGTATTTGTTCTCACCGATCTGCAGATAGGGCGTCTCCGGGGAGGCGGCGAAATAGTTTCCTTGGGGATAGATGAGGTAGAGTCCATGGGGCTCCCCGGCGATCTGCCCACCCAGCAGGAGGGTGGTCTCGGCGCTGACGCCACTCTGCTGAAGTGCCGGGCCGTGGTCGCGCTGAACCTGAAGGCTCACCTTGCCGACGTAGTCCGCCGCCTCGAACAGGTAGCGTGCGTTGAGCAGATGCGTCCAATCGCCCGGGTTGTCCAGGTCGCGTCGGATTCGATTCAGCACTTCCTGGGTCGTGGCGAGATTGCCCGCGGACAGGAGGACGAAGATTCGGTCCGGGGCGGGAGTGAATACGTGCAGCTTGCTGAAGGTGGTGACGTAATCGACACCCGCATTGGTACGCGAGTCCGACGCGAGCACCAGCCCCTGCTCCAAGACCAGTCCCAAACAGTAGGTCATTGCCTGTCTCCTAGGCTCTGCCGGCAGCGAATCACACATTGTAGCCGGAAGATGTGACGCCAGCCGGATCGGCTTTGGCGACAAGCCCCCACCGGATTTGCGATGAAATTCGCGAAGCACGCTCGCCCCCTCTCCCTTTATGGGAGAGGGTTGGGGTGAGGGCACGATCAGGGGCGAGGATGCCTTTCATTGTCTCTGGGGTGGCTCGACTCGCCCCATGATCGTTAGACTGGCATATGTTGCCGTTCCCGGAAGATCAGGATCACCCATGAAAGAGCCGTCTCCCCTCTCGGCCCCATCCCGCGCCACTCCCGAGACCCACCAACGGGGCAGGGACAAGGTCTCGCGCATTCCGGTCAAGGTCGAGACCGGCGCGACGCCCACGCCCCTGCGCAAGCCGTCCTGGATCCGCGCCAAGGCGCCGGTCGGCCCCGGAGTAGCGCGCATCAAGCGGTTGTTGCGCGAGACCAAGCTTTCCACCGTCTGCGAGGAGGCCCAATGCCCCAACCTGGGAGAATGCTTCGAGAAGGGAACCGCCACCTTCATGATCCTGGGTGATATCTGCACCAGGCGCTGCCCCTTTTGCGACGTTGCCCACGGCAACCCCCGGCCTCCGGATCCTGAGGAGCCCGAGCATCTGGCCCGCTCCATCGCCGTCATGGGGCTTGCGTACGTGGTCATCACCTCGGTGGACCGGGACGACCTGCGCGACGGTGGTGCCGGCCACTTCGCGGCCTGTCTGCGGGCGGTGCGCGCCGGAACGCCGCAAGTCAAGCTCGAGGTGCTGGTACCGGACTTCCGCGGTCGCGAGGCGGCGGCTCTGGACGCCTTCTCCGGCGAGGCGGTACCTGACGTCTTCAACCATAACCTGGAGACCGTCCCGAGGCTCTACCGCCGAGCACGACCCGGTGCCGACTATCTGGGCTCCTTGCAGCTGCTTCGCAGTTTCAAGGAACGCTATCCCAGAGTGCCGACCAAGTCGGGCCTCATGCTGGGCCTGGGCGAGGAACGAGAAGAGGTGTTGGCGGTCATGTGGGACCTGCGCGCCCTGGGTTGCGACATGCTGACCCTGGGCCAGTACCTGCAGCCCAGCCGGGAGCATCTCCCGGTGCTGCGCTACTGGACACCGGAGGAGCTCGAGGACCTGCGCATCGCGGGCGAGGCCATGGGCTTTGCCAGCGTCGCCAGCGGACCCATGGTGCGCTCCTCCTATCATGCGGATCTGCAGGCCGCAGAGGCCACTACCGCGAATCGTTAGCATCTGGATTCCGCGCGACTCGTTTCCCTGCGACACCGGGAATCCCAAGTGACCCTGCTCTGGATCCTCGCCGCCTTCCTGGCCTTCATGGTGCTCCTCCGGGGCGTCAACGCCGTCGACGACCACGCCGCCGTGCGTTATGGCTATGCACCTTTCGCCATGCCCAATCTGCTCTTCATGCTGATCCCGCACGGCCTGTTGCTGTTTGCAATCCGGAGCACAGGTGACCAGATCTGGATACTCCTCGCCTTGGCCGGCGCAGCCCTGCTCGGGATGCTCCTGCTCGTGCGGTCGCGCACCAACGCTTGGATCGCCCTCTTCGCCGCGCCAGTGTCCCTCTTGCTCGCGCCCGTGTTGGTGCTCAGCCTCTTGTTTCGCATCCTGGCCCGAGCCGGCGGCGAGGACGGCGGTTGAGTTTGTACCGACGTAAATTGGAAGACGAAAAACCGGGGAAACCCCATCCTGCCCATTGAATGTTCTCTAAATGTCCTCTATCCTTTCCTGGAGAACATTTGGAGAATATTCGTGCTCACCCTCGCCCAGCAGCGCACCCTCGCGTTCATCCGCGGTTTTATTTCCGACAGGGGCCATGCGCCTTCCCTCGAGGAGATCGCTGCAGGTAACGGCTTCCGCTCCAAGAGCGCCGCCCACAAGCACGTGCGTGCGCTGGCGGAGGCGGGCCGTTTGCGCTTGATCCCGGGACGCAAGCGGGGCATCGAGTTGGTGGAGGAGCTGCAGACCGACAGCCTGTCCATGCCCTTGCTCGGGCGCATCGCCGCCGGCAGACCCATCGAGGCGATTGCCGATCTCGAGGCGCTCGACCTGGCCGACTACCTGCTCGGCCCGAACCGCTACGCGTTGCAGGTGAAGGGCGACTCGATGATCGAGGCCGGCATCCTGGACGGCGATTTCGTGATCGTGCAGCGGCAGGACACGGCCGACGACAACCAAATCGTCGTCGCCCTGATCGATGGCGAGGAGGCCACCCTCAAGCGCCTGCAGCACTGTTCGGATGGCGGGATTCGCCTCATCGCCGCCAATTCCGGCATGCCTCCCCTCGCCTATGCTGCCGAGCGGGTCAGCATCCAGGGCGTGCTGGTGGGTCAGCTGCGAAGGTATGGGCCATGAAGGCGCGGCCCTGGCCCAGGGTAATCGCCCTGGCGGACATGAATGCCTTCTTCTGCAGCGTCGAGCAGATCGACAACCCGGAATGGCAAGGCCAGCCGGTGGGTGTCACCAACGGCAGGCAGGGTACCTGCATCATCACCTGCTCCTACGAGGCCCGCGCCTATGGGGTACGCACCGGTATGCGGGTGAAAGAAGCGCGCCGCCGCTGTCCGGGCTTCATTCAGATCCCGGCCCGGCCTGAGCGTTACGCCGAAGTGTCCGCCAACATCATGAACGCCCTGACCCGGCTGACCCCCGAGATTGAAATTTTCTCCGTGGACGAGGCATTTCTCGACCTGACCGGCTCCCAACGGCTGTTCGGGTTGCCCGCGGCACTGGGCCGGCGCATCAAGAGAATCGTATGGGATGCCTCCGGCGGGGTACTCTGCTCGGTCGGCGTCAGCGGCGACAAGACCACGGCCAAGTACGCCGCTAAGCTGAACAAACCGGACGGCCTGACCCTGATTCCACCCTGGGAGGCGCAGGCAATCCTTGCCCGGGCACCGGTGACCGACTTGTGCGGGGTCAGCAACGGCATCGGCCGCTACCTGGCCGAGCGTGGTGTGCACACCTGCGCCGACATGCGCCGCCTGCCCGTCGGTGACCTCGGACGGCGCTTCGGCAATCCGGGACGGCGCATCTGGCTGATGACCCAGGGGCTCGATCCCGATCCCGTGCATACCGAGATCGCTGCCCCCAAGAGCATCGGCCATGGCAAGGTCATGCCCCCCGGTACCAAAGATCCGGAAGTGATCCGGACCTTTTTGCTGCACATGGCCGAAAAGGTCGCCGCACGCCTGCGCCGCCACCGGTTTCGAGCCAGTCGCTTCTTCGTTGGCCTGCGCACCGACCAGGGTTGGCTCGGGGGCAAGTACCGCTGCGATCCGCCCACCGATCACGGCCCGGAAATCATGGCCTTGTGCCGGCAGTTTCTGGACACACGCTGGCATGGCGAGGGTTGTCACCAGGTGCAGGTGAGCGCAGCCGATCCCGAGCCTGCCGGCATCCAAGGCGACTTCTTCGCCCCCGATCATACCCGCAGAGACCGGCTCAACCGCGCGGTGGATGCGATCAATCGCCACTACGGCGAATTCAGCGTGGCGCCCCTGCGGCTGCTCGCCCGCTCGCACATGCCCAATGTGATCGCCCCTGCTTGGAAGCCGTTCGGCCATCGCGAGACCATCTTGCACAATCCCGACCAGAAGTGGCTGCGACAGGAGCGCTGATGTGTGTGGCGGCGTCTACTACCTGATCGACGGCCAGGAAGTGCGGACCTACTTCCCCAACCCCAAGGCCCGTTTGCCGGTACGCAAGAAGGGCGGCGGCGTGGAGCTGCTACCCTGGGGACGGCGTAAGGAGCAGGCCGGCAGTCTGCCCTTGGGTGGCTGGGCACGGCTGGAGTCGATCTACGGGGGAAGGTGGGACAAGTGGTTCCCGAAAGCGGTAAAGATCCAGGTATCCCAGTTCATGGAAAAGGATATCGAGGGCAATAGCCACTGGTTTGACATCACACGCGGCAAGTTCATCCAGGGACTGGTGGCTCGCTGGGAACAGGAGAGGCGAGTCTACGTCGTGACGGTTACTCCGGAGATGGAAGATGCAGTGCATCCGCGTTGGCCGCGGATCGTAAGCGGATTGAGCTAAGGCGATTGCCGGAAAAAACGCCGTCTGAATAGGTCGTCGTAGCCTCCTGCTTCAGCTTCCCCAGGGGTCGTCGAGGCTGCTGATCCTCATACGGGCGCGGGCGGAGCTTCACCTCGCCCGTGCCCGTTATTGAACATTGGGAGCTCTCAGCCTTCGACGTCTACGGAGCCGGCAACGATTCGCAGACCCCCGCCCGCTCCGGACTCCGGACGATTGCGCATGTGATCGGCGACTTGAAAGAATGCCTGTTTCAGATGTGCCCGCAAAGCCTGCAGCATCTCGGTCTCGTCGAGGGCTATAGTGGACCCCGGATTTGAGACAGCCCCATAAGATAGAGCCACAGAGGCAGTAAGGGGCGAAAATGAAGCGTAAGTGGTACAGCAAAGAGTTCAAGGCGCGGGTGGCGTTGGAGGCGCTCAAGGGGCAGAAGACAGCAGCCGAGCTGGCCTCGGAGTACGAGGTGCATGTGAGCCAGATCAACACCTGGAAGAAGCAAGCACTGGAGGCGTTGCCCGAGGTGTTCGGTCGAGGCCAAGCGCGGGAGGAGGAACAGCGCGAGGCCGAGCGCGATCGGCTCTACCAGTAGATTGGCAAGCTTGCAGGTAGAAGTGGACTGGTTGAAAAAAAAAGACCGAACATCTCGACTGACGGTGGCGGAGAAGTGCCAGTGTATCGAGCCCGATCATCCGAGCCTGAGCATCAAGCGTCAGTGCGAGCTCATTGGCTTGGTGCGGGCGAGCTACTACCGAGACACGGCGGGTGGCGAGGAGACGGCGGAAAACCTGGAGCTGATGCGTTTAATCGACGAGGAATATACCCGTCATCCCTTCTACGGAAGCCGCCAGATACGCAACTGGCTGCGACGGCAAGGAGGCAAGGGCCGCTGGGTCGATAACGTGTTCGTCGAGCGCCTGTGGCGCAGCGTCAAGTACGAAGACGTGTACTTGCATGCCTACGAGACACCGGCACAGCTCCACCGCGCACTGGCCCGCTATTTCGATCTGTACAACTCCAGGCGCCGTCACAGCGCACAGGAATTGAGGAATTGGCAGCCTGAAACCCAAGGAAGATTTCACTTAAGGCACTGTCCAGTTATTGGGGTCCATTTTTGCCTATCCTGGACCCTGCAGATGGCCAGGAACTTCCGGTGAAGGTCTGACGGCAACCGGAAGCGGAGGGAAGCGTCTTTGGTCATCGTGTGTCAGCAGTAGCCACAGAACACGGCGCAAGTGTATGCGCGTGATCGCGGACGTGCCAACATCGGGAGAGACCAAGCGAAAGGATTCCCGGTAAGGAAACAGAAGAGGCGGTGGGGGTAGGGCTAGCAATAAGATCAGATTATGCGCGACTCGCCGGCTCGCCACCCGAACACCCTGCACCGTGCAATCTAGATTCTGTCTACCGAGCCGTCTGCTTGCCTGTCCCTGGGCATCTCTCTCGGCATCCATGCCGAGCCTTATGATGGGGAGCACACCCTAGGCCGGCCCGATTCCTGACTTCAGATCGGATCTCAGACCCGCCGCATGACTTCAGACCTGATCTCAGATCATACCCATCCACTAAGCCATTGAATTCATGGTGGGCCGTTAGGGATTCGAACCCCGGCCAAGGGATTATGAGTCTGGAACCATTGGTTTTCAAGGGGCCTCATAAGCCTTCAGTGGTGTAGCTTAACTTCTTGAAACTAGGTGTCTTTACTCTCGATCTTCCCTAGAATCTCCCTTCAGGAGGTCTCATTAGAGTTCACCCCTATCCACACCCCCAATCGCACCACCGGGAGAACCTCATCGGAAGCGTCAAACTCACAAACCTGGCTATCGAGAAACTGCCGACGCCAGCGTCGCGCAAGGAGGTCTACGATGCCCAGGTGCCTGGGCTTGTCCTACGCCTACTGCCGTCCGGAACTAAGTCCTGGTCCTTCACGTATCGCATCAAAGGGCAGCCGCGTCGCCTGTCCCTGGGTGTCTATCCTGGGGTCTCCTTAAAGCGGGCTCGCGACGACGCCCGGGAAGCCCGCGCGGCGATTCAGCGAGGCGAAGACCCTGTGGAAGACAGGAAGGCCGCTGAGCGCGAACGCCAACAGAACGGCTTCGAAGCCTGCGCAAGGGACTTCATCGAGAAGTACTGCAAGCCCTGGCTTCACCGCCGCAGCAGCAAGAAAGCGATGCCGTGGGAAAAGTTGGAAACGCTGCTGGAACGTATGCCGTTGCCGAGCCCCAAGATCCTCCACGCTGTCTGATCGTTTGTAGGGTAGCGAAGTTATGTGTCAGGATCAGTGTTGCGGTCCTGGTTACCGAGGAACCGGA
>Ga0210085_1000069_pt1 | contig 47041 bp, 45 predicted proteins | sample China_Galinas_PW_5_FD_184866 | JGI IMG/M metagenome (GOLD analysis project Ga0210085, IMG submission 184866) | Wetland microbial communities from San Francisco Bay, California, USA, that impact long-term carbon sequestration - China_Galinas_PWC_D1... | ecosystem: Environmental > Aquatic > Marine...
GGGGGGGGGGGGGGGGAATGAATCATTGCTCGCGTGCCTTCTGGGCCGTGTTGGGGCTTGTACTCCTGGGACTCGTCCACCCGTCTCCAGCGAGAGCAGATCGGGGCTGCGACAACTGGGTCGCCCGGCTCGTCTCCGCACAAGGGAGGGTCGAGCAACAGCGGGCGGGCAATGCGGATTGGTCTCCGTCGAGGCGGGACACGACCTTCTGCCCCGGCGACGCCCTGAGGACCGGTGCCGACAGCCGAGCCGCTCTGCTTCTTCCCAACGAGACCCTCGTCCGGCTCGATCAGCTCACCACCCTCATCCTTCCCGAGGCCGAAGCGCAAGAGACGGGGCTCCTGGTCGAGCTCCTGCGCGGAATAGGCTATTTCTTCAGCCGCACAACCAAGAATATCAGAATCAAAGCACCCTTCGTCAACGCGGCGATCGAGGGAACCGAGTTTCTCGTTTCCTCTACCTCCAAGGAATCCAGCGTCCTGGTGCTCGAAGGCGTTGTCCGCGCGGGCAATGCAGCGGGCACGCTACGCTTGGCCGACGGAGAGGGTGCGGTCGCCGGACCCGGCGAAGCTCCCCACCGGATGCCGGTCGCTGATCCGCGAAACGCCGTGCAGTGGGCGCTGTACTATCCGCCGGTGATCGGCTTCGAGTCTGGAGATCCGGACATATCGATCGGAGCCGGCCCGGCGATCGAGGCATTCGCGCAGGGCGACATCAACGGGGCCCTGTCTGCGCTGGGCCGGGTGCCGAAGAGAGAGCGTTCGCCTGGCTTCTACGGGCTTAGGGCCTCAATCCTCCTCTATGTCGGACGAGTGGAGAAGAGCCAAGAGGACATAGCCCGTGCCCTGAAGCTCGATCCTGGATACGGAGGAGCGCTCGCCCTGCAGTCCATCATCGCCCTGGTGCGCAACGATCCGGAAGCGGCGATGCGATTCGCGGAGCGAGGCGCGAAGGCGCGTGGCCCAGAGAGGGCAGCGTCTCAAATCGCCCTCTCCTATGTCTATCAGTCACGATTCGATCTGGAGCGAGCGCTCCAGCACGCGCAAGTCGCCACCGAGGATGCGCCCGGCAATCCGCTCGCTTGGGCCCGTATCGCAGAAATCGCCTCGCGCTGCGCGAGCTCGACGGGGCACGGCAGGCGGCGGAACGGGCGACCTCGCTCAACCCAAGGATCTCCCGGGTCCAGACCACGCTTGGCTTTGCGCAGCTCCTGGATTTCGATGCCGACGGAGCGGCCGCCAGCTTCCGCCGTGCCATCGCGCTCGATCAGGGCGATCCACTGCCCAGGCTGGGGCTCGGACTTTCGGAGATCCATCGCGGGCGACTGCTGGACGGGCGAAGAAATATCGATATCGCCGTGAGCATCGACCCGACAACCTCGATCTTTCGCAGCTATCTCGGCAAGGCTTTTTATGAAGAAAAGCGAGACGATCGCGCCGCAACCGAGTACAGGATCGCTGAGCAGCTCGATAAGCGGGACCCAACACCCTGGCTCTACGATGCCATCCGCGAGCAGACCTCCAATCGCCCGGTGGACGCATTGGATGACATTCGACGCTCCGTCATGCTCAACGACAATCGCGCGGTCTATCGCTCCAGCCTCCTACTGGATTCCGATTTAGCGGCGCGCAGCATCAGCCAGGCGCGGATCTACACCGATCTCGGATTCAACGATCTTGCCCTGCTCGAAGCATGGGGCTCGGTAAACGAATCCCCCGAGAATTTTTCCGCCCACCGCTTTTTAGCCGACGCCTACCTGGGAAGTCCCGGCTACGAGGTTGCGCGGGCGTCGGAGCTCCTGCAAAGTCAGCTGTGGCAACCGCTGAATCTCAACCCGATCCAACCGCAGCTCGCGCAGTCGAACCTGGGCCTCATCCAATCCGCCGGCCCCACGCTCGCCGGGCTCAACGAATACAATCCGCTCTTCCTCAGCGATGGCGTCCAGCTGCAGACGAACTTGGTTGGGGGCGGAGACGGAACCTTTGCCGACGACCTCGCCCTGTCCGCCGTCCATGGAATGTTCTCGCTGGCAGCCGGTCAATTCCACTTTGAGAGCGACGGATTTCGTCCCAATGCCGACCAGCGTCAGGACCTGTACAACCTTTTCCTGCAGGTTTCGCCATCGCCGCGGGCCAGCGTACAGGTCGAGCTCCGGCGCTATGAAGCGAATCTGGGCGATACGGCGCTACGCTTCGATCCTGATGACTTCTCGACCGCCTTGCGCTTCGAGCGCACCTCCAACCTGCTCCGTATCGGTGGACGCTACGAATTCTCACCCAGAGCAAAGATGATCGCCTCGGTCGTCGGTGAGGAATTCGACCTCTCAAACCGGGATAGTGACGAGCAACCTCCGGCAAACACCTTCGAGGCGAATACCAAGAGCCGATCCCTCTCGGCCGAGGTACAGGAGGTCTATGCTGGGAACGGGTTCGACTTGATCGGAGGTCTGGGTTACTTGCGCTTCGAGCCGGAGGTCACCGGAGAGATCACCGTTCACCTGCTTCCTCCTCCATTCCCTCCTCTCGTGATTCCCATCGAGGATCGCGAAAGCTCGGAGAGCCACAAGGCTTACCTGTATGCCAACTACGCCGCCAACGAGGCACTGACGATTACCGGTGGGCTGAGCTACAACCAATGCACCAACCCCTTTCGCGATCGGTCGGGGCTCGATCCAAAGCTCGGGGTAACCTGGAAGATCGCAGGGGCCACAGAGGTTCGTGCCGCGGCCTTTCGAACCGTTCGCTGCGTCGGTGCGGACCCACGCGAGCTAGCGCTGGCATTGCCACAACCGGCAAGCCTGACCATCGAGCCGACCCAGATCGCAGGATTCAATCAGTTATTCAACGACTCGTCAGGCTCGACTTCGGATGTCGTCGGTATTGCGCTTGATCATGAGCTCAGCCCGCGCCTCTTCATGGGTGGCCACTTCGTGCGCCGTGATATTCGGGTGCCGATTCTTGTTCTGAACGAAGAGTCGGAAGAGGAGAAATGGCGCGAAGACATCGCCCGAGCCTATGTGGACTTTTCGTTGGACAAGAACTGGGTATTTTCATTCGCGTATCAGTACGAAATGCAAGATTATACGACGAGCCTCGTGACCAACGGTGTCTCGAAGCTCACGACGCAACGTGCTCCTCTCTCGCTGCGTTTCTTTTCCGAGAACGGTCTGTCTGCCGGGGTCACTGCGAGCTACCTCGACCAGGAGGCTCATCTGTTCAATACGCAAACGGGAGCCGGGGAGAGGGAGCGGGATCACTTCTGGCTCGTCGACGCCGCTTTGGTCTATCGGTTGCCGAAACGCTACGGATTCATCAGCCTGGAAGCCAAGAATCTTCTCGATGAAGAGTTCCGCTTTCAGGAACCGGATCCGAATATTCCGACCCTCTATCCGGGGCGGCTGTTCTTGGCGAGGGTGAGCTTGAATTTCAACTGATTCCATTGGCTTCCACTTGCGTCGGCCAACACCATTCGCTGAATTGACCAGCGTTTCTCAAGGGCATCTCGGAAAATTCGAGGCGCCCGTGTGGCGCAGGGATGTGCTGCCATTGTCGAGCACGTATGTGCTTGAAATAGTGCAAGTCGGAAACTGCAATTTTCGGTTTGCGTGTTGAAGGATCTCAGGGAAGGGGTTTTTCAAGGTCCCTGGAAGACAGACAATCGATCTTCACGAAATGACAAAGATAGGAGCAAGACATGGCAACCCCGCATTTACAATTCGACAAGAACGGAAACCTGGAAGTCTTCGACAGCGATGGGAAGAAGGTCACTCCCCACAAGGGCCCCTTACCCAAAATTCCAGGTAAATTCGAGCTCGAGAAGATCGACACAATCACTGCTTACCGGTTTAAGGGCTCGTGCCGTCTCTGTTTCTTTTGGAACGGAGGTTGGCACTGCGTAGATTGTTGAGCCCTCTTCAGGTGCCCCCGGGCGCTTTTGGTCATTGTGGCCGCGGGCCCTGGACTCTCTTGGGGACGGCGAAGAATACCATCCTTGGGATTTTTCGAGCTGGCGCACTCCTGCCCCGCAAACCTCGAGTACCGGGAAGATGTCAGAGTTCGATCCATCGTTCTCCTTCAACCTAAGCGATAATTCCTTCTCCAATTATCTCGAAGGGGTTCTGGTGGACGCAGGCGTCGAGGTACGGTGGTTCGGCTCCGACGCAACGGTTTTCCGAGAAGGCGATGTGGGCGACTCGGCGTTCTTTATCCGTTCCGGGTCCATCGATATCGTCAGTCGGGGCCCGGACGGCGAGCAGCGGCTGCTCAATCGCTTACACAAGGGCGAGATCTTCGGGGAAATGGCCCTGCTCGACCGGACTCAACGGAGCGCCTCCGCCCTGACCAGGGAGGAGACCGAGCTTTTTGTCGTCACTCGTGACGAGATGATGGCCCTGCTGAAACAAGATCCACAGATGACCTTTTGGATGCTCGGCCTGGCATCCCACCGACTCAGGGTGTTGACCAGGATGGTTACTCAGATGGAGGAGGCGCAGGAGGTCAATCTCAAGATCCTTTCCGGTCAGGAGGATGAGCGCCGCAGGATCGGTCGCGACATACACGATGGCGTAGCCCAGTCGTTTGCCGATTCGATTCTCCGCCTTCAATCCGCAGCCCAGCTCATCCAGGACAATCCGGACAAGGCACGGTCGGCGCTCTCGGATCTCGAAGGCGGGCTGCGGGATACTCTGGAGAAGATCCGCGATCTGATCGGCAATCTGTTCCCCCGGGCACTGATGACTGCGGGGCTCGTGGGTGCCATCGATCAGTATCTGGAGCGCGTCGTTCGATCACAGGATCTGTCGATTTCCTTCCAGCACGGAGGATTTGATGAGGACGAGGTTCCCGTCGCCCTTGCGGCGACGCTCTTCTGCCTCCTTCAGGAGGCTATCAATAATGTGAGAAGGCACGCGGGGGCCTCGAAAGCCCGCATCGACCTGTCGTGCATTGGCTCGGATGTCGCACTGGCCGTCGAGGACGATGGCTGCGGCTTCGACCCCGTCGAGCTCTTCGTCGCTCAGACAGGTTACAAGGGCTATGGCCTTCTCTCCATGCAGGAGCGCGTCGAGCTCGCCAACGGCACCATGGATATCGACTCCCGGCAGGGGGTAGGCACCAGACTCCGGTTTGTCCTCCCCGTGCGGAGCCCGAAGATGTATCGCTGATACTGGAGCATGGCACATTTCCCCGTACCACCGCCCACCGTTCATCTCCCGCCCCCGTGAGCAACGATCTGCGTCAGGCACACAGCCCAGCACTATCTCTTACTTTTGCTTGGCGTTCGCTGCGGCGTCCGGAGCGGTCAGGCTCGGCCATGCCGCGCGCAAGTAGACCACCATGGACCATAGCGTCAAAACCGCTGCAACGTAGAGCAGAAGCATGCCCAACCCGTAGTAGATCGGAGAGCCCTCGCCGCCCAGGATGAGCAGGATGATGGCGGTCATCTGGGCTGTGGTCTTGAATTTTCCGACCTTGGAAACCGCTACCTGCGCTCGGGCACCGAGCTCCGCCATCCATTCACGCAACGCGGAGACGGTGATCTCTCGTCCGATGATGACTGCCGCGGGAAGGGCCAGTACGGCCCGTGGATCCGATTGCACCAGCAACACCAGTGCCACGGCGACCATCAGTTTGTCCGCAACCGGGTCCAGAAAGGCACCGAAGGGAGAAGTCTGCTCCCAGAGGCGAGCCAGGTAGCCGTCCAGCCAGTCCGTTATTGCCGCCAGGGTAAAGACCAACGCACAGGCAAAGGATGCCCAATGAGCAGGGAGGTAGAAGATCCCGACGAATACCGGAATCAATGCGATGCGCAGCAGCGTCAGCAGGTTGGGGGTATTCCACATGCATCGATCCCCATGCATCAATTCCAGGTTGTCGAGCTTTGCGTAGACCCCCTGAGGGGCGCTTTCGAAAGGAAACTTTGGACGATTACCGTCCAGCGGCCCTATTGTCCCTGATCGGCGTACCGATGAGAACTGGCTGATGCCGGTCGTGCCCGGGGGTCAGGTGTCGGGGCCGGCGCCCTGGAAGGCATCGTAGATCTGTTGTGCCAGGGCTCGGCCGATACCATCGACTCGGGCGATGTCCTCGACCCTGGCTCGGGCGACACCCCGGATCCCGCCGAGTTGCTTCAGCAATCGTTGGCGGCGTTTGGGGCCCACACCCGCAATCTCCTCCAGCTGGGACCTCGTACGCGCCTTGGCTCGCCGCCCGCGGTGCGCACGAATGGCAAACCGGTGCGCCTCGTCCCGGACCTGCTGCACCAGATGCATCGCCGGTGAATCCGCCGGGAGCACAACGGAGGAACTGCGGCCGGCCAACCAGAGCTGCTCGGTGCCGGGTCGGCGGTCCGGGCCCTTGGAGATCCCGACCAGGGTGACACCCGAGATCGCGAGCTCCTGCAGCGCGTTTCTCACCGAGCGCAACTGACCGCGGCCGCCATCCACGAACAGCAGGTCCGGACAGGGGTGCTCCCCTTTCTTGACCCTGGTGTAGCGGCGTGTCAGGGCCTGATCCAAGGCGGCGTAGTCGTCCCCGGGGATAATTCCCTCGATGTTGAAGCGCCGGTAGTCCGACTTGCGGGGACCCTCGGTATCGAACACTACGCAAGAGGCCACGGCACGCTCGCCGCGGGTGTGACTGATATCGAAACACTCGATGCGCTCGGGTTGCGCGTCGAGGTCTAGTGCCTGCCGGAGTGCCTCGAGCCTTTGCCGATAACCGGCCTGGCTGCCGAGTCGGGCCCTGAGGGCCAGTGTCGCATTCTCCTGCGCCATCTCCAGCCAGCGTGCGCGATCCGCTTTCACCCGCGCCCTGATGGTCACGCGCCATCCGGATCGCTCGCTGAACGCACTTTCGAGCAGGTCCCGATCCTCCACGTCCGGGCTCACCAGGATTTGCGGCGGGATCGCCTTGTCGACGTAGAACTGGGCGAGAAAGGCGGAGATTACGCCGGAGCGATCGGTTCCCTGCGGCACCTTGGGAAAGAAAGCCTTGTTGCCCAAATTGCGTCCCGAACGGATGAAGAATACCTGGATACAGGACAGCCCCCCCTCCTGAGCGCAGGCGACGATGTCGAGGTCGCCCCCCTCCCCGCTGATGTATTGGCGCTGCTGCATCCGGCGCAGAGTGGCGATCTGGTCGCGGAGAACCGCCGCACGTTCGAACTCCAGCGAAGCGGACGCTCTCTCCATGGCTGCCGCCAGCTCGCTCACCACCTCGTCGGTGCGCCCCTCCAGAAACTTGATGCTGTGCTCCACATCGTCCGCGTAGTCGTCCCTGCTCACCAGACCGACGCAAGGCCCGCTGCAGCGCTTGATCTGAAACTGCAGACAAGGCCGTGAGCGGTTGCGGAAAAAGCCGTCCTCGCATTGGCGTACGGGAAACAGCTTCTGCAGCAGCTGCAGGGTCTCGCGCACCGCCCAGGCGCTCGGGTAGGGGCCGAAGAAACGGTCGCCTCCCGAGCGCGAGCCGCGATAAAAGGCGAGCCGCGGAAAGTCGTCCTCGACGGTCAGCCGGATATAGGGGTAGCTCTTGTCGTCGCGGAGCACGACGTTGAATCGCGGGCGCAAGGACTTGATGAGGTTGCTCTCGAGCAGCAGTGCCTCGCCTTCGGTACCGGTCACGGTGAGCTCGATGTCAGCGATCTGCGAGACCATCACCTGGAGGCGCCGATTCAGCGCCCGGGAGAAGTAGCTCGCCACCCGGCGTTCGAGGTTCTTCGCCTTGCCGACGTAGAGGACCGTGCCCGCGGCGTCGAGCATCTGGTACACTCCGGGACGCGGTGGGATCCGTTCCAGGATCCGGCGTGGATCGAATGTCGCCATCGTCTATTTGTTGGAGATCGGGATCAGCCCCTGCCTCCCCGGGGATCGGAGCCGGCGACTAGCCTGGACCGGCGCCTTCCTTGATCAGCCCATGGCGAAAGGCTAGCCGGGTCATCTCGGCATCCGTCTTCACCCGTAGCTTTTCATAGATGCGTTGACGGTAGGTGCTGACCGTCTTCGGGCTCAAGGAAAGGGTATTGGAGATTTCCTGGGCTCGCTGGCCCTCGAGGATCATCATGGTGACCTGAAGCTCGCGGGAAGACAGCTCCGCGAAGGGGCTCGAGGCGATGCCCCCCCAATCGGCGAGCATGTGCTTGCGGGCAACCGTGGAAGCCACGAAAGGAAATCCTCGCCTGACCGTGCGCACGGCCTCGATCATCTCTTTGGCGGGACAGCCTTTGGTGAGGTAGCCGAGCGCACCTGCCTCCTTGAGGCGCGCCGGGAAAGGGGCCTCATCGAGCATCGTAAGCACGATGACCTTGGCACCCGGCTCCAAGCGCAGTATCCGTCGTGTCGCCTCGATGCCGCCCATCCCAGGCATGTTCAGATCCATCAGAATCACATCCGGAGCGGCTGCTCGCACCAACTCTAGGGCCGATTCCCCATCCGCGGCCTCACCGACGATCTCCATATCTCCCGCCTCCTCGAGGATACGGCGGATCCCCGCTCGCACCAGCTCGTGGTCATCGACCAAGAAAACTTTGATCATGGGTCGCAACCGCCCGACGTACCCGTGCCATCTTCCTGCCGATGCACCCGTATCCGAGATTTCGGCAGGATACCAACCAAACCGCACTACACAAGACTAGCAGTCGATTGCCCCTTACTCCAGGGCGCGGACACAAGAGAATCCTGCCGCAGGCGGCTACGTGGGTCCGCCCTTCTCTCCAGGCATCCAGCGTCGAGCTGCCGGTACGGACAACCAAATCAGCGAGGCATCCGAATCGAGTTCCGGCTCTTCGGCGGGAAGCAGCAAAAGGCCGTCTCTCGTCTTCCAGACCAGGGGGCCGTGGGTGGTCACCGAGTCGTCCGACGTTTCCCAGGTCGGACGGCCCAAGCGTGTCTTGAGCTGATTCTTCAAGTCTTCATAATAAGCGCGGCGATAATCGAGCTTGGCAGCACGGAGGCGATCGGTGCTCAGAAACAGGGAAAAAGCGCGTGCCGGAATCTGGTTGAAGGCGCCGATGTCGGCTGTACAGAGCCGGTCACCGAACGGACTCTCTTTCTCTTCACAAGCGAGCGTCAAGTCAGGGAACAGCTCCCGAAAGCTCGCCTCCCTCATCCCCGAATGGAGCTGCTCGATGGCCAGGTCGAGCTCACCCTTCCCGAAAAGATGCAGCATCACCAAGTCCGTCCGACGCCGTCCATCCTCGGTGAGCATCAGCCAGGCAATTGGACCCAGCACGATGGCGAGCAGGAGCAGGTTCTTGTAGAGGGGATGAAGTCTGAGATTCATGACCGCAGGAATGCACAGCTCGCGGAATACAGAGACCGACCGCAACTTTTTCGAGGGTAGGGAGAAAGATCAGTCTACGCAGATGCCGTCATGCTCAGGGTGTCTGCGTTGGCGTGAAGGTAGCGCACGAGCCCTGGATCGAGATTGAGGCGAGCCGCCAACATCGCCAAATAGCCTTTCTCGGCAACGCCGTCCGCGTCGATGGCCAGGAGTGAGGCAGCATAGATTTCAGCGGCAAGCTCAGGGCTCGTCGCGGACGCCGCGACTGCATCGACGTCGAGGGGTTTCGCCAATTCCTGCTCTATGAAGTCGCGGTGATCCTTATCCATACCGGCTGCCTGGATCTGCTGTGCGATGCGGGTGCGCTCCTCCGGTGAAATATGACCATCGGCTTTTGCAGCGGCGATCATCGCGCGGATCAGCGTCGTGCAGAGACCATGCTGTTCACCTGTGTCCGATGGATTGAAAGCCGTTCCCGGCGGTGGCAGTTGCGGAATGGCCGGCTGGATTTGCGCGGGAGTACCGGTTGGCTCCGGGGTCGGTGCAGGCGAGCTCGCACCGCCAGCGGTCTTGTCTGCCTGCCAGTCCCGATACGCCTTGTAGGCGAGCCCCCCAACAAGTGCAACGCCGCCGACCTTGAGCGCACTCTTTGCCATCTTGCGTGGTTTCTTACCACCGAGTAACAGACCTGCCAAGCCACCTGCCAAGCCACCTGCCAAGGCACCCGTCGCCAGTGCTCCTGGGGCGTTGGCGATCCCTTTCAGACTCTCGGGTATGGGCAGGTTTCCGAACGCATCGCTCTCTGCCCGTTGCTGCAACGTTCCGGTTGTCGGTTCCTGCATTTGCTGGCCGAGAAACTGGTCGAGAAGAGATTTGGCATCCAACATGGTCCGAGCTCCGGTTCAGTGGTTCGTGGGTTAAGGCGCGTTCTCGACGATCAGCGTTCCACCAGCTCGACCCGTCTGTTCTCGGCTCTGCCATCTTCCGATTTGTTGGAGGCCACAGGGCAGGCAAAGGCCACGCCTATAGGCGTCAGGCGGCTCCTTTCAACACCATACTTACCCGTGAGGGCATGAACAACAGCTGCCGCCCGTTGCTGAGAAAGCTTCTTGTTGAACGACAAGGAACCGACATTGTCGGTGTGGCCGACCACCAGCAGCTTCAGCTGCGGGTCCCCTTGTATCAGCTTTGCGATCTGCTCCAGGGTCGGCGCCGATTCGGGTTTCAGATCGGCCTTATTGAAATCGAAATAGATCCCGTAGAGGGCGATGCTGCCGGTGGTCGAGATCTTCTTGGCCATTTCGTCTGCCTTGACCGTAACCATCTTCTGCTCACGCTGCTTCGGCACGAGGATATCGACGATCGCAATGGTCCGGCCGGAAAAGGCATCGCAGTAGTGCCCCGTTTTCAGGGTATAGGCCAAGACGGAAATATGGGCATCGCTGTCGTTGAGCTTGCCGATCAGGTACCGCTGGCCCAAGATATGCGAGGTTTGGGCACAGGCGCCATTGGAAAAATGCTCATCCGTTATCTTCTCCGCCGGACGCAGAAACATCGCAAGGCTCATGTCGCCGCCACCGCCGCTGCTGCCCCTGGTCGCATCTCCGCCGCATTCCTCCTCCTTGCACTCATAGAGAATCTCCCCGCCCTTTTCCTCGATTTCCTGTTGGTAGTTGCGGATGACCTCGATGGGTGAGACGCCCGCAGGCATTAGATACACCAGCCTGGTGGCAGTGCCTTCGAGCGTCTTCTCATCTTTGGGTGCAAACGCGTTATTGTTATGGTTGTCTCTTTTTCCTTCGATCTGCTCGAGCTTGGAAAATGGGAAGGTGACTTCGTCGTAGGTCCGAAAATCATACGAAACTATGGACGAGCCCTTGTAGCGTCCGATGAGTGTGCTGTCCTTGCTTCCCTTTACATCCGTTGTCGGGATCACGGCATTGGCCGAGGCGAAGGATGTGGCAACCACAACCAGCAGGATTGCAATCAGAAATCTCCACAGCATCTCGCGTCTCCTTTGTACAGAAGTGTCATTGCAAAATACTCCTTGATCATCATCATAGGGGGTGAGTCCAAACCTCTAGTGGGCTCAGCCTTCAAGTCCATTGCGCCAATCCTGGTCGTCGCGGTCGAACAGGCGTGTGGCCTCGTTGGGGCCCCAGGTTCCGGCCGGATAGGTGTGGATGAAGTCGCGCTCCGTCGCCCACAGCTCGAGCACCGGCTCGACCACCTGCCAGGCCCAGCTAACCTCGTCAGAGCGCAGGAACAGGGAATGGTCGCCCCCGATCACGTCCAGGATCAGGGCCTCGTAGGCATCGATCTGGCCGGAGCCGATCATGCAGGAGCTGGCGTCCAGGCGCTCGGTCTGAGTGCGCATCTCTAAGCCGGATTGCTTGACCTGTAACTCGATGCGCAGACATTCGTGAGGCTGGATATCGAGCAGAATCCAATTGGGCTTCAGCTGCTCGATGGCCGTATGTCGAAAGAGCTGCTGGGGCGGGTGCTTGAAGCGGATTGCAATCAGTGAGTCGGATTGCGCCATGCGCTTTCCTGTGCGCAGATAGAAGGGCACATTGCGCCAGCGCCAGTTATCGATATAGAGCTTCAGGGCGACGTAGGTCTCGGTAGTGCTCTCGGGTGCAACACCCGACTCGTCCAAATAGCCCGGCACTCTCTTTCCATTCATCTCACCGCACCGATACTGGGCACGGAAGGCGTGAGCATGAACGGCCTGGCGGGGAATCGGCCTGATCGAGCGCAGCACCTTGACCTTCTCGTCCCGTAGCGCCTCTGCATCCAGGCTCGGCGGCGGCTCCATGGCCACCAGCGTGAGCAACTGCAGCAGATGGCTCTGAATCATGTCGCGCATCGCCCCCACGCCATCGTAGAAGCCCGCCCGCTCCTCGATTCCGCGTGCCTCCCCGTGGGAAATCTGGACGTGATCAATGTAGTTACGGTTCCACAGCGGCTCCAGCATAAGGTTGGCAAAACGGAATACCAGGACGTTCTGGACCATGCTCTTGCCGAGGTAATGATCTATGCGGAAGATCTGCTCCTCGCGAAAGTGTCTGTGAAGCCGCTCTTCGAGGATTCCCGCGCTCTCCGTATCGAAGCCGAAGGGTTTTTCCACCACCAGCCGTGACCAGCCCGCGCCCTGCTCGTGCAGCCTCTGGGCGGACAACTGGTCGGCGACCTCGCCGTAATTTCCGGGCGCGATCGAAAGATAGAAGACACGGTTTTCCGGCATGGCGGGAACCGTGCGTAGCCGATCGCGCAACCGTGCATAGGCTTCTGGGTCCTTCAGGTCTCCGGGGACGAACTGCAGGCGTGAGGATAGGTGCTCAAGGACAGCCTCGTCGAGGACGCCGCGCACCCGCCCCTGCAGGGACCTCGCGACCTCTTCGCGCCAGTGGGCATCCGACCATTCACGGCGACCAAAGCCCAGGATCCGGGTAGCGCCGGCCAGCTTCCCCGCCGACTCCAGGTGGTAGAGGGCCGGGAGCAGCTTGTTGCGGGCGAGGTTGCCCGTCGAGCCGAAGATCACCAGTGAGCAGGGCTCGGTCATCTGGCCCGGGAAGCAGCACCCGAGTCTACTGCGGGCGCCAGCGTCATTGCCCAAGCAGCGGTACCGCCATGGGTTTGCCGTTTACGGTCAGCTTGCCACCCGGCTCCAATTCGACCTCGGTGATCAGGTTGGCGCCTTCGCGGCGAATGAGGTCCTGCCCCACCAAACCGGCGATGAGCTGCTGGCTGACCTGCCGTGCCATGGCCTTCACCTGCTCCGGATCCGGCTCGGCCTGCGGAGTCTGTTGCCCTTCCGTGGTCGCGTTGAGCTCCCGTTCCAAGGCGGCTTGCTCGATCTGCTGACGCTCGAAGGTCTCGACGGCGGACAGAGCCAAGGTCTCCGGTACGCTCAGGTGTGCCCGTCCCTGCAGATACCGGACGATCTCCTCCGGGTGAGCGATCAGGTCGGCAGAGCCCGCCCCGGTCAGGCCCAGCTTCAGCTCGCCGTTGACCTTCTGCCCGTCCAAGGTCAGGCTCAGGGGTGCGATACTGAGCTTGGGATCGTGCTTCAAGGACTGCTTGGCCATGGTAGTCACGAGCTGTTGCAGCTTGGCCTCGGTGGTCGGGTCCGGCGCCTCGCCGTTCATGGCTTGCACCGCCTTCACGAATTTCGCAGTGGCCGCCAGGTCGAGACCGTCCAAGCTGAGCCCCCAGTTACCGCTGAACGTGTGTGGTGCGCCATCCGGGCCAATACCATCGGCCGACTTCAACTGGACGCTGATGTGATTGTCGAGGGCTTCTCCGTTCGCCTCCGAGTCGGCGCCGATAGACAGACCGGCGATCTGTAGCTGGCCTTGCTCCGAATGGAGCGTTAGCTTCCGCAGAGTCCACTTCACCTTTCCCAAGTCGAGGCCACTCACGTGACGCTCGGTGTCGAAATCTGCGCCGAATCCCTCGACGACGAGTTGGCTGTTGTCGTCCCGGCCCTCGATCTGCACCCGATCCAGGGTCAGGGTGCCGCGGCTGGCGGCGAAGTCGGCTGCCGCCTGCCCCTCTATGATCAGGGGGCTCCAGCTCATCTGCGAGCAGCACTCCAGTTCCGCAATCCGATAGGGCCCGGCACGCACCGACCAGTCGCTGGTACCGTCGAAGGCGAGACGCATCTGCAGCTCGACCGGGGGATAGTCCGCCAGGGCCTTGCGCAGCGGCTCCAGCTCTTGCGGATCCTCGTCGAGCGTGGCCAAGGCCGCGAGCACCTCTGTCGCCTTGGCCTGTGAATGCAGCCACGCCCAACCTTCCCGGCGCTCTCCGTTCAGGATGCCGGGCAAGGGGCCGTGCTCGATGGTTACCGAATTGGTGAAGGCAAGGGTATGCGGCGGCTCGTTCGGCTTCTCCAGCCTCAGCTCAGCCTCCACCTTGGCCCGGGAGCGCAGCCAGCCGCGCTGGTATTCGACCACCTTGACCGAGGACTGGTCGCCCCATTGGCTCTGTACTTCCTGATTGGCAGTGGCGACCCACTCCATGAAGCGCTTCTCCACGCGCATGCCGACGAGGAAGGGGGTGGCCAGCACCGCAATGACCAACAACAAGACAATGATAGCGACTATACGTTTCAAGATGACCTCGCAATTTCCGGTGACGAGCTTTCAAGCATTTCCCCGTCAGCCACCGTCGTGCACCGACACGCGTCAGCGCACATCCGCGTCTGCCGAGGGTTGCCCGAGAATCGAAATTCCAAGCTGCGCCGAACTATCCTATTTGTTCAAAGCCGAGGTCAAGGGTCTTGGCGGCGGCTGCAGGGACGAACGGCGCCTAGTGTCAACATCCCGGCTTGTAACGCAGATCCAAGGTATAGGGATGGTCCCCTGCCGGCTCCTCCGGCGGGACATCGACGGTTCCCGAGCTGTGCCCCAGGTTGCGGAAGCGGGTGATGCGCCTCCCCTCGGCCTCGTAACTGTTGACCGGGAAACGGTCTTCGCTGCGCCCGCCGGGGTGGGAGACGTGGTAGGTGCAACCGCCGAGACTGAGGCGGTTCCAGGTATCGATGATCTCGAAGATCAGGGGGCCCTGGGCGGGAATGGTAGGATGCAGGCCGGATGGGGGGCTCCATGCCTTGAAACGCACGCCGGCGACCTGCTCGCCCTTGCACCCGGTCGGTCGCAGGGGCACCCGGCGCCCGTTACAGGCGAGCACATGCCGCTCGTCCGTCATGCCGCTCACCTTGACTTGCATGCGCTCCACGGAGCTGTCGACGAAGCGGGCGGTGCCCAGAGCGGTGACTTCCTCGCCGAGGACGTTCCAGGGCTCCATGGCGGCGCGCAGCTCCATCTCGATGCCGTTGTCCGTGACCAGGTCCCCGTAGTGAGGGAAGCGGAACTCGAAGAACGGCTCGTACCAGTCCATTTCGAAGGGATATCCGGCACGCTGCATGTCGCAGATCACGTCCTGAAAATCCGTTCGCACGAAGTGGGGCAGCAAAAAGCGATCGTGCAGCTCGGTGCCCCAGCGCACGGGGCGCCTTTCGTAGGACTCCTTCCAGAAGCGGGCGACCATGGCGCGCAGCAGGAGCATCTGCGCGAGGCTCATGCGGGCGTGAGGCGGCATCTCGAAGCCGCGAAACTCCACCAGCCCCTGGCGCCCGGAAGCCGTGTCCGGAGAGTAGAGCTTATCGATGCAGAATTCGGTGCGGTGGGTGTTGCCCGTGACGTCCGACAGGAGGTTGCGCAGTACCCGGTCGACGATCCAGGGCTGGGGAACCTCGCCCCGGGGCATCTGCTGGAAGGCGATCTCCAGGTTGTAGAGGGCATCGTCCCTGGCCTCGTCCACCCGGGGGGCCTGACTGGTGGGCCCGATGAACATCCCGGAGAACAGGTAAGAAAGGCTGGGGTGATTCTGCCAGTAGGCGATCAGGCTCGCGAGCAGATCGGGCTTGCGTAGTAGGGGGCTGTCCGCGGGCGAGGGTCCGCCCAGGGTGACGTGATTACCGCCGCCGGTCCCCGTGTGACGACCGTCGAGCATGAACTTCTCGGTGCCGAGGCGAGCCTGCCGGGCCTCCTCGTACAGGATACCGGTATCCCGGACCATCTGATCCCAGGTATCCGCGGGATGGATATTGACCTCGATGACGCCGGGGTCCGGGGTGACCGCGAGCTTCTGCAGGCGGTGGTCCTTCGGAGGCTCGTAGCCCTCGATGATGACCTTGACACCCTGGCTCTCGGCGGTGGCCTCGATGCAGGCGACCAGATCGAGCCACTGCTCCAGGTAGGTCAGCGGCGGCATGAAGCAGTAGAGACGGCCCTCCCGAGGCTCGACGCAGAAGGCGGTGCGCACCAGATGGGACAGCGAGTCGGCCTGCTCGGCGTCCGGTACGGCGAGCTGGTCGCTTTGAGCCTGAAAGGCATCCGCCGAGGGGGCAGAACGCTCGTAGCGATAGCCGGTCGCCGTAGGGTCGATGCCCTGCTCGCGGATTTGCTGGGGAGCCTGGTCCGGTTGCCGGATGCGTCCGTAGCGGCGGGTGATCTCATCGAAAGGCGCACGCAGGGGTCCGCGCGGCTCGAAGGGATTGCGCTCGTGCTCCGGCTCGATCTCCCCCTCTGGCACATAGGGCAAGGCATCCAGGGGCAAACGCAGCCCCATAGGGGAATCTCCGGGGATCAGGAAGAGGTTTCCATCTCGGAAGGACCAGCGCCCGCTCTGCCAGGAGCCTTGCGGATGCAGGCCGGACCAGCGCAGCGGCAGCACATAGCCCGCAACCTGGTTGATTCCCTGCTGGAAGAGGCGGGTGATGCGCTTGCGCTCGTTCGGGTCCTTCAACTTGTTGTCCAGGGGGTCGACGTTCGCTGGCAGGCGGGCCTCCTTCCACAGATAGTAGTAGACGTCCTCGTAGGCGGGCATGGCGCTGTCCGGTGCGACGCCCAGGTGTGCGGCAAGTGCTCGAACGAAGGCCGCTGCGTCCGCCGGCGTACTGCCGTAGCTCTCCGTTTCGTCACCGAACAGACTGGGATTGTGCCACACGGGCTCCCCGTCCTTGCGCCAGAAGCAGGTCAGGGCCCAACGCGGAAGCTGCTCCCCCGGATACCACTTGCCCTGCCCGATGTGCAACAGACCCCCGTGGGAGAAACGGTCCTTCAGCCGCAAGAGCAGATTCTCCGCCAGGGGCTTCTTCGAGGGACCCAAGGCGGCTGTGTTCCACTCTTCGCCGTCCATGTCGTCGATCGAGACGAAGGTGGGCTCGCCCCCCATGGTCAGGCGCACGTCGTTGGCTTCCAGCTCCCTGTCGACCCCGTGGCCGAGGTCCTCGATCGCGCGCCACTGTTCCTCCGTGTAGGGCTTGGTGACCCGCGGATCCTCATGGATGCGGCGGACCCTGTTGTGGAAGTAGAAGCTGGTCTCGCACGGATCGGTGGCGCCCGTGATGGGAGCGGCACTTACCGGGTCCGGGGTACAGGCCAGGGGGATATGGCCCTCGCCGGCGAACAGCCCGGAGGTCGGGTCCAGGCCGAGCCAACCAGCACCCGGAACATAGACCTCCGCCCAGGCGTGCAGGTCCGTGAAGTCCCGCTCCGGCCCGCTGGGGCCGTCCAGGGACTTGACGTCCGGCGTGAGCTGGATCAGGTAGCCCGAAACGAACCGGGCGGCAAAGCCCAGATGACGCAGGATCTGCACGAGAAGCCAGCCGGTGTCGCGGCAGGAGCCCTTGCGCAGCTGCAGGGTCTGCTCGCAGGTCTGGACGCCGGGCTCCATCCGCACCACATAGCCGATGTGCTGCTCGAGCTGCTTGTTGAGGTCTACCAGGAAGTACACCGTCTCCCGCGGGGTGCGGTCCACTGTCCCCAGCCACTCGCGCAGCATGGGACCGTCATCCTTGATCTCCCGATAGGGTGTCAGCTCTCGAAGCAGTTGGTCCTCGTAGCGGAACGGAAAGTCGTAGGCGTACTCCTCCACGAAGAAGTCGAATGGGTTGATCGTGATCATCTCGACGATCAGATCGACCTGGATCTCCAATGTCCGGGTCTTTTCCGGAAAGACCAATCTGGCCAGGTAGTTCCCGAAGGGATCCTGCTGCCAGTTGACGAAGTGCTTCTCGGGGGAGATCTTCAGCGAGTAGGCGAGGACCGGCGTGCGGCTGTGGGCCGCGGGCCGCAGCCGAATGACGTGCGGCGAGAGATTCACTGACCGGTCGAAGCGGTATTCGGTTCTGTGGTCGACGGCAACTCTTATCGACATGGGCTGCGGGCTCTGCGCGAGGTGGAAAAAAGGTGAAAAACCGGTATCGGATCGTGCCGACAGCTACTCGGGCATCATCCGGTCGGCGATGCCGATGGTAAATCGCAAATGGATACGTGTGGACGTGATTGAACGGATATCCGGCAGGATCGCATCCGTTCGTTGCCCCTGATCCGCATGCGAGAGCTTAGGCGATTGCCGGATAAAAATATACCAGGATGCGCAGGATTTTCGTTCGTCTTCAAGGAGCGACAACAGGCGCATAGCAGGGCTATGCAACTGTTGTCGCGACGCGGAAGACGGGCGAAAAGACAAGCAGGCTGGTATATTTTTTGACAGAAATCGCCTTACCACTCCCAACCGATTCCGAGCACTCGAGCACATCCCCGGCTTCCCTCCGCTACGGAGTTTTCAGTCCGCCTCCGCCGCTTCGGGTGAAAGCGGCAAAAACCAGGTCTCGGAAAGCTCCCGATGCATCTCCGAGATGGCGATCTGCAAATCGTCGATGAAGGCGTGCAGGGCCGCCTGGTCGAGCAGTCCGAGGTCCGGGGGGGCCAAGGATCGCTTCAGGCGACTGACGTCGCGTAGGGTCGCCTCGTTGCGAGGCAGCACGGAGATCGCCTCCTCGACCTGATTGACGCAGAAATAGACCGCCCTTGGAAAGACCCTGCTCTGCAGCAGGAAGCGAATGACCGCCGAGCGCTGAACACGCGGCTGCTGGCTGTGGCGGTACATCTGATAGCCAGACAAGGACCTGAGCACGGCCATCCAGCGGGTATTGGCGAAGGGCTCCAGGTCCGGGCCATCCTCATGCAGCAGTCTCGCAGAGCTCACGTCGAGGATGCGGGTGGTCATATCGGCGCGCTCGAGACTACGGCCGAGGCGCAGGAACTGGTAGCCCTGGTCGTGATTCATGGTTCCCGCGACCATCCCGGCGATCGTCTGGGAGCGCACCACGATCTGCTCGAGGAAGGGATGGCGCCCGCGCTTGGCCAATCCCTCCTGCATGTGCTCCCGGGCGTAGTGGTGCATACCGTTGATCTGCTCCCAGACCTTGCGCGGGACGATATCCCGGATGGTGCGACAATTTTCCCGGGCTCTATCCAGGGAAGAGAGGATGGAATCCGGGTTGTCCTTAGAGCCGATCAGGAACCGCAGAACGGCGCGCTCTCCATAGTCGTCGTGCCCCTTGCGGTAGGGCTCGTCGCAGCCGCTGATGGCGATCAGCGAGCCCCACCCCTGGCGTACCCCTTTCGGCAGATCGAGCATCAGGTTGGTCGCGGCGGAGATCAGCCGCGCCGTGTTCTCCGCGCGCTCGATATAGCGCGACATCCAGTAGATATTCTCGGCTACGCGCGAGAGCATGGATCAGGCCTCCCCTTCGAAGTCGACGATCCAGGTGTCCTTGCTCCCCCCCCCCTGCGACGAGTTCACCACCAGGGAGCCCTTGCGCAGGGCCACACGGGTCAGCCCACCGGTGGTGACATGCTGCTTGCTCGCGGACAGGATGAAGGGACGCAGGTCCACGTGCCGCGGCTCCAGCCTGCCCCCGGCTAGGGTGGGGACGGTCGACAACTTCAGGGTCGGCTGGGCGATGTAGTTGCGTGGATCCTTGCGGATCAGCGCAGCGAACTTCTCTCGCTCGGACTTGGAGGCGTAGGGGCCGATCAACATGCCGTACCCGCCGGACTCGTTGGCGGGCTTGATCACCAGTTCTTCGAGATGGGACAGGACGTACTTGCGCTCCTCTTCGTACAGGCAGCGCCAGGTCGGCACGTTGGCGATCTTCGGCTCCTCGCCCAGGTAGTAGCCGATGATCTCCGGGACGAAGGCGTACACCACCTTGTCGTCGGCAACGCCGGAGCCGGGGGCATTGGCCATGGCCACCTTGCCCGCCTTCCAGGCCCGCAGCAGCCCCGGGACGCCGAGGGCGGAGTCGGGACGCAATGCCTCCGGGTCCAGGAAGAGGTCGTCGATGCGCCGATAGATGACGTCGACACGCGCCGGTCCGTCCACCGTGTGCATATAGACGCAGTCATCGTCGTCGACCACCAGATCGCGACCCTCGACCAGCTCGCAGCCCATCTGCTGGGCGAGATAGGCGTGCTCGAAGTAGGCGGAGTTGTAGATCCCGGGGGTGAGAACCACGATCACCGGGTAATCGGCCGGACGGGGCGAGAGGTCGGCCAGGGTGTCGAAGAGCTGGGAAGGGTAAGCGTCGACCGGCAAGGGGGCATAATCGTCGAACAGCTCCGGGAAGACCCGCTTGGTCACGAGCCGGTTCTCCAGCATGTAGGAGACACCGGAGGGAACCCGCAGGTTGTCTTCCAGGACATACAGAGTGCCCGTCGCGTCGCGGACCAGATCGGACCCGCAGATATGGGCCCAGATGCCGAGCGGGGGATCGACGCCCACGCACTGGGGACGGAAATTGACCGAGTCGGCGAGGACCTCCGCGGGAAAGACGCCGTCGGCGATGATCTTCTGGTCGTGGTACAGGTCGTCGATGAACAGGTTCAGTGCCCGAACGCGCTGCTCGAGCCCCTCCTCGACGCGCTCCCATTCCGGCCGTGGAATCAGCCTGGGCACGATGTCGAAGGGCCAAGTGCGGTCGATCGAGCCCTCCTGCTCATTATAGACGGTGAAGCTGATCCCCATCTCCTTGATCGCGAGGTCGGCAGCGGCTTGGCGCTCGGCAAGCTCATCCGCGTCCAGCTCGGCAAGCCCCTCCACCAGCGCCCTGGACCAGGGCCTGGGCGCGCCGGTGCCGTCCACCAGCTCATCGTAGCTATCCGCGGTCTCGTACTCTTTCCAGTCGATCGTCATGTGTGAAGGAGGATGCCAATAAATCGACGACGGGGTCGTCGGCGCCAGGCACGGATCGTGCACAATGTCCCAGACGCTTGATTTCTGAGTACCTCATATCGCCCAGGTCGAACGAATGCCCCCTATGCATCTTGCCGGCTGCCGTTCCCGGCCAGTTAAGTGATCCTTGCCGTTATCCTCGCGGTCTTCGTCCAGCGACTCGCCCGATCCCATGGATTCGGCCGACCTTGATTCGGACTGGAACGGTAGTTGCCTCCATTTTGGGCATTGCGGCGGAAAAGGCACCAACTTGGGGCATTCACTGGTGGTCGTCCGGGATGCTTCCAGAAGGATCCGATGCCTTTCGCGGGAGTCCGGATACCAGGGACGCTACGCCTCGACCCGAGCCCGAGTGCTTGTTCCACACTACCGAAATTCCCACCGGTGGTCACGAGCGCGGCAAGCCTCGGTCAAGCCACGTATTTCTGGCTTACTTCTTGCCAGAGATATTCATTCCGGGACGGAGCCCCCACGAAAGGCCTGCCATGCTCAGACAATACCAGTTTCACTCGCGCGCCTGGATCGCCCCTCCGCCGCCGGAGCCGGTCGCGTACCACGAGTTCTTCCAAGACGACTTTCGTCCCCGGGACCACTACGCACCCATGTGGGATCATATCCGACACACGGGACAGCAGGTGCTCGAGGCGAAGTCCCGCGAGGCGTACCTTTCGCTCCATACCGAGGGGGTGACCTTCACCCTCTACTCGGACAAGGAGGAGGGCATCGAGCGCGTCTGGCCTTTAGACATTCTGCCACGCATCATCACGGCGGACGAGTGGCGCGTCATCGAGGCAGGCCTCAAGCAGCGGGTGCGGGCGCTCAACCTCTTCCTGAACGATATCTACGGGCGTCAGACGATCCTGAAAGACGGCGTGATCTCCCCTGAGCTGATCTACCACGGGAAGGATTTCCGGCGCGAGATCATGGACATCCGCCCTCCTCACGGGATCTACACCCACGTCGGCGGCATCGACCTGATCCGCGACGAGGAAGGGCGCTATCTGGTGCTCGAGGACAACCTGCGCACGCCTTCCGGGGTCTCGTACATGATCGAGAACCGGATCATCGAGCGCCGCATCCTGCCCGAGTTCTTCGCCCGCTACCGAGTGCGTCGGGTCGAGCATTATCCCGATCTGCTGCTCAAGGCCCTGCGTCACCTCTCCCCCCGCGGAGAGGGCGAGGCCACCATCGTGCTGCTGACCCCCGGCGTATACAACTCCGCCTATTTCGAGCACACCTTCCTGGCCAAGGAGATGGGGATCGAGCTCGCGGAAGGGAGAGACCTGGTCTGCAAGAACGACAAGCTCTACCTCAAGACGACCCGCGGGCTGCGTCAGGTCGACGTGGTCTACCGCCGCGTGGACGACGACTTCCTCGATCCCCTGGTATTCAACCGGGACTCCGCGCTCGGCGTCGCCGGTATCATCGTCGCCTGGCGGGCGGGGAACCTGGCCATCGTCAACGCCCCCGGCACGGGGATCGCCGACGACAAGGCCGTCTACGCGCACGTACCGGACATCATCCGCTACTATCTGGGCGAGCCGCCTGTCCTGGAGAACGTGCCCACCTACGAGATGACGGACAGCCAGGACCAGGAATACGTGCTCGACAACCTGGAGTGCATGGTGGTAAAGGCAGTCGCCGCGTCCGGAGGCTACGGGATGCTGATGGGCCCCACTTCCACGCCGGCGCAAAGGGCCGACTTCGTAAGAAGAATCAAGCAAAACCCACGCAACTACATCGCGCAGCCGGTGGTTCAGCTGTCCCGCCATGTCTGTTACCTGGATGGCGAGCTGGAATCCCGTCACCTGGACCTGCGTCCCTTCGTCATCTATGGACGCGACATCGAGGTCGTTCCCGGCGGGCTTACCCGGGTCGCCATGCGCAAGGGATCGCTGGTGGTGAACTCCTCGCAAGGGGGCGGCAGCAAGGATACCTGGGTCCTGGCCGACTGACCTTCGCCCGATGCTGAGCAGGATCGGAGAGACCCTCTATTGGATGGCGAGGAACCTGGAGCGGGCGGACAACACCGCCCGTATCCTCGACATCAATCTCGTCTACATGCTCGAAGCGGATGAGGGCAGCACGGAGGAGACCCTCTGGAGACCGCTGCTGCAGATCGTCGATGTCGATGCCCCGTACGCCGAGCGCTACGAAGACGGTGCCGTCACCGTCCAGCGAGTCATCCACTTTCTGACCCAAGAGAAGGCCAATCCCGGCTCACTGCACAACAGTCTGCGTCTGGCACGCGAGAACGCCCGTGTCGTGCGCGATCGAATCTCCCGTGAGATGTGGGAATCGATCAACCAATTCTGGCTCGAGGTAGACAAGCATCTGAAGACGAAGCTGCTGCCCTGGCGTGCAGAGGAACTCTTCAGCTACGTCCACCGGGAGGTCGCGCTCTTCTTCGGCCTCGCCCAGAGTACCATGGTCCGCGGCCAGGCGTACGGCTTCACCACCCTGGGCAGCCTTCAGGAACGCGCCGACATGACCGCCCGCATCCTGGACGTACGCTACCACCTGCTGCTCCCGGATGTGTCCCTCATGGGCTCGCCGTTGGACTATTATCAGTGGGGCGCACTGCTCAAGTCCCTATCCGGCTTCGATGCCTACCGGCGCAGATATCAGGCCGGCATCCGGCCGATCGACGTGGTGGAGCTCGTGGTGCTGAATCCGGATTTTCCGCGCTCTCTCAGCTACTGCATCGAGGGGATGCAGAGGGCGTTGGACCGGATCGGCTCGATGAGCAACGCGCTGGTCGAAGCCGGCATGGCGGCACTGAGAGCACACCTTTCGGATGTGACACCCGAGGCCATTCTCGACCTGGGCCTGCATGAATATCTGGATCGCTTCCTGCTCTTGCTGGCGAATCTGACCGACGCCCTGCAGGCGGACTACTTCGAGGCGCATATGGGAGACCCGGAGTGAGATATCGGATCCAGGCCGAGCTCCGGGCAGAGCTGTCGAAGCCCGTGCGCGAGCACCATGTCCAGCTGCGGCTCCTCCCCTGGGCGGACGAGTGGCAACGTCCGGGCGGTTACATCCTGGAGGCGGAGCCCTTTGCCCATCCCGTCCACCACCGTGACGGCTTCGGCAATCCCGTGGTCTGTTTCGGCCTGATGGAGCCGCACAAGAGCCTCTCGATCCGTCTCCAGGCCGACGTCCAGACCCTGCTCCTCAATCCCTTCGACTATCGGCCGGTCCCGCCCCGGCGCGAGATGGAGTGGATCCACCAGGACTTGCGTCAGGCACCCCGCCTGTGGGATTTCGTCCTCTGCCCCAGTCCCCGGATGGAGGACCTTTTGCCATACAACGCGGCGCAAGAGGCGCCGCGGCTCCTCGCCGATAGGTCCTTGGTAGAGCAGGTGCAGCTCGCCATAGAATGGGTAGCAAGCGTCGCCGACCGCACCGGGGAGGGTCTGGAGCCGGCCACGGAATCCCCGGACTACTACGACGGAAGCACCGCGAGGACCCGGTTGTTGATCGCGCTGGTGCGCAGCTGGGCAATTCCCGCTCGTTTTGCGACGGGGTACCTGGACCCCGCATGCGTCGAGTCCGGGCCCGACGGCCGAGTCGCGGGACCGCACCGGCAATCTTTGCACTCCTGGGCGGATGTATTGATTCCGGGCGCGGGTTGGCGGGGGTTCGACCCGGTTTCCGGATTCGTCGTCAACGACACCTATGTGCGGGTAGCCGCCGGGCGAGACGCCGAGGACGTGGTGATCGAAAGGGCGAGCTTCAAAGGGGAAGGCGCCGTCCGGCAGACGCAATTCCGGATCCAGGTGTCTCCGGCTTAGAATGGGGGAATGCCCCGAAGGCATTCCTGATCTCGCTCTTCTCCGGCGACAAGGTCGAGGAGAGGCCGTCGGGCAGAAGATTCCTGCTATCGTTCTTCGCAAGCCAGTACCGAGGAGAGCATCATGGCCGAGGACACCCTCACCCTCGTCATCGCCACCGACCGCGGGCTCGGCCCGGATCCGCTGACCCTGCATCGCCCCAAGGCGGCCCTCCCCTTCGGAGGCAAATTCCGGGTCATCGATTTCACCCTCGCCAACTGCCTCCACTCCGGTCTGCGCCGTGTCCTGGTCCTGACCCAGTACAAGTCCCACTCCCTGCACAAGCACCTGCGCGACGGCTGGTCCATCTTCAATCCGGAGCTCGGCGAGTTCATCACCCCGGTGCCCCCGCAGATGAGGGAGGGAGAGAGCTGGTATCGGAGCGCCGTCGACGCCGTCCGACAGAGCCGCTTTCTGATCGAGCGCAGTACCGCTCGCCAGATCCTCGTCCTCGATGGCGGATACGTCTATCGTATGGACTACGCGGAGATGATTCGTGCTCACCTCGACCGCGGCGGTGATGTGAGCCTCGCTTTGCGCTCGACGAATCGCCCGATCCACGGCGGCCCGCTCCTATCCCTGGACGAGGAGGAGCGTGTCACGGAGATCGGCTGGCCCGTCGCCGAGGATCGGGGCCATGCCTCCCAGGCTTCGCCGGGTGTCGGGCTCACGACCATGGGCATCTCCCTCTTCAACAAAGAGGTGCTGTTGGCCGAGCTGGACCGCCTGGACGCGGATGCCGCCGAGCCCCCGGACCTGTTGAAGGGTCTGATCCCGTCCCTGCTGGACTCACACCGGGTCCTGGGCTACCGCTTCGGACAGGAGCGGGGACGAGTCACACCGGATCGCTATTGGTGCGGTCTCGATTCCATCGATGCCTACTACGATGCCAACCTCGCACTCCTCCGGGCCGATCCTCCGCTGGATCTCTACCAGGAGGACTGGAGCATACGGACGTACCAGGGCCAATACCCGCCGGCCCGGACGGTTCCCGGCAGCTCCGGGACCGAGGGCATCTTCGTGAACTCCATGCTTTCAGCGGGGACACTGATCGTAGGGGGCGGCGTCAATCATTCGATCCTTTATCCGCGCGTGCGTATCCGGGACCGGGCAATCGTGGATTCCTCCATCCTGTTCGACGGGGTCTGCGTCGGCGAGGGCAGCCATCTGCGCAATTGCATCGTCGACAAGGAGGTCGAGATCCCCGGAGGCACGCGCATCGGCTTCGAGCCGGAGTTGGATCGCAAGCGCTTCACCATCTCTCCGAACGGTGTGGTCGTCGTGTCCAAGGGCTATCGCTTTGCCACCTGAGCCGTACCCAACCTATTGTTTCAGAATCTCGAATTGAGGATCAAAGAACACACGCCGGTAATGCAGCATAAGGTGCGTTTCCGTGTAGTTACTGGGCTCGTGGGGGCAAGTCACAGGCTAGTCACAGGAATTTTGGGGAGGTTGGGTGGGTAAGCTAGACGACGAACTCGATGCCCTCGTTCGGGTTGGGGAGGATGGTGGCGGGTTTGGTGACCCGGATGCGTGGGCGCAGCATCAGCGGAAAATCGACCTGCTGAAGTTCAAGATCACGCGGAGGGACAACATGCGGATCGCGGTTGTGAGTGCGCTGATCGGGGCGGTGGTTGGTGCTGTGGTGACGGTTCTTGCGAGTGTGATCGGTTAAGGTGGCAACAATGTTGAGTTTTAAGAATACCCTGAATACCGTCGGACTCTTGCTAACCCTTGTAGGTGTGTACGTTGTCTACGTTAACTCGCCTCTTAACATTTCTATGATTGACGGCGGTTCAGCCTCAACGGATTACAGTGAAATTGTGCGGAAGGTAGACCGCAAGAACCAATTGATGAAGTACGGTGTCTGGATGGTGATTGCGGGGACCCTTGCCCAGCTTGGGAGCAACTACGTTCCTGTTAGAAAACGACAACAAGAACCGGAGCAACAATCGGGACAGAGCATGAAAACAGAGACAGATCACAAGAAACGAGAAAACCCCGCCGATCTAAATCAACAATAGACTCCAGTGAGCGGGGCGAGCCCGCTCTGTTCGCTACTTATCCTCTGGCCTTTTTTCAAGACCTTTTTCGTCGAGAAATATCGCAACATCATCCACATGTAAGCAGTCAACCATGCAAGCAACCTCTTTCGGTTGCTGTGTGGGAGCGATGTATCCGTTGCAGTAGTCATTGCCCGGCTCTGCCCCGTATAGGACACCAACAGCTTCGATCTTTCCGTTCGTCATGTCGATCTTGACGATCTGGTCATCATTTTTACCTCTCGTCCATTTCGATAATGCATATTTATGCGCCACTTACCGCGCTCACTAGAGTCTATAAGTATTTTCTATCCGACATTAAATCATATTATGGCTACGTGTCAAGCCTGTGGATAACTTTCGCGTTCTAGTCACATGTGAAGTCTCATCTAGTCACAGAAACACTGCTCGTAAGGGCTTACGGCCTTACCATATCGCCTCATATCGCATCACGTTCGCATCACGTTCGCAGCAACATTACCTGCGTTCTCGTTATGAAACAAGAAGTTACGCATACACCAATAATGCAGCAGTACCTGCGAATCAAGGCGGAATACCCGCAGATGCTGCTCTTTTACCGCATGGGAGATTTCTACGAGCTCTTCTACGAGGACGCAGAACGGGCCGCCCGCCTCCTGGATATCACGCTGACCAAACGGGGCCAATCTGCTGGTAAGCCCATCCCCATGGCGGGTGTTCCCTACCACGCCGCTGAGGTCTATCTGGCAAAGCTGGTACGGCAGGGTGAATCCGTGGCGATCTGCGAGCAGGTGGGCGACCCGGCCAAGTCCAAGGGTCCGGTGGAACGGGAGGTTGTGCGCATCGTCACACCGGGCACGCTCACCGACGAGGCGTTCCTGGAGGATCGCCGGGAGAACCTGTTGGCGGCGGTCTCTGCGGGAGAGGAGGACGAGGGCCACGGACTCGCCTGGCTGGAGCTCTCCAGCGGGCGCTTTTCGGTGCTTCAGGTACCAGAGCTGGATGCCTTGCGCAACGAGCTGGAGCGGCTGCGTCCCGCCGAGACCCTCTTCCCGGAAGACAGTCCCTTGCCCGCGACCCTCGATCCCCATGGCGGCATAACGCGTCGACCGGTCTGGCACTTCGATCCGGACACGGCACAGCGGCTGCTCTGCAGCCAGCTGGGCACCCGCGATCTCACCGGGTTCGGCTGCTCCGAGCTGCCACTGGCGGTGGGTGCCGCCGGCTGTCTTCTGCAGTACGTCATGGACACCCAGCGCAGCAGCCTGCCCCATCTCCGAGGTCTGGCGACGGAGCAACGGGACGACTCGCTGATCCTGGACGCTGCCACCCGCCGCAACCTGGAGATCACCGAGAGCCTGAGCGGGCGCCCCGAGCATACGCTGGCCGGGATGATGGACCGGACGGCCACGGCCATGGGGAGCCGGTTGTTGCGGCGCTGGCTGGGCCGTCCCCTGCGCGACCAGGAGGCTGTCCGCGGCCGCCACGCCGCCGTGGATGAGCTCGCCGACGACGACGCCTATGCTCCGGTGCGCGACGAGCTCGCCGGGATCGGCGACCTGGAGCGCATACTGGCTCGGGTCGCCCTGGGCTCGGCGCGACCCCGGGACCTCCTGACCCTGCGAGACTCGCTCGGGCGCCTGCCCGCCATTCAGGTCGCCCTGGAACCGAGGCACAGCCCGCTCTTGGAGGAGCTGGCGGAGAGAATCGGCACCTTTCCGGAGATCGTAGCCCTGTTGCAGCAGGCCCTGATCGAGAGCCCCCCGATGTTGATCCGCGACGGAGGCGTCATCGCACCCGGGTACGACCAAGACCTCGACGAGCTCCGCGATCTGTCCGCGAATGCGGACCAATTTCTTCTCGACCTCGAGCAGAGGGAGCGCGAGCGCACCTGCATAGCCAATCTCAAGGTGAGCTACAACCGTGTCCACGGCTATTTCCTCGAGGTGAGCCGCAGTCAGTCCGAGCGTGTCCCCGACGACTATGTCCGGCGCCAGACCCTGAAGGGCGCCGAGCGCTACGTCACCCCGGAGCTCGAGCGCTTCGAAGAGCAGGTCCTGAGCGCCCGCGAGCGCGCCCTCGCCAGGGAGAAGGCCCTCTACGAGGACCTCCTGAAACATCTCCGGCAATGGCTGTCAGGGCTACAGGAGAGCGCGAGCGGTGTGGCGACCCTGGACGTGCTCTGCAACCTGGCCGAGCGCGCCCGCACCCTCGACTGGTCACGTCCGGACCTGACAAGCGAGCCGCTCATCGAGATCGTCGAAGGCCGCCATCCGGTGGTGGAACAAGTGATCGATTCTCCCTTCGTCCGCAACGGCGTGCAGCTGGACGATGACAGGCGCATGCTGGTCGTCACGGGCCCCAACATGGGGGGCAAGTCGACCTTCATGCGCCAGACGGCCCTGATCCTGCTCATGGGCTACTGCGGCAGCTTCGTTCCCGCGCGGTCCGCGCGCTTGGGACCGGTGGACAGGATCTTCTCGCGGATCGGCGCCGCGGACGACCTGGCCGGGGGGCGCTCCACCTTCATGGTGGAGATGGAGGAGACGGCTAATATCCTGCACAACGCGAGCGAGCACAGCCTGGTACTGATGGACGAGATCGGTCGCGGCACCAGCACCTTCGACGGCCTCTCGCTCGCCTGGGCCTGCGGCGTCGAGCTGGCCACGCGGATCCGCGCCTTCACCCTCTTCGCCACCCACTACTTCGAGCTGACCACCCTGCCCGAAGAGCACGCCGGAATCGCCAACCTGCACCTGGAAGCAGTAGAGCATGGCGACTCCATCATCTTCATGCACGCGGTCCGTGAGGGACCGGCCAACCAGAGCTACGGCTTGCAGGTAGCCAAGCTCGCCGGGGTGCCCTTCCCCGTCATCGAGCGCGCCCGCACCCGCCTGCGAGAGCTCGAGGACAACGCCCAACGGCACTCCGAGCGCGGGGCCGCTCAACTTTCCTTGTTCCCCCCGGAGCCCCCGAGCCCGCCCCCCCCGAGTCCGGTCCTGAAAGCCATCAGGGAGTTGGACCCGGATGGCCTATCTCCCCGCCAAGCGCTGGAAATCCTCTATCGATTGAAGCAGTTGGGAAGATAGCCGATTCTCCGCGATCGGGCATTTCCACTGAGACACCCACCGAGAATGAGGCGCCCGGCCGCGTGGGGGAATACCCCTCACCCGATTCGAGCCTTCACAAAAGCAACCTGAAAAATGCCATCACAGCTGTCATACTAGGGTGTGTGGCGTCCGCGCCGGTCCCCCTGGGACGAGCTGCGGACGCATCGACCTTTGCCCTCGCTCCGGCCCTCTCCGAGAGGAAGGGGTGGTGTGGAGCGCGCGGCCCGCGACTTCCATCTGTCGAAGATGCTTTGCGAGCGGCACTCCGACCGGGTCCGGCATCCCCGGGCACCCCGGCGCAATACGAGGTTAAAGCAATGACCGATCTGCTCGACCGCCTCAATCGCGAGCACAAGGCGCTCACGCACGTGCTCGACCTGTTCGATGACTTGCTGGACCAGTTCCACGAGGGCGGCACGCCCGATTACGAGCTGATGTGTGAGATGCTCGAGTACATGGATGCCTACTCGGACCAGATTCACCACCCCAGCGAAGAAGACATCTTCGATCGGCTTCGAGCCCGCACCAACGAGAACTTTCCGGTCCTGGACCTCTTGACCAAGCAGCACCAAGTGCTCGGCCAGATGAACAGACGCTTTCGCCAGTCGCTGGACGGTATCGTGCATGAGGAGGTGCTGCGGCGGGACGAGGTGGAGACCCAGGGCCGCGAGCTGGTCAAGACCCTGCGCGAGCATCTGGAGCTGGAGGAGACGGACGCCTTCCCGCTGGCCCGGGAACGGTTGTCCGCGAGCGATTGGGATGAGCTTCTCGCCGAGGCCCCTGGCACCGAAGACCCCTTGTCATCCGATGCGGCCCAGGAACGCTTCCGCAGCCTGTTTCGGCATCTGACCGAGCACTACAGGAGCTGAGAGCTCGCGAAAAAATCGGATGCCTACTGCGGACGCCTCTGAACGTACGCTACATACAGGTCGTGTCGTCGGCTGATCCTCTTCCCGTGAAGTATCGTAGCGAGACCGGATGCCAGCACGACTCGGCGGAACAGCTGGGCGTGCTCCTTCTCAACCTCGGCACGCCCGATGCCCCCACGGTACCCGCGGTGCGCCGCTACCTCGCCGAGTTTCTGAGCGATCCGCGCGTCGTCGAGCTGCCGCGTGCCCTCTGGTGGCCGATCCTCCACGGCCTGGTATTGCGGCTGCGCCCACGGCGCTCCGCTACGTCCTATCGTGCCCTGTGGACGGAGGAAGGCTCGCCGCTGCTCGCCATCGCGCTGCGCCAAGCCACGTCTCTGCAAAGACAGCTCGATGCTCGGTTGTCGGGGCCGGTGCGGGTCGAGCTGGGGATGCGCTACGGAAACCCTTCGATCGGCTCGGCACTCGCAAGACTCAGCGAGGCCAAGGCACGTCGGCTGCTGGTGCTGCCGCTCTATCCCCAGTACTCCGCCACCACCACGGCATCCTGCTTCGATGCGGTAACCGCCGAGCTATCGAGGTGGCGCCGACTGCCGGAGGCCCGCTTCGTCAACCAGTACCACGACCATCCGGGCTACATCGCCGTATTGGCCAAGAGTATCCGCACCTACTGGGCGGAGTGGGGCGAGCCGGACCGGCTGCTCTTCTCCTTCCACGGAATCCCGAGGGAATATTTTCTCGGGGGCGATCCCTATTCTTGTCAGTGTCACGAGACCTCGCGACTGACGGCCGAGGCATTGGGACTCCCGGCACGGCAGTGGCAGATCGCCTTCCAGTCCCGTGTCGGCCCCAAGGAGTGGCTGCAACCCTACACGGAGGAGGTCATCGCGGGGTGGGGTCGGGAAGGTACGCACAGGATCCATGTCATCTGTCCCGGCTTTTCGGCAGACTGCCTGGAGACCCTGGAGGAGATCGCCGTGACGAATCGGGATCGTTTCCTCGCTGCCGGCGGCAAGGAATTCGGCTACATCCCGGCACTGAACGACGGCGCTGCCCACTTGGGCATGCTGGCGGACTTGGTCCTGCGCCATGTCGGCGGTTGGCCCGAGTCGCAAGAAGGCGTAGACGCGACCTCGGGGTCAGACCGGGTCACCCGGCGCTCTGAACGGGCCTAGTGCACCACAGTGGAAATCCCGAGACCGTTTGTTTATTCACGCTGCCAAGGGCTTGCCTTCATAGGTCCAGCGGAAGTGTTTGGCCATGGTCTTATTGAAGAAATCGATGAAGCGGCTGATTTTCGCATTGAGGTCTTCCAGCGAGATGAAATTGCCACGACGGATGACTTTGCGCGCGAGGATCGAGAACCACATCTCGATCTGATTGAGCCAAGAGGCATGCTTGGGCGTGAAGTGAAAGACGATGCGGTGGTTGGGCTCGCGCAGGAACTTCTCGCGCGTAGCCATCGATTCGAGGATGCCGCACTTGCCTTTGACCCCGAGGTCGGCCTCGAAGCCGATGGCCCCGGCAACCAAGCGCACGACCGCCTCGGAGCAATGGATATTGAGGTTGTCCATCACCAGGTGCCAATGGGTTTGGGGAGAGCGCGTGGCAAGCAGTGCGGCGAGGTAGCGGGCAAAGTCCTCCTCGGTGCGAGTCGGGCCGAGCCGGTAGCCGACCGCGCCGGTGGCCACATCGAAATCGGCGATGAGGGTGGTGGTGCCGTGGCGGATATACTCGAACTCCGTGCGCTCGGGGCGGGCGGGACGCATCGGCTGTGTCGGCGCAGCACGCTCGCGCGCCTGCACACCGGTCATCTCATCGATGCTGCGGGTCTCGGTCCCAACGCTGGCGCGCTGCGGGGCGAGCTCGTAGGTGCGGCAGATATCGGCGCACTTGGCCGAAAAGTCGGCATCGCGGGGGGTGTTGATCCAGCCGCGGGTACGGTGGGGCTTGAGCTTGACCTCGCGCAGAAAACGACCGACCGAGTGGGCCGAGATGCTCTCGACGATGCCGCCTTCGCTTGCCGCGGTGGCGAGTGACTCATGGGTCCAATGAGTGAAGGGCCATCCGCTCTGGCTCGGCGGCTCACAGGCCAAGGCGATGATCTCGCAGATCTGCTCGGGCTCGAATGTCGGCGGGGCACCCGCACGCGGTGCATCACACAACCGCTCGGCGAACGGCTGCCCCTCGCTCGCGCGCCAGTGTTTGCGCCAGCGCTGCACGGTCGCGCGCCCGATGTCCAGCTCCCGAGCCGTCTCGCGTACGCCGCGTCCCGCGCCAGCCATGAGAATGATGCGTGCGCGCATCACCAGACTCTGCGGTGCGTGATGCTGTCGCACGATGGCTTCAAGACGGTGGCGGTGTTGTGTGGAGATGTGGACAGGGGCAGCAGCGCAACGGGCCATAGCGAACAGTTTCCTGAAAAGTTTTCCTGTTCAGCATAATGCCTCATTTACTTAACAAACGGTATCAGGACTTCCACACGGAAGCACTAGGTCCAGAAGATTCGATGTACCGATAGGTTTAAAGACCAGTCAGGATGATGAGATGGCATCTAGTGAGCCACATTTTCAAGCTGACCTACAAAACGAATTGAAAGCAAACTCTATTCTTGCGTGTGACATCGGTGAAAACTATGCGCTTAGCGCTATTTGCGAGCAGGTTCGACTTGTCCGACACAAACAAAGAGCATTGGCGCAAGAAATGGAACGCTCAAGAGGTTTGTTCTTCGTAAATAAAAGGCGATGGGACAGCGCGCAGGATCGATACAACGATCTCACCGATGAACTCGTCTTTTTGGGCCGTTTGGCACGATTGCTTCAAGGGTGAGAGTGCTATGAGTAGAAAATCTGCGCATCAACATACGCAATTACAATGACATTCACAAGAGGATTCACCTAGATGAAATTGAAAGAAGGGAAATGCCCAAAATGCGGATCAGGAAACACGACGAAAGAAAAAATTATGGGGTCTGATACTGGAGATATCGTGTGCAATGATTGCAATTACGTTGGACATTGGAGAGAGTTTTTTCAGAATGAAAAGACGTTTCTCTGGGAGAAATTTATTAATCCAAAAGACAACGTATCCTAAATTAAAGACAAGAGCATACCCTAACATACACCCGATCGATTAAAACGCCGCCGTGTTTTAGTCGATCGGGTGAGCAAAACGATGGTCATACAGAATGGAAGAGCAGCATTTACCCACAGAGATACGCTTGCACAGACAATCGCGATATCTCGAGATCTCCTTTGCGGACGGTGCGCATTTTTGCCTGCCCTGCGAATACCTGCGGGTCTATTCCCCCTCGGCGGAAGTGCGCGGCCATACCCCGGACGAGGCCAAGCTCCAGGTCGGCAAGGAAGGCGTCAACATCGACCAGCTCGAGCAGGTGGGCAGCTACGCCGTCAAGATCTTTTTCGATGACGGCCATAAATCGGGGCTCTACGATTGGCGCTACCTCTACAAGCTCGGCCGCGCCTGGCAGCCCCTCTGGCTCGACCACCTCGACCGGCTCAGGGCCGCGGGCCATGAGCGCAAGGGCCCGGACCCCTTCGCTGAGCTCGAGAGGCAGGGGAAGGCCGCATCCGACTTGCCCGTCCACCGGGAGAGCTAGGACACAACGATCATCTCGCCCATTCAGCCGAGGTTCAGGCTCCCGGGCTATGCTTGGTCGTGAGATAACCCAAAACCCGTCAGGGGGATCGAATCCAATGAAGCGATTTCTCGCTGCTGCCTTGTCCTTCGCGAGCTTGATCGGCGTACCGGCGATGGCGGATAACGATAGTCTGGATGCGGCCGTCGGTAGTGCCGTCGGCGGCGGATTGGGCGCCTTCGTAGGCAACGAGATGGCTGGGAGGAACGGTGCGATTGTCGGCGGGGCACTGGGCGCAGCAACCGGAGCTGCGGTAGCGACCCAGAACGATAGGAGGCCGCCTCCCGACTATCCGCCTCGCTATTATTCCTACCCTGCTCCTTACCATCCTTACCCGCCGGGTCCGCCGGGGCACTTTTGCCCGCCCGGGCAGGCCAAGAAGGGTCGCTGCAGGTAGCGACCGTTCCGGCCCGAACGGCACTTCGGCTTTTGTCGGAACGCCCCGCTCGACGAGAGCACAGGCTCAGGGAGCGTTTTTGTCGGACCGCCCTTCCCAGTTCGGCAGGGACCCGATGGCGCCGAGGTGTCCGGTCTGCGCCCAGGTCCCCAGCGCCCACTCGTCCCCACCGATGTGGATCTCGTTGATGGATGCGTTGAACAGATCGACCTTGATCCGTTCATCGATTCCCGTTCCCGTGGCGCGGCGGTAGCAATCTCCCAATGGACCGCCATGGGTAACCACCAAGAGCCGCTCCCCCGGGTGGCGCGCGGCAATGTCCCCGACGATCCTGGTCACCCGCTCGAATCGCTGGCGGATGCTCTCCCCGCCCGGTATGGGCGGATCCACTAGATAGTCGCGACGTATCCTGGCAGCCTCGGGCTGGTCGTGCTCGGCTTGTGTCCGCCGCAACCCGGCGAGCACACCGAGGTCCCACTCGCGCAAGCGGACCTCTTCCCGAATCTCCTGTCCACGGCGGCGGACGACGGCCTGGGCGGTCTGGAGGGCACGCAGGAGATCACTGCTGTAGACGGCGTCGAATCTGGCATCCTCGAGGTGGGCGGCGAGAGCCTCGGCCTGGGCCCTGCCACGGCGATTGAGGGGGATCTGCAAGTGCCCCTGGATTCGACCTTCGAGGTTCCAGTCGGTCTCGCCGTGGCGAACGAGGATGACGTGCGTGGACATTTTCGAGACCTGGTCGGCACCTTCACATCTGCTAGACTGGCGGACGGCTCCCTACTCGTGCGCCCCGTAGCCAACCGCTAGGTATTGCCAGGCTGCCCCCTTGTCTTACCGCCGAGCTCCTGATTCCTGGTCGATTACAGATGGCAAGGATCCGTGCAGCCGGGTCCTCGTTCGCTGCTATGCGGAGCTCAACGATTATCTGCCGGAAGCCCCACGGCAGAGGAGCTTCAGTGTACCCTTCTCCGCCGCCGCGAGCATCGAGCGCTTGATTGCCGGGCTCGGCATCCCGGCAGCTGCGGTGGAGGTCGTCCTGGTAAACGGTACATCTAGCCGACTCGATCATAATCTGCAGGCAGGGGATCGCATCACCCTCTATCCCCTGTTCGAGTCCTTCGACGTCACGCCTCTCCTGCGCCTGCACGATCGACCCCTGCGACGGGTGCACTTCGTAGCAGACGCGCACCTGGGACGGCTCGCTCGCTACCTGCGATTGCTCGGCTTCGACACCCTGTTCGAGAACGACCCTGGGGATGCCGAGCTGGCGCGGATCTCGGCTCGTGAGGGGCGAATCCTCCTCAGTCGCGACAAGCGCCTGCTCCAACGGCGCATCCTCAGTCACGCCCTGTGGATTCCGGCGATACGCCCGCGCGAGCAGCTCGCCTATCTGGTCGACCGGCTGGATCTGCGCGGTCTATTTCGCCCCTTCACTCGTTGCACCCTCTGCAACGGCAGGCTCGTCGAGGTAATGGAGGATGTACCCGATCTGCCCGTACCACCAGGTGTCAGGGCTGCGTTCAAGACCTTTTGGCGTTGCGAGGGGTGTGACCGCATTTACTGGCAAGGAAGTCATTACGATCGTCTGCGGGCCTTCGTCGAACAGTTGGCGAAGCCGGACGCCAATCCCGGCCGAGGATGACAAAGGGACTGGGCGTCGATATACTTTTTTTCTCGGCTGAGTGGCAGAGTGGTCATGCAGCGGCCTGCAAAGCCGTGGACGCCGGTTCGATTCCGACCTCAGCCTCCATTCCCTCCCCGATCGGGTGCGCCACCTGATCCAGCCCGACGGCACCCTCACCATAGTCGTCTACCCTTGTCGTGGGCATATCGAAAACCGCAGCTACGGGGTGCGCTTGGCACCCCGAAAACGAAATTCCTGATGGAAAGATACTGGCACCGCGCGCCGCCGGAGCGGCGTTCACGGTGAAGCGAGAGCGAACATATGAGCGACAAAGATCACTTGGTCATTTTCGACACCACCTTGCGCGATGGGGAGCAGAGTCCCGGGGCCTCCATGACCCGCGATGAAAAGGTTCGCATCGCCAAGGCATTGGAGAAGCTGCGGGTGGACGTCATCGAAGCAGGTTTCCCCATCGCCAGCCCCGGCGACTTCGAAGCGGTCCAGGCGGTGGCCGCCGCTGTGAAGGAGAGCACCGTGTGCGGTCTTTCCCGAGCCCTGGACAAGGACATCGACCGTGCCGGGGAGGCGCTGGCGGGTGCCGCATCGGCCCGCATCCACACCTTCATCGCCACATCGCCCATTCATATGGAGAAGAAGCTGCGCATGAGCCCCGACGAGGTGGTAGCACAGGCTGCCCATGCGGTGCGAAGAGCGCTTCGGTACACGGACGACGTGGAGTTCTCCCCCGAGGACGCGGGCCGCTCGGAGACCGACTTCCTGTGCCGAGTGCTGGAGGCGGCCATCGACGCCGGCGCCAGAACGGTCAATATCCCGGACACCGTGGGCTATAACGTGCCTTATCAGTTCGGCGACCTGATCCGCACCCTGATCGAGCGGGTGCCCAACTCGGATAAGGCGGTGTTCTCGGTTCACTGTCACAACGACCTTGGGCTGGCGACCGCCAACTCCCTGGCCGCCGTGCGCAACGGGGCCCGCCAGGTGGAGTGCACCATCAACGGGCTGGGCGAGCGGGCGGGAAACGCCTCCCTGGAAGAGGTGGTGATGGCGGTACGCACCCGCCAGGACCACTTCGACTGCGACACCCGCCTCGATGCGACCCAGATCGTCAGCTGCTCGCGCCTGGTCTCCAGCATCACCGGCTTTGCCGTGCAGCCCAACAAGGCAATCGTCGGGGCCAACGCCTTCGCCCATGAGGCCGGCATCCACCAGGACGGTGTGCTCAAGAGCCGCGAGACCTACGAGATCATGCGCGCAGAGGACGTGGGCTGGACCCAGAATCGTATGGTGCTGGGCAAACACTCGGGGCGCAACGCCTTTCGCGCAAGGCTCGAGGATCTGGGGGTGAGCTTCGCGTCCGAAGAGGAGCTCAACGCCGCCTTCTCCCGCTTCAAGGACCTGGCCGACAAGAAGCACGAGATCTTCGACGAGGACCTGCAGGCGCTGGTAACGGATGCCAATCTGGATGCCACCAACGAGCGGGTCAAGCTGGTCTCCCTGCGGGTCTGCTCGGAGACCGGGGAGACGCCGAAGGCGAGCCTGGTGCTCGCCTTGGACGGTGAGGAAAGGCCCGGAATCTCCGTCGGCGGCGGTCCGGTGGATGCCACCTTCAAGGCCATCGAGACCATCGTCGACAGCGGGTCCGTGCTCAAGCTCTACTCGGTCAACGCCATCACCAGTGGTACCGATGCCCAGGGTGAGGTGACGGTCAGGCTGGAGAAGGGGGGGCGCATCGTCAACGGCCAGGGTGCTGACACGGACATCGTCATTGCCTCCGCCAAGGCCTATCTCAACGCCTGCAACAAGATCCTGCAGCCCCGAGAGCGGGCACATCCCCAACTCGCCGACGTCTGACGATGGATCGGGAGCGCAGCCGCCACTACCTGCGCGCCATGGGCGTGCAGGTGTGGCGGCGCCGGGATGACGACGGGGCCGCCGCCGAGCAAGCCGACGGAGTCCCGGCACCGCCGGAGCTCGCGGTGCAGACGACGCTCTGCGAGCCACATGAAACCTCCGGTCCGCGGTTGGAGAGGACCAACAAGGAAACGTCGGAGGGGACCCCGATCGCCGACCCCGCCGGGATGGACTGGGATCACCTGAGCCGAGTCGTTTCTTCCTGCCGCGCCTGCGACCTGCACGAAACGCGGACCCAGACCGTGTTCGGCGTGGGCAACCGCAAGGCGGATCTGATGCTCATCGGCGAGGCACCCGGGGCCGACGAGGACCGTCAGGGAGAGCCCTTCGTAGGCCGGGCGGGTCAGCTCCTCAATCTGATGCTCCAGGCCATCGGGCTGAAGCGCGAGCAGATCTACATCGCAAATATTTTGAAGTGCCGTCCACCCGGGAACCGGGATCCGAGGCCCGGCGAGGCCCGGTGCTGCAAGCCCTACCTGATGCGCCAGATCGCCCTGGTGCAGCCGCGGGTGCTGTTGTCGGTGGGCAGGATCTCTGCCCAGAATCTCCTCGAGACCGACACGCCCATCGGCAGACTGCGAGGACGCTGGCGCGAATTCGGGCCCGACCGGATACCCTTGATGGTCACCTACCACCCCGCCTATCTCCTACGCTCCCCCGAGCAGAAATCCAAGGCGTGGAAGGACCTGTTGCAGGTCGCACACCTGCTCCGCGGAGCGGTTGGAGACTGAGAGCACGTGAATCAATCGGACGCCTACTGCGTACGCACTGTGGATTGGGCATCTGCTATCCTAAATTGCTGACCGATAGAATAAAGTGATTTCTAAAATAATCAAATGTTAATATTATATTCACCCGTTGGCGCACACGCCTTCGCTTGCTGCACTAGATCCAAATCCTACTCAAGGAGAAACCAAATGAAAAAGCTCGCTACTGCCGCTGCCATCGCCGCGCTTCTCGGCGCCTCTGCTACCGCTTCCGCATGGTGGGGCGGCCCGGGCTGGGGTGGCCCCGGCTGGGGCTCCGGCGGTAATGACTGGTGGAACGACATGTTCGGTGACGGCTGGGGCGACTTCAACATGAACATGTCCGGCGGCGGGCGTGGTTGGGGTCGCGGCTACAACCGCTACCGCGACTACTACGGCTACGGCCCCTACGGCTGGGGAGGCCCCTGGGGTGGATACGGCGTTCCCTACTATGGTGGTGGCTATCCTTATGCCTATCCGTACACCGCACCGGCTGCTCCGGCTGCTCCGGCTCCGTCCGAGTCCAAGTAAGGGTCTCGCACCGTGCGATGCATCCCGGCACAGGGACGTGCCGACAAGAACCGTGCCCTCGGGCGCGGTTCTTTTTTACTCGACAGCTGCGGGGCTTAGCGCAACGAGATAACCGGCCAACCCAGCTCGCGGGCATGGCGTCGCAGGGCCTCATCGGGATCGACCGCCACGGGATGATCGACCCGCTCGAGCAAAGGAATGTCGTTGTGGGAGTCGCTGTAAAAGGTGCTGCCGGCGAGTCCGACCCCGGCCCCTCGAAGCCAGTCCAGTAACCGCTCCACCTTGCCCTCCCAGAAGGAGGGTGTGCCCGCGACCTCGCCCGTGTAGCGGCCGTTCTTTCGCTCGGGGACCGTGGCGATCAGGTTCGGGATCCCCAGGCGCTCTGCGATGGGCGCTGTAACCAGCTCGTTGGTGGCGGTAACGATGAGGAGCGTATCTCCCGCCCGACGATGCCGCTCCACCAGCTCGATCCCTTTCGCCAGAATGATGGGCTCGATCTTCTCGCGCAGAAAGTCTCGGCGCCAACGCTCCAGGTCCTCCGGACGATTGTCCCGCAAGGGGCGAAACGAGAAGCGCAGAAACTCGAAGATGTCGAGATTCCCCTCCGCATATTCGCGGTAAAAGCGCTCGTTCTCGCGCTCGTACTCCTCCCGGTCGACAATTCCGTGCTCGGTCAGGAAGATTCCCCACAGGTAATCGGAATCGCCTGCGAGAAGGGTATTGTCCAAATCGAAGATGGCAAGTGCCAAGGGGTGCTCCTGAGCGAAGCGTGCCGTCGAGCAAGTGATCGCCGGCCCGCCGGGTTGCCGACCCAGAGGCGGATATGGAAGAATGCAATGGGAATCCATTTTACGGGAAGTCGCCTTGATCGACCCGGACGGTTTCCGGCCCAATGTCGGCATCATTCTGACCAATACAGAGCGCGAGCTGTTCTGGGGTCGGCGCGTCGGTCAAAACTCCTGGCAATTCCCACAAGGCGGCATAAAATCGGAGGAAACGCCCGAACAGGCGATGTTTCGGGAGTTGCAGGAAGAGGTCGGTCTGCTCCCCCATCACGTGACCCTGCTCGGAAACACCAAGCGCTGGCTTCGCTATCGCCTCCCGAAGCGCTTTATTCGCCGCCGTTGCGGACCCATTTGCATTGGTCAAAAGCAGGTGTGGTTCATGCTCAGAATCGACTGCGGTGAGGATGCGTTCTGCCTCGACTTGTGCGAAAAACCCGAGTTCGACGCCTGGCGTTGGGTGAGGTACTGGCAACCGTTGCATGAGGTCGTTTACTTCAAGCGCCGCGTCTATCAGCAGGCCCTCGAGGAACTGGCCCCCCTTCTCTATCCGGAGGGCCCGCCGGTACGTCAGATTTCGTCTGCCACGAAGCCGGCGACCCTACCCTCGCGACGGGATTGAAGGCACCGGTGAGGGCATTGCTACCTCACCGGTCGATTTCACCGCTCCGGCTCCCAGGCCTTTGCTCGGGCTCCGAATCTCGGAGCAGCCTTTTGTAGTCCATGTTTGATACCCTTCGTCGAATCGTCCAGGCAGTCAACGAAGCGCCCGACCTCGAGCGGGCGCTCGCGGTCATCGTGCGGCGTGTCCGAGAAACCCTCGGTGCAGACGTCTGCTCCGTCTATCTCACCGACTTCGATTCCCGCGAGCACGTGCTCCAGGCCACGGAAGGGCTGCATCCCGAGGCCGTCGGCAGAGTGCGCCTACCCTTAAACCGGGGCCTGATCGGGTGGATCAGCGAGCGCCGGGAACCCCTCAACCTGCCCGATGCCGCCAGTCACCCGAGGTACCTCTTCGTTCACGAAACGGGAGAGAACCGCTTCCGGGGATTTCTCGGCGCGCCCATCATCCAGAACCGCAGGGTCCTTGGTGTACTGGTACTGCGTCAGCGCGAGTCACGTACCTTCGAGGACGATGAGGTAACCCTCCTGGTGACCCTGGCCTCCCAGTTGGCCGGGGCCATCACCCATGCGCGGGCGAGCGGCGAGCTGGCCCGCCTACAGGACACCGAAAGCCTGCCGAGTCACTTCCTGCAGGGCCTACCGGGCTCTCCCGGGATCGCCATCGGACGCATTCTGGTGGTCTACCCGCCGGCAGACCTGGAGGCGGTGCCGGATCGGCCCGCCCAGGACACGGCGACGGAGGAGGCGTCCTTTCGCAACGCGGTCCGGGATGTGGTGGATGAGCTGGAACAGTTCGCCAAGCGGACGGCCAAGCATCTGCCCGCGGAGGATCGGGCGCTGTTCGACGCCTGGCTGCTGATGCTGGAAAGCGACACCCTGATCGACAACACGGTCGAACGTATCCGCCAGGGCAATTGGGCGCCCGGGGCTTTGCGGGAAACCATCGAGGAGCACGCCAAGGTTTTCGACGCGATGGAAGATGCCTACCTGCGCGAGCGTGCTACCGACGTCCGCGACCTGGGACGGCGAATCCTGATGCACCTGCAGAACCTCGAGGTACGTCCGGTCGAGTATCCCCCGGTCACCGTTCTCTTTGGCGACCAGATCAGCGCCATGCAGATCGCGGCGGTGCCGCGGCACTCGCTGGCGGCGATCGTATCCACCGGTGGCTCCAGCTCTTCCCACGTGGCCATCCTGGCGCGCGGAATGGGTGTTCCGGCGGCCATGGGCATCGCCGACCTCCCGGTCAGCCGTCTCGATGGGATCGAGATCGTCGTGGATGGATACCGAGGTCGCGTCTACCTCTCACCCGGACCCGCGGTGCGTGCCGAGTACAAGCGGCTGCTCGATGGCGACCGCGCCCTCTCCAACGAGCTGGAAGCCCTGCGCCGGCTGCCACCCGAGACCCCCGACGGCTACAGCCTCCCGCTCTACCTCAACACGGGTCTGGTGTCCGAGTCCCGGCCGCTGGGCATCGAGGAATCGGCCGGGGTCGGGCTCTATCGCACCGAGCTGCCATTCCTCGTGCGTGACCGCTTCCCGGGCGAGAAGGTCCAGATCACCAATTACCGCCAGGCCCTGGAGACCTTCGCGCCGCGCCCCGTCACCATACGCACCCTGGATGTGGGCGGTGACAAGCCGCTGCCCTACTTCCCCATGAGCGAAGCCAACCCCTTTCTGGGCTGGCGGGGAATCCGGATGACGCTGGACCATCCGGAAATCTTCATAACCCAGATCCGGGCTATGCTGCGCGCGTCCATCGGGCTGGACAACCTTCAGATCCTGTTGCCCATGATCAGCACGGTCGACGAGGTCGAGGAGGCCCGGTTGCTGATCCGGCGGGCCCACGACGAGCTCGAGGAAGAGGGCCATCCCGTTCACATGCCGCCGATCGGCATCATGATCGAGGTCCCGTCCGCCGTCTATCAGATCGAAGCCCTGGCACGCCGGGTGGACTTCCTGTCCGTAGGCACCAACGATCTGACCCAGTACATCCTGGCGGTGGACCGCAACAACTCCCACGTGGCCAAGCTCTACGACGAGCTGCACCCCGCGGTGCTGCGGGCACTGACGGAGATCATGAAGGGCGCGCGGACCCACGGCCGTGAGGTCGGCATCTGCGGCGAGATGGCCGGCAACCCCCTGGCGGCGGTGTTACTCCTGGGTATGGGGGTGCACAGCCTCAGCATGGGGGCCGGCAGTCTGCTGCGCGTCAAGTGGGTCATCCGCAGCATGAGCCGCGCCCGGGCCCGGGAGATCCTGAGCATGGCCCTCGAATGCGAGGACGCCGCCTGCGTACGCCGCCTACTGGTGCGAGCCCTCGAGGAGGTGGGGCTCGGCGGGCTGTTGCTGCCCGGGAAGTAGCCGCAGGATCAGGTAGTGTCGACAAGGGACGGTTCAACCTAAAAAGAGCAGTCGAACCGCCAAGGCGCCAAGATCGCATGATTACGCGCTCCCCCTGTCGGCGGCGTCCACCCATTCGTAGATCTCGATGGACGCCGGATCGCAGTTGCAGCATCCGCCGCCACAGGGGGTTCCCGCCGGCAGTTTGCGAACCCGGCCCTTGCGCTCCAGCATGGAGAGCATCATGCGCAGCGCCTGCGGGTCCGTGTCGAAATGGTATGAGATGTCCGTCAAGGCCACGCGCTTCTGCTCGACGAGGTAATGGGTGAGATCGGAAAGGATCATTGCAGCTCTCTCTTGCCGGTTCAGGCGGCCTCAGTGGTTGCAATAGGTGCCGACAAAGGATCCCGCCGTATCCCGTATCGCATCGCGAGCACCACGAACAGAAAGATGGCCCCCATTCCGCCGATCCATGCCAGGGAGACGCCGGGGTGGCGGGTAAAGATCGCGGCCTGGTAGAAAATGGTCGAGATCATGTAACCCAGACCCGTCGTCCATCCGGCTATGAACAAGGCCCAACCCGGCGTGGTCTCGCGATAGATAGCCGCGATCGCGGCAACACACGGGAAATAGAGCAGGATGAAGAGCAGATAGGCGAAGGCCCCTGCCTGGCCGTCGAAGCGGGCGACCGTGGCACCGAAGGTACCGGCGTTTACGTCCTGCTCCTTGGCGGCGAGCTTCCGGTTGCCCACATCCCCTACATTCAGGCCCAGTGGATCGGACCAGGAGCCCAAGGCGACGGCTAGATTCTCAGGAATGGTCGCAAAGGCTTCCTGGATCGCACCGATCAGCGAGAACGGGGCCTGCGCTTTCTCGATACCCCCCGCATCCGCCGCACCCAATGCGTAATAGGTGGCATTCAGGGTACCGACCACTGCCTCCTTGGCCAGCACGCCGCTGAAGATGCCGACGGCCGCGGGCCAATTCTCCTCGTCGAGCCCCATTGGGGAGAAGGCTGGCGCGACGGTACGGCCGATCTCGGCGAGCAGTGACTTGTCGCTGTCCTCGTTGCCGATACTACCATCGGTGCCGACACTGTTGAGCACGTTGATCACCAACACCATGGGCACGATCATTCTGCCGGCGCGGAACAGGAACCCGCGGGTCCGATCCCAGGTGCGGATCAGCACACCCCGCAGGGTCGGCAGGTGATAGGGCGGGAGCTCCATGACGAAGGGGGCGCCTTCTCCCCGCAGAAGGGTTGTCTTCATGATCAGACCAGTCAGCACGGCAACGGCGATGCCGATCAGGTAGAGCGCGAAGACCAGATTCTGGCCGCCCACGGGAAAAAAGGCGGCGGCGAACAGAGCGTACACGGGCAGGCGGGCGCCGCAGGACATGAAGGGGGCCATCAGAACCGTGAGGAGGCGGTCGCGCTGATTTTCCAGGGTGCGGGTCGCCATGGTCGCGGGCACATTGCAGCCGAAGCCGACGATCAGTGGAACGAACGACTTGCCCGGTAGTCCGATGGCACGCATGAATCGATCCATCACGAAGGCGGCGCGGGCCATATAACCGGAATCCTCCAGCACGGAGAGAAAGAGGAAGAGGGCGGCGATGATGGGGATGAAGGTCGCCACGACCTGGATGCCGCCGCCGATACCCTTTGCCAGACCCACGGTCAGCCAATCGGGTGAACCGAGCGCACAGGACCTGCGAAAAGCCGTCCACGAACAGGGTGCCGGCGAAGAGATCGAAGAAGTCGATGAAGGCACCGCCGATGTTGATGGTGAACATGAACATCAGGTACATGGCCAGGAGAAAGATAGGGATACCCAGCGCCCGGTTGAGCATGACCCGGTCGATGCGATCGGAGAGGCTGGTCGAGACCTTGCGCTTCTGTTCGATGACGTCCCGGACCAGGGCATGGGCGAGGCCGTAGCGGGCGTCTGCGAGCAGGATGTCGATCTCGTCGGCCAGATCGCCGGCGATGGCCGTGAGCTCCTGCTCCGATACCGCATCGCCGACCAGATTGCGCGCCAAGTCGTCGCCCTCGAGTAGGCGCGCGGCCAACCAGCGCGGGGAATCGGCGTTTCGCTCGGCGACTGCCGAAACCTTCGGGACCAAATCAGCAATGGCGTCTTCCACGGCGGTGTCGTAACGGATCTGCGCCGTCGATACGGGCTTCTCGCGGACGGCCCGGAGCAAGGCCCGCCCGAGCGGCTCGATCCCCGTGCCCCGCGAGGCGACCACCGGCACTACCGGACAACCCAAGCGGTCGGCCAGCCTTGCCGCGTCGATACGCATCCCCTTCTGCTCGGCGACGTCGACCATGTTGAGTACGACCAGCAGGGGAGCCCGCATCTCGACCAACTGGGTCGTGAGATAGAGATTGCGCTCCAGATTCGACGCATCGAGGATGTTGACGATCAGGTCCGCCTCGCGCGCATGGACGTAGTCGCGCGCGATCTGCTCGTCCAGCGACAGCTCCCGGTCGGCAACGTCCAGCGAATAGGTGCCCGGCAGATCGACCAGCTCGAAGTCGGTCCCTTCGAGCCGGTATTGGCCGACCTTGCGCTCCACCGTGACCCCGGGCCAATTGCCGACACGCTGTTTGGCCCCGGTCAGGGCGTTGAACAGGGTCGTTTTTCCGCAATTCGGGTTACCGACGACTCCGATCGTGAACTTTCCGCTCATACCATCTTCTCCACCTGCAGCGCCTCTGCCTCACCCTTGCGCAGGCTCACCGAAGTGCCGCGCACCCGGATCTCCACGGGATCTCCCATGGGGGCAACGCGCACGACCTCGAGCTCGGCCCTCGGCGTCAGTCCCAGCGAGAGCAGTTTCTTGCGGTACGCCTTACCGCCTTCCGCGTAACCGGCGACCCGTCCCCGGTCTCCTACCGTGAGGTCTCTCAGGGTCGTGCTCATGATTCTCTCCTGCAATTGAAACGACTTGGTCGCGCTCCGGGCTATCGGGCGCAGACACGGCCCGGCACCGAAGTCGGCTCGACGCTCATGCCTAAGCCGGGATCACCAGGATCTTGGCAGCCATGCCGGCCCCGAGGGCGATACGGCTCTCGCCCCGAGCGACCAGGAGTCCCGCCCCCTGCCGCCGGACGATGCGAATCTCGCTGCCGACGTTCAGCCCGAGATCGGTGAGCCTCCGGGCCAGACCCCGCCCTGCGCGCAACGCGTGAATGCGCATGAGGACGTCCTCGCCCGCCATGCTCAGCGGGAAGGGTTTCGCACCGTCGTCCGCGTGCACGACTCTCAAAACGGATTTTCCCCCACCAAGATCGACGAAACTCCTTGCCAGCACTGGGCTGGACGGCAATTTCGGATTTCACAAGGGTGGCTACATTGCTACCTGCAACAAGCTCAATATCTCTTCTTGCTCTGGTGTTGGGGGTGCGGCCTTCGCATGATGTGCTCAACAGTAGCATTCGGCCCCGAACTGAGCGATCTTTTCCCAGAACTGTGCCCACCGTCCGTTGGTCTGGGTGAGGGCGCGTAGGCTCAGAATGATTTTGGCCCCTTTGTTCTTCCATCGCATCCCGGAGGCACAGAGACGTTGCTTGACCAGGGTCTTGCACGCTGCCTCGGTCACGCCCGAGCCAATCGGCAGACCTTCGCGCACGAAGCCGGGATAGCCCATCTGGTGGCGATGGTTGTTGAAGTACGTCCAAGCGTTGT
>Ga0210085_1000070_pt1 | contig 46470 bp, 45 predicted proteins | sample China_Galinas_PW_5_FD_184866 | JGI IMG/M metagenome (GOLD analysis project Ga0210085, IMG submission 184866) | Wetland microbial communities from San Francisco Bay, California, USA, that impact long-term carbon sequestration - China_Galinas_PWC_D1... | ecosystem: Environmental > Aquatic > Marine...
CCCGGTGGGGGACCACCGAGGTGGACGCCATCAGTTATGCCACCGGCCGTGAAGGGGTATTTGCCGGCGGCGACGTTCAGACCGGACCGTGGGTGGCCATCGGTGCCATTGCCGCCGGAAAAGAAGCGGCCGAATCCATTGTCCGATATATGGACGGCCGGGATATGGTTCAAGGACGCGAACCGATTACCAAAGAAAATCCTCTCTATCGTCCGATTCCTTCAGGTATGGCCCGGGAAGCCAGGGCCGAAATGCCTGAGCTTGCCCTTGAACAGCGCCAGGGAAACTTCAAAGAGGTTGAACTCGGATACGAAGAGGGTGCCGGACAGGATGAAGCGCATCGATGTTTAAACTGCGGGTATTGTTGTGAATGTTACCAGTGCGTGGACGCCTGCGGTCCCCAGGCCGTCACTCTGGAAACCCATGCTCAAAAACCCGAGACCCTGAAACTCAATGTGGGTTCGGTGATTCTGGCGCCGGGATTTAAGCCTTTTGATCCGTCTAAATTGGTGAATTACGGTTACGGTGTTTTTCCGAACGTGATCACTTCCATGGAATTTGAAAGAATCCTTTCCGCCAACGGGCCTTTTATGGGGCACCTGATCCGCCCTTCCGACAATCAAGCGCCCAAAAAAATCGCCTGGCTTCAGTGCGTCGGGTCTAGAGATATTCACGAAGAATCACACAGCTACTGTTCGGGGGTTTGCTGCATGTACGCCATCAAAGAGGCGGTCATTGCCAAAGAACATGCCACCGGCGATCTGGATACGGCCATCTTCTATATGGATATGCGGACCCACGGCAAGGGATTCGAGCAGACATACAACCATGCGCGCGAAAAAGAGGGGGTGCGGTTCATCCGGGCCAGACTCGATACGGTGCAGTCAATGGGTGATTCCGGGGATTTGAAACTGACCTGGATAGACGACAAAGGCTACAAAACCAGCGAGGTCTTCAGTATGCTGGTGCTGTCCGTAGGGCTTGAAATATCCGAGGATATAAAAGAGCTGGGAGGAAAATTCGGTATTGATCTGGATGCGGACGGGTTTGCCGAGGTCAGCAGTTTCAGACCGGTGGAAACTTCCGAACCCGGCATATTTGTCAGCGGCGCTTTTGCCGGACCCAAGGATATTCCCCAGGCGGTTATGGAGGCTTCTGCCGCATCCTCGGCCTCGGCTGCCATGCTGACCCCGGCCCGCAACACACTGACCAAAAGAAAAAGCTGGCCCGATGAAACCTCTGTCAGAGACAGCAAACCGAGAATCGGCGTGCTTATCTGCCATTGTGGACGTGCCGTCCGTCAAAAAATACGCAGAAACTCTGCCCAACGTGGTCTATGCCGGAAACAACTTGTTTACATGCAGCCAGGATTCACAGGAGATCATCCGGCAGGCCATAAAGGAACATCACCTGAATCGCGTGGTCGTGGCGGCATGTACGCCACGGACCCATGAACCGTTGTTCCAGGAGACCATCCGCGAGGCCGGACTGAATCCTTATCTTTTCGAGTTTGCCAATATCCGGGATCAGAATTCCTGGGTCCACCAGCACAATCCGGAAGCCGCCACCCGCAAAGCCAAAGATCTGGTGAGGATGGCTGTTGCCAAGGCCTCGTTACTGGAGCCCATCGAACCGCTTCAGATTGAAGTAAATCCCAATGCCCTGGTCATTGGCGGCGGTGTTGCCGGTATGAGCGCAGCCCTGAATCTGGCTGACCAGGGTTTTAAAACATTTCTTGTAGAACGTGAGGGGCAACTGGGCGGACACGCACTTCATATCAAGGAAACCTGGAACAGTGAAAACGTGGGATCGTTCCTGGAAGAATATAAAAATCAGGTTCAAGCCCATAAAAATATCGAAGTACTCATAGGAAGCGAGATTACCGATATTAGCGGGTTTGTAGGCAATTTCACCACCTTTGTAAAAACCGGTGACATGGAACGGGAAATTCAACACGGCGCCGTGATCCTGGCCACCGGCGGCAAAGCCTTTGAACCGGATGAATACCTTTACGGCCAAAGCGAACGTGTTTCCAAGTGGCATGAAATAGATGATCTGTTTGAAAAAGAACCGGAAAAACTGGCGCAAACCCAGGGTGTGGCGTTTATCCAGTGTGTGGGTTCCCGTGAACCGGACCGGCCCTATTGCTCCAAAGTCTGCTGCACCGCATCCGTCAAAAGCGCCATTTTACTCAAAGAGAAGAAACCCGACTTGCGCGTCTATATTCTGTACCGGGACCTCCGAACTTTCGGCCTGCGAGAAGCGTTGTACCAAAAAGCCAGGTCCCTTGGGGTGATTTTCATCAGATACACCGTGGATGAAAAGCCAATAGTACAAAAAAATGGAGACCATGGACTGTTGATCACGGTTATGGATCACATTTTACAACGCCCGATTCAGATTCCGATCGACTATCTCAACCTGGCCACGGCCATTATCCCTACCGAAGGTCAAAAGCAGATCGCCCGGATGCTGAAGGTGCCGCTCAATGATAACGGGTTTTATCTCGAAGCCCATATCAAGCTGAGGCCCGTGGATTTTTCCACTGACGGCGTGTTTGTCTGCGGTCTTGCTCATTATCCCAAGCCCATTGAAGAGTCCATCGCCCAGGCCCAGGCTGCGGCCGGCCGGGCCGCCGGGCTTCTGGTGCAAAAGACCATCGACATTGAGCCGATTGTCTCAATGGTGGATGAAGAAAAGTGTATCGGCTGCGGACTGTGTGAGTCTTCATGCTCTTTCGGCGCCATACGCCTTAAAAAAGTGGAAGGTAAAGGATTTCGGGCGGAGAATTATTCGGCATTGTGCAAAGGTTGCGGTGTGTGCGCTGCGGCCTGCCCCCAAAGAGCCATCGATATGAAACATTTCCGCGAACAGCAGATCCGAGCGGCAATTCATGCAGGCGGCACAGCGTAAGATTGTCAGCTATCAGTCATCAGTTGCAGCACAAGACGGGCAATACACAACAGATCTAACCATAAGGAGCGAAAGATAAATATGAACGATTCATTTAAACCGAAGATTCTGGCCTTTTTGTGCAATTGGTGTTCTTACGCGGGTGCCGATCTGGCAGGGGTATCGCGAATTCAGTATCCCCCGAGCATCCGGGTCGTGCGGACCATGTGTTCCGGCCGAGTGGACCCGCTCTTTGTCATCGAAGCCCTTAAAGACGGATTTGACGGGGTTTTTATAGGGGGCTGCCATCTCGGAGACTGCCATTACCAGGACGGCAATGTCTATACCTTAAAACGCATGGATATGCTGGCACAATTGCTTGATATTTCGGGTATCGGGCGGAACCGGATGCACCTGCGATGGGCCAGTGCCGCCGAAGCCCAGACCTTTGCCGATTATATTACCGAAGTCACCGAAGTCATCACAACCATGGGACCATTCGACAAAACCCGGTACAGCCTGCAACTTGCTGCCCTAGAGCGCGGGCTGACGTCTCCCCGTCTGCGATGGCTGGTGGGAATTGACCGTCAGGTTACGGAACGTGAAAACGTTTATCACGAAAAAACCGATCCGGAGCAATTCAAAAAAGTTCTGCAAAATGCCATGGAAACGGAATATCAAAAGGCGTTGATTTACGAGCTTCTGAATCAAGGGCCGGTTACGGTAAAGGAAATGTCGGAAAAATCCGGCCTGCCGGTTTACACCATTTCACTCAGACTCAACGACCTGGAACGCGGCGGCTTGGCCGCACTTTCCGGTTGCGAAGGAAGAACCCCTAAATTCGTCAGTGCGGCAGCATAATTTCTGTCAGCTGCGACGAATAATGGACAACAGCCCCATAACAATTGAGGAAAGATTATGGCAAATATAAAAGAAAACAAAAATATCGGCAGCGTGATGGTGGTGGGTGCAGGCGTTGCCGGCATCCAGGCGTCTATCGATATGTCCAATGCGGGATATTATGTTCACCTGGTTGACAGTTCTTCGAGTGTGGGCGGGCTGATGGCGCAGTTGGATAAGACCTTTCCCACCAATGACTGCGCCATGTGTATTATATCGCCCTTTCTGGTGGAGGTGGGCCGCCATCTCAACATCAACATCATCTCCAACAGCGAACTGGAATCTCTCGAAGGAGAAGCCGGCGCTTTTCGGGCAACAGTGCGCAACGATCCGCGCTACATTGATGTGGGAAAGTGCACGGCCTGCGGTCAATGCCGTGAAGTCTGCCCGGTGACGGCAATCAATGAATTCGACTGCGGCCTGGATCTGCGAAAAGCCACTTATATCAAATATCCCCAGGCTGTTCCACTGGCGTATAAAATTGACCGTAGCGCGTGTATCGGATGCGGTCTGTGCGAAAAAGTCTGTCTTGCCGAAGCGATATATTACGGTGACAATCCCCGCCGAACAACAATGGATGTGGGCGCGGTGATTCTGGCCATGGGCAATGAGGTGTTTAATCCTTCCATGTTTGACGTTTACAATTATGCCAACCATCCCAATATCGTGACCAGCCTGGAATTTGAACGCATTCTCAGTGCATCCGGTCCTTACAAGGGACATCTCATGCGGCCCTATGACCGGCAGGTGCCGGGAAAAATTGCATGGCTTCAATGCATCGGATCGCGGGATATCAACAAGACGGCCAACAGTTATTGTTCATCCGTATGCTGTATGTACGCCATCAAACAGACCATTATCGCCAAAGAGCATACTGAAACCCCGTTGGATACGTCCATTTTCTTTATGGACATGCGCACTTACGGAAAGGACTTCGATAAATACTACACCCGTGCCAAAGATGAAAGCGGTGTCCGGTTTGTCCGGGCGAGAATTCACACCATCGATCCCGCACCAAACGGCAACCTGAAACTTCGGTATATCAAAGAATCCGGGGAAATCGAAAACGAACTTTTCGATATGGTCGTCCTTTCAGCGGGTCTGACGCCATCCGAGGATGCAAAGATGCTGGCAAAACGTCTTGGCATTACATTGAATACCCACGGATACGCTCAGACCCGGGATTTTATGCCGGTCAGTACCAGCAGGAAAGGGGTGTATGTGTGCGGTTCTTTTCAAGGCCCAAAAGATATTCCCCAGTCGGTTATGGAAGCTTCCGCAGCAGCGGCCGATGCAATGGGAAGCCTGTCCGGGTCCCGATGGACGTTGACCAAAACCAAGGAACTGCCGCCGGAAAAGGATTTCTCGAGTGAACCTCCCCGGATAGGCGTATTTGTCTGCAATTGCGGCATCAACATCGGCGGTGTGGCAGATGTGCCGGCGGTCCGGGAATATGCGCGAACCCTGCCCAACGTCGTGCACGTGGAAGATAATCTCTTCACCTGTTCCCAGGACACCCAGGAAAACATCAAAAAGGTTCTCGTCGAAAAAAACATCAACCGGGTGGTGGTGGCTTCGTGCTCACCCCGTACCCATGAACCGCTGTTCCAGGAGACGATCCGTGAAGCCGGTCTCAACAAATATCTTTTCGAAATGGCCAACATCAGAGACCAGAACACATGGGTGCACATGAAACAGCCGGAAAAGGCTACGGCAAAAGCCAAAGACCTTGTACGGATGGCTGTGGCCAAGGCTGCTTATGTCCAGCCCCTGCCCCAGGTCATGCTGGATGTCAAACCTGCGGTGCTCGTGGTCGGCGGCGGTGTGACCGGCATGGAAGCGGCCCTGGGCGTTGCCCGTCAGGGATATCTGGCATATCTGGTTGAGCGCGGCAACCAATTGGGCGGTGTCGCCCGACAATTGATTGCCTCCTGGCAGGGTGAAGAGGTCGGTCCGTATTTAAATGATCTAATCGACCATGTACAAAATCACGAACGCATTCAGGTCTTCATGGAAACAGAGGTGAAGCACGTGACCGGCACCATCGGAAATTTCATCACGACCTTAAAATCCAATAACCCAGACGGCAAGACATCCATAATCGAGCACGGCGCAGCCATCCTGGCAACCGGCGGAAAAGAATATAAGCCCGAAGAATACCTATACGGCAAACATCCGGATATTTTGACTCATCTCGACCTGGACAACGCCATTGCTCAAAAAAGCGATACCATTAAAAATGCAAAACAGACCGTGTATATCCAGTGCGTCGGCTCCCGAACCCCTGAACGCCCCTATTGCAGTCGGGTCTGCTGTACCCACAGCTTAAAAAGCGCACTTTCGTTGAAAGAAATGAATCCGGATATGCGCATTTTTATACTATACCGGGATATCCGGTCCTACGGTTTTCGTGAAGATCTGTACAAGAAAGCTCGGCAAGAAGGAATTCAATTCATCCGGTATGACTTGGAAAATCATCCGAAGCTGGTTGCCGGCGACCGGAACGCTCTTGAACTTACGGTGACGGACCCTATCCTCGGCCGATCCATCAAGCTCAACCCGGATCTTGTGATTCTCGCTTCGGCCATATTGCCCAACGAAAACAAGACGCTTTTCGAAAATTTCAAGGTTCCGGTCAATGCAGAAGGGTTTCTGGTGGAAGCCCACGCCAAGTTGAGGCCCGTGGATTTCGCATCCGAGGGACTGTTTCTGGCCGGATTGGCCCATTATCCCAAATCCCTGGATGAGAGTATCGCCCAGGCCCGGGCCGCTGTTTCCAGAACCATGAATATCGTTTCCAAAGACGCCATCATGGTGGACAGTGTGGTGGCCTCGGTTGTTTCTGAACGATGCGCCGCATGCCTGACCTGCGTTCGAGCCTGTCCGTACCATGTACCCAAAATCGGTGTGGATGAGGGGTACGCCATTATCGAACCGGTTGAATGCCACGGATGCGGTATCTGTGCATCGGAGTGCCCCGGTAAGGCCATTACACTGAAGCATTTTACGGACGAGCAAATCAACTCCAAAACAGATGCGTTGTTTTCAGTGGCGTAACATAAGGAGAATAATATGTCGGAAACCTTTGAACCAACGATTATTGCATTTTGCTGTAAATACTGTGCATATGCCGCCGCCGATCTTGCCGGCTCCATGCGGCTGTCATATCCCAGCAACGTCAAAATAAGCCAGGTCCCGTGCACGGGACGGGTGGATATCGTCCACCTGCTGAGGGCCATCGAAGACGGCGCGGACGGTGTTTACGTGGCGGGTTGCCTGGAAGGGGACTGTCATTTCGTTTCCGGGAACCTCAAGGCCAGAAAAAGGGTTGAGTATGTCAAACGAACGCTGGAAGAGCTGGGCATCGAACCAGAACGGGTGGAGATGTTCAACCTGTCTTCCGCCATGGGGCCGCGATTTGCGGAAACCGCCAATGAGATGACCGAGAAAATCCGGAACTTAGGACCCAGTCCGGTGAAAATAAATCGGGCAGCGTAAATTAAAATCCAACCACAAAAACGAGAAAAATATCCTGAATGCCGTATTCATCGGCATGACAGGAAGGTTAACGAGGTGAATTATGATTGTTGCGGATCGAAAATCGCTCGCCGAAATTCAGGACATGGTAAAGAAATATAACAAAATCCTGGTGGTCGGCTGCAAAGGATGTGTGACCGTCTGTAATGTTGGTGGATTAAAGGAGGTTCAGATTCTGGCGTCCTCTCTTCGGATCGGCCGTAAAAAGGATAACCATCCCATGGAAGTGGACGAGCAGGTACTGGAAAGGCAGTGTGATCCGGAGTATGTAGAACAACTCAAAGACGACGTGGATTGCTATGATGCAGTGATTTCCATGGCCTGCGGTGTAGGGCCCCAGTTTTTGTCGGAAGCTTATCCGGACCAACGATTTTATCCTGCCGTAAATACGACCTCCTTTGGCGGGGCAGTCGCCCACGGGGTTTGGGAGGAGCGTTGTGCAGGTTGCGGAACCTGCGTAATTCATTATTTTGACGGGATGTGTCCCATTGCCCGCTGTTCCAAGAGCCTGTTGAACGGCCCGTGCGGTGGTTCGGACAACGGGAAATGCGAGATTTCGAAGGAAGTGGATTGTATATGGGACAAGATTGTTCGAAAGAAGATGGAACAGGGAAGGATAGAAGATATTCTGGATGTTGTACCCCCAAAGGATTGGAGCACCGGAGGACATGGCGGACCCCGCAGGAGCATCAGGGAGGAGCTGATACGAAATGAATAATCTCAAATCAGGAAGCAATTTGGAAAAAGTGTTAAAGGCAGGTCATTTTGCATTTACCGGGGAACTCGGACCGCCCCGCGGCACCGATGTCGAGGTGGTGAAGGAAAAAGCCAAATATCTGAAAAAAAATGTGGATGCGGTGAATATCACCGATAATCAAACCGCCATGGTCCGGATGTCAAGCTGGGCGGCGAGCCTTATTCTAATTCAGGAAGGCTTAGAACCCAATTTCCAGATGGTATGCCGGGACCGGAACCGGCTGGCCATGCAGGCTGATATTTTGGGAGCCTCTGCCCATGGTATAAGGAACATGTTGTGTCTCTCAGGAGACCATCAGAAGTTCGGGGACCATCCAACAGCCAAGGGTGTATTCGATATCGATTCTCTTCAGTTGATCAAGATGGTCAAAACCATGCGCGATGAAGGCAAGTTTTTAAGCGATGCCGAATTGGAAGGCATTCCTAAAATATTTATCGGCGCAGCAGCCAATCCTTTTGCAGAACCCTTCGAATGGCGGGTGCACCGGCTGGCCAAGAAAGTAAGCGCCGGGGTCGATTTTATCCAGACCCAGTGCATTTACAACATGGAAAAATTTCGGGAATTTATCAAGCAGGCCAATGACATGGGACTCACTGAAAAAGTCTATATTTTGGCCGGTGTAACGCCCATGAAGAGTGTGGGGATGGCCAAGTACATGAAGAACAAGGTTCCCGGAATGGATGTGCCGGATGAAATCATCAAACGCCTTCAGGGAGCAGGAAAAGGAAAGGTTGCGGATGAAGGCATCAAGTTTGCCTGCGAGCAGGTGGAAGAGTTCAAGGGAATGAAAGGGGTTCACGGCGTCCATATGATGGCTATTGAGTGGGAACATATGGTTCCCGAAATTGCCGAACGGGCGGGTGTGCTGCCGAGACCGCAGGTATAAAGTAATAAACATTTAATCCGCCTTTCCATCACATAAAAGAGGAGACGGGAAGTTGACCAGGTATATTCATCTCACACCGCGGTTTACAAAGCGTCTGCAAGCCCTTTTCAGGGCTGACAAAAAAGCGGTGCTGGCCGCAGAAAAAGCAAAAAAAATAGTCACTGAATTGAAAACAAAGGGTAAGGTATCATTGCGTAATAAGGAAAGACAAACAAAACACAAGGAATTGCGGATTAGAAACTGTATAAAATACAACTTGGGCAAAGGTTATCGGATGATCAGCGTTAAAGAGGACAACCGTATGTTTTTCCTGTTTATCGGAACACATGATGAATGCGACCTGTGGCTTGAAAACAACAAGGACCTGCCGAAAGATCTGACTGAATTCAGAAACGAGACATTTATCGTTCAAAACAACTTATCTAAAAACAATACTGCAAAGCAAATCTCCCCTGTTGAAAACGAAGATGAAGAAGACCCCCTGTTGAAAAATATCGATGACAATATCCTCAGACAGATTTTTTGTGGTTTGGCCGGGGAACAGCCTTAACACGCATTTTTTAGGATACGAAGCACACCGCAGCCGGAAAACCGCGGAAAACGAAGTCCGGCTGAAAAAATACCGTTTATGGTTGGACACACGCTAAATATTGATAACCTTATCCGCCAGTTGCATGGCCGTGACAATATCCAGCATATTGGTGGTTTCCCCGACCTTTTTAGCTTCAAGTAAACCAAAATGAGTCAGGCAGGTACCGCACACCAGGATTTTGAGTCCGTCATTTTCGAAGTCCTTGAGATCATCGAGCACCTTTGAACCGTCGATGGTCAGCTTTACGCCGTTATTCACGAACACCAGTCGCCACAATTCCGGTCCCATTTCTTTTAATGTTTTGATAAAACTAATCATGAGTTTTAAACCAAGTTCATCGTCACCAAAGCCGACCCGGTCGGTGGCGCACATAACCATGATTTTTTTATCTTCTGCCCCTGTTTCCTGGAACGGCTGAACTTGAGCGTGCTGCTCAGCGTCACATGTCCCGATAACCAGGTAATCCGCGTCACTTTGTTCAAGCTTCGTCTGAAATCCCTGGGACTCCAAAAAGCGCTGTACGTTCTGCTGAGAAGCGGCATTATCGACAATGACTTTCACGCTGTCTAAATTTTCTTCTTGTAAAAAGGCCTTGGCCTGTAGCACAGGCGCCGGACAGGCCAATCCGCGAGCATCGAATTCTTTCATTAAACATCTCCTTGATTCTAGTAAATTTGAGTCTTAGGATATTTTTTTTATCAATCATTAAAAAGAGCAGAATGGATAATTTTTTTTTAAATCGGATGCTGTTTGAGTGGCTTAGGGATCGTTAGAAAGAACAGACGCATACCGTAATTATATCTTAAAAGAAGTTAAAATGATACATTTAACTTATTGATATTTTAAAGGTAGTTTCCTGTTCTTTTTTACGATCCCTTGCCGCGAGTTCATGCGGTTTAAAAAAAGATTGTCCATGTAGCAGTTGTTTTGGAAATCATCCCGACCTTTCAGTAAATTTAGACCACCCATATTTTCTCTTCCGGGTCTTTCAGCACTTCGCCGATTTCCGCTGTATCGCTTATACCTGAATCCTGAAGAGCCTTGACGAGCGCATCGGCTTGAACACTACCGACACAGATTAGCAACCCGCCGGAGGTTTGGGGATCGACCAGTACGTCCTGAAGTGAGCGCTCCACCGTTTTAGAAAAGCCGACCATTGATTCTCGAAATTCCCTGTTTTTATAGGCACCGGCAGGAATAAGCCCCATGGAAGCGAACTCCAAGGCTTCCGGAATCACCGGTACCTGCTCTGAAAAGATCCGTACGCTCATGTTTGACCCGAATACCATCTCGGCAATGTGCCCGATCAGACCGAAGCCGGTAACATCGGTGCAGGCGTGCACATCGAAGCGCGACATGATTCCGGCAGCATCACGGTTGAGCGAAGCCATCAAACGGGTCACTTGATCTGTGAGGCCCGCAGAAGCCATACCCGCTTTGATGGCGGTGTTGACAATTCCTGTACCCAGCGGTTTTGTCAGAACCAGCCGGTCTCCCGGCCGCAGGTTCTTCTTGGTAAGCACCTGCGACGGGTGAACGAATCCGGTGACGGACAGGCCGTATTTTAATTCCTTATCCTCGATGCTATGACCGCCGATGAGAACCACTTCGGCCTCCGTCAACTTGTCGAGCCCACCCTGTATGATTTGACGCAGAACCGAAAGGTCCATCTGTTTCACCGGAAAGGCCACCAGGTTCATCGCGGTCTTCGGCGTTCCGCCCATGGCGTAGACATCGCTTAAAGCGTTGGCGGCGGCAATTTGTCCGAACCAGTAGGGATCGTCCACGATGGGCGTGAAAAAATCCACCGTCTGGATCAGCGCCAGATCATCTGAAATTTTGTAAACACCGGCGTCGTCCGCGCGGTCCAATCCGACGATGACATTCTCATCAGTCGGAAACACCATACCGCACAACGCCCTATCCAGGTCCCCCGGAGCCAGTTTGGACGCTCAACCGGCCCCTGTTACCGTTTCAGTCAGTCGTATTTTTTTGATATCTTCCATGGGGGTTTCCTTTATGGTATGTTTTCTTTTTCAGGACTTTCAAACGGACACGATAACTCACCGGCATGATAAACATGTTTTTTTCCGCAAAACGGGCAAGGTTTGTTGAGTGCCACCTTTGCATCCAAAAATTTATTCCCTTTTATGTCAAGGGAAATTCCTCTATTGCCGATAATTTCAAATGAGGCACTTTCAAAGACTCTCTGTTTTTCAGGACATACAAAAACAAACTTCATCTATTTTCACCTGCCAGCAGGGCCGCCCCCAAAGCCCCCACCATCTGGGGGTCGTCGGGAACCAGCACCTGTCGTTCCAAAGCTTCTTCCAGTAAACGCCTCATGCATGGGTTTTTGGCAACCCCGCCGGCAAACACAACGTCATTACCGGAAGACACCCTTTTGAGCATACTGACAGCCCGTCGAACCACCGATCGATGAAGGCCCAAGGCAATTTCCCGGGGATCCTCTCCTTTTGCCACAAGAGAAGTAACTTCAGATTCCGCAAAAACCGTACACATACTGTTAATTTGAAGATTTTTTGTCGCCTTGAGCGCTTCCGTTCCGAATTGATCGATGGTGTATCCCAGGCTGCGGGCCATAATTTCCAAAAATTTGCCGGTTCCGGCCGCGCACCGGTCGTTCATTTCAAATTTGATGATCCTTCCGTTATCGTTTAACGCAATGGCTTTGCTGTCCTGTCCGCCGATATCGAGTATGGTACCGGCGGTATGAAAAAGACGCCTGGCACCGACGCCGTACGCCTTGATTTCCGTGACCGTTGGTGCATCAAAAGAGAGTTCAAAAAGATTCCTGCCGTAACCGGTGAGATCGGTGCGATCATATTCAACCCCTTTAAGCAATTCCCTGGCCCGGGTCATGGGGTCAAATCCGGTATTGGCTTGTTTTTGATCGATGATTTCACGATTTCTTAACACAACCAATTCGATGGTTCTCGAACCGATGTCAATGCCGGCACAATACATACGATTACCTTAACTTTCGAGAGCCCCTTTCTCCCTACTACTTTAACATCTCCACAAACGCCTCCACCCGGGTCTTTAGCTGACCGACATCTTCCATGCTGTAGTCGGTTTCAATGCGCAGACAGGGAATATTTTTTTCCTCCAAAGCTTTTTCAACCGGTATTGATTCCATAAGATACGGCTGGCAGAATTGCAGCCCGTAGTGGATAACCCCATCGGCCTTGTATTCTTCGTACATTTCCATGATATGATCTAAACGATCCGGATTCGGGGTAAAGATGGCGCAGTCGATTTTAAAATAACGGTCCACGATTGCTTCCATCATTTCTTCCACCGTTTCACCGGATTCATACGTAAGGTTGCGGGTACCCCTTTCACCAACACAGGATTCCTCTCCCACGATCACGGCTCCTGCGGTTTCAATGATCCATGGCAGCTTCCAGTTAGGGACGGCCATGGGACAGCCGGCCATCAATATTCTGGGAGCCGCTTCGGGGAATGCCCCTTTTTTCTTTTCGATCCTGGATTCCAGTTCATCACAAATTTTATTCATGGATTCCGTAAAACGCACCGGGTTGTCGTAAAAAAAGACCTGGTTGGCCAGCAGGGCATCCAGACCGGAAATGGGCACCGGGTCCGCTTTGCGAAGTTCGGCCAGCCGATGAATGGCTTTGCGTTTGTTGTTTACAATTTCAATTCCTTTTTTTAGGCTTGCGGCATCGATGGCGCCCCCGGTTAAATTTTCAACCGCTTCCTTGAAGCGATCATATTCGGCCTTTAACAACGATCGGCCTTGATCGGTCTTCATTTGCGGGATGTCCATGACATACAGATTCGGGACAATATCATTCAAAGACTCGTAGGCCTTCTTTTTGCCGTCACAGGTATTTTCTCCCACGATCATGTCGGAAGCTTCGAGGTAGGGGCATACTTTTCCCAACTTGAAGCCAAAGGTCGATTTGATCAGCGCGCAAGTATTTCGGGGCAGCAGTTTTTCTACCTCTTCCATGGCGAAATCGGCGCCTGCACACAGCCCCACAAGGGTTGCATTTCCGGCGAGGACAATTTCTTCCGGTACAAACACGCAATAAGAGCCAATTACTTTTCGTCCGGCTTCTTTTTTATCCATCAATTCTTTGATGCGAAGGCCGTGAACCTCGCTCATGACAAAGTCAAAATAGCCCATCCCCTCGGGCCGATCTTTCTGGGCAAGAAAAATATCCTCATAGGCTTTTCCCAATACATCGAGCAACATGTCGTGGGCTTGAAGATCAAGTCCCAGATCCTTCCACATACTTCTATAATTATCACTCATTGTTATCTCCTTTTTTTCAAAATCGTCCAAGGCATCCGGAAGTAATGTAGCTGATGCCCGCAGAAGGCGGCACCAACTCATTTTGAATGCTTGATGATTTTTTCCCCAATGACTGTTTTACTTTTCATGATACGTGATACGGTAAACAAACGTGGCCGGATCATAGAAATCAAGCGGGAGGCCCCCAACTTCAGCATAAGGGTAGCCGAACGTATTGAGCGGAGGACCCTCCTGTGGCGGATTCAGCACCACGTCACGGCCGTGGGCAATGACAAAGCGGTAAGGATCAATCCCTCCCCAGAAATAATCACGATAAGCATTGGTTTTGGCATCCTTCAGATCGAGTTTTTCGATAAGCATTTTTTTGCGCACATCCGCAGGGTCAACCGAGACCCAGCCATACCCTGGAAGAAAAAATTCCGCCCAACAATGCTGCCAGGTTGTGACATCCTGTTGGGGCTTTTTCCCGAGTCTGAGGCCGAAGACCTCTCGAGCCGGCACACCGGCGGCTCGGGCCAGTGAGATAAAAACCGATGAAATATCCGTGCATTTTCCACCCGGTTTTTCCAATAGTTTGTCTACATCACCCAAACCGCATCCCACGGTTTTAGGATCCCGATACGTATTCTCACAGGTCCAGTCATAGATCGCCTTGGCCTTTTGAAGCACCGTGTTTTTTCCTTTGGTGATGGAGTCGGACAGCTTTTTCACCGCACCGTCGGTCGGGCCAAGGGAAGTGGGTTTCAGATATTTTGCATAATCGGCCGGATTCCATGCGGGTTCCTTAGCAGGAAAATCACGGTTACGAACTTCTTGCCGTTCAACCTTGAATGAAAACATAAGTTTTCGTTTTTTGGCATCCTTCGACCATCCGGCATAAAGAATCGGAGTGCCGTAATACCGGTCCGTATATACACCGATGGTGGAATAATCTCCTGATGTTTGAATATCGCTGATGAGTTGGTTCTCATCAGAAACAGGGTAAGGAATCCATAGTCGGACAGTCTGTCCTTGAGCCCGGGCTGAAAGATCGACCTCCATGGTTATGACCCCGGAACGGGTTTTTGACATGGCACTTGACCAGATCCCAAAAGTAAATAAAGCCGTCAGAAAAGCGATAGTTAAATTTCTTTTCATGATTTTTCCCTCCATTAAATAGATTATATTTGATTTTTCTTACCATTTTTCTTTTTCCATGTTCATAAAATGACGACGATTCCAATGAAAGCTTTCATTCCTATTCGAAAATCCAACGCAACATAAATACCACTGATTTGTTATTTTACTACTTCGTAACCCGCCGATTTCCAGTCGGCAAACAAGGCCTGATAAAATTTCTTGTAACCCAGTTTCATTAACTTCCGGTATGCTTTGTAACTTCTGTTGCCCGCATTGCAGTAAACAATAATGGTTTTGTGTTTATCCAGCTCTCCGGATCGGGTTGCAAACGATGCAGCCGGAATGTTGACAGCACCCGGGATGTGGCCTTCGACATATTCGGATTTATCCCTTACATCGACGATGGTAAAATTATTCTTCTTCGAATCAATAAGGGTTTTGAGGTCATGGGGGGATATTTTGGTGGTTTCTATTTTTGCTTCATAGCCGGGTCCGGTAATAATCGTGAGACCTTTTTCTTCCCACACCGGCATCCCTTCTTCGTATACGAGAACGTTTTTGTATCCCAGGGCGATCGCTTTTTTGGCAGCTCTTTTGCTTTTCCCGCACTTTACCCCATTGCAGTAAAAGATGAGTGTCGATGTTTGGTCTTCAGGCAACAGTTTGACATATTTTTCGAACTTCTTTTCCGGTATATTAACGGCACCCGGAATATGAACATCTTTGTATTCCTCCGGATTTCTGGCATCAATGATAAGGAACTTGTCCGATTTTGAATCAAGCATCCTTTGAAGTTCAACTGTTTTTATGATGCCATAGTCCTTATTTTGAACATTCTTTGCATGTACGAATGAACAAAGGATCAAAACAATTGACAGTATTCCAATGCATTGAATTATCCTTGCTTTTGATAAATCCATTTTTTCTCCTTGAGCATTTATATTTGTTTAACCCTTTGAGAATTCCTCCAAGGCATCCAGAAGCAATGTTGCAGATGTAGCCAGTGACGGTCCGCCACCGAACACGATGCCCATACCGGCGGCTTCCAATATTTCCTGCCGAGTGCACCCGGCCTCAAGCGCCTTTTCGACATGCACAACAATACAATCTTCACACCGATGATAAATACTGATCCCTATGGCAATCAGCTCTTTTTCGCGGGTAGTCAATACACCGTCTTTTTGCGCTGTTTCAATAAAACCGAACAGGCTTTGGATGGTTTCAGGAATTTGGCTGCTTAACACATCAACGCCGTTTCTGAATCGCGCCAATCTTACTTTTGGATTTTTCATATCGTATCTCCTTTCACCAAACCGACCGTTTAATTTGTCTTTTATATTGAAATTCTTCCTTCTACATGAAATTTACGTTCAAGATATTTCGAAAGGTATGATGCAAAATATATCATGATAAAATAAAGCGCGCCCACTGCCAGGTAAACCTCAAATGCTCTGAAGGTTCGTGTATAAACCAGCTGGCTTACCCGCGTGAGTTCGGTAATCGCCAAAACCGATACCAAAGACGAATCTTTAATGGTGGCTGATAATGAATTAACCAAAGGTGGAATCGCCACCCGGATCGCCTGGGGAATAATGATATACATCATGGATTGCAGCCAACTCAGTCCCAATGAGTACGCCGCTTCCTGTTGCCCTCTCTCCACGGAATATAAAGCACCTCGAATGATTTCGGATATGTAGGCGCCGCCGTTTAATCCGAGCCCAATCACCCCGGCTGTATAATTATTCATCTTCAGACCGAGAGACGGCAATCCATAATAAATAAAAAAAAGTTGTATAAGAAGCGGCGTCCCTCTAAAAACTTCCACATAGGGTGCAAAAAGCCGGTTCAGCTTTTTTGAATTGGATCGTGATACCCCCACAACGATGCCCACCAGCAATGCGAAAATAAACGCAAGTATGGAAATCTTAACTGTTACCAGCAACCCTTCAAGGAGTAGCGGATATGCATCGATAAGAATAGCAAACTTAAAGTCACCCATGATCTGTACAATGCCTTGTTAATCGATTTTAAGCCATCGATCATGGACCTTTTGATACGTTCCGTTCGATTTAACCGCGGAAAGTGCGGAATTGACCTTGGCGGTTAATGCATCTGCGCCTTTGGGCATAACCATTACAATTTCCGCTTCAGCCAAAGGCTCGCCCACCACCTTATAAAACGGATCGGTTTTAATCTGTCTGACAGCATAGGCATAACCCACCAGAACCGCATCGATTCGATTAAACTTGAGATCCGTAAAGGCTTCAGGATTATAATTGTAGCGTTTAATCTCTTTGAACAGATCCTTCATTTTATCTGCCTGCTGCTCACTGGCTGATCCGAGCTGAACTCCCACTACTTTACCTTTTAAGTCCGCTTTGCTCTTAATCTCATTGTTTTCCCTGCTCACAACGATAACCCGTGGAAGTTCGTAATATACATCGCTGAAATTGACATTCTGCTTTCTGGTTTCGGATTTGGACATACACGTTATAAGCATGTCAAAGTCGCCCTTTTTGAGCCCTCCCAGCAGACCTTGCCACTCGGAATCAACGAACTTGACCGAAACTCCCAGTTGTTCTGCCAGAGCTTTGCCAAGATCCACATCAAAACCTTCAAACTCGCCGGTCTTTTCATTCTTGGATTCAAAAGGCGGATATTGAGCACAAAAACCAACAATAATTTTTCCTCTTTCCTGAACCTTTTTCCAGGAAGAATCCGCATACACACCCGAAGCCAAGCCAAAAAATAAAATCAAACCGACACACAACATCAACCTTTTGTGCAGCATCATTGTTCATCTCCTTTCTAACATTGATTTTAGTTGTTTTGACCCTGATTCTCTTTTTCACTGACGGCAAAAAATTTCGTAAAAATATTTCTTGATTGAAGCATCTCTGCGAGTATCTCCATGAATATCCCTCGACCATCTACAAATCGCAGGTTCCGAATCTGTGAGGTGATATGGTTTTTCGAACATATTTCCCCCCCGGTAAACCCTTCACAGGTAAGGTTAACACCGCAGTTGGGACTGCCATCCATACCGAGAACTCCCATGATTTCATAATTTGCTTGAAATAGTGCGTCGATCTGATTCACAGAATGCTCTAAAATTTCTTTGCAGTGGGACCGAAAGTTGGGATGATCGTACTGTTCCCGGGTCATTCCCCAACGGTTTACACCCAAATATGAAAGTTCGGGACAGGGGAGCTGAAATATCCCCGTACCATTTCTGATATAAACCTCTAAAACGTCGCGATAAACGCCTCCGGTTAATGCCAAAGGGTAGATTTTGGCATTGGCATTTAAAAGACAGTGACAGACAATTAAAACGTTACGGCTACGCTTCATGTTCCACTATTTTTAAAGAATGATAAAAAAAACATAAAGATAGGGATTATAGGCGATTCGACATCTGGAACTTATAATTTAGATTGGGGATATGAGATGTTGGATCTTTCGGTCCGACCTATAGCCCTACCATGCCCGGGCAGAATGTTAGACAACGCTCAGGTGAAACCGAAAAGATAGTACATATAGTCTCTTTCTGTTGAACGAATTGATTTTTCATAAAAAAAATGAAATATAAGAGGTGCTTTGCTTTGTCAAAGTCATAATATCTATGATTTCAAACACAATTATTGACAATCTCAATAGCCATATTTTTTAAGGAGACAAGATATGCGTATTGTTGACATGCGATCAGACACCATTACACAACCGACACCGGCCATGCGTAAAGCCATGTCCGAGGCAAAAGTCGGAGACGATGTATTTGGTGAAGACCCCACGGTAAACCGCCTCGAAGAAATGGTTGCCGAACGGCTAGGGAAAGAAGCAGCACTGTTTGTAGCCAGCGGCACCATGGCAAACCTGGTGAGCCAGCTTACCCACTGCGGCAGGGGCGATGAAATGATACTCGGTGATCAGTCCCATATGTTCGTCTACGAACAGGGGGGCTGTGCAGCACTGGGCAGTATACATCCTTGCAGCCTGGAAAATAAGCCGGACGGCACAATGGCATTGGCTGATATAGAAGCTGCCATTCGTCCTGACGACGTCCACTTTCCCAGAACGAAACTCATTGTCCTGGAAAATACCCATAACCGGTGCAGCGGCAGTCCGCTGAATGTTGGCTATATGCATTCTGTAGCAGAATTGGCCCGTTGTTATGGGCTGAAATTACATGTGGACGGCGCCCGACTGTTCAATGCAACAACCGCCCTTGGTGTGGATGCCAAGGATCTTGTTGCCCAAGCCGATTCCGTCAGCATTTGTTTGAGCAAAGGATTGGCGGCACCGGTGGGTTCTGTTGTTTCCGGAAGTACAGACTTTATCTCAAAAGCCCGGCGAAACCGGAAGGTGGTCGGCGGCGGTATGCGCCAGGCAGGCATTCTGGCCGCAGCCGGTATCGTTGCGTTGACCGAAATGGTGGATCGCCTGGCAGATGATCATAAAAACGCCGGAAAATTGGCCCAAGGCCTTGCAAACATGGAAGGTTTATCCATTGATCCGGATCTGGTCTCAACCAATATTGTATTCGTTGACGTAACGAAAAAAAGTATAACATCACAGATCTTGGCGCAAAGACTCCATAACCGGGGCATTCGCCTTCTTTCCATCGGACCGAACCGTTTGAGGGCTGTCACCAATTATCATGTGACTTCTTCGGATATCGATTATACCTTGGATATATTTATCGAGGTATTGAAGGAATCTTGAAACATGTTGTATTAGTTATGATTTATTTTCCCGACCTAAACTTGATTTGATAGAATGTAAGCCGGATCCATACATCCTTTGACATTTCAACTTTCGAAGTATGATATCACAACCACTAATTGTCATCCCGGTATCTTATAATTTCAGACGCTCTCTTCATCAATAATTTATGCATTGATTGAAACTCGGTGAATCGACTTATCCTTTGATTATTCTGGGCAGGATCATATGATGTTGAGGGCAGATGGATTTCGGGTTCTGATAGGCGGCTCCAACAAAGGCCACAAGGTATTTTCTCAAATCACGCAGCGGCACAATTTCATCGATCATCCCGCTTTTTGCGCAAAACAAGGGTCTTGATTTTTCATGATAATCCTGGGCCAGTTTGTTCATTTTTTCAATGATTGGTTCTAAAGGCCTTCCCGCATCTTTTTCTTTGACCAACCTTCGAGAATAAGTTGCCACCGCAGCGGTTTCTCCATGCATGACATATATTTCGCTGGCCGCGGTACCCAGGGTGAAGGCATTGTGCCGGTTGGCCGTGGGTCCGCCCATGAGATAGTGGGCCGATGCCGTGCCTTTTCTGAGAAGCAGCAGCAGCATGGGAACGTCCGTTTGTTGAATCGAGTAGACCAATCCTTGGGCCAGACCCAGCAATTCGGCTTTTTCAGCCGCATCTCCCACATCCAGTCCGGAGCTGTCCTGGAGCCAAATGACTGGAATCCGGTCCCTGCCGCAAAGGGTCACGAACTCGTTCATTTTTATCAGCCCCTGCCGGTAGAGTTTCCCCCCCATGCCGGGATAGTCGGCATACTCCGGATAGTCTCTGCCAAGATATTCTTGCCGATTTCCAATACAGGCCACCAGAAATCCGTCGATTTTACATAATCCCGCATACACTTCCGGGCCGTAATCGGGACGGAATTCCATATGCTCGCTGGAATCCACCAGCCTGGCCAATACCTCTTCAAAATCGTAGACTCTTTTGGGATTCAAGGGAATCAGGCGGTAGAGATCGTCTATAGGGAATCCGGGTTCTTTGGGCTCGGTCACCCGAAAAAATTTGGGATGATATGCCGGCATATCTTTCATATAATCTTTGAGCCCGTCCAACACACCGGTTTCATCTTCAAACACATATCTAAAAAAACCGGTTTCATCATAGTGGGTGCTTACCGACCCCGGTGGTTTGGCCCGAAACTGTTTTGCTCGTTCGATGATGTCTTCTGCGGCTTCTAAATTAAATTCTCCTTTGGGCGCCATGCCGCTAACGATACCGACACCCCCCACGGCTATATTACAGTCTTTGTGCGCAAAGAGTATGGTGGGGCTGATGCTCTGATACCCGCCGCCGGCCGGATTGGTGCCGTATATGCCGGCAAGCACCGGTATCCCCATCTGTTCAAGCTCGGCATGTCTGAAAAAAGGGGTTCCGGCTCCACGACGATTGGCATAGAACTTTTCCTGTTCGGTCAATTTGGCGCCGCTGCAATTGACCAGCCAGACCAGCGGAATATTCAGGCGTTTGGACAGGTCGGTCACCCGAAGAATATTTTCAGACTGCCCCGGCAGCCAGGCACCGGCCATCACTTTGTTGTCAAAACCGATGATCACCGCCCATTTCCCGGAAATCTTTCCGACACCGTCGATGACGTTGGTCGTTCCTTCTTCATTGTTCATTGGATTGTACAGGGTATGCAACGGACACCAGGTTTTGTAATCGACGAGATATTCAAGACGCTGCCACACGGTCATCTGTCCCCTGGCATTGATTTTCTCTTCAGGGAACCCGGCCAGTTTGACACGATTCACTTTATCAGCGACATCTTCTTCGATATTTTTGATGTTGTTAAGATTTTCTTCCGTGCTCTTTATTCGGCCTTTTTTCAGGGCATGACCGAATTCTGTCATTTTTTCAAAATACGGTTTCATGGTTTAAGCCTCAATGTGTTCTTCGTCGATAATGGCCAAAACATCGTTTTCCGCCACTTCATCCCCTTCTTTAACTCTGATTTCTCTGACGGTGCCATCACAGGAGACAAATATGGGTGTTTCCATCTTCATCGCTTCGATGACCAGAATTTCCTCGTCTTCTTCTACCGTATCTCCCGGCTTTATCTTGAGCTGAAATACCTTTCCGTCAAGTGGCGCCACTATTTCATGTGTCATCATTGACCTCCGTAAAATGGAATGTTACAAATCATAAAAAAGCAACGATTGTCTGTCAAACAGTATCATCATCAATCTTTTTTGCGAAGGGACGGGAATATCAGTTTAAACATCACCACGATTGCGAAAATGATGATACCGATGTGATTCATTCGGATCGTTCCCTTTCAATAATTTTCACAATATCTGTTTAGGTTGCCTTCCCTCATTGACAGCTTCTTTAATGATCAAAGAATATAAAATTTTATGTTGAAAATTTTACCATAATAATGCAACTTGTAGAGTTTGAGCGTTAAGATCATTACTCGAAATTTTTGATGTCGCGGTAAAACTTTAAATTTGCGAATTCAAACTGTTCGCCCCTTTATTGGATAATAATATGACACCCATAAAAATTGGTATCATCGGTGTTGGCAATTGTGCAAGCTCTCTTTTGCAGGGAATTGTATACTACCGAGGAAGAAACCACAATAATGCCATCGGGATTTTAAGTTGGTCGATAAATGGTTACACACCTTATAATATTGAAGTTGTTTCGGCATTTGACATCGATCAGAGAAAAGTCGGTAAAGATGTTCATGAAGCCATTTTCCAGCGACCCAACTGCACTAAAAAATTTGTTGCGAACATGCCGAAAGCAGGAGTTGATGTAGAGATGGGAAAGATTTTGGATGGTTTTTCCGATCATATGAAGAACTATGAATCGGATTATACATTTTTACTTTGTGATAAAAAAGAACCCTCCAAAAGCGACGTTATCCATATTTTAAAAAGTTCCGGGACGGAAATACTGTTAAATTATTTGCCGGTTGGCTCGGAATCGGCATCGAGTTTTTATGCTGAATGTGCCTTGGAAGCCGGCGTTGCATTTATCAACAACATACCTGTTTTTATTGCCAGTGATCCTTCTTGGGCGGAAAGGTTCAAATCCATGGGAATTCCAATTATCGGTGACGATATTAAATCCCAACTCGGTGCAACGATTGTTCATCGGGCATTGACCAACCTGTTTGAAAAACGGGGGGTGAAACTGGAAAGGACCTATCAAATCAACACCGGAGGCAATACTGATTTTTTAAATATGCTGAACAGAAAGAGACTTGATAAAAAAAAGGAGTCGAAAACAGCGGCTGTGCAGGCTGTTATGACCAAAAAGCTCGAAGATCGTAACATACACATCGGTCCCAGTGATTACGTGCCCTGGTTGAATGACAATAAAGTGGCTTTTATTCGAATGGAAGGCAGGCTTTTCGGTGAAATGCCGATGAACCTTGAACTAAGATTGTCTGTTGAGGATTCGCCCAATTCGGCGGGTGCTGCCATCGACTGCATCCGGTTATGCAAACTGGCTATGGAAAGAAATATCGGCGGGGTATTAGAGGCCCCCTCAGCCTACTTTTGCAAACACCCGCCGGTTCAATATGTCGATGATGAGGCCTTTTTGTTGCTCAAAGATTTTATTTCAAATAAATAACCTTGGATGCTCTGCGACTCTAATGCCCCTGCGAAGGCGGGCGGAATGGGTGGTGAACTATCCTATTAAAGCGGATACGATATGATACAAACCGGAATTATTCCCCAACATGCAGCCACGCGCATTTCGTTGGTTCGACACGGCAGCGTGCATAATCCATCCAATATTTTTTATGGCCGTCTGCCGGGATTCTCCATCAGTAAAAAAGGACGTCTTGAAGCAGCTCGAGCAGCCCGGGCGTTAAAGGACCTGACCATCGACGAAATTATAAGCAGTCCCCTGCTTCGCTGCCGACAAACAGCCGCTGAAATACGCCGCTATCATCCCCATCTCAAACTGAGGCAATCAAGCTTAATCACAGAGGTTCATACATCGTTTCAAGGTCAGTCTGAGGATGTGGTTGATTTAAGAAACGGAGATGTTTATACGGGTGTTGATTCGAAATATGAGCAACCGGAAGATATCCTATTAAGAGTTCAAAAGTTTTTATTGAGAATACGGCGCGCTTTTCCTGAAAAACATGTCGTGGCAATAACCCATGGCGACGTTATTTTATTCATACTGCTGTGGGCGAGTGGTTTTCCTGCTACACCGGACTACAAGAAAAAATTTGCGGCCCTTGGTATTTTAAAAGAATACCCGTCGGTTTCGTCAATTACCACATTTTCTTATTCGACGTCTGCAAAAGATGAACACCCGTCAATGGCTTATTTTAATCCCAGGATCCATTTGCCGGAATAATTGAGAGGTTCCGGTAATCGGACAACCTTTCGACGAAGATCAGTAGGCCACCTCCACCTGATGAAACGCTTCGGCGACCTCAAAATTTTCGCCTTCGGCCATTTTCTGACATCGTTGCCACAACCATTTTTCCAGATCAGGAATGCCAAGCTGGATAATTTGGCTTTTGTGACAACGCAATGCTTCAAGTTTGAGTTGAAAGGTGTCGGTAATGTCAATTCTCAGATTGACATCCTCGGTCCCGAAGAAGAGAATTTTTTTAACTTTATGGGGCATGATCCCTTCTTCGATTAAATCCGGATATGCCAGCAGATCACGGGCATAAGGAAAGACCGCATCCAGTGTTACCTGTCCGATGATGCGATGGTCTCTGTGCCATATATAACGCCTGTAAGGATCTGATGTTACGACCATCTCCGGTCTATATATTCGGATTTGTCTGACAATCGCTTTTCGAAAATCCGATGTGTCTTCAAGCCCCTGATCAGGATATCCAAGGAAAATCACATCAGAGACACCCAATACCAAAGCAGCGTCTTTTTGCTCTTTTTCTCGAATTTTCGCAAGCTGTTGGGAGGGGATGTCGGGATTGTCGGTGCCTTTGTCCCCGCTGGTGCACACCACATAAACAACCCGCTTTCCTTCCTGTATCCATTTGGCCACTGAACCTGCTGACCCGAATTCCGAATCATCAGGATGTGCCGTAATTACCATTATGTCGGATTTATTTAGCAATTTAAATCACCCCTTTGTTTATTTTTTCATTGAAAACCCGGTCATCTTAGTCAGAAATAGGAAAGAGAAAATAGGAAAATAACGAGCAAGAAGGTGGGATGGTAAGAAGCTCGGCACTTTTTAGAGCCTCCGACCTTCTGATTTTCTAACCTTCTTAACTTCTTGTTTCCCGAAAACTCTTTAACCCCCTGTTTTCCGCCACGTCTCATCATCCGATCCCGGTTTCCAATGTGCCCTCCAATGCCGTCCGGTATGCGTCAAGCAGCAGAGAAGCGGACCTTGACCATGTGTATCCAGCAACGGTTGCTCGAATCTTTGAGGAAGACAAGCCGTTATGCTGCTGCTTTAATAATATGGTTTCTATATCCTTTGCAAACTGTGGTGGGTCCGAATCCGTTGATACATATCCTGTAACCCCATCTTGCACAATATTTTCCATGGCCCCAACCGGTGTTGTCACAACCGGTGTTCCGCACGCCAAAGCCTCAAGTGCCACAAGGCCGAAGCTTTCGTAGTACGACGGTACCGCCAGAACATCCGCGGCACTGTAATATTCGGGCAGAATTTTTTGTTCCACCCTTCCGGCGAAAATCAAACGATTTTCAATGTGAAGCGCTGTTGCCTCGGATTGTAACTGTCTCAACATAGGGGAGTGTTCACCGTCACCTCCCACCATAACCAGACGAAGATGAGATAGATGCGAGAGATTTCGAAAAGCTGTGATCAAACGGTCAATACCTTTAATAGGCGTATATCTTCCCACATAAAGGATAATGCGGTCATCCGAACGAAACCCCAACTGCCGGCGGGCAGAAATTTTATCCCGTGGTTTGAAAATGTCAAGATTCACGCCACAGGGTATCATCCGAATTTTATCATAGGAGATATTATAATATTGTCTTAAATATTCTTTTTCTTTTTGGGTGGGAACGACAATTTGGTCGCACAGCTTTGCCAGTTTTTTTTCGTTTGCCAGCCGTAATTCGGACGCATTTTCAGTTGAACGGGTTAAGTTTTTCATAGCGCCGATGGTATGGTATGTTATCAGATGATGTACATTCCAGGATGACTGGAGCTTGAGCCCTAAAACCCCTGAAAGCCAATAATGGCTATGGATGATATCATACGTGATGTTTTCCTTGACTCGAAAGGATTCTAGTTCGTTAAATAGTTGCGGCAAAACCTCATAGAGAGAGGATTTGGAGATATTCCCGGGTGTTCCCCCAGGCAAATGAATAAGCCGGACGTTGTCGTATAATTGTATGACCGGATCGTGCTTGCCGACATTGTGCTGTGTAAAGATGTCGATATGATGGCCCTTTTTGCCCAGTTCTTTGGCCGTTTCCCGAACGTAAACGCTCATGCCGCCTGTATCCTTGGTGCCTAAATCACCGATTGGACTTGAATGGATACTCAGCATGGCGATTTTTAACGCCTTCGAACGATATTTCAATCCATTTTTTTCATTCGCTCGTTTCATTTTTGACCAATACATTAAATTTCCTGTATCTTAATTAGCCACAGACGCACACAGACATACATTTACCCTGTTAAATCCTCCGCGGGAGGGCTGTCAAAGGCAGCATTTAACAGGGCAAGCTTCTTCTTTGGCCGACCCGGCCAAAGAAGAGGGTGTCATCGCTTTGCGATATCAAATCATGAATATATAAAGAACGTTTTCTAAATTTAGCTTAACGGTCCGTTACCTATGAGATGCTTATATTATCTCAATTTTAAATTGTCCGAAGGTCAAACTGATTTTCTCCGGCGAAATCCGCCGGAGAAAAAAGGTTTTTGTCTGTGTTCGTCTGTGTGGGTCTGTGGCTAATTATCAAAATCGATCTTCAAATGATACAGCTGCACCGGCGTGCTTCCCAGACGTTTTTTATACCCTTCATCACCTTTTAACAGATCATACCGAAGCTTTCCTTGTTCAATACCATCTTTGATACTATACACTTTGCTGAGAAATCCGGGACTCAGATGGCTGAATTGAGGATTATATCCATTGTTATAAAGAAACAGGGTATTGTTGTAATCAAAGCACATTACACCTGCAGCCGGCACTTGATCGATGTCTAAAAAAAACAGTCTCAAAAATCCCTGTTGCGCCATTCTTTGGGCCAACAAACGAAAAAAGGACATCATTTGTTCTGTCAAAAATTCGGATTTGTCCGGACGACTGGCCTTAAACAAAGAAAAAAAAGTGTCCATGGCTTCGGATATTTCATCCCATCGTTGGAGAGCGCGAAACTGAACATCGCCCGCTTCGTTTAACCGTCTCAATTTACGTCGAATTTCATGGCGCTGTTTTCCCTTGAGCATGTAAAGATATGATTCCCAGGAATCCGGTAATATTATTTCATAGCTGAACGCCACTTGACTGTATTCAACAGTATATCCCATTTGTTTTGCCAGATCCGGCAATTGGGTTAACGATATGGAATCAGGCCGTAACGTTCCCAGTTGAAGAAACCGTATTCCCTTTATTTTCAAATGAACTAAAATTTCATTCAAGAATTCATGGTGATGATTTGACGCCACAATCATGTCCTGATAGTCGCACACATTTTCTCCACCAATGAACCGAGCTGTTTTGTCTTGTATATTTAAAGGGGCAAGGCCAATCAATTTTCCCTGGCGATATCCTGCCAGAATTTCAGGGTCGTTATTTTCGCCAAAAGTATCCCACCATGTTTTCAGCCACCATGGAAGAACAAACAAACAGTTCCAATCAAGATTGTATTTTTTGTTTAGAAAAAAAGACTCCAAACGCTCAAAAGATTCTGTTTTGATCTCTATTTTTGATTTATTCAGATTCATCGACATTTTTAAATGAATTCAGGTTAAACCTAAGTTGAGCGATTTTCAAGTTTGCCGCAGATACAAGGAAGATGTTGTTTCGCTATAGTCGTCTATGCGGAACGGCATCTGACGCAGTAGATGCGGTGAAATTGGAAATCCCGTAGGGTTTCAAATTGTTGAAATTCAAAATGTCATAATACCCTATAAATATTGTTAAATTAACCATTTCAAAAATTTGAAACGCTCAGCTTAGGTTAAATTTGCTTTTCAGGGATAATGACCCTTTGTCCGGATCTTGCCGACTCGGCCAATGCGTCCAATACCCGCATGTTTTGGATACTGTCGTGAATTCGGACCAACGGTGAAGACCCGTGGATTAAAACGTCTGAAAAATGCTCAACCATCAACCGATACTCGTCGGCACCCGGAACAACTTCTTGTCTACCGATTTCCTCATGTCTGCCGCGATAAACGTAAGTTGCATCGTTTTCCCATGGAATAAAGGCATTGTGTGGAAGTTCAATGGAACCGTCTTCGCCGACGATGGTATAGGTTTGCTGCAACGAACTAATAAAGCTGGCTTCAACCGTTGCCAGACCGCCGTTTCCAAAATGCAAAACACCCACGGAGTGTATATCGACACCCTCGGCGTTAAAATGTGCCGTGGCTTGAACACTTTCAGGATTTTCTCCCATCATCCATCGTGCAACACCGACCCCATAGCATCCCACATCTAAAAGGGCACCTCCTCCCCCTTTTTTCAGACGGGCGTTCTCTTGCTTCTTTAAAATATGTTCTTGCATATGGAAACAAAACGAAACCCGAACAAGTCGCGGTATTCCGATTTTGCCTTGGGCAACCATTTGATGGATGGTCCTGCTGCGAGGATGAAATCGGTACATAAGAGCTTCCATGAGATACAAGCCTTTTTTCGATGCAACCTCTGCCATTTCCAAGGCTTCGGCCGTATTACAGGCCAAAGGTTTTTCACATAAAACATGTTTACCCGCCTCTAACGCTTTCATCGTCCATTCCCTGTGAAGGTGATTGGGAAGGGGAATGTAAACAATGTCCACCTGTTTATCTTCAATAACAGATTCATATTGTGAGTATAATTGGGTGATGTCATATTTTTTTGCCAATGTCTCGGCTTCTTCAGGGGTTCGGGATGCCAAGGCATGAACGCGGCCATTTGCGGAGCTAAAGATGGCTGGAATCACGCATTTTCTGGCAATCGTGGCGTTACCTATAATTCCCCATTTTATCCTAAAATTCATTGAATCGCTCCACGGTGCCGCCTTTTGATGCACTCAAAGCTGCTGTTTCTAAAATGGAAACGACTTTTACAGAATCATTTAAAGATGAAACCAGGGGTTCACCGGTCAACAGATGATCCGCAAGATTTTTATAAAATGCGTAGTCCTTTCGTTCAGGTATAGCTATCTTTTGCTCTACAATTTGTCCTGAAGCATGACGCCGAGAAAGGGTCAGATCCGGAATCATCTCCGTTGCCGGTATGTTATGTTGGTGAAAATAAAGAATTGGATCGATATGATATGCGGTTACCTCTTTCCAGTGTCCGATGATGGCCCCTTTAGTACCTAAAAGGTACCATTTGGGCTTGCGAACGGCTGCAATATCCGAATGAATAAATTCAGCCTCTTTTCCTCCTTTAAATTTAATCCATATCTTTTCCTGGTCGGCATTGGTGACGTCATGCCATACCCTTTTGTGGCGAAATCCGGCGACAGACTCCGGGGGATCAGGGATGAGGTCTACAATCCAGTCCAAATAATGGGTCCCCCAGTCATAGGCGGTGCCTCCGGATATTTCTTCATGGGAATGCCAGTATCCGCAAGGGTGTGAAAAACCCCCGACAAATGTTTCCATATAAAAAAGATCGCCAATAAGATTTTCATGCAATGCGCGTTTAATCGCCATAAAGTCAGGGTCCCAACGCCGGTTCTGGTGGCAGCTTAAATGAACCTGCATTTTTTCAGCCATTTCCAGCATCCGGTCGGTTTCTTTGCGACTGAGTGCCAATGGTTTTTCACAGACCACATGCTTTTTATTCGCCATCATCTGAAGGCACAATTTAGCATGGCTGGTAGGCGGCGTGGCGATAATGACCAAATCTATGTTATCGTTATTGGCAAATTTTTCGGGATTTGGATATACGTTTACTTCGGGAAATCGATGCGTTGCCATCTTCAAACGCTGAGGATTCAAGTCGCAAACAGCATGAAGTTCAAAGCCGTTCGTTTCGCAAACGCCGTTTCCATGAAGTTCTCCTACAGAAGGAGCATACCCCAGTATCCCGATATTTAGCTTCCGATCAGTTGCTGGTTGTCCTGAAAGCTTCCGTAATAACCGATAGAAGATCTGTCTTAAGTCTGAATTTTCAAAATCTTGGAGGGTTGTACATGCCACCTGTCCGGCGTCTATCTGACGGGACACCAGTACCGGGCTGTGCTGGTAATGCCAGTCTGCATACAATAGTGTCGTTACATCATCGCTGAGAACCTGAAGGGGATGATATCGTCCTTTTACATAAATGGCATCGGGCAACCGGTCCGCCATCGGCTGGTCCTGATTTTGAAACAGGATCCGTATTTCCGATTCCGGGCCGATAGAACCGGACGATGCACCGAAAAGTTCTGATATGGGCAATTCCAACAGATTGACCACTCCCAGCCACCCACCCCCTGATCGAACAAATTGTTCTAATTTTTTAGGGACCGGGTTGTATGCTGATGCAGGCGCCGTAATAACGACCTGAAATTCGCTTAAATCCGCTGGAAGTTTTTCCGATAGTATGGTCCGAACATGCGGTATTTTCTGTAAATACTTTAAGAGTGACGAAAGGTTGGATGTTGATTCTGAAAAGCAACATAGAACATTCATTTGAAGGTGTGGTTGCATGAATATATCGTCTCCTTGAGCCGATGATTTCGCGATGCTTTCTAAAAATCCTAAGCCTTGTTGGTTCTTCTAATTGTCTTTTTCAACAATATGCCACTGAACCCCGTCATTGGTATCTTCTACGTGAATATTGGATTGTTGAAGGACCTCCCGGATTCGGTCAGCCTCAGACCATTTTTGCTCATTTCTAAACCGTGATCTTAATTGAAGCATTTGTTCAACAAGAGGCGATAGGTATTTTCGAATTTGACGGGGTGAAGCCCCTAATTCGGCTCCCAAAAGAACGAGGGAATCTCTGAGAATTTCCCGTGCCTCAGAAATACGTTCTTCATCCTCTAAATCCTTTTGTGCTTTCCAGATGGCACTGTCCAATTCCAAAATAGCATTGATCGTATCTTTTTGATCATGATTTGCCAACCCTTCTCGAAAAGAAGCTTCTATTAAACTAATTTTATTTAGAAAGCTTTCTTTTGATACATTCGGGTCTCCGGTTTGCTCGACGTCATCGAGGTCTTTTGGCTTCCAATCCCTTTGGCTGACCCCTTTAGCCAATAGCTCAAAGGGAATTTGATCTTTTCTGCCAAATTTGATTTCATGTCCTTTTTTACGAATGGTGACATGGCCGATTCCCTGGATGTCGATTCGTTGGGTATTAAAATCAATGATACAAGCGGTATGTTCGTCGATGCCTAGAATCATCGCGTCATCCGGTAAAAGCTTTTCAAGTTGTTGGAAACGTGGCTCTCCCATAAAACAGAAACGCGTATCGTGGGTTCCACCCTCGGCATTGTTCCAATGAGGAATGACAACCAGATTGAGCCCGAATGGTGTCAGAACATCGAGTCCATCGATCCAATGGATGTTCTGGCCGACCTTATATATTTCGTAAACAGGAAGGGTAAAACGCCCCATGGTCAGGGCTGCGGCACTTGCGGCCACCAAACATCCACCGGATCGAATGTTATTAAGGAGAATTTCAGGAATCGGCGTTTTTTGAAGCTGGCAAACAGCATATGTGGGGCTACCCGGCCCCACAAGAACAAAATCTGCATTTCGAAGCATATGAAATGCTGTTTCTGCTTCAAAACCACTTGTATTCTCCGAGGATTTGTAGGAGGCGACGTTAAGCTGCTTTTGAACGTGAACACGGAAATATTCAACGGCTTTTCTTGAAATCTCATCAACGTTCAGTTGAAAACCGGCAGGAGTGTCCAAGAAAACAGCGGTAGAGGAATCCGGAAATCGGGCGAGCATTTTTTTGTGTACCTCCACCATTGTGGCGGTAAGCTCGCCGGAACCCACCAAAACGATCCTGCCCTTTACAGATGACATATTTTAATAACCTTTACCAAATGGCCCTTTTTGTCCCGATCGGCGTTCTCCGCAGGTTTCCGGCTGCGGCGTACAGACGTAGGCCTTCCTGTCCCGTGAGCGGGGACCGCAAACCATTGTGCGGCCTTGATCAGAACAAAAATTGCTCATTTCTAAATTGGATACCCATTAATGTTCATTTTTATTTCATGTGTAACATATATTCCGCCTTCATTGAAACCGAAATGATTGTCCGGTCTTATAAGTCTCGATGGATGTTTTCAGATATAACGTAATCCCGCTTTTTCCGTACACCGTCCATTGATAACGGTCGGCTTGATTGATCATTCCTGTTTGTTCATCTATGCCGATGCAACGGATGTCTGAACTTTTATCGAAATATAGCGAATGCCATGAGTGGCCAAATGTATCGTGATGCGGAATCAATATCACGTCTTTTAAGATTCCAAACCCTTTTTTAATCTCTTTAACTGTGGGGTCAAAATACCACTCACATAACACCATTGCACCCGCGCTGCTCCCTGCAAGTACAGCTCCTTTTTCATAAGCACGTAAAAGGGCATCCAGACATCGAGTTTCTTTTAAAGTGTGTTCCAGAAAACCGGGAAATCCTCCAAGAATATAAATTAGGTTCGCACGATCCAGTTCGGCCGAGAGATCCGGATCATTGGCTGATTCCTTATCTATAATCGGCAACGCTAAAATATTTCTTGCACCGAGAGTTCGAAACCATTCCGATGCAGTATTGCCGGCGTGTTCGCTATTGTTGTCCGGAGCTGCGGCTGTCGGTATAACGACAACTTTAGCGTTTTGTCCACCGGCCAGCGCCAGTGCTTTCCTGTCCGGCGCTTCCATTTTTCCTTGAAATTCGCACCCTCCCTCAAGCAGTAGAATTCCCATTGTTATGAATTTCCATTGAAAGATTGATTGTCATAAACCTTAGAGATGGTTTTTCTTTCAATATTTTTTTCTTTGGAGCTAAAGACAATGTTAGCAATTGCAATACGTTCGAAATGATAAGGCAAGCTTATTGGGCGATTCAAATTTGTGCATTATAGTTTACCGGTTTGCCTTTTTGATGCCAAGCTGATCCAGGGCAATAATCCATTTACAGATGTTTGCCGATCCTTCCACCATGGTATAGGTTGGTGTATCCCGATAAAAGCGGGCCGCCGGATATTCGGTGGAATAACCATAGGCTCCCAGGATCCGCATGGCATAACCCGCACATCGGGTAACGACTTCGCCCGCAAAATATTTTGCCTGTGCCACATCGAGACCGTTGTTCAGGTTTCCCTGATCCTTTGCCCAGGCAGCCTTGTAAACCAATAAACGGGCTGCCTCGATTTCGGTGGACATTTGAGCGATCATGTCCTGGTTCATTTGGAACTCGCCGATGGGTTTTCCGAACTGTTTGCGTTCATTGCAATATTTTAGCGATATTTCCAAACAAGCCCGTGCAACACCAACTGCTCCGGCAGCTGCCGAAAGCCGGGTTTGGTTAAGGGATCCGAAGAGAATCCTTGCCCCGTCTCCGGGTTTTCCAATGATATTCTCTTTGGGGACCTTGGCATTGGTTAAAAATATTTCGCCGGTGGGAGATGAATGGGACCCCATTTTTTCTAGCGCCGATGTTTTAATACCGTTAAAGTTCTTTGGTTCTATGACAAAGGCTGAAAGGCCTTTGGAGCCCTTTTCCGGATCTGTATAGGCATAATAGATGATCACATCCGCAACGTTGGCATTGGAAATCCATGTTTTGGAACCGTTTAAGCACCAGTGGTCGTCCTTGTCTTCGGCAATGGATGTCATGGCCATGACATCGGAACCGGCGTCAGGCTCAGTTATGGCAAATCCGCCCAAATATTCGGCGTTGACGAGTTTTGAGATATATTTTTGTTTTAAGGCTTCATCTCCGTATTCACAGATGGTGAACGCACTTCCAAGACACTGCATGTTGACCTGAACCCTCAGGGAACTGGAGGTTTTTGCGATTTCTTCGGTTATAATCATGGCTGCCAGCCAACCCATGTCTTCTCCCCCGTATTTTTCGGGAATGACCGTTCCGAAAAAACCGAGTTCTCCCATGGGCTTGATGGCTTCTTTATAAGGGAAATAATGGTTTGCATCCCACTCATCAGCATAGGGTGCAATTTTTTGGGTCGCAAATTCAGAAACCGCCTTTTTCAGCATCTGAAGTTCTTTAGATAACGCAAAATTCATATGACATCCTCCCACCAATTAGAAACAATTGAATATTTTTTTAGATCTTATCTATGCCGTTATTCTCTATCGGAAACGGAAGTACTGATAAACCCGAGGTATGACATACCGAATAGCGCTGAGAGGATGGATCCTGCCAGGATCGCAATTCTGGCATAATCGATAATATGAGGATCGGAAAATGAAAGCTCGGAAAGAAACAAAGACATGGTGAAGCCGATTCCCCCAAGCATGGCCCCTCCGAAAATGTGCGACCACCTGACCTCTTGGGGCAAGGAAGCAATTCCGGTCTTGACCGACAGATAGGAAAATAACAGGATTCCTATGGGTTTCCCCACAACCAGACCGAAGATAATCCCGAGGATTACCGGATTTGAGATTGCCTCCGAAAAAACGATACCTCGAAAGATTAAACCCGTATTCCCCATGGCAAAAAGGGGAAGAATTAAAAATGCAACCCATGGATGCAGCGCATGCATCAACCGTTGCAGAGGTGTTTCAACATCATGGCAGGCCAGTTCCAGCGCTTGAACGGCATACAAGTGTTCCTGATTCAAAAGGATTGAATACCCGCAACTCTGTTCTTCACATTCGAACTTTTCTGTTATGTTCTTTACGTTTTGCAAAAAGTTGTCGGTATCATACCTTCCCCGGGCCGGTACAAAAAGAGAAACTATAACGCCGGCAATGGTTGGATGAACCCCGGATCCTAAGACAAAAAACCAGACGGCAAGTCCCAGAATGGCATATATGAGCGTCTGCCGAACCCAGAAAAAGTTTGCAACCGCAAGCCCGAAAATCAAAAACAGACTGATGATCAGATTGGACCAGACGATTTTTTTGGTATAAAAGATTGCGATGATGACCACCGCACCCAGATCGTCGGCGATGGCGAAGGCCGCCAGGAATATCCTTAAACCCACAGGCAGCCTGCGACCGAATACAGCCACAGCCCCTAAGGCGAAGGCGATATCCGTTGCAACGGGAATTCCCCATCCGTGTATGGTTGGTAATCCGACATTAAGTGCTGCATAAATAAGGCCGGGTACGATCATTCCTCCCACTGCGGCAATCACCGGCAGCAAAGCCTTTTTGGGGGTCGCGAGTTCTCCTACGAGAATTTCGCGTTTGATTTCAAGACCCACCGTAAAAAAAAACAAAGACATGAGTCCGTCGTTTACCCAGTGGAGAAGTGTTTTGCTGATGTGAAAATATCCGAAGGTAAAGGAGATTTTGGTATGCCAAAAGCTGTGATAGGTTTCCCCGATGCTGGAATTGACCCAAATCAGAGCAATGGCTGTCGCGGCAATGAGCAATAGACTGCTGGAAGCTTCCTTGTTGAAAAACTGCTGGGCGGGTTTTAAAATTTGATCAGCAACCAGTTGCCGGGTGGATTTTATGTACTTATCGCGGATTAAAGCCATCGGTCTTTTTTATAGGTACAAAGCGATAATTAAATTTCGATTATTCGGTTTTATATTTTACGTTCTCACATATCATGTCAACGGCTTTTTCCACCGATGTTTTTCCCATATCTATAATAAGGTCATATAGGTGTGCAGCCTTCCAGTCCTCGTTAAAGTATTGTTTGACATAAGCCTTTAAATCACCTTCTTCTCTGTCAATAAAATCTTTTGCAGCTTTGTGACTAAGATTTTGGGATTGCATAATCTCATTTATTTTCAGATCATTATCTTTTATCAAACGCACATGAAGCGTATCCGGCTTTCCTTTTAAGAGACACTGGCCTCCCCATCCAAGAATGATGACATCACCGGCCTCATATACATTTTCAACCAACTTTTTGGTGACCTCATAATAGTTCTTGTCATCCAAACAACCGTGTTCACGGTCAACCACCTTCTGGACAATAGAACATGTATAGCGATCGACAAAACGAAGAATCCGTGACTGAGAAGTTTGATGAAACGTTTCCGCTTCACTTTCGGAAATATGGAGTTCTTTAGCGATATCAGCGACTAAATTTTTTCCGATGTATTCGTAACCGAGTTTTTCCGCTACCAGCGATGCGACTTTTTCACCTTCAGTACCAAATTCTTTGCTAATGGTAATGACTGCCATGAAACCCTCCTTTTACCCAATCAATTCTTGAGATCTTTGAAAAACGCCTCCTTTTCCCAAATTCCAGCGTCCCCGATAAACGGGATCAACAATAGGTTTCGACCTTAATGAACAAACAACCTTCCATATCTTCAATGATCGGGTATTGTCAAGAGGCTACACCGACTCTACGCTGATGATTTCCGGAATTAGCTTCTTAATATACCGTTCGATGCCCTGTTTGAGTGTCATCTGGGACATGGGGCAGCCGGCGCAGGCGCCCTTTAATCTTACCTTGACAATATTATTTTCTACATCCACAAGTTCCACATCTCCGCCATCTGCCTGAAGGGATGGCCTGACATCATTTAAGGCCTTTTCAACTTTTTCTTTCATTGGTTCCATGCTCCTTATTTTGTTGAATTCGAATTGAATTAAAGGTTGAGGGATTTATTCAAGGTACTCCATTAAATATGTTTTTCAAGGACCGGCCGGATATCTCCTGGTGTTAATTGGACAGGAATTCTTCCTGCCAAAAGTTTTTCTTCATAGGTAGGTTTTATGACCTGGTAAAAAATGCCAATGGGAATCTTTTCACCCTCTCCGTAGGCCCATTCTCCGGCTTTGATAAAAGCGGTTTTTCTATCTGAAACATCATGATCCTTAGAGGAGAACTCATACACCCTTTCGTTGTAATAATCATAGGTATTAAAAAAAGTGAAGCAAGGTTGAAGCACATCAATAAAGGAAAATCCCTTATGGTTGACTGCGGTTTTAATCAAAGACTGGAGATGTTGCATATTTTTCGTATACCCTCTGGCGACAAAAGTGGCGCCTGCAGACAGCATGAGTTCAATGGGATTCAACGGTCCTTCTGGACTGCCTTTCGGGGTCGAACGTCCTTTAAAATCGGGAGGACTAGTGGGTGTAAATTGGCCGGTTGTAAGTCCGTAAACCCTGTTGTTGTGAACAATGAACGTCATGTCGATGTTTCGCTTGGCACTGAAAATGAGATGTTCAATGCCTTCACCATATGCATCTCCGTCACCGGCATGGCCGATCACCGTCAACTCCGGATTGGCCAGCTTGATGCCGGTCATCGGCGGCGGAACCCGTCCATGAATCGAATAGAAGGTGTTGACATTGATATAATCCGCGATTTTAGCATGACATCCGATTCCCGAGACGATCGCTACTTTATTGAGATCGAGCCCATCTTCTTCAAGGTCTGCCAACGCTTTTTTGATGGACGTTAAGATGCCGAAATTGCCGCAACCGGGACACCAGGTATTCTGGGCATAGGTGCCCAATTCTTTAATGGTTGTCATGAAAGCACCTCCTTTACATTGTCGAGTAAAACATCCACGGTAAATGGCCGTGCATCAAAACGTAAAATCATATCGTCAATGCAAATACCGTGACCGGATATAAGTTTCGCCAGTTGGCCGGTGGCATTGACCTCCACGGCTATGATTTTATCAGCACTGGACAGGGCTTTTTTTAAGGGTTCTACCGGGAGCGGTTCTACCAATAGTGGCTGAACCACTTTAAGATCCAGAGCTTCGGCCACTTCTATACACGCCCCTTTGGTGGAGCCCCAACACAAAAGGACGGTTTTTGAATCAGGGTTTCCGTATATCTTCACTGTTTCATATTTTTCAAGCGCATCTTCTAAGGCTTTTCTTTTGCGCAACCGTTTTCTTTGCATCTGGGATATTGCCTCTGCTTCCTCAGTGGTAATGCCGCTCTCATCATGTTCATAGGATGTGGCTTTAATGATGGCCGACGGATTTCCCGGAAAGGCCAACGGTGAAATGCCGTTTTGAGTGTCCAGATATCTTTTGTATTCTCCCTGGTTGTTCCATAGAAGTGGCTCATCAGGTTTAACCTTGTCCAGATCGGCCTCGAAGCTGAATATACTCTCGCTCAAATGCTTGTCGGACAGCACAAACGCCGGAATCTGAAATTTCCATGCAAAATTCATCGCCAGTCCTGCGGTATAAAATGCCTCCTCAGCATCGCCGGGTGCCAGCACCACCCTTAAAATATCCCCATGCCCGGCATGGATAACAAAATTAAGGTCGCCTTGCATGGTATATGTGGGAACACCGGTACTCGGTCCAGGTCTCTGAACTTCCACGATAACCATGGGAAGTTCACCCTGTCCGGCCAGGCTCAATGCTTCTGTCATCAATGCAAACCCTCCGCCGGAAGTTCCGATCATGGCTCTTGCGCCGGCATAGGCGGCTCCCAGTGCCATGAGCGCCACGCCGATTTCACTTTCAGGGTGTACCGTAACCACTCCCAATTCCTCTTCGTGGGCTGCCAGATAATGGAGAATGGCCGATGCAGGGGTCATGGGATAGGCAATGTACATGTTCAGACCGGCTTTGACGGCTCCAAGGGCAATGGCTTCATTACCGGAAACCAGTGGAAGGGGCTTTTGGTCCAGTTTTGGCACAGATTTGGAAGGATTTTCTATTTGGTCATAAGCATCCCGGGCGATTTTAAGATTCAGATCGATTTGGTGCTCTACGGCATCCTTGATGACTTTTTCCAAAACAGACCATTCAATATTCAATACACCGGCCAGTGCTCCGATGGCTGCGGTATTTCTCATAATCGGCTTTCCGTCGAATTTTTTGACAATGTCCATAAAGTCGATCCCCAAGCCTTCGGCATCCGCTTTTTTAGAATCATAGAGGATTATCCCATTGGTATTGAGTCGATGTTTATGATTATCAACGGCATCCTGATTTAAGCCTACAATGATATCGACCGTCTCTTTGTGCGCAACGATGCGTTTTTCCGAGGCCCTGATGATGGAAAAATTGTGGCCGCCACGAATCAAAGAGGGATAATCGTCATAGAAAAAAATCCGATAGCCGATTCGATTCAAAAGTCGGGCAATGACGTGACCGGCCTGTCGGATACCATCACCCGCTTTACCCCCCACAAGAATCGATATCTCTTTCATGATGTGCCTCCTGGGCTATATAGATGATTGTTGGTATTTCAGGACACGATTCAGCTTGCTGTTGATCTTAATATAACTCCACACGGTGGCATGTCAAATCTGATGATTTCACAGAATAAAAAACGATGGGGCCAGATTTATACCTGAATCTTGCACAGACAATCTTGAAATGTTAAAAATAATATAATAATATTTTAAAAATTGAATCCAATTCTAAAACAATGCTTTTTAACCCGATTGGTAGTTTCGGAACACTTTCATTATTACTTCAAGATTGTCTGCCCTCAGGGAGCGCCGATTTCACCGCATCTGCTGCGTTGCAGGGCATTTTCGGTAGAAAACTACAGCTGCATGTCCTGCGCCTTGCATATGCGGCAAACTTGACGCCTGCAAAATTCAGGCTATGCCGTGAAATCCTGACCCCGTTTAGATGTCATCAATCATCTTCCACGATAATGGCATCGGCGCCGCATTCATCTGCAGCCTGCCTAACAAGGGCCTCATATTGTGCGGGAATTTCATCCATCTTGACAATGGACAACAGCTGATCTTCATCGTATTCGAAAACTTCAGGACATAAGTCGTTACAACGCCGATCTCCCATGCAGTTTTCAGTGACTTTTACTTTCATCTTTGTCTCCTTATTCAATAAATTAAACGTTTTCGTATTCCAGACCTAACATTCGTTTACATATTTAAGGCTCGGGAGTTTTTTATTGTCAACACTTGTGTATCCATGGAGCGATTCGACAAAAAAATGTCCGACCCTTGAACAGTTTTTATAAAACATTGTGCTTAGGGTTAAGTAAACTTTTGGCCAATTGCTTTCCCGTAATCCTGGCAGGCACGCGTTCCTTCGTCAGTTTCCAGGGCTTGCTCTTTAAGATTTAATGCTCCCAGATCAACCATATCCATTTTGAATACATAAAGCATGGTATCATATATCATTTCAGCCGATTCACCGCTATGGGTATAAGACCCGAATGCACCCCCCATCTTGCCCACCAGATTGGCTTTTTCCGCCAGGAATAAAAATGTTTTCATGCCCGCAGTGATATCCCTATGATATGTGGGACACCCGAAGATAAAACCGTCGTATCCTCCAAAATCTTTCTCATCTTTTATATCGGAGATTTTTTTCAGATCCGCACTGTTTCCGGCGAGGCGGACACCTTCTGCAATGTATTCTGCCATTTTTTTCGTATTTCCCATTCTGCTGTAATACGCGATAAGCACTTTGGCCATTTTTGACCTCCTTTTTAATTTATTCCTGAATCTGGCGATTGTTAAGGTTGCCTTTGTTAATCCACCCTGGAAAAAGCCTTGATATTGGCTTTGCAAACCGGACATGTTTCCGGTGGTTCATTTTCACAGGTATAGCCACAAACGCTACAAACATAATAACATTCAATGTCTTCAGGATTATCAAGACTATCCAGGGCCTTTTGGTAAAGATCGGCATGAATCTTTTCAACTTCATTTGCAAAAGAAAAGGTTCTCTCCGCTGCTTTGTTTCCCTCTGATTGTGCGGTTTCGATCATGGCCGGATACATATTTTTGAACTCATGGGTTTCACCGGCAACGGCCTCTTTGAGGTTTTCAGCGGTTGAATTTATTCCTTTGAGAACCCTCAGATGTGCATGGGCGTGGACGGTTTCAGCTTCTGCGGCCGCTCTGAAAAGATTGGCAACCAGAGGATAACCTTCCTGATCGGCCTTTTTTGCAAATGCAAGATATTTTCGGTTGGCCTGGGATTCCCCGGCAAATGCTTCCTGTAAATTTTTTTCTGTTTGACTCATACAATTTCCTCCTTTTTATTCAATTAAGTCTTCCATACTCAATTCATGGTTAATATCAATGCAACCGATGACGCTTTGGGCTCCGGGACACAATGTCAAATAGGATTCCAGCGCATCTTCTGCCTCTGTCCTTTTTTCTTTTGGCAATTTAAGCCAGTAACTGACGTTAATCCGCGTAATTTTCAAAACACCGTCGACATCTTCGATGTCGCCGGTTACAATGGCTTTAAACTGATCTCGAAAGGTCCGAATCTTTTTGCCGGCCAGCACCGCGGCCAGAGTGCCCATCATTCAGCCGCCTACAGCACCGACAATGTGATCTAACGTTGCCGCATGTTCTTTTTCCGGATCAACTTTATAAAAATCTTTGATTCCGCCATGCACCCCGTAATAGACCGGCTCGGCAAACCCCTTGATCTCGGCTTTTCGGGTAGGACCCATTTCTCTCGTGATCGTAATATGTGATGTATGAACGATTTTACCCATAATTTCCTCCTTGATGATCACCTGACGTTTACAAGCGCCGATTTCACCGCACCTGCTGTGTTGCAGAACATTTGCGGTAGCACACACTACAGCTGCATGCTCTGCGCCTTGCATATGCGGCAAACTCGACGCTTGTAAACTTCAGACATAAATTTAAGTCAAATTATCACCCCGCGCAGCTGGTGAATTAGGTTTATGATTTTATATGATATATTTATATTGAGACCATCTTGTAGTGCGAGGGTCTCAAGTCGACTCATCAATGAATCGGCATGCCCATGATCGGCCACAAAACGTAAACTGCAAAACCGGTTACTGCCATCAGCAAAATACTGGCCGGTATGCCGTATAGAAAAAATTCAGCGGGTGAAAACTGTCTGGATTCATATGCGATGGCATTTGGAGCGGCACCGACAAGCAACAAAAACGGCATTCCTGACGTGACCAAGGATGCAAAAAGGATGACATCCGGTGCTACACCGATATAAGACGTAAGCACCAAGGCAACCGGCAGGGAGATTGCAATGGCCGCTACGTTCATTAAAAAATTGGTCATCATCATAACGAAAAACGCAATACCCATTATAAAGAAAAAACCGCTTGAATTATGGAATATCATCAACCATTTTATCGCAAGCCATTTGGCAGCACCGGTTTGCCAAAGGCAAAAACCCATGCTCATGGCACCTGCAAAAAGAAGAATGATATTCCATGGTATTTCTTCAAGATCATCGATATCCAGGATGCCTGTTATAAAAAAAAGAATCGTTGATGTTAAAATGATGGCTGTTTTGTTAAGAAATAAAAAAGCCGGAAAAAAGGAGCTCAGAGACATTGCCAGAATACAGACAAAAACGATGACCATGGCGATGATTTCTTTTCTGGAAACCGGTCCCAGATTTCTATCGAGTTGAACGGCCCTTTCTCTTAATCCTGGAATAGCACTTTTTTCGGGCTTAAAGAAAATCATAAAAAATATCCACAATAGAAAAACCATCAACCACCCGATGGGGAGCATGTAATAACTTAATTGGAAAAATGTGATATCCCGGCCAATGATATCATTATAAAAGCCTATGGCAACCGCACCCCGTGCAGCTCCCAATAGTGTTACAATGCTTCCAGCCCCGGCGACATAAGCCATGCCCATAAAAAGTCCCTTGCCAAACTTCGTTGGTTGGTCTTCTTCTCCATAAAGCCCGTAAATAGAAACAAGGAGCGGATATATGGTTGCTGCTACCGCTGTATGAGCCATGATGTGAGTCAACGCAGCGATTAATACGAAACATCCGAGATAAATCATGCTGGTTTTTTCGCCGACGATTACCAGCATTTTATAGGCCATTCGTTTGGTGAGTCCTGTTTTTGTAAACACCATGCCGATGACGATGGAAGCGAAGATAAACATGACCGATGGATCCATAAAGTCCGTGAACGCCACCCTGGCCGGCCGGATCAGAAAATAGACCTGAAGGACGCCGATGGCAAGGCTGGTGACGCCGACGGGTACGACTTCCATAACCCACCAGATTGTGGCAAATACAGATATCGCCAGAGCACCTTTTCCCTCTCTGCTCAGTACAAAATGTTTTCCAGCCGGATCGACGGCGTCTGACCACGGCGGTGTATAATACACCAGCGCAAAGAGCAATATACCGGCAATAAGGAAAATAAATTGTTTTAGTTTAAAATGACCGTTACCAATCTTAAATTCAAAATCTCCTGCCATCGGTTATTCCAAAACTTCCACTCTCAGAACGCATTAAGAAGATTTGTGCCAGACAGTTAGAGTTCACAAACGGCCAGTGTTTGCACAACCTCTTTAAACATATCTGTTTGTCTTAAAATCCCCACAATTTTTTTGCCCCGGGTGACCAGTAAAGACTGGTGATGTTCCAGGGCCAACTGATGTATGGCTTCACTCAGGGAAGCGTCTTCCGGAACATACTCTCCTTCGGCCGGCGCGCAGACCAGTATTTTGACTTTAAGCCGGCCCGCACTTCTACAGATATCAATCAAAGGTTTGTCCCAAAATGCGCATTGACTCAGCATGGGTTTTAAATACGAAGAACTGACACCAAACCTGGTAAGAGTTTTGGAATCATAGACCTGTTGTCCTTTGGGTTCCAAGGCCCTGAGGACATCCATCTGACTGATTTTACCGGCTATTTCTCCGCTTCCATCAGCTATAAGAAGGATTCTGTGGGGATGCGTCCCCTGCTCATATGCTTTTCGCGCTTTATCTAAAGCAAGAGCGGCCTCATATAAATTGGCTTCGATGTCAATTGTTCCATATTCGGATACGGGAATCATTAAATCTTTTACTGTTTTATCTTTCATGTTAAGTCTTCCAACCTATACCTATTCATGTTTTTCCAGGAAACGGACCATAGATTCTTTAATCCGTTTGCCGACTTCAGGCGATAGTTGAATTGAAAGGTCCGAGTCTTCGCTGCTTTCGGAATATAGGCGGGCTGTTTTACGTAAAAAAAGTAACTGCTCTTTGTATCGGGAACAGAATTTACACATCATCAGATGTATCCTCATTCCCATCCGCTGGTACAAAGGCAGGTTACGGTCAAGAGATTCTGACAGCAACCGTGTTACTTTTTTGCAATTAAACATCCAGTGTTTCATATGGATTCTCTAACGTTCAGATTGGTGAACCAGTTGATTTCAAGGCATCGCCTTAAATACATGCGGGCCCTGTGAAGCAACACCCAACAATTGGTCGTAGAAACATCCAAAATCTTACAAATTTCTTTTGTATTCTCACCAACGATTTCTCTGAGAATGAACGCACTGGCCTGCCTCCGGGGAAGCTCCCTTAAACAGTTGTGGAGAACCTCGATAAACTCCTTTTGATCGTAAAGCTTCTGTGGATCGGCGTTCCAATTAGCCGGTTTGATTTTCCAATGTCCATTCTGATCAAAAAGCGCTTCTAATTTATTCATATTGGGTTCGATATCATCAAGTTGCTGTTCTTTTGCCTGTTTTCGAAAGTGATCAGTGATTTTATGCTTGAGAATACCTGTCAACCAGGTTTTTATGGATGATCGATATTGAAAATTTTTAAAAGAACCAAGGGCGGCCAGAAAGGTTTCCTGGACCAGGTCTTCTGCAACTGTGGCCTCATAAACCCTATAGAGCGCGAATCTGTAAAGATAATCACCATACAGATCAACCCATTTTTCGGGGTTTTCAACCGGGTTATTTGAAATGATTTTTTTTTTGTTCACTTTTAAACCAAAATGCGGTGATGTTAAAAACAGTTCACAGAAGTTAGGGGTCATGGAGCAGGAGATACAAATACTAATAGGATTTATACATCCAAGTCATAAAATCGAATTTAAGTTCGGCAAGATACATCATAAAATATGAATTGATACTCGATCTGTCCCTCTTTGCGAACTGTTTCGGTATGTTATTCAGCCTAAATTTTCAATGCGTTGATTGTCGCCAAGAATTTAGGTCCAGTATGGGTTGATGAGGTCTTCAAAAATGGTTATCGCAGCTTCCGCGCCATGACCTGCGGCCGTTACAATTTGTTTGTATCCGCCGGATACATCTCCAGCCGTATATATCCCGGGAACGTTTGTACGATAGTTGTCGTTTTTAATGAACCCCTCTTCGGTGAGCTCAATCCCAATTTGCGTTGCTATGGCAACGGCGGGATCATAGCCGATGGCAATAAAAACGGCACTTACGGACAAGGTTGAGAAATTTTTGGTTTTATTGTTATAGATCAGCACTTCTTCTACTCTGTGTTTTCCCCTGATTTCCTTGACTTCGGAGTCAAATAGTATTGGAATATTGTTTTGAACAAGGTTCGTCACCAGAAAGTCTTGTGCCCTTAAATTGTCCCTGCGATGAATTAGGGTTACATCGATACCGATATGATGTAAGTGAAGGGCTTCCGTTGCTGCGCTATTGCCGCCGCCTACGACGATTACTTTACGTCCTTTAAAAAGTGGGCCGTCACAGGTACTGCAGTAGCTGACGCCGTGCCCTGAGAGGCGCTGTTCGCCGGGAATACCAAGGTTCCTGTGAGTGGCCCCTGTGGCAATCAGTATGGTTTTGGTCAGAAATTTTCGCCGGGTGGTCTGAACAATTATGGGGCTTCCGGGCGTAATGCCGATAACCTCTTCTCCGGGGAATATCTGGACGTACTCCAGAGCATGCGTTACCATAATATCCACGAGTGTCTTTCCTCCGACCTGTTTAAGACCCGGATAATTTTCAACGATCGGGGTGGTTGCAACCTGACCGCCAAGAACCCCTTTTTCCACGACAACCGTTTTTAGGCCGCTTCGTTCTGCATATATTCCCGCAGTCAATCCGGCCGGGCCGCCCCCGATAATAACAAGATCCGTTTCAACCTCTTCTGCATCATTTTCAGGTATGAATACGGTTTGTTGTTCCATTCTGTCCAGAGATAACATAAATAGCTCTTCCGTCTGAGCACCCTGGGCAATCAGAATCTCATTTGAAAATGTTTGTGGAACAGAGTGGGCCGAATACTGGTCGGCAAGCTGCGGGTTGGCTTGGATATCAATGATTTCAAGTGAAATCAGATCTGGTTTTTCCACGGCAGCTTTCAGAGCATTCAGTGCCTGTTGAGGGCAATACGGGCAACTGGCGCTAATAAACACCTTGATGTTCCTCGGGGTGTCTATGCGTTTTATGACCTGGAGTGATTGTTCGCTAAGATTACTCTTTTGAAGTCCTATAAGGATGAGGGCCTCCAGAAAAATACGTCCCTCTTCACCGAGGGGGGCTCCCAGCCACCGGATATTGTATCGGTCCGGATCGAAAACCAAAGTGGGTGAATGTTCAACGTTCAATTTTTTTGCGGATTCATGGTTTAAATCAAATTCGCGCAATACAATTTTATCGGTGAGCTGCCGGAAAAACCGAATGGCTTGTTTGGCAACATCCGTGAATACATCATTTTGGCCGGGCTGAGCGTACAAATAAATTGGAATTTCTGTTTTAATCGCGTCTAAAATTCTTTCAATTTCTTTTTGAGCTTCCA
>Ga0210085_1000071_pt1 | contig 46312 bp, 49 predicted proteins | sample China_Galinas_PW_5_FD_184866 | JGI IMG/M metagenome (GOLD analysis project Ga0210085, IMG submission 184866) | Wetland microbial communities from San Francisco Bay, California, USA, that impact long-term carbon sequestration - China_Galinas_PWC_D1... | ecosystem: Environmental > Aquatic > Marine...
TGCTGCTTCTTAAGTTTTTCCCAATCCCAATTCATAGACTTCTTTCCTGTTAATTTGTATTAAAATCCTTAAATCTCTTGTTAATTTAGGTTACCAATCCTTTCAAGTCAAGAAAAAACAATCGATTTGGGAGTTGCAACTTTTAAATGGTGATCATTGATTAATGCGTAGAAAATTTCTTTCGATTTCGTCTAATTGATTCTTGACAACCTAACCCATCACTTTATAGTTCCTTATATTATGGCAAAAAGTAAAAAAAATAGCGAATTTGTGCACATCGGGGATATTTTGGATGGTGTTTTAAAAACCTGTCGAAGTGATTGCGATGAGGAGCTGTCAAAGGTTTGGGGTCTGTGGGAAAGCGCTGTGGGAGATGTCATTGCAAAAAATACCAAGCCAGAGGCTTTCAAAGGGAAACTCCTTCTGGTACTTGTAAACAGCCCCCCGTGGATGCACCAACTCCAATTTTTGAAAAAAGATATAATTAACAAGGTCAACCAGGCACTGGGGAAAGAATTGGTACAAGATATAAAATTCAAAATCGGACCCGTATAGTTAAGATGAAATCACTGACCACAGATTCCTTCTTTAACGGTTGCATACAGGTTAAGCAGAATCGGTCCGGCTATCGTTTTTCTATAGATGCTGTTTTACTGGCCTGGTATGCTGATCCGGGCCCAAATGATACCATCCTCGACTTGGGTACAGGTTGTGGTATTATTCCCATGATACTGGCGTATCGACATCCCGAAGTCAAAATTTACGGTATCGAGGTGCAGACGGAACTTGCCGATATCGCGAACCTCAATATTACAGAAAATGGTATGGAAAATCAAATTACCATTTTTTGCAGGGATCTGAAAACACTAAAACATGAGAATATTTCAGGGCCCGTGGATCTGGTCATCAGTAACCCGCCCTTCAGAAAGTCAAAATCCGGCAGGATCAACCCGAATCAGCAGCGTGCAATTGCACGCCATGAAATTAAGACGACGCTTTACGATGTCGTTGAAACTGCACGCAGGATGTTAAAAACTTCAGGAAGGTTTGTCATGGTCTTCCCTGCCGGGCGTCTGACGGATATTCTTACCCAAATGCGCGCTTTAGGAGTAGAACCCAAGTCGGTTCGAATGGTACATTCAGAAAAAAACACAGCGGCAAAAATGATTCTCGTTGAAGGAAAAAAGGGCGGACGTTCAGGGCTAAAGATCGATTCGCCCCTGATTATTTATCAGGAGAACGGTTCTTATTCCGATGAAGTTAAAAAAATATTTAATCCTTAACGTTCTTTAACGTGATCCGTTTTCAAGAAGCCTCATTTATGGACGGAGACTGTTCATTACCTGGCCGGTTATTACTTTTGGGAAAAAATAGGTGGCCTTACGAGGCATAATCAGACCTGAATTGGCAATATCGCGTACCTGCTGGATTTTTGTAGGATTCAGTATAAAAGCAATGTCATGTTTTCCGTCGAACACTGCATCTATGGCTTCTTCAGAAATGCTCGAATAAGCGATCAACCGCTCATTATCAAGCCTGGCTTGATCAAAACCCAACACCTCCATAAAAATTAGACGGGTCAACACTGTCACATCGATATTTCTGAGCACTTCCGGCAATTCATCACCAAACATGTTTCCCATAACGTCGGACTTGAGTATTAACAGGTAAAGTTCCGAACAATCTTTCATACAAACACCGATACAATGCTTTGAAGCATTCGATTTTAGAATCGAGATAAATTGAGACAGATTTTCTTTGTGGTGTTTATCATTGTAAGGAAGTGTTATGATGTCAAAATAATCTTTCGTTTTGTTAATCAGCGATCTTCTTGTTTCGACCGGAACTTCATTTAACAAGCGGTGTGCGGGAAGAATGATAAGTCCCGGATCTTCCATACTGCAAAGATACATCATGACGTAATTTGCCGGGTGATTGCCGTTAAATTTAGACGTGCGGGCGGACAACCAATCTCTGTAATTAAGCGCTGTCTCGTAGCGATGGTGTCCATCAGCAATAAAAATTTGTTTATCTTTTAGGGCATCGGAAATATATCGGTGAACCGAATGATCGGTAATTCGCCACAGCTTGTGCTTTTGTCCGGCATTGTCCGTAAAAACGATATCCGCTGATTTGTCGTTGACTGCATCCTTTAGTTTATTATAAATGCGGTTTTCTTCATCGGAAAATAAAGAAAATATTGGGCTGAAATTGGCATGGCAAGCTTTCATCAACTCGAGCCGTTCCGATTTTACCTTGGAAAAAGTTTTTTCATGCGGTAAAATAATACCCTTTTCAAATGGCTCAAGGCGAATCAGGGCAATCAAACCATAACGTGTCACGCGATTCCCGTCAGCGAGAAATTCCATTGAGGTTAGGTAAAGTGCCGGTTCTTGGTCTAACAAAATGATGTCATCTGAAAACCATCTGTTCAGACAGTCCGCCGCTCTGGTGTAGCGGTTGTCTGTAGGTGTATCATTTTCAGTAATTTTACCCAAAGTCAACCGAATGATATTCTGGGGATGACGTTCATGAAATCGAATCTGCTCCTGTTCTGAAATAACGTCAAAAGGAGGGGCCGTTACATCTGCCAGATTGTGGATCTTACGGGTGTTATAGAGAATTCCCTTAAAAGGGATGACTTCAGCCATGTTTAACAATTCCTTTTCGATATATTATTCTTACCTTTTAAAACAAAAAAGAACAGATACTATAAAGGATTCTGTTATTCAAGGAATAAAATAAGATTATTGACATGCCCTATTAAAAAAGTATATTGAACCTACTTGGATTTTAAAATTTAAAGGTGCTGGAGAGGTGGCCGAGCGGCTTAAGGCCCCGCTCTCGAAAAGCGGTATCCTGTCAAAAACGGGATCGTGGGTTCGAATCCCACCCTCTCCGCCAGAGTACAGCATCTTAAGAAATTGATATCATCCCCAATTTTGCGGAGAGATGTCCGAGCTGGCTGAAGGAGCACGACTGGAAATCGTGTGTGCTGTCAAAAGCGGCACCGAGGGTTCGAATCCCTCTCTCTCCGCCATATTAAAATCAGATAGCGCATCGAAAAGGTATTCTTATATGTCCTATCTTGTACTTGCGCGTAAATACCGTCCCCAAACATTTGATGAGGTCGTAAAACAGGATCATATCACACGCACGTTAACCAACGCTATTTCAGCGGATCGTGTCACCCATGCCATCCTGTTTTCAGGCCCTAGAGGAACTGGAAAAACTACGGTTGCGCGAATATTGGCCAAGTCCATGAATTGTAAAAACGGCCCTGCACCGGTTCCGTGCAATGACTGTAGGTCCTGCAGGGAGATCACTGCAGGGAATGCCGCAGATGTGTTCGAAATTGACGGCGCTTCCAATAACAGTGTTGATCAAATCAGGGATCTTCGTGAAAATGTCAAGTACATGCCCTCCCACAGTCTTTATAAGATATATATTATAGACGAAGTTCACATGCTCAGCATTGCCGCCTTTAATGCGCTGTTGAAGACATTGGAGGAACCACCGCCCCATGTCATGTTCATCTTTGCGACCACAGAACCTCAAAAGATCCCCATAACCATACTTTCAAGATGCCAGCGGCACGATTTCAGACGTATTGATGTTGAATCGATTTCCAAACATATGAAAAGGATTTGCATCAAAGAAGATGTCGGCATCGACGTTGAAAGTTTAGGATTAATCGCACGTGAAGCAAACGGAAGCATGAGAGACGGTCTGAGCCTTCTGGATCAGGTCATGTCCTGTACACAAGGTACGATTGACCATGACCAGGTTCTGGATATACTTGGCGTCATCGATCGAGATATTATTTTTGATATATCAAGCGCAGTTTTAAAGGGAGATATCACGAAAATTCTCGATATTCTGGACGAGGTGTATCGCGCAGGCCATGATATGAAAAAACTGTACACCGATTTGATCGAACATTTCAGAAATTTACTCATTGTCAAGATGGGGAAAAAGACGCATAAACTGGTAGATATCCCTTCGTATGAAATAGACTTGATGGTTGATCAGACAAAGAACGTCTCAAAAACATTTTTGAATCAACTTTTTGATTTACTCTTTAAAGAGGAACCGATTATAGAATATTCTTCACGATCAAAGCTTGCCATTGAGATGGTATTCATCAGGATGTTTCAGATAAAACCTGCCCTGCCCATTGACATTCTTATCGAAAAACTCGATCATCTTAAAAAAGATTTCGATGAATCTCTGCATACTTTTACAGGTAAGACCAACAGGTCCTCACAAGCAACCTCCGGCCCGGTAACAGGAACAGCAGAATCTACAGAGACGTTTACCCCATGCCATATAACGCCGGTAGATCATGATGACATTTTGGATAATAAATGGGAAAAGCTGTTGTCAATATTTTTGGAAAAACACCCATCCCTTGCCACTAACCTGAAAGATTCCAAAATGAAAGAACTGACTGACAATCAACTGGAAATCGAAGTCAATGGAAACGATTTTAATATCAATATGGTCAGGAAAGAAAAAAATATCGGCATTATTAAAAAGGTCTGCCGTGACTTTTTCGGAAAAAAAATAGACGTAATTATACGCACAAAAAAAATAACGGAAAATAAACTTCAACAACAAAATAGCCGGAAGGTCCGTTTAAAACAGGAAGCCTTAAGCCACCCTCTGGTTACCGATACATTGGAGATTTTTAACGGTAAAATTGTTGATGTTAAGATTTTATAGGAGGTATTCCAATGAAAGGCTTGGGAAAGATGATGAAGCAGGCCCAGCAGCTTCAGTCTAAAATGTTTAAATTACAAGAAGAATTGGCTGAAAAGACAGTTGAAACAAGCTCCGGCGGCGGAATGGTAAAGGTTGTCGCCAACGGCAAACAACAACTGGTATCCATTCAAATAGAACAAGAAGTCGTGGACCCGGATGATGTGGAAATGCTTCAGGACTTGATATTGGCCGCCGTAAATGATGCATTAGCCAAAGCACAGGATATGGTCTCAGGAGAGATGAACAAGCTTACCGGAGGTATGAACATACCGGGACTGATGTAGCTATTTAATTTAAGTTTTACGCGTCTATTCACTCTTTGCTATTTTCTATTTAATCTATACTCTTTACTAGTTACTAATAATATGAGTCATTATCCAGCATCTGTTTTGAAATTGATCAAAAACCTTTCAAGACTGCCGGGAATCGGAGAAAAAACCGCTGAGCGGCTTGCGATGCACATCCTTCGTGCGCCCCGCAGGGAAGCTGAACAGCTTTCTCACAGCATTATCGAGATCAAAGAAAATGTTAAACGCTGTTCCATGTGTTTTGCGCTCAGCGACACGGCGATCTGTAACATTTGCAGTAACCCGGCAAGAACCGCTTCAATCTTGTGTGTCGTCGAGCAACCGGCCGATATGGTAGCTATTGAAAAATCCGGTTCCTTTGACGGACTTTATCATATCCTGGAAGGTGCACTCTCTCCAATGGACGGTATTGGACCTGATAACATCAGGATCAAAGAACTTGTTACAAGGATTTCCCAAGGAAAGATCAAAGAAGTCATTCTTGCCACAAGCACAAATATTGAAGGGGAAACCACAGCCGCTTACATTGCAGAACAACTGGAAAATCATGCCGTCAAAATAACTCGAATCGCATCGGGGGTCCCCATTGGCGGTGAGCTGAAATATGTTGATCAGGTTACCATGAAAAAAGCAATGGAGACCCGGCATGCCATATAACAATTTAAAATCAGAAGATATTTTTAAATGCCGGAAATGTGGTGATTGCTGTAAGGGATATGGAGGGACTTTTATCACCGAAAAAGAAACCGAGACCATCGCCGCTCACATTCATATGGATACTGATACATTTGTTGAAAATTACTGTCAGATTTCAGGGGGGAAGAGGATTCTTGCACAAGCCGGGGATATGTACTGCATATTCTGGGACGGGCTGTGTACCATTCATCCGGTTAAACCCCGTATGTGTAAAACCTGGCCTTTTATAGAAAGCATCCTTGTTGATACCGGCAACTGGACCATCATGGCGTCGCTATGTCCGGGTATTCGAACGGATGTGTCCGACAGAATAATAAAAAAATGTGTGACCAAAGAACTTTCGAAAAATTTATGATAACTTCCAGTCTTTTACATCTGATAGTTGATAAATATTTTTTTCCTCCCCGTCAGAAATTATTTTACGAAGAACATTCCTTTCTTCAAGGTCTTTCAGGCCTTCGATTAGTAACGCTTCGGTACCGTTCCACATGCTGGATAGATTCTTCGTAGAGATTACCGTGTTATTGTCCGAGAGGTTACAGCATATCAGGTATACTGAAACCGTCTCCACCGATAGGTCCAAATTGAAAATTTCCTGGTTCATGGCCGGGGTCTGGTTTTGTGAATCCATAAGAGCTCCTTGATCTTAGTCTCGGTCATAGCTTTAAATATTTAATGTCAATCTTCTTTGTGCTTTTTTATATCAAAAATATAAGTGTATATCATCAAAAATCAATAAAAAGGATTATATGATCGGCGTATTCGATTCGGGAATCGGTGGGCTCACCGTTGTCAGATCTCTGATGGAGCGGCTTTCCGGCTATGACATTGTCTATTTTGGTGATACGGCGCGTACACCATACGGAACCAAGAGCGCTGAAACCGTTATAGGTTATTCTCTTGAAAATATTGAGTTCCTTTTAAAACACGGCGCAAAAATTATTGTCATGGCTTGCAATACCGCCTCCAGTGTCGCTTCTCATCGTGTGGCTGAAACTTTCGATATTCCGATATTCGAAGTGGTGACGCCGGCAACGGAACAAGCTGTTAACCGTTCCGGAAACTTGGCCGTAGGGGTCATTGGAACACGGGCGACGATAAAAAGTGGTATTTACGAAAAAAAAATAAAGGCGCTGAAACCGGCGGCAAAGATCTATTCCGTTGCTTGTCCCCTTCTGGTTCCTTTGGTGGAAGAAGGATGGCTGAAGAAACCTGAAACCGTGATGATCATTAAAAAATATCTGCATCCTTTAAAAACCAGACAGATAGATACATTGATTCTGGGATGCACCCATTATCCGTTATTAAAAGATAAGATCCAAAGAAAAATCGGGAAAAAAGTGACCATCATAGACTCTTCCATTGCAGTTGCGGAAAAGGTTAAATCTTTTTTGGATACACACCCGGAAGTTGACCATTTGTTGGGAAAGAATGACGCGTTTAAGCTTTTTGTTTCAGATATCACCGAGCAGTTTGAAAAGACAGCCAGGATCACGCTTAAACGAAAAGTATTTCTTGAACATATAAAACTGTAAAGGCCATCGGTTCGTTAAGGATTCGGCCTTACCTCAATAATTAAGCTGCTTTATCAAAAATGAATTTCCCTTCTCTAAAAGCTCCATGAAAATAGGGCCGTTGTTTTCTTCCCAAACCCCTTTTTGGGATTGGTAACGGGTAAAAAATCTCCCCCGAATCATAAGGTTTCCGCTGCCGGTCTGCTTGGAAAAAGACATCAGTTCAATTCGGTAGGTAAGAGATTCCACGCCCTCCATATTTTTTTGGTAGTCCGGCAACAGTTCATGAAAAGGCGTGTTGTTTTCAGTGGCATCCGAAGTAAAAAAAGTAATAAGTTTGTCGAGATCTTTATTTGTATAGGCCTGGCAATAGCCGTCTAAAAAGGTTTTCAGCCGACTTAATTCGTTTGTCTGTCGATTAATATTTTCTTCAGACGTTTTTTGTCCCATTTCCTTTTCCGATTCGGTCAAGGGCGGAGTGACATCCGTTTCACCCACTTTCTTCACCCCAGGTTCAGGCGCGGCAACCGTCAACGTGTCTTTATCGGCGGCATCTGACACTGCTTTTTCTTTCAACTCATCCGTTTTTTGTTCGACATCGTCCTTTGGAGTTCCTTCGACGTCGGGGCTGTCAAGCGTCTGCTTTTCGGGCACTGAGGCATTGGCAGTAGGTACCGATATTTCTTTGGAAGTTTGGGATGGGATTGTTTCTTCTGCCATACCGGCATGTATCGTGTCATCTACGGCAACAGTGTCTGTTTTGCCGGCAACCAGCTGCTTTTTTACGGATTTTTCATCTTTTAATAGGTTGGCATCCGATTCTGACTGTATCTTCTCATTTCTTTGGGCCACATCGGGTAAAGCGTCCGTTGATTGGGCGTTTACACTTTCCGGTTGAACCGGAGAAGTTGATTTGGGTATTTTTTGGGCTTCCGGAGCTACAACTTGCGCTTTGGTTGTTTGATCTGCCGGTTCCGACATTTGAGGTACGAGAATTTCTCTCGAATGGATCGGTTTCTTCTGGACCCGTTTTATGGTTTTCGTTTTCTTTTGGCCGGCTTGATAGTAAAAATAACTGCCGATAAAGATGACCAGTGCTAATCCGGCAATGAATAAAGAAATTGTTTTGACAGGATGTGGGGTTCTTTTTTTCTTAACCTTCGCCGTTATCGACGTAACCGGTTTAATGGGTATTTTTGCTTTCTCTTCGAATCTAATACCTGATCTTGCTGAAGGTTCTTCAAAAACACCCGATTTTATGATTTTGATTTTTTTAATATATTCACGCAACATTTCAATTTCGTTAATGATGCGTGCTTGTTTCGTGAAACTCAGCTCTTCTTTGCGCTTTTCAAGCTTTTTTAACGCTTTTAAGCCGTAGTCTATTCCTTGCATGAGTTGATCATTTTCGTCCAGATTCGCATCGGGAATACCGATCAAATCAATCATCTGTTCCTTGGAGTAACCCAAAAGCACGAAATGAAATACCAATTTCAACCGTTCACGGTCATACCGGTTGTATACACGTCGTTTCAATTTGGAAGCCCTGGGGGATATAAGCCCATTTTCCTCACAAAAACGGATATGACTCTTTTTGACGTCCAACTCTTTAGCAAGATCAGATATGGTAAAACAGCTGTTGGATTGACCCATTCGTGTCACCCATATTCCAACATAGATTGAAATTACTTGAGTTTAAGAACCTCGTATATTTCGAACACGTTGATTAGAAATTCGATAAATTTATAGAATTATAGAACAAATACGTTTTTTTGTCAAAACAAAACAGGCTGAATACACAGGGCCATTGCTGTTGATTTCAATGCAGCGAAGCGACGGCATATTTCTCTTTAACGGGTATCCGATTGTTCTCGGACTTACAGCCTTTCCATCAAATCGAACAACAACCGAACACCAAATCCTGTACCGCCCACCCCGCAATATGAAGATTCTTTTTTGGCATATGCAGGCCCTGCAATATCAATATGTGCCCACAACGTATCTTTTACAAATTCCGAAAGGAACAATGCAGCGGTAATCGCCCCGCCATAATGCGTGCTGCCGACATTATTCAGATCCGCAAAATCGCTTTTTATCAGTTCTTTATAATCCCCGGGCATTGGCATCCGCCAGCATCTCTCATGAGTTTTTTGGCCGGCCAAACATATATTTTCCGCCAATTTATCATCAAAAGAGAACGTGCCGGCGATCTTTTCACCCAAAGCCACAACACAGGCTCCGGTCAGGGTTGCCAAATCAATCAAGGTTTGTGGTTTATATTTCTGGATGGTATAAGAGATGGCGTCAATCAATATCAATCTGCCCTCGGCATCTGTATTGCCGATTTCAACAGTCTTGCCGTCATAACTTTTTATAATATCTCCCGGTCGGGAAGCAGTGCCGGAAGGCATATTTTCAACAATAGGAATGACTCCGACAATATTAAGTCTTAATTTAAGTCGCGCTGCGGTAATCAGCGTTGCTGCTACGGCAGCGGCACCGGACATATCCATCTTCATATCCGCAAGAGAGGCTGTAGGTTTCAGGTTTATGCCGCCGGAATCAAACGTCACCCCTTTCCCGACAAAAGCGATTGTTTTTTTGGCTTTTATTGGATTGTGCTCCAAAATCACCATTTTCGGCTTGTTATTGCTGCCGGCTGCAACCGCCAGCAGGGCGCCGAGTTTTTTTTGTTTCAGTTCTTTTTCACCCAAAACAATGACCTTGAGATTCTCTTTTTTGGCTAACCTTGCAATAGATTGTGCAAAAAGCTCCGGTTTCTTGTCATTGGGTGGCAGACTAACCCATTCTCTTGCAAGAATGGTTCCCTGGCAAACCGTTGAAATCCGTGAAGGCAATCTTCGATATTTTTTTGAATCATGAGATGTAACAAGAAAATCGATGCGCTTGAGCGGCTGAAGCTTTTTTTCTTTCTTATATTTGTCAAAAAGATGATTCCCGAGAAAGGCGCCTTCCATCATTGCCTCTAGAATATCCTGCATATCCATTTTGAGCTTCTCAGCCAAAGGCACGGCGATTAACACTTCTGTATGTTTTTTTTTAATCACGCCTTTTACAGCCTTGCCGGCCATGCTTCGCAATGACTCCATATCGACTTTTTCAAGTTTACCGAGTCCTAAAAATATAATGATCTGAGCGTTTACGCCCGGTCGGTTGTATAAAATAACCTCATCGTCTTTATCGCCTTTAAAGGCTTTAACCTTTTTCGCATGTCTGATAAGAGACTGTATCGTTTTATTTTCGTGAATATTCTTGTCTTCGCAAACGGGAACAACCAGTGATTCTATCTTTTCTTTTATAAGATCGGCAGATTTTAAATGTATCATTTACTGTTTTTCCTTTCCTTCGCAGATTCGGATCCTTTGCCATTGAAGTTCTGATATTATATACAAAAATTATACTGTCAATGAGAATATCGGTTTATACGGACATATCGAATAACAATGGAGCCATTTTATGACGTTTCTTGATCTGCTTGACATTATGAGTGTTTGCCTGTATTGATCAGTTAAAATTACCCTATTCAATTAATGGAGGAAAGCTATGGCAGGTATCAATAAAGTTATCCTGGTCGGCCGTTTGGGAAGTGATCCTGAAGTTCGGTATACACCGGACGGCACTGCTGTTGCCAATTTCAGCGTCGCTACGTCCGATGAATGGTCCGATAAAGCAACAGGGGAAAAAAAAGAGAGAACCGAATGGCATCGTATCGTTGCCTGGCGAAAACTGGGTGAAATTTGTGGTGAATATCTCTCCAAAGGACGGCAGGTTTATGTAGAAGGCAAGCTACAAACCAGATCATGGGAAAAAGACGGCATTACCCGTTACAGTACCGAGATCGTTGCATCTGATGTTCAGTTTTTAGGCGGCCGAAACACCGCTGATACATACAGATCGTCGGACACTGCTCCATCTCGAGGATATGAGGAACCGCAACCCACAGACAGGCAGGATGATGACATTCCTTTTTGAGCCTTCCCTGAAATCATGACGATTCTGTCATATTGCCTGGCAGGCTTATATCAGGTAAGACCTTGAACCAGACAGATTAAGACTCTTTCTTTTCCTCGAGCTTGTCAGGCTCTTTTTTCTCGGACTCCGTAGTGGCGCCTTTGAAATTCCTTATGGCTTTGCCCATTCCTGCCCCTATTTCCGGAAGTTTGCCGGCACCAAAAATGATAAGGATAATTACAAGTATAATGATAAGTTCCGGCATTCCAATTCCAAACATATATTCCTCCTATTTGTTAGGCCCGGTGTCCTTCAGTTCATCCAAAAGCTGCCTAAATTCTTTTGACTTTAAATAACTGTTGATGACACCCTGATAATCGATCCATTTTCTCCACAATTCAATCCATGTTTCATTGTGCCAATAATATTCCGAATTTCCCCTTCCTTTAAGTCGTTCGATGTAATCGGCATATTCCTCGGCACAGCTCTCACAAAAACGGTAGGGAGTCCGAAGGACGTTGATGGCTCTTTGTTGACGTTGTTCTTCCGGTTGGATCTGGGTACCGCATTTTTCGCATTTGAAAGCGCACTGCATACATTGAAATACTTTCTGGACAGCCAGAATTTTCCGCTTTTTTATGATTTCAGCTTTTTTTTCTTTTGTGTGCTTAAGTTTATTATCAAGCTGGATGATATTCGCCATGATATAAAACTCCTTTTATATCCCATTCTTTGCCCATCCTCTATAAGAAATATGGTACAAAAAGTAATTTATAATAACATCTGTATATATGTGTGTCAATTCAATACGGATTAGGGACCAGGCACTTTTTAGAAAATCATTTTGTGGTCCTTGAAATGTGAAGCCTGCCGTGTTAGAAAGGATGATCACCCGAGTTTCAAACCTTTAATTTGAATCAACAGACCGGAAAAATTTAAAAAAAGAAAGGAGCAGGATTCATGGCTAAAAAATTCCTGGGCAATGGTTTTCCGGTTTTGATCGGGAGCCTGCCTTTACGAGATCATGCCGAAGGTGTTGAGATAGTCTTCGAATACACTCCCGAAGTTCCGCTATGGATTCAGCTTCCCGCATACAGAGAAGAAGGAATGATCGCCCAATTTCAGCCGGGATTTCCGGGCCTTACTTTGAAAACGGACAAAACTTTTATCGACACATCTGCCCCATCTTTTGATGATGATATCCTTAATTTTTACGAAGAATATATGGCTGTCAGCGAGGGAGAATCGGACATAGAAAATTCCATTTTTGCCATAAAACCTGATGTTGCCCGTGGCTTTTTTTCATTTGTTGAGCATCTTAGCTCCCTATCTGATCATCCGTATGCAATTAAAGGACAAATAACCGGGCCCATAACTTTTGGGCTGGGATTAACGGACCAGAATGGGAAAGCGATCTTCTATGACGAACAGTTGAGGGATATCGCGGTAAAGCTTTTGGCTCAAAAAGCCAGATGGCAGGTAAAAAAACTTTTAAGCTTCGAATCTCCGGTCATTATATTTTTTGACGAACCGGTCCTTGCCGGCTTTGGATCTTCTGCGATGATCAGTGTATCCCGTAATGAAGTGGCAATCTGTTTTAAGGAGGTCGTCGGGGCTGTTCATGAAGAAGGCGGCTTTGCCGGTATCCACGTCTGCGCCAACGCCGACTGGTCTTTGATTTTAGAGTCTGACGCAGATATCATCAGCTTCGATGCCTATTCATTTTTCGACAAGTTGATGCTCTACCCGGATCAGTTGAAGCAATTTATTGAATCCGGAGGAATACTGGCTTGGGGGATTGTGCCGACTTTAAACAGCGATGATATTGAAGAAGCAACCGTGGAATCACTGGTTACACGATGGGAAGCGCAATCCACGGCATTAGAGGCACTTGGTTTTGACAAGGCTGCTATACTGGCTCAGACCTTCATCACCCCTGCTTGTGGAACCGGTTCACTGCCTCTTGACCTTGCAAATAAAGTGCTTGCTTTAACAAGGCAAGTCTCGGACACACTCAGAAAGAAATATGGTCTTGAAAATTGATAGTCTTGAAAGTGCGTTGTATTTAGTGTTTATTATTTGATAACCTGACAATTACTCGAACTTGGGTTATTATATAGTGACCGAACGAAAACTAGGATTTTTCGTTAAGATCAAGGAAGACGAAAATTTTAACCACAGGAATACTGGTCGTATTTCGAGGATTAAAATTTGAGTCTGACGCAGATATTGGCGAAAAAGACCGTTTTCGTCGGGCACTACATATCTGACTTATAAAATTCCTCAGGTTCTGTCATGGCATCCGGTTTTTTGGTGTATTCGGTGGGAACCGTTCCTTCCTTGAAGCACTCAAAAATTGTTTTTTTAGACTCAGGGATGGGCAACAGTCCGGTTTCGGCATCGATTTTAGAAAAGACAACACCCTCAGGTACCTGGAAGACCCTGACAGGCTTGTCAGCCAATAGTCTTTGCATAAACCCTACCCATATAGGGCTCGCCGCCCTGGACCCGGTTTCTCCTTTTCCGAGAGAGTTCTCTTCATCATAACCGACCCATGTCCCTGTATTATAACGAGGTGTGTACCCCACAAACCAGGCATCATGAAGATTATTTGTCGTACCGGTCTTGCCCGCCACCGGTCTTTTTAATGCCTTCACCCGATGCCCGGTACCATACTTGACAACCCCTTCGAGAAGACTGGTCATGATATAAGCGGTATTCTGTTCGATAACCTTTCTTCTAACAGGATTGCCTTCTTCTATGACATTCCCGTCCCTGTCTAAAATTTTTGTAATAAAAACAGGTTCCACCAGATAGCCCAGGTTGTTAAAAACTGAATATGCCTTGACAAGCTCGAGCAAAGATACCCCGGAAGATCCCAGTGCAATGGAAAGATCTCTGTTCATATTTGATGTGATTCCAAGTTTTTTAGCATAATCGATGGCATAACCAATGCCGATATCTTGTAAAATCTTTATGGTCACGACATTACGTGATTTGGCAAGCGCATCCCTAAAAATAGTGGGGCCATAAAATTTTTCTTTGTAGTTCCTGGGTTTCCAGGTAAAATCATGTTCCGTATCCTCATAAACAATGGGTGAATCGATGATCATCGTTGCCGGTGTGTATCCTTTGTCAAGGGCTGCTGCGTAGATGATCGGCTTAAATGCGGAACCCGGCTGACGTCTTGACTGAATCGCCCGGTTAAACTGGCTCTCTCTGAAATCTTTGCCGCCTATCATCACCTTAACATTTCCGGTTTCCGACTCAATACACAAAAGGGCTGCTTGAACCTTTGGAACCTGTTCCAGAGACAGCCACCATCGATCTGTATCGAATATTTTATTTTTTACACGAACCTGTATAACGTCACCGACCTTTAACACCTCTTTGACGTGGTTAACGCGGGTTTCATAATAGGCGACTTCGGGATCCGGTTTTCTTGCCCAGCGCATATCGTCAATTCTGATAACGCCCAGTGTGCTTCCCATGCGAACGATGACCGTATCGTTCTTGTCATTAATCTCTATGACAACGCCCCTTACAATTTTCCCTTCCTCAAGGGGTGCCTCCTCCAACTCGAGCTGGAGTTCCGTTGAAAACGATTCGATCTCTTCCGGCTTAAGATGTTTAATCGGTCCTCTGTACCCCTCTCGTTTGTCAAGGGCATACAATCCTTTTCTAATCTCTTCCCGTGCCATTTTCTGCATCTCGATATTGACAGCAGAATAAATCTTGAGACCTTCATTGTACAGCACGTCTTCACCGTATTTATTTAAAATGTAACGTCTGATATGCTCTGTGTAGACAGGGACTTCTTCGATATACAGGTTTCTCCTGGGCTTAATATCAAGCACTGTATTGATCGCTTCAGTGGCCTGAATGTTGGTAATAAAACCTTCCTCAACCATTCGGTTCAAAACGTAAATTTGACGTTGTTTTGCCCTTTCCGGATACTTAAAAGGAGAGTATCTGCTCGGCGCTTGGGGCAGACCGGCCAGGATAGCACATTCTGCCAGGTTCAATTCGTTGGCTGATTTTCCAAAATAATTCTCGGAAGCCGCTTCCACGCCATATGCACCATGTCCCAAATAAATCTGATTCAAATATAAATAGAGAATTTCATCTTTGGTAAATTTCTTATCAATGCGATATGCAAGGATCGCTTCTTTTATTTTGCGAGTATAGCTTCTTTCGGGTGTTAAAAGAAATGACTTTGTAACCTGTTGGGTAATTGTACTTCCGCCCTGGATGATGGCTCCGGCCTCGATATTTTTATAAAATGCTCTGAATATACTTAGAATATCTATCCCTTGGTGTTTATAAAACCTCGCATCCTCCGCAGCAACAAACGCTTTTTTTAGCATTTCGGGCATTTGGGACAACGGAATCAGAACTCTCCGTTCTTTAAAAAACTCGGCAATTTTCCGGTTGTCGTCTGAATACACCGTTGTGATGATGGGTGGACGATAATCCTCCAGGGAAGATATTTTGGGAAGATTATTGCTCAAGTATAAATAAGCGCCCGCAATTCCTATTGAGCCGATAATAATAACAATAAAAAATACGAGCAAAAACCATCTGAAAATCTTTGGGAAAAAGCCTCTTTGGTTTTTTCTGGCTCGTTTTTCGAGTATTTTAGAAGTGCTTTTAGCTTTTGGCATAACTTAACCATTTTAATCGATAAGAGATTCGTAAACCATTTTTTTCCGTTGGTGCATCAACCGCTATATTAACAAATATCATTTCTTTAAGCAAGATACACAGATATTCCAAAAAAGAATTTGACATTATTATACAAAATAGATAATTTTTCAAGTTTTAAGCGCTTCATTTTAAAATATTTGTTTTTTTGATAATCCTCTTAAAAGAAAAGATAACGCTATGGTTAAACTCAATTTTGACAAAATGGGCGGTTTGATACCGGCCATCGTTCAGGACCATAAAACCGGGGAGATATTGATGTTGGCATTTATGAATAAAGATGCCTGGGAAGCAACACTCACCTCCGGTAAAGCAACCTATTATAGTCGAACCAGGCAGACACTTTGGATAAAAGGAAACACATCCGGCAACCTTCAAATTGTAAAAGAAATACGGATCGACTGTGACGATGATACGGTGCTGCTGAAAGTCGAACAGGTCGGTGGGGCTGCCTGTCACACCGGATATAAGAGCTGTTTTTATAAAATGATTGACGGAGAATCCGTTCGTATCATTGGAAAGCCGGTATTTAATCCCGAGGAGGTATATAACAAATGACAACGCCTTTGAAACTGGGGATTCCCAAGGGAAGCCTCCAAAATGCAACCATAGACCTGTTCAGGCGATCAGGATGGAAAATTAATGTCAATGGAAGAAGTTATTTCCCGGAAATCAATGATGATACCATCGAGTGCGCACTGTGCAGAGCCCAGGAAATGTCCTGGCATGTTGAAAACGGGACACTTGATGCCGGTCTGACAGGTAAAGACTGGATTGCTGAAAACAATTCCGATGTACATGTCATTACGGATCTGATCTATTCCAAGGTGAGTGCAAGGCCTGCGCGTTGGGTATTGGCCGTAACCCACGACTCTTCTATTAAAACCATCGAGGATCTCGAGGGCAAAAAAATATCTACAGAACTTGTTAAATTTACAAAAAACTATTTTTCTGAAAGAAATATCAATGTAAACGTCGAGTTTTCATGGGGCGCCACAGAAGCAAAAGTCGTTTCCGGTCTGGCCGATGCCATCGTAGAAGTTACGGAAACGGAAAGCACCATTAAAGCGCATGGCTTGAAAATTATCCACGAACTAATGAAGACAAATACACAACTCATCGTCAATCACAAGACTTGGAAAAACCAAGAAAAAAGAGAAAAACTGGAGCAGATTGCTCTGTTGCTGAAAGGCGCACTCGTTGCTGAAAAACTGGTGGGCCTTAAAATGAACATTCCGGAACAATATCTTGAAAATATTGTATCCCTTTTGCCGAGTCTCAATGCACCCACCGTTGCCCCGCTCTATAATTCAGACTGGTTTTCCGTGGAAACGGTGGTGGATACCAGCATTGTGAGAGATCTTATTCCGAAACTGTTGAAGCATGGCGCAGAAGGAATTATCGAATATCCTCTCAATAAAGTCGTGTAACCAAAAACTGTATGAAAATTTTTGAAAAGGATAATATAAACAATATTTATAAATAGATAGATAGATCCGATTTCGAGGTAAATCCGGACGCACTTTATTGCTGTGTGTCGACTTTTATGAATTTTCAAAATTTTTCACCCTTCGGGATCACCGATTTCACCGCATTTGCTGTGTTGCAGGACCTTCGCGGTAGCTTATTACAGCTTCACGTCCTGCGCCTTGCAACTGCGGCGAAATCGGCAATTACAGATTTTAGGTGTAAGGTAATCACATGATCTCAAATCGAACCAAGGAAATGACGCCGTTTATCGTTATGGACGTTCTTGAGAAAGCCCACGAAATGGAACGTCGGGGGATTCACGTCGTTCATCTGGAAGTGGGCGAGCCTGATTTCGACACGCCCAGGTGTATTAAAGAGGCCGCCTGCAAGGCTCTGGACAACGGACATACCCATTATACGCACAGTCTGGGGATGCTTGAACTTCGAGAGGCTATTTGTAAACATTATTTCAAGACATATCGAGTATCCGTTGATCCCGATCAAATCGTTATATCGTCCGGGACGTCCCCTGCTATGTTTGTGATGTTTTCCGCACTTCTGGAAAGAGGAGACCAGGTCATCATTTCAGATCCCCATTATGCCTGTTACCCGAATTTTATCAAATTCGTCCAGGGTGAACCGGTACTTGTGCCCGTTTTCCAGGAAGACGGATTTCAATACAAACCGGAAGACATTGAGAAAAAAATTACCCGAAAAACAAAGGGAATATTTATCAACTCACCATCCAATCCCACTGGAAACCTGCTGTCCCAAGAACGAATGGCCGCCATCGCTGATCTGGCTTCAGGCCCGGATTCACCCTACATCATATCGGACGAAATTTACCATGGCCTGGTGTATGAGGGAAAAGAACATTCCATACTGGAATTTACTCAAAAGGCATTTGTTTTTAACGGCTTTTCAAAGCTTTATGCCATGACGGGTTTGAGACTTGGATACATGATCGCTCCCAAACATTTCATTCGACCCATCCAGAAGGTTATGCAAAACTTTTTTATCTCTGCAAATGCCATGGTTCAGGTCGCCGGAATTGCAGCACTCACGGAAGCTGAAAAAGATATTTTAGAAATGAAGCGAATATACAACGAGCGCCGAGTATACATGATCCAACGGGTGAAAGCGATGGGGCTCGGAATTACCGTAGAGCCGACCGGGGCGTTCTATGTATTTGCCAATGCAAAACACATCTCAAACGATTCATATGCGCTCGCATTTGATATTCTTGAAAAAGCCCATGTAGGGGTATCACCCGGTATCGATTTTGGAAAAAACGGGGAAGGTTATCTTCGATTTTCATATGCAACCTCCATGGAAAACATTACCGAGGGAATGGATAGACTGGAAAATTATCTAAAGATGAAACAGGGCTTATGATTAAAGGCTCAAAGCATAACGAGTTGAACTTTGGGGCTTTCCTCAAAGTGGAATAATGGCTCCTTTTCAAAAAAATTCAATATTCTCTCCGAGCCGGAGGCCATCATTCCAGATTTTCAATGGCACTACGGTCTACAAATCCATTAGGTCTGATAGCTCATGACCATCTAAAAGATCGTCTTTAGACAAGAGTAAAATTCATCATGATCATCAAATCAGCGGAATTCGTTAAAAGTGCCGTCAAGCCGGCCCAGTACCCTTCTGCGGCTTTACCGGAAATCGCTTTTACCGGGCGTTCCAATGTGGGTAAGTCTTCCCTGATCAATACCCTTGTCAACCGCAAACATCTGGTTAAAACCAGCTCCACGCCCGGTCGCACCCAGCTGATTAATTTTTTTATGATAAATAAAACCCTTTCATTTGTGGATCTTCCGGGATTCGGATACGCTAAAGTCCCGGATTCCATAAAAAAAACATGGGGCCCGATGATTGAGACCTACCTTTCAACAAGAAAAACATTAAAAGGTGTTGTCCTTATCATGGATATTCGCCGCATCCCCGGAATGCAGGAACTCAATTTTATCGAATGGCTCCATTATTTCAAGATTCCCGCTATTCTAATTTTGACAAAAAGCGACAAACTATCTAAAATAAAACAACAGAACCAACACCTGGCAATCGCTAAAGCCCTCAGTTTAAACAAAGAGGAACTGACCCTGTTTTCCGCCAAATCACGCATGGGAAAAGATCATGTATGGGATTCTATTGAACGGTTGATCGGTTATTAATCATAATAAATTTCTCTCGGCCGGCTGCATAAAAGGTATTTTACGAGAGGTTTTAGGAATATAACGTGTCAGACATGCAGGATAAATTCAACAATTTCAGATCCGGATTCGTTGCCATTGTCGGTGCGCCGAATGTGGGGAAATCAACGCTTTTAAACCAGATGATGGGTGAAAAAATTTCTATCACATCTAAAAAGCCGCAAACCACACGGAACCGAATATTGGGTGTGGTTCATCGTCCTTCTTCCCAGTTTATTTTCATCGATACACCGGGAATCCACAAAGCAAAACGCCCTTTAAATATTCGAATTGTGGACGCAGCGCTTTCAGCACTCGGGAATGTGGATATCGTCCTGATTATTATGGATGTGGCAAATCCGGATACTGAGTCCGAAGCGTTTATTGTAAAAAAACTTGAACAAATAAAACAACCGGTGATTCTTGTTCTGAACAAAATAGACCTTGTTAAAAAAACCGATCTTCTTGCCGTCATTGACAAATGGACAAAAGTATATCCATTTGAGGCCATCATACCGGTTTCTGCTATATTGGGAAACCAAATCGATGAACTCGTTGCAGCCATGGAACCCCTGTTGCCGGAAGGTCCCCCTTATTATCCTGAAAATACCCTCACGGATATGCCGGAACGCTTTATTGCCGCTGAAATGATCCGTGAAAAAGTTTTTCGTCTTACCGGCCAGGAAATACCCTACTCCACGGCGGTCACCATAACGTCATTTTCCGAAGAAAAAGATGGTGCCCTTGTAAAAATCAACGCCACCATTCATGTCGAACGTAGTTCGCAAAAAGGCATGATCATTGGGAAAAACGGAAGTAAGCTAAAAATGATCGGCACGGAAGCTCGAAAAGAGATCGAACGGATGGTGGGTACCAAAGTCTACCTGAAACTTTTTGTAAGGGTCCATAAGAACTGGAGCAAGGACACAAAAGCCCTTCGAAGATTTGGTTACTGATGATTTTATCCTATCACCCCTGCTTTGAAGCTGATAAAAATCGACTCTGTGCCGGACGAAAACCCGGAACTGAAGATCTCGCGGCAATGCTGGCGGCCGATGCCGTCATCCTGCCTCAAGGGTGCTATGAATCCCTCTACACCATGGCGCGCAATAATTGTAAACATGTCTTTCCCAACTTTGATGCCAAATTCAAATACAAAGGAAAAATCGGTCAGGCACGGCTTTTTCAAAACATCAACGCCGCGCATCCCAAAACCGAAATTCATCCGGATATGGATGCGTTTTCAAAGCATTATAAAGGTTCTCCGGAAAAACCGGGCTTTGACTTCCCCTTTGTATTCAAATTTGACTGGGGCGGGGACGGGGATCACGTTTATCTGATAGAATCGGTTGAAAATTTTTCAAACGTACTACAAATCGCCAGAAAATATGAAACCAGCGGACAAAAGGGATTTATCATTCAAGAATATATACCCGCAAACAACCGGTCGCTCAGGGTGGTTGTCATCGGCCGGACAATCGTTTCTTATTGGCGGATTCAGCGCAATACAGATCATTTTTTGTCAAATGTCGCAAAAGGAGCGATGATCGATTACGACAGCGATCATGACCTGCAAAAAACAGCCATCACGTCTGTAAAAAATTTTTGCAGTCAAACCGGGATCAATCTTGCCGGTTTTGATATCCTTTTTTCATCCCGAAAAAAAGTTAAGACACCGCTTTTTTTAGAGATAAACTATTTTTTTGGCAGGCAGGGGCTCGGTGGATCTGACAATTTTTATGACATACTAACCAAAGAAATCATGAAATGGATCGAAAGTCTCGGCTTGTCTCTTCATAAGTAGAAAATCCGAGTATTAAGGACCCAGTTTAGGTATACCCCATGGAAGAGGATGTTCTCTATAGCTATACAAATTAAAAGTGCCTAAAGTGATCTAAAGTGCCTAAAGTTATGGAGTCGCTTCGCTCCGCTGATTTTATATAATTGATAGAATTCCTTAACTTTAGCTCACTTTAAACTTTAGTTCACTTCAAACTCTTTCTGCAATTTTTAGACTGAAACATAACTCTCTGACTTGACAGAAAATACCAGGAATTTATAATCAAATAAAATACTGATAAATGGAACCTTTTGCCTACAATCTGACAGAAGAAGAAATAAACAGGGAACGGCGCAAGGCCAGAGAACTCAGAAACTCCCAGTGGTGGAAGCGCCGATGTGCCAAAGGCACCTGTCACTACTGCGGCCGCCCCACCGCTCCCAAAAAGCTGACCATGGATCATATCGTGCCCATCTCCCGGGGTGGCCGAAGCACAAAAGGCAACGTCGTTGCGGTCTGCAAGGAATGCAACAACGCCAAAAGGCACTTTCTTCCAATGGAATGGGAACAGTACTTAAAAAACGTCAAAATTAAATGAGGGGGCGCGGAGTTTTCCTAAATCGTCGCTCCATGGATGATCTTTTTTTAAACCGCATGAACTCGCGGCAAGGGATCGTAAGGAAAAAACAAGAAACTATCTTTGAAATATCAATAGAGGTTCAATATTATGCGAATTCTCACCCGACCGGACTTTGACGGCGTTGTCTGCGCAGCGCTGCTTTATGAAGCCGAAAATATAACAGAATCGGTGAAATGGGTCGAACCCAATGATATGCAAAGAGGACTGGTGGATGTTCGACACGGGGATATCATCGCAAACCTTCCATATGATGACCGCTGCACGCTCTGGTTCGACCATCATCATACCAACAAAATCGACACACCGTTTAATGGTGCGTTCAAGATCGCCCCTTCGGCGGCCAACGTTATTTTTGACTATTATAGAAGCAGATTTGAATACGATTACACTGAATTAATTACTGCGACAGATAAAATCGATTCTGCGGATTTATCTATGGATGAAGTCCTTTATCCTGAAAATTACGGTGTTGTATTACTCTCCATGACGGTTTTAGGACGTGATGAATATGACGAGGGCTATTGGAACCGGCTGGTTCATCTGTTCAGAAAATCTAAAATCGATCAGGTCCTCGAAGATCCCGAAGTCAAAGTACGATGTGATGCAGCTGTTGAAAAGAATAAAAGCTATAAAGACATTTTAAAGAAACATACCATACTCAACAAACACGTATCGATTACGGATTTCCGTCCATTCGACAAGATGCCCACCGGCAATCGTTTTTTGGTCTACTCACTGTTTCCCGAAGCCGTGGTGAGTGTTAAAATTCGCTACGATGATAAAAATAAACAACGGGTTGCCGTAAGCGCGGGGCACAGTATCTTTAATCGAAATTGCAATGTGAATGTCGGAGTGATGCTTTCGGCGTTTGAAGGGGGCGGGCACCGGGCGGCTGCTTCGTGCCGGTTCGACGCTGAAAAGGCGGATGATTATATCCCTAAGATTATAGAAATATTGTTGAAGAATGAAGATAATGAAGATTGAGTATTCAATTCCCTGCCAGATGTTTAAGGCGTGAGAGCGTTTCCCACGAAAAGGGTTCCTGTTGACAGGGGAGTATGGCATTGTTTGTGAACACAGGGTCTGACGTTAAATCGTAACGGGAGGACGCAACCGCTTCGGGCCATAACGCTGTATGTGGAATCGGCGTATAATAGGCCAGGACAGGTGTTACGTTGTTTTGCCGGACAGCGTTGATTGAATTCTCGATGGACGCCATGTCTTGTCCGGGCAGACCTGCCAGCAGATATGCACCGATCATGCTCCGATCAAAACCCGCGTCTCTTAACCATCTCACCGCCTGTTTGAATTCTTCGGCCGTTACCTTTTTGTCCAATTCTTGTCTGGCATCAAACGCTGCGGTTTCGAGCCCGAGGCGGAGTGTTTTGAAACCGGCCAGAAACATCAATTGGGCGGTTTGTCTTGAAATTTCCCGGATATGAACCGCATTGGGTGTATGAAAGCGGATGCTGAGACCTGAATTGATGATCCCTTCGAATATGGGGATGGCATGCGCTTCTGCATCCACCAGGAGCGCATCGTCATAAAAAATAAAATCTTCTACCTTATATTTTTCATGCCAGTACTTGATCTCGGTTATCACAGATTCCGGGCTGCGCATCATCCTTTTCGGATTTAAAAAATGGGATGCACAGTATTGACAGGTAAAGGGGCAGCCTTTGGATGTCAGCAACGGCACGTAGGATATCTTTTTCTGAAGATCAAAGGCAGGATAAGGATACGCGTCAAGATCCGAAGGATTCCATTTCAGGGAAACCAAATAACCGGTATGCTCGCCGACCCTCTCGAGAATATATTCCTCGCCGGCGCCTGTTTCGATCCGATCGGCGCCCGAATGACGCCGGGCATGTTCCCCACAGAGAGTGGCGTATATCCCCCCCAATACAATGGTCACTTCCGGAAAAATCTCTCTTACCACAGCGATGGTCTCTTGTACGCCGGGGTACCAATACGTCATCATAGACGTCATGAGCACAAGATCAGGCGGCTCTATGGCAAGAAGATCTTCTTTGAGCCACGCTTTCCGGATGCCGTATCTGGAAAAATGCCTTGGGATATCGGCGAGTCCGGGATGTTTCGGGATTCGTGTCTTCAGATACGGTCCCCTGCCGAATCTGGCATAAGGATCGGTGGGCGCTGCCTGGGGATGAAAGCGGTCCAGACAGTCGATATAGGATATATTGAAGCCATGACAGCGCAATATCGATGCCAGCGACAGAAGTCCTATGGGTTTGGCCCAAAAATCATAGGCGGCAAAATCATGGATCCAGGGATTGATCAAAAGGATATGGGGAGTGTCGGATTTCACAACGGATAAAGTTCCTGATTCTTGCACGAGTCGGGTGATCAATCACAATCATCCGTTGGAAAATATTCCATGGACGTTTTCTTGAGTTCTTCGCGGCTAAAAAGAAGCGTGTAGTTATCGATGGCTGTTTCTGCGGAAATATTGCGGGCAATTTCCCGGCAGGAGTCCTCATCTTTGGCATGAACCATGGTGTAAAGATTGTATGGCCAATCGTCTTTGGGAGCTCTCCGGTAGCAATGGGAAACCGCACGAAAAGCGGCCATCTTTTCACCCACGGTATCGATATCCTTCTCATCAACCTGCCATGCCACCATGGCATTGGCCTCATATCCGGATTTTTGATGGCGAAGGGTTGCCCCAAAACGCCGAATAACCCCTTTATCACAAAGATTCTTCAGGCTTTTTAGGAGCAGTTCCTCAGAAATTCCCAAATTTTCGGCAATTTCCAAATACGGCCTCTCGGTGATCGGGATATCTCCCTGAATTGAGGCGATAATTTTTTTATCCAGTTCGGTCAACATAGAGCGATTTAAGGGGTTGGAACAAAAAAAGTCAAGGTTTTTTCTTTTCAGGAAACAGGTTGAGTATCGCTTTTTCCGAAGCCCTGCATATCCCCCGTTCAGTGATAAAACCGGTCACCAGCCTGGCGGGCGTCACATCAAAGGCAAAATTTGCGGCCGGACTCGCAGCAGGCGTAATCAGAACATCTATTGTCTTTTCCTGGTCCATGCCTTGAACATATCGTACTTCATCCGGATTGCGTGTTTCGATGGGAATCTCTTTTATCCCATCTCTTAGCGTCCAGTCGAATGTACTGGATGGAAGGGCCACATAAAAAGGGATATTGTTGTCCCTGGCCGCAAGGGCCTTAAGATAGGTCCCGATTTTATTGGCAACATCTCCGGTATAAGTGGTTCTGTCGGTCCCGGTAATCACCATATCCACCATTTTGTGCTGCATGAGATGACCGCCGGCATTGTCGGTGATCACCGTGTGACGAATGCCGTGCTTGCCCAGTTCCCACGCCGTCAGTCTTGCACCCTGGTTTAAAGGCCTGGTTTCATCAACCCATACATGGATATCGATCCCTCTATCATATGCTGCATACATCGGCGCCGTGGCCGTACCGTATTCAATACAGGCCAGCCACCCGGCATTGCAATGGGTCAGCAGGTGAACGGTTTCGCCTTTTTTTCTGCGGCTGATGTCTTCGATTAAACTGACGCCGTATTCCCCAATTTTTCGGCAGTTTTCAGCTTCATCCTCGGCAATTTTTTCAGCTTCTTTTCGGGCAACATCGATCTTTTCTGAAGTACCCGATACGCTGAACACCGCGGACAACACTTTGTCCACACCCCAGGCAAGATTCACCGCCGTTGGCCTGGCTGATTTCAACCTGCTGCATTCCGCATTCAGATAATCGTTATCAATGGTTTTAGACGGCGAATTCAATGTCGCAAGATACACACCATACGCCCCTGTTACACCGATCAGCGGCGCCCCTCTGACAAACATATCTCTGATGGCCATGATAATGTCATCAACGGTTTTTAGATCGGCAATGACAAATTTATGCGGAAGAAGTCTCTGATCGATGATTTTTATTGTTCTTAAATCTTCATCCAGCCAAATAGGTCGCAAGTCTTTTCCGTCTACCTCCATAATATAACCTCTATTTAATTGAGAAGTCGGGGAGTTTTTCTCCTAAATCCTTAAATATTAGCCTCCGGCTCGTAGAGCCTACACCTCGGAGAGCGGAATGGATGATTTTTTTTTAAATCGGATGCTGTCTGAGTGGCTTAGGGATCGTTAGAAAAAACAGGCGCATACCAAAATCGTATCTTTAAACGAATTTTAAAATTGTGAAGAAAACCTATTAATATTTCAGAGATAGTATTCTGTTTTTTCTTTACGATCCCTTGCCGCGAGTTCATGTGGTTTAAAAAAAGATTATCCATGTAGCGGTTGTTTAGAAAAAAACTCCCCGATCCCTGATTTAAGTTATGCTAAATTGAATTCACTTCAAAACGAACGCAACATGCATTTAAGAATCGAGCAGATATTATTGTGAATATCACAGGATCACATTGATTTAAAGTCGATATTAACAAGGTGACAGGCTGAGTCGTTTCTTTCCCCATTCCGCCAAGTTTTTATATGGGCCGTCGAATCCGTCTTCATCTTCGAACTCTCCGGTATCCGGATCAATGGCGACAAATGGAACTTTTGTGTAGCGGGCTGCGAACAGATCTCCTTTCCCGTCGCCGATAAATACACTGGATGCAGAATCGATTTGAAATTCACCTAAGAGCCGGGCCAGTGATTCGGTTTTTGGCCAGTCCCCTCCTCCGCGAATGATGTCAAGCAAAAAGTCGAGTTTTTGAACTCTTAGAATGTCGTTTAATTCCACCAGTGGTGTATTTGAAAGCGCGATCCGGGTAATCTTCAGTCTCCCAAGAGCCGCCAGAACGTCAGTGCACCCTTCGGTCAAGGGCGCTCCGGTCATGGATTGACGGGTTAAATCTATCAGCTTTTCCCAAAAATATGCAAATTCATTTTCTCCGAGAGGATCTCCAAAAAAATGTGCCTGAACAATACGTATTTTGCTTCCCCGGTCAATTCCGGTGAGTGTAAGATAAAACTCGGCAATGCGCTTTTGAATGATCGGGTCATCGGAAAAGGCCTTTCCCATGGCTTTGGCATTGGCCTGATTTGAATCAATCAGCACCCCGTTCACATCAAAAATGCATACCTTGATCTTTTTGAGATCCATGCCTTTAATACCTTCCCAATAAAATAAATTCAGTCATAACACAATTCTAACCACTGGGATAATTGCATTAAATATTCCCTTGACTTTCTTTATACAAGTCTTAATTTTTTTTATACAACATTTGATTCAATGCGGTGTCAGATTCAAACTATTTTGAATGATAACGTGAAAAACATTAATTAATGAGGTGACCTTATGAAAAATATATGCATCGTTGAACGGATATCAAAGGCGGGAATCGGGTTATTTTTCCTTTTCATCACAGCGGGTTTCCTATTGAGCGGTGTCACGGTCCTGCCGCTGTTCGGATTCTTGCTGGCTGTGCCGGCATTGCTTGCTTCGATATATTTCTTTTCCGTCCATCTGAATAGGAGTTGTGAAATCAAGGTTGAGTAAAAGCCTTTTCGACGCGCTTTATTGAAACTCTCAGATTTTTAATGGGATTTGGCTGCGACCCGAGCGCCATCGATGCCTTTGTGGGGCCATTTGAAGCGTTTAAGAGTCCGTTTTTGAAAACCCTTAATAAAGAAAAAATGATGAGTGATTGGATTGCTTTTGAAAATGCAACATATCTGGTTGATCAGGCATTTTTAGTGGCGGACGACCATACTGCTGCTTTGCTTGAAAAAACGTCCATCGAGGTGTATACCGGCAGGGACGGTAAAAAACGGTTAAAAGGCAGCGGACTTGTTCAAAATATGCTGATGGTAGAGCTTTTGGAAGAAAATGACGACCTGGATTTAATTCTGGATTTAGGGGAAAACTATAAATACCTCATGAAAGCACCAAGGATTACCGGCGGAAAAGTCTTTTCACCGAATACAAAATCTTTTATTCAATTCGATCCCATTGCTCCATGGAACAAAATTTCCGAGTCAGAATTCACGAAACTGACAAACGGTCTAAAACTGTTATAACCCTCATCATCATTTTACGATCATGGAATTAACTTTATAGCAATCAGGACACTTAGCATAATACCCACCGGCGAAGCCTTTAAATAAAGCGCCACCTTTCAATCCAAATCCTCCTGCTGTGTGTGTTATCTTAATATTTACATCACGTTTGCAGTCCGAGCATATGTCGTTTAATTCGATTTTCGTTTTTCCCGGGTTGTCATTGAATAATTCTTTTAATATTTCAACCATTAAACATAAACCTCTAATTGAATTCCATCTGAGTTGCGATGCCGATTATTCTTTATCATCTTCCCAAGACAGACCAAAACCATGCCAATAAGTAATATGATAAACATTGCAGAAACCCGCGCCAATCTTCAAAAATACCCAACTCAATCCCACAAGCGATAAAAGACCAACGCAGACCACTGCCATCAAGCAGGCATGCTTAGAAATGAATTCTGCGGCAGGGGGTAAATATTCGTAATAATACTTCACAAAAGTTTTTCCCGGTCCATTGGTCAGCAGATAACAGTCGCGGAATTTACATAATATCCTAACATGCGGCTCCAGCAACGATCCGTATGCAGCCGTTGCGATGAAACAGCCACCACCGCCGCCGCCACCACCGGTGCCAACTTCATTAACAACACTATTTACTGGCGTCCCTTCTTGAAGCATTACCTCGTTGGAATTATCGCTTGTAACTCCATCGTTATCAAAAGCTCTTACAACAAAATAATACGTCTTCGTTGTATCCAGATCATAAATGGTACATTTGGGTTCTATTGTTTCCCAATATGGAGCGTTGTAATCATAGATTTGATGTTGCTCTCGATAATAGACTTTGTAGCCGGCCACGTGCGGCTCACTGTTAGATGTCCATTGGAGCGTAATGTCCATTGCATGAAGCGATGATACGAAACAAATAAATATAAAAAGAAACAGCAAAATTAATATTAAATTTGTAGATCGTCTTCTCTTTTGTAACTGCCTCATATTCAGTATGATTCTATAGTTTAAACATTATTTTAGGTAGATTTACGCTTCACCTAAGTTTAGCGATTTTCAAGTTTGCCGCAGACAAGCCCCGCATGACGGGATCTCCGCTTCGCTACGACAAGTCTTGAGCGCAGCGAAATTCCGCCCTGCGGGAGAAGATGTTGCTTCGCTATAGTCGTCTATGTGGAACGACATCTGACGCAGTAGATGCGGTGAAGTTGGAAATCCCGAAGGGTTTCAAATTATTGAAATTCAAAATGGCAGGATACCTTAAAATATCATAAAATTAACCATTTCAAAAATTTGAAAACGCTCAACTCAGGTTAAAGATTTCAGTCTTACATGTTGTAAAAAAGAAAGCTTTTTGAAGGGATTAATGCAATCCTCTTGAGCAACATTTGTGCCATTTATAAATGATCCCCATTGTTTTTCTGTGGTTGTTAAAACTCAAATAATATAAGAAAGATAGAACCCATGTTGACAATGAGAGATATTATTTGGATCTGACACTGAAGTTTGGGGAATCGAACAGAGAAATTGCCGCTAACGTATTGACACTTTAAGACTAAGAGTAAAAACACTGAAAGATGATTTCAAAATGGATATGTTGTGGTACTGTATGCTTTTATAACCGCTATAAGTGGTTTAAAGTATAGGTTTCCAGTTTTGCCAAAGGTTGTTGAGTGAAGGAAACACCTTCATGAAATCCTCATTTGCTTTCAGAAACTTGGACCGTTCTTTCATTAAACCGCTCGTACAAGATGTATGAAAATACATACGTCTAATCTTTTTTTAATTAAAAAATTTGTTTCGGCCAACTGTTTCAAATTTTTTTTAGCAATATTCATCGTGCCTCTGAAAAATATCCGTTTATTTGATACAAAACGGTTGATGAAAGTAAATTGGTTTTTTAACGAATGCGCAGATAAAGGGGAATAAGAGGAGGCCTTTGAAAAATGGGCAGTTTTACCGGCCTCATCTAAAAGGCCTGATAGGTCATCGCGTCAGAATGAGAGACCATGGCAAAAAACTTCCCATGCGCGGTTCAGCACGGCAAGAGGCCAAAGGCGCCTTACCCGCGGCAGGCAATTCACTGTCTCAAGGTCAGGCAACGCAGCGTCGGGCAAAGCCGATCAAACAGGCAAGACCCGAGCCAAGCAACCATATGGCGCCTGGAACAGGTACCGCGGTCAAACTATAGACGCCCGGATTGCCGATGTCGCCACGCGTCGATGTGTAGGAATCTTGCGCATCACCCACCTCTGACAGCCCCCACTTAGATACATCGTTGGCACCAAGGGCGGCGCTGCTGCGGGGCCAACCGCTGACATCTTTAGTACGGGGGCAATTAATAATTGTCTCGTCGTCGCAGGTCAAACGGTCGGCCAGTTTATTGCTGGCGTCATAAAGGTTGATCTCATCGGCGCGTGAGAGGTTATTGGTATAACCACCGAGCACCTTGACGGGAGAAGATTCGAGTCCCCAGGCTTCACGGAATTCGGCTTCGGCTGCCTCGGTGACAATCACTGACTCACCGGCGCCCACCACTCCGAATCCGGACAAATAGATTACGCCGAAAGTTTTTGAGTCGTCGTCGTAGCTCCAGCCAGTGGAATCAACCGCAGAACCCGAGAGGTTGGTGAACTCGATAAATTCGCCAGGGTCGCCGTTGTACATCCACTCGGTGATGTAGATGCCGCTGGCGCAGACCTGGCTGGCTGCCAATAGAACGACAGCGGTAAGTAACTAAAAAATGAAGAAAGACCGGGTTTTCATAGCGATCTCCTTTCTTACTTCTTTGGTCACTCCTTAATTCTCCGCCCGGCTCCACGCAGAAAAACTGCTGAGGCGTACAAAGGTGGCAACGCTTAAAGCTTTACTGCAAACAGTTTGTCAATCCAAAATTTTCTGCAAAGGCCGCCAGGTCGCCGCCTCCAATATCAGCCGCAAAGACGGCCAGATCCGAGCCGTCCACGTCTAAGTCGGGTTCCGCATCACCGTAGCATGGCTGAGGTGAGGCCGCTCCGGGCGACCCCCCGACCAGCAGGCTGGCTTTCCAGTTGGCCGCACTGTTGTAGTCGCCTTCGGTGTCGATCACTTCAAGCGAAGGGCCGTCGCCGTCGGGAGCTTCCGGCCATGGGGCGGTGTCGTCATATGTAAAATCGTGGATCGTCAGTCCATCGGCATCCACCAGCACGATCTGCTCACCACCGCTGGAGAGTTTGCCTGAGTATTCTCCGGCCACGTTGATTCCCGTACCATAGCGGTACTCGAAGGCCGCCTGGTTTTTAACGGCCACGATGTATTCACCCGGCTGGAGGTCAATGTTGCCGAAGGTAAATGTGATGCCGTCGGTGAAAGCCACGCCATTGAGATTGATTGCAGTAGTAGCGGAGTTCCAGATTTCGATGTACTCGAAGTCGTTGTTGTCTGTAAATCCTTCAGCTGTCTCGGCTGCCGTTGGATCAGCCGGGTTGTAGTTCATTTCCGTGATGCGCAGGGGAAAGCGCTCGTTCACCATAAACAGTGCCGTGGTAAGGGCGCTCCATTCGGTTCCGTCGAGAACGCGGGCATTCACGGTCGTATTGGCCGGCAAATCGATGGGGGTCGAGTAGTCCGTGGCAGTGAGGCCGATTGAACCACCGGCCGCACGCGGGTCCGACCCGTCAATCGTGTAGTAAATGGTGCCCGCGGCATTGGGGTTCGTGATGGTTAGGTCGAACCCGGCAAGGATGTTGCCGCCGTGCTGGCTGAACACCGGGGCATCGATGGATGGATAAAACCCTGCGGCTCTCAGCGCAGCGAGAAACGTGGCTGCGCTTCCGTCAAGTATAGCATCGATGGCGTCGACTTCATCCTGCCACTGATTATCGCGTGTCCGCGTGGGTTGGCCGAGGGACTTGAGGGCATCGCCCCAGCGGGCTGATTCACCTAATATGGCAAGAAAAATCGAATCGTTGAGTGCTTCCCAGCGGGCCCGGGCGTTGGCATCGGTCAACGCTCCATCGTAGAACAGCGCGCGCTGGACGCGGTCCGCAAAGCGCATCATGAATTCGTTGTTTTGGCGAACGGCGTGCCATAATTTGGCAATGGTCAGGGAGCTGTTGGCGCCATCTTGAAAAAGGGGATGTACCCACGGCCCGTTTGGTGGGTCGTAACCATTCCCGGTGTCCCAACACCATTCCCCGTCCCAGGCATAGTATTGACCGGGAGTAGTCCCGAGTGGGGAAGCAGCATTCCGGTTGCCGTAATACCAGTTGTTGCTCGGCCAGTCGGTTACACCTTGATACCAACTGGCGATCAGGTAGTCGATGAAGTGGTCGATGTCGAGGTATTGTTGAAATTCGGCATATTTACCGGAATTACTGAGGTCTTCGTTGACCAGGGTACCGGTGAGGTAGGTCCAGCGGGAGGGATCTCCATCGGTTGCGCCGCCGTGGTGAAGAAAGAACCAATCTTCCGAGTCTCCACCCAGGTACTCGGAGGTAAAGTGTTCGTCGGGTCTTTCAACAGAGTTGTAGAGTCCCCAGTAGATGCCATTGATGTAAAGATGGACGAACGTCCCGTGCGAACCGATGCCTGAAAGGGCGATCTGCGTGTCGCGATAGAACTGATCCTCTGTGTATGTGGTCTTGTCCGGTTCCCAGTCACGAGCCCAACTCCGGTTGTTGCCCCCTCGCAGGATGATGCGTTTGACCCTATCGGTAGCACTGTCCCCGTTGAGCGGCGATTTTTTGAACAGATCCGTATTGAACCATGAATCCCCGTATTCGGACTTGAAGTTCAGTCTCAGCGACCGTTTGAGCCGTTTGCGAGAATGCGATTCGATTCCGGTGTCGGCCTGATGGTTGGCTGTCGGGTTATCGGGGTAGATCACCTCAACGGACGCCTGCTTGATAACATCCTCACCATCGTAGAAGCCAGCATCGCCGAAAATATCGGTCGGATCCACAACGATCGACATCGTCGGAACAGCCTTCATCGCTTCTGCCATGAGCGGACCATAGACTGTGTCGTTAACAATGGAAGGGGCCATCTCGTTGTCGTGCACCGCGTACTTTGTCACCCAACCACCGACCGAATAGGTGTTGTTGGGATAGCCTGGAATCACGGCAGGCTGTTCAAGGACGTCAGCCAGAAAAATGTAGGATTGCGTCTCGACCCGGGCTGGAAGGAAGTCGCTTTTGAATGCTGCAGCCCGCAGAACGGTGGTGGTGTCGACGGGGATTGATCCCGAAAACGGCGTGGACCCGGACGTCGGGGCGCTGCCGTTGGTGGTGTAGGTTATGGTAGCGCCGGGGGTGGTGGTGCTGAGAGCAACGGGAAAGGACGTATCGTAGAACCCTCTTTTGACCGAAAATTCCACCGGCTCTACGACACCGGCATATCCTACGCCGTTTGCGGCACCCGGGGTTGGGATATCGAAGTAGCGGAGCCCTCCCGAGGATCCTTCACCATAGGAGATATCGGTATACTGAGCCGGAAACGCGGGGGCATATCCTGATGCTATCGTTGTTCCATCCGATTCAACCAAACCAAGAAACTCACCCCCTGCGCTTAGCTTAAAATTTGTGTGAAGCTCCACGGTGGTGCGGTCTTTGCCTGAGGCGAATACCACCAGGTACGCACCAGGGTTGACGGTCACCGAAGGAAATGTCCATTTGGTAAGATTCGAGGCGTCATCAGTGAGATACCATCCGCTTAAATTAACCGCAGATCCTGAGGGGTTATATATTTCGATCCAGTCTGACTGGTCGCCATCTTCATCGCTTATCGTCGAACTGTTGCTCGCCATGATCTCGGTGATGAGGAGCGTGCCGGAGTCCGCCCATAGCTGCAATGTGTTGGACAACATCAATGCGAATATGGCAGGAACGATAATCCACAATTTTTTACACATAAGTCATTTTTCCAAGAGTTAAAATGATGAAAAATGTTGGCTCGCGCCAACGGGAAGCCATAACCGAAGACTGATTTTTAGTGTAGTTGAGTGATGAACATATTAACACATATTACTTATACTAAACCGAAATGAAGCTTGTAAATACGAAGAAAGTACCATTTTATTCGTATTTTTAAGATCAAGATTTCTAATGTTTTGGTATTAGATATTCTGAATTGCGGTATTAGATCATCTAATACTCGGAGTGTTTTTGAGGGGAAATACTTTGGTTCGGAAAGAAATTGAAATGGAATAAAAAGTTCTGATAATGTTTTTCTTAAAACAATTTACGCTTTACATTATTTATCCTCCATTCTTTGAGAATATTTCTTCAACTTCTTCTACAATTAACGGTTTATAAAAGTCATCACCCACAAACTCAACCTTTCGGTTTCCATTTGAAAAATCGATCTCCATTGAACAATCGAATTTTCGAGATGCTGCCTTGACGATTCTAGCCAAAACTTCAATGTTTGTGTCTTCGATTCTAATCGGAATTTTATTTGACATCTGCCTCCCAACACTACTAATTTTTTTTCATCATCCACCGCAATAGTTGTCATGATGTTCATATTTTTGTTTCTTGTGGGTACATTTGCAAGAGACATGCCACATTGTTACGCCAATGTTTATCTTTTATATAGATTGATGCTTTCAGATCTCTCTCTTTTTGGATAAACTGTTTTTGAATAACATCGTAACTATCCGTTTTTAATGTTTTTACTTAAATTTTCTGATGTTTTATGAAAAATGTTTTCAGGATAAAAAAGAGGGTGTTTTGTGGTGAGGTTGAATGTGAAATCGGAGGGGAAACGTGGATTATGGGATAGGGATTCTGGGTTTTGGTGGGAACTGTTTGCTTTTAAAAGAAAAACTTTCCGCCAAATTATTGACATTCAAATTTAATAAAATGACGTCCGTTCTTCGTTAATTTTACCTCAATCGATCGAAAGTCGAGGCTTGCCCGCTTCTGGCTGTGATACCTCAAATATAGGGCATCCTCGACTTTCGCTCATCTATCATATTATTCTCATTCTTCCATCCGGTTGCCAATGATTATTGTGGCAAGGCCACAGTCATTCCTTTTTTAATACCTTGCCCGTTCAGAACTTTGCATATGGAAAGTTTCTCTTTGACTTTCACTACCCGAATGGTCCCCACTTTCTCAAGGCTCTGATCTAATACTTCTCCGGTGTCGGGGTCTCTTAAAGTTTCTGATTTCCCCACATCAAAGGTCTGCCCCATGGTAACACCTTCTCTGGTTCCGCGGTTGATATAAACCTTCCCTTTTTTAGCTAAAATTATGGTCCCTGTCCAGGGGATGCTCTCCAATTTGGATGTTAAAAATCCTACCCCTTCATCAACGGCCATCTCCATCGCCTTTCCGGCATTTGTCTTTTTAAACCCCCCGACATTGCCACTGAATCCCCCCTTGCTGAGGCCCAATGAGAGCCCTGTCTTCGAGACCTTCCCATAACACTTTTTAGAGGCCATGACCTGTCCGGTACTGGAATCGACAATATACATAACAACATTGATCTCGGCCTCACTTGAACTGCCTCCAATTCTGAATCCCTTGTAACCGAATCCGCCTTTACCGCTCTGTGTTGTATCGGAAAAATGGGTAATATCTCCCTTAACCAAAAGCTGTGCCGGTGTCATCTGGCCGGTTACAACTTTTTTACCGCCACCGGCGGCTCTTCCGCTCGCAGCAAAGTCTTGCTCCTGCATGGCCTCACGCCTCATATCCTTTTCACCCAAAACGATAAATTTTCCTGTCTGATTCAGGCTATCGGTAAGAACCGCGCCCCAGGCATCACCAAGACTCCAACTTCCTCTCCAATTGGATCGATTCTGAAATTTGGCCACGCTTATGGAGTAGCGCAAGCCCCCTTCAGCGGCAATGCATTCTCCAAAAGGCATTATGATCATGGAAAACAGAACCAACACAGACAATACGCCAAGACCTCTTTTCATTTTGCCCTCCTAATATTTTATTCTTTCCCATTAAGAAAAACACTTAACAACGCCGCCACGGGCACTTAGGTTGATTTTAGATATAAACCAAAACATTGTTGCTGTCAACGAGGGTGATTTGGCGATGATAATGCTGAATAAGAAAAATTTAACGATACTTGAGCCGAAAGTTAACGGTGGTGTGATGATGACCATTTCCAAACAGAAATTGCGATATATACCCAGGATATTATGAAAGCGAATCCTCCAAAAGGCGTAATCATTCCTAACCATCGAGCATCCGTTATGCTCAGTATGTAAAGGCTTCCTGAAAATAATAGGATACCGATAAACATCATCCATCCTGCGATCTTAAGATATTTTTCAGGTTTAAAATATATTGTCAGCAACCCGACAATCAACAATCCCAGAGAATGATAAAAATGATATTGAACTGCTGTCCGAAATACGGAAAGCATAACTTCAGAAATTTTGGTTTTCAGAAAATGTGCGCCAAATGCTCCCATGGTCACTGCTGCAGCCGCATTAACGCTGCCTAAAATCAAAAATAGTTTGGACATCTTTAATTTGTTCCTATTTTAAAATATCCCTTATCATACCGGCTGCCTGATGAGATCCGTTGCGATTATACCGCTTGGTGCGGGGAACATTCAATAATTGGGAAACTTTCCCAAGCCACTTGCCGGCCTTAAAATCCTCATCACCGATACGAATTCCTTTCATATTTTTTTCAATAAACTCAACCAGTGTATCCGTTTCACGAAAATTCGATCGAGGCACATAACCAAAAGGCACCCCGGCCTGATAGACTTCGGCAATGGTGCTGTATCCGGCCTTGCCGACCACGGCATCCGCGGTGTTAACCAGATCCGAATGAATAAAACCGGAACGGTACGGCAGAAGAATTAAATTGTCATGCTTTTCAGGGGATTCACTGCCGCCGGGGATAACGAAACAAATCTCCGGCTCAGCTGTGAGGTTTTTCAAAAACCGGTATTTTTCCCGAACCCCGCCGGTGGTCAGCAAAACGAGTTTCTTTTCTTGCGGTATGTCAAGTTTCTCTCTTACCCCAACGGATGACCGTCGAACGTTTCGGCTGATGGGGTCCGTTGTCATATCAACAGACTGCGGATTACACACCGGAGAGGCCTGGATGTGATAGTCGGCCGCTTGGTATATTTTTCGAAAAAAATCCACATAGCGGGAGATACGGGCATCGGCTTGTATGAAATTTTCATAAATCCAGTCCCACGTGAAGTTTTCTATTAGAATGGAAGGAATCCCTGCTTCTTTTGCAATGGAAATCCCCATGGGAGAAATATCACAGACGACCAGGTGACATGCCCGTTGTTTTAAAAAATCGGCTGTATCCGAGATCAATGCGGGATCAAAAGGGATAAATCGGTCCAACGCTTCAATGGTTTCTTCCAGATCATGCAAAAAAGGTGTCTTCTGAACAAGTCCGATGTCCGTCACAAATTCGTGGTATTCAAACTGACCGGACAATGAATCCGCAAAAAACCATTCGGGGACAGTGGTAAAGATGTCAAATGAAACCAAAGGAACGGTTTCACTAACAGCGTCCATTATCGCTGACGCTCGGGCCGCATGGCCAAAGCCATGGGGAGTTATAAAATAGGCAATACGAGGCATTGTGATAATAGGAGTAAATTTCCGGGTCCAGAGGGCCCGGCTTTGGGTAACCCCTGAAAGGGGATATTTTACTCAAAATCGTATAAGTTAAAAGTGCCTAAAGTGATCTAACATGCCTATTTATCCCGCATTTATCGGGGAAGTTATGGTGTCGCTTCGCTCTCTCCGAGCTGTAGGCTCTACGAGCCGGAAGCCGATGTTTTTATATAATTGACAGAATTCCTTAACTTTAGCTCACTTTAGGCACTTATAATTTTTTCTGTTTTGATATCAAAATCAGCATGTCAGGAAAAAATGTCACGTAGGATTTGTACGCCTTGGTAACAGCATTAATCGTTATTCACCTCCCCCGCTCACCACAAAACCACTCGGCCCCAAACCGGTGGAAGACGGTGTCCCCGCAATATTGGCAAGGTATGAGCTGCCCAGTTCCTTTATATGGTTGCTGATGCTGTCAAAATAGTTAAAATGAATCTGCTCCTCATCAATGACAGACTCAAAAAGCTTCATACTTGTGCTGTCTCCATTGTCCCGGCAGACCAAAAGGAATTGATTGTAAGTGTCGATGGTGTCATCCTCGAGCACTGCATCAAAAGGAAAGATACCCTCGATTTTCTGTCCCTTCTTGACCTTTCCATCGGGTTCGGTGGTCGGCTCACCGCCCAGCTCCTTGATCCGCTCGGCAAACATCTCGGCATGACGCATCTCGTCAATGGCAATGAGCTTGACCTTACCCGCCAATTCGCCATAATCCATGTCATCCAGATTATAATGCTGGTTCATGTATTGAGTGATGGCAAGCAATTCCATAGACCGTGCCTTGTTTAAAACCTCAATCACTTTTTTCCGTCTTTGTTCTTTTGATTTTTTATCCATGTTTTTCCTCCTTTGAATGTGGAAGTTAGATTCGAATTCGAGCGTTTGTTTTTAAATAAAATGTTTATTGTGATGCCGACTTGTTCTCAAGCAACTTTAGTTTTTGTTTCAACTCTTTTTCCTGCTTCCAACGTTCTGTTACATCCCGTATAATTGCGGCAGTGCCGATAATTTCGTTCCGTGGGTTTCGAACGAGCACGATGGTAAACTCAACCGATATGCCCGTGCCATCCTTTCGTATTGCCGGAACTTTAAGAAGCTCCTTGCCATACCGGGTTTTACCGGTTTTCATGACCTTTTGATAACCGTCCCAATGCCGCTGACGTAATTTTTCGGGGACAATAAGATCTAAGCTTTTACCCCGAACTTCCTCTTTTGTATAGCCAAAAATTGCCTCGGCCCCTGAATTCCACAAATCGATGATCCCCTCTCGATCCGCAAACAGGATGGCATCTTGAGAATTTTCGATGATCTGACGATAAATTATTTCGGTATTAGACATTATGGTCCCCTCCTTTTTAATCCTGCTAAATTTCTAAACCTGAATCCATGTTCAAAGGTTGCGTCTCCCGAGTAACGATGTCAGCGGAGTGGCTGGGTCGATGTTTATTTGTGGGCAAATCCCCATGAAAATGACAGCCCGAATACTTCCGCACCGCCAACCCGGACCGCAGCAAGAAAAGCAGAAGCGGTCCATTCATTCATGCCGGCTTTGGCTATAAGATTGCTGTGAAATTGTTCATCGACCCGTTTTCTCTCGGCTTTATTTCCAAGTTCACCGTAACCGTAGCAAAGATCGTGAAGCAGACAGCACTTGTAAGTGATATCCTTCCAGTCACAGCCGGTGAACAGGCCCATCAACTCATCCGGCAAACCCGAACATCCGTCGAATTCCCAATCTTTATAGCTCTCCGGCTCGGATTCGATACGTTTAACCAGATAATCGAGATCAAAATACCGGCACAACTCCAATGCTTCTTTTGTGGTTATTGTATCACCGATTTTTGGTAAATTCATTCTTCTCTCCCGGTTTCTAAAACGTATTTTAAAAGTGCGCTCCTACCGCCCTTGGAGTTAACTCAAGAATTAATGAAAACTATCTTGCTTGACAGCAGCCCACAATGTAGTACCTTAGTATGTAATGTTAAGAAAGCGTGCTGACTTTTTCATGGCTGCTAATGCCTTTTTTCATTGGGCTGATTACACTTCTTGACATAGTCGCCTCCACAAACGTATTTGTCAACGCGTTTCTAAGGGATATTATTTCAAGGTTAACTAGTGCCCATCCATAAATGGCCATTTTTGTCCTGATCGGCGTTCTCCGCGGGTTTCCGGCTGCGGCGTACAGACGTACGCCTCACCGAAAACCCTTGTGCGGCCTTGATCAGAACAAAAATTGCTCATTTCTGAATTGGGCACCCATTGTGTTCGTTTTAGATTCATGGATGGACACTAACTATAAATTACATAATTCCAATTCACTTTAATCGGAGGTTAAATCAGTTTGAACTTCATGGTTAATATCCTCGGGGCATCTTTGGATCTTCTTATTGATTCATCGATATATATTATTTTCGGCCTGATTGTTGCCGGGTTGTTACGCACATTTCTCAACCCGAGTTCTGTGGCCAAACACCTCGGACAGGGTCGGTTTGTTTCTGTGCTTAAGGCTTCCATTCTGGGTATCCCCATACCGTTGTGATCTTGCGGTGTCTTACCTGCAGCCGTGTCGCTGCGGAAACAAGGTGCCAACAATGGGGCAACCACCGCATTTTTGATATCCACTCCGGAATCCGGCGTAGATTCCATTTCTATAACTTATGCCTTACTGGATCCCATAATGACTGTTATGCGTCCCCTTGTGGCGTTTGTTACGGCTGTGGTAGCCGGTATTGCGGAAAATCTTTTCAACCCTAAAGCCTCTGACAATAAAATCACACCCGATCTTACCTGTCCGGTTGATGGCTGCTGCGATGGCGTCAACTGTTCACCCGAGGTGCACAAGTACCATCACACGTTTTTAGAAAAGCTTAGGGCAGGATTTCGCTTCGCTGTTTTCGATCTCTGGGCTGATCTGGCTGCCTGGTTTTTCGCAGGCCTTTTATTGGCCGGACTAATAACCGTGCTCATTCCCGATGATGTCTTCAGCAAATACCTGGGAACCGGCCTGCCTGCCATGTTGCTGATGCTGGCCGTTGCTACCCCTTTATATATTTGTGCAACCGCTTCCACCCCAATTGCGGCTGCCCTGATTTTAAAAGGCGTCAGTCCCGGGGCTGCCCTGGTTTTTTTAATTGCTGGTCCTGCGACCAATATAGCTTCACTGACTGTTTTAACAGGAGTTTTGGGGAAACGGGCTACCGCGATTTACCTCACCACTATCGCCGTGTCAGCAGTTTTTTTCGGACTCGTTGTTGATCAGATTTATGCGTCGTTTGGCTTATCTGCCCAGGCCATGGTCGGTCAGAGCTCTGAAATCATACCTATGTGGGCTGGTCTGATCGGAACGTTGGTTATCATGTCCATTTCAATAAAACCGATATTCCAGGCAATTAAAACACGACTTAAACCCCCCAAGCAAGCACGTCACCCGGCTCAGATTCAGGATAAAATCGATCTGCAGCCAGTGTCAGAATCCTGCGATTGCGGCCCTACATGAAGTCGCCCCTCCTGACCGGGCCGGTCTTGGCAAAATGTTTTCAAAATAGCTCTTTGAACCGGGTGAGCTATCTATCAGTTTCCATCCGAGAGAGTACTTGGAAAACTTAGAGAGATGTTATCAAGATCGATAAAACCTGCCAACCTATGAGTGTTTTGAGGGGTACACAGTTGGAAAGTCAGATATGGTATTTCCGAGCGTCCGGTTTGATGAATGGATATTAGAAACGGAGCATCTAATCCATCAGCCGAGCCCCACATCTAAAATCATCATTACCGAAAAACCAGCCATGGTCGCCATAGTTACAAGATCAATATTTGCTTCTTGCCTTTGAGATTCCGGGATCAATTCTTCCACCACAACGAAAATCATTGCTCCGGCAGCAAAACAGAGGGCATAGGGCAAAATGTTTTGCATATATAGAACAAAGGCTGCTCCAAACACCCCGGCAATTGGTTCAACAACACCGGATGCCTGGCCCATAAAAAAACTCTTGGTCCGATTCATTCCTTCTCTTCTCAATGGTAAGGATACTGCAGCACCTTCCGGAAAATTTTGGAGGCCAATTCCGATTGCCAGGGCAATGGCTCCGCCAATCGTGGCAGAAGAAAGATTGGCTGCCACAGCCCCGAAAGCAACACCAACCGCGAGACCTTCGGGGATATTATGAAGTGTTATTGCAAGTACCAGCAGCGTGCTTCGCTGCCATGACGTTTTTATTCCCTCACTTTGTTTCGTATCTAAGCCCAAATGAAGATGCGGCAGCAATCGATCGGCCAATCTCATGAAAATCCCGCCGCCCATGAATCCGATTACAGCTGTCAACCAGGGAATATGACCAAGCTGTTCTGCCATTTCTATGCCCGGTGCAAGCAGTGACCAGAAGCTTGCGGCAATCATGACACCAGCGGCGAAACCGAGCATAGAATCCATTAGTTTGGGTTTTACCGTTTTCGTGAAGAAAACGAGCGAAGCTCCTGCAGCGGTCACTCCCCATGTAAAGAGCGTAGCGATAAGCGCTTGTGTAATCGGGTTAAATTGTTGAATGAAATCGATCATATTACTTCCCTTCGCAAACGAGTAATTATATGGATCCGGATATCATTAGATTCTAAAATTTCTGCCATACATTGCAGTAAATCGTAACGACTATCTTCAGAACCAACGGTTTGCTACTTAGCATGCGAGGGCGTGGCCAATGTCATGCCATGACGCCGGAAGACCTCCATCATCTTCGCAGGATCGGGCGGACCGCCCTTGGCAGCACCGATGACTTCGGCAGATTCGCGGAAGTACGCGGGGCCCATTATAGCCGGGGTTATGATGACGAGCTGCTTTACATCCTCGCTGCCGAGGTTATCGAAGCGGTGAACCGCACCTCGGGGGATGCACAGCGCCTGCCCTGGACCCACCTCAATGGGCTTACCGTCAACCGTCCAGGTAAGGACACCCTCAATACCATAAAGAATCTCCTCGTAGGCGTCATTCTTGTGGGCAGGCGCCATCAGTTTCTGTCCTACGGGGACGAAAAATTCGAACACTGAATCATTGCCGTTGGAATCATCGCTCGTGAGCAGGAAGCGGATCCTTAACGGGCCAATCTTGATGGTTTCTTCTGACGGATTGACTTTGATCTTACGCTGCTGCATGGTTATGCCCTCCTTTGAATTAGGTGATCCAAATGAATAATATGAGTATCGTCCTTCTTATAGACTTCATATTTGAATAGAACAATATTCTTAATTTTGGGCATCCAACATTAATATTGAGTACCTGCCGCTATTTATTCTTTGTTGATGAGTTCTCAATTTTTATTGGCAGCGAATCAGGACTATAATGTGATCTCATTATTTTCCACTGTTCAATTCTTTTTTTTCTTATTTTAATAGGATCTTTCCTGACATTAGATTTTACATTATAGCCATTTTTTAATTTCATGCTTAAATTTTTTTCTCTATCCGCTGCAGCTGCCTGATACTGTGCTTTTGTAATGACATTGCCATCAAAGTCAAAATAAATTGTAACACCAACTACAAATGTTGGTTGATAAAACAAAGCAAAAAAAAGGATAGCGAAAAAATTGATTAATAGTGTGTTTTTCATAATTTTCACCTCAATTTTATATGAATATTTTATTTCCAGAATAACTAACCATTTTCTGATCGATATCTGTGATAGTAATAAATCATAATGTTATTCAAACAACATCTATATTGAGATTATTTCAGTAATTTTTCGAGGTTAAAGGCAGACATCTTCACATTAAGCTGCTCATGTAAAATACGATTGAGGTACAATATGTGGACATTTTAAGAAGCAAAGGCGAGGGTTTTTTTGGATTAATCGACATCGCAAATCGGCTTGCCGTCAAAAGAAACATTTTGCATGCACAGATCAGGCGAGTTTTTGCTTGATTTCGTTGTCCTGCCAAGTGCTTCAGCCATTGCCCTGACATGATGTGGGGCTCCTCCACAGCAGATACCAATGTAATTTATGCCCATATCCTTTGCCTTAACTGCAAATTTGGCCATTTCAAACCTGGTATGCAAGAAAGGGTCAAGAGCGACAGGGAACGCGCACGAAGTACTGCCTTCCTCCTGCAGCTTCTGAAAATACGGCTGTTTTTCCGTAGTTCTGTAAGGAACCGGCTGAGCAGCCGTAAAGCATCTAACAGACTCTCTGACGTGTTTAAGATGCCGGTATATCGTATTTGGCCCTCTGCCGCAATTGAGGCCGACAATATCTGCGCCGCTGTTCTCCAATATTTTGCACGCATCCCCCCAAGTATAGCCGTCACGGCTCCTCTCCAGTATCGGGGTATAGGTAATCATTGAAGGGAGTCCGGCTTTGCGTATTACGTCCAGGGCGATCAATGCTTCTCCAACATAATCCAGTGTTTCAGCTATAATGAAGTCCACACCCTCCTCGAGTGCCCACTGGACTTGCTCTTCGAACATGTGTCGAACAATTTTTTCTGATTTTTCCGGCTGGGTATGATCATATTTCCACGACTCACTGAGGTTGCCCGCAACAAGCGCATTTCCTTCCTTGGCGATCTCTTTTGCCAACCTTACCGCGGTTCTGTTCAATTCCTCAAGCTGCATCTCACGGCCCACGGCCTTCATTTTGTCGCGATGTGCATAATAGGTAAAGGCAACCATAACTTCTGCTCCGGCTATCAGGAACTCCCTGTGGAGTTCCTTTACCGCATCCGGAAAATCAAGAACCACTTCGGGGACGAATGGACCGGCTTTAAGGTACCCTCTTCTCTCCAGTTCGAAAAGATACCCCTCAGCTCCCAGAACAACGTCCTTTTTTAATCTTTCAAGAATTCCTTCGCTGTTTTCCATTGATACTCTTTAAAATTTGTCAGGAAACGGATAATATAAGACCCATTTAACCAATTTAAGCAAGAGGTAACGGTCTTTCTGTTTATAAAGTGAAACGTCAATCCTGGAATGTTTTTTTCATATATTTATGATCATATGTATCATATCCAACGATTAATTCCTCCCCTTTTTCAATTTTTCTTGTCGTAAAGAAATGACGCCCTTCACGGGTAAGAAGATTTGGATTATCAGAATGATTCACAAAAAATGAAATGTCCATCCCGTCCAAACCATGTTCCGGGATGTTTACGGTATTATCCTTCTCAATGACAAAAAAATCGTCTATCATTTTTAATATATTTTTATCCAGGTCTCCGAGTTCATCCATGGAAAATCGCAACCATCTTTGATCAAGTGTTCCGGAAAATGGATTTGTATTCTCCGGTATATCTCTAACAGCAAAAACACCTATCCCTGATATCGAAGAAACTTTGAGTCTGCAATAAGTCCTATTTATTTTTTCGAGGATATCTTTTTTTAATTTATCCATAGTCATTTTTCTCCGCCAGATGCCTCTTAAAATGATATGATTGAAAGGACCCGGAAGATCGACTCGGGCTCTAAGTGGCATACTGAATATTTAACATATGAATATCTTGCCATAAGTGCAGATTCAAGCACTCTAATTTTCAGTACATATATCTTATTTCTTACAAAAATACAAAAAAGGCAAACCCAAAAATGGATTTGCCCTAAACATGACTTCAAAAGGCACCGAAACACAACAACTTAAAAACATATCAAGAGCTTTTAATTGCAATGCTCGTATGAGCTTTCGGGATTGTCCTGGAAAAATATAAAACTCCCGAAGAAGCGGCTAAACCATAGGGGCTTAAAGAGGTTAGGTAATGAAAAAATTTATTTTCAACCTAAAAACTATAAATAAAACCACATGGTGATATGTCAAGGTGTTTTATAAATCCCTTATATCGGAATAATAGTCTGCATTGGTATAGTAATCAATAAACCGCACAAACATCTTCAAAATGGCCACCATTATTCCAATGAGCAATAATGTGATAATTGCTGCTTTCATGATTATATAGACCGACCTTTCACGTTTATGTGATAAATAAGCGCAGCAAAACAAATAAGTGTTACGCCTAAAATTAAATGCACTATCATCTCATTCCTCCTGTTATAAGGGAATCGCATTATAAGAAAAAATAAGGGCGAGTATCATAAAAAACATGGAAATCATTAAAAGACTTGAATCTAAAATGTATTCTCTCATGATGACCTCCTTTATTTTCACCATGCTAATTAACTTTTATATATCTGACCGAGTACTTAGATGCACGCACAGAAGAGAAACCATTTTTAACTGCCACCTGACAATACTTCAAAAGTCATGCCAAATCAGTTGGCTATGACATAATTTGTTTAGATTACAATAAAATTTAGATGGTTACATCAATTGAAAGATCTGATTGACAGTACTAATTCATAGCAAAGCACCTACAAAACGGAAAATTTTGCCTAATTTTACCCCACGGGATAGGCACTTACGGCTGAAAAGGACGTCTCTGCCTAAGGATTAACACAGGAGGAAAGTGGTGGGCTTGATTTACAATTATATTCTTAAAACATCAGTTCCCAAAATAGAAGATTTCGAACCGGAATCAAACTTGTGATTTCTTGCCACTGTACGACATAAAATGGTGATTGACTAACTGTCTATATTAAGTTCATCATCTACCTGATATTTCTTTAAAAAGCAAGAGAGGAGGTAGAGATGGACCTTTCACAAACATTTATTAGGAA
>Ga0210085_1000072_pt1 | contig 45821 bp, 39 predicted proteins | sample China_Galinas_PW_5_FD_184866 | JGI IMG/M metagenome (GOLD analysis project Ga0210085, IMG submission 184866) | Wetland microbial communities from San Francisco Bay, California, USA, that impact long-term carbon sequestration - China_Galinas_PWC_D1... | ecosystem: Environmental > Aquatic > Marine...
ATGATCTGCTCGGCAATTTTGGTCTGACAGCCCATCGCGTCGATGGTGACGATGCAGCCCTTGATGCGCAGCAGCGCCAGCAACTGCGGGATCGCCGTGATCTCGTTGGACTTCGCCTCGGTAGCTACCTGCCCGAGAACGACGCGGTTGGCCGCCGCCCAGGCAGTGACGAGATGGAGCGCCGCCAAGCCCGCGGCGCGGTCATGCGAGCGGCGCAACGTCTTGCCGTCGACGGCGATGATCTCTCCGGGGATCACCTCTCGAATCGAGGCGACCCAGCTACGAAAGCAGTCCTCGAACGCTTCCGGCTGAAGGAGCGAGAACACCCGCCCGAAGGTGTCGTGGGAGGGGATGCCGTTGGGCAACGCCAGAAACTCCCGTAACCACGTTTCCTTCGAACGGCCGAACTGCGCGACAGCCACCCAGCCGTCCGCACCGCACATCACCGCAGCGATGGCGATCACGATCATCTCGATCAGGACGTGGCGTCGCTTGATCGGGCAGCGCTGGTCTTCCAAGGGGGAGAAGTGCCCGATCAGGGATCGCTCGAGGTTCGCTTCACACATGGTGACTTATCCACAGCTATAAGAATCAGTGGATTATCGCAATTACCCTGAAAGTAGTCTAAAAGTATTCCATAATTCTCTGATGCGATTGCCCTGGTCGACACACTCCCTCGACTCAGCGCCGCATAGACGCCCACCTGACAGTTTTCGACATTCCCCAAACGACCATTCCATTGCCGTGCCATACCAACGGATTTGTCGCCCTTCTTGGTGATCCCGTTCTCATCGATGAGCAGTGCACTGTCTTCTCTTCCGCCCAGCAAGGCGTCCACTTCCAACGCCCCTTGCTCTAGGACACCGCGCTCGTCCCAATTTGGAAATGGACAGAAAATGCAGCAGTACCTGCTCGTCACTGTCCGGCACCACTTCGGCTATCCGCTCCATGTTCTTCTTGCCGGCCTGCATCAAGCCTCTCAGGCACTCTTTCGCACAGAAAATGTAATATGCCAAGCTTATTCGCAACTGTCGATTTTTTGCAACAGTGCTCAATGACACATAGGTGGTGAGATTTCCTATCGCTCAAGAGCATATTTGAGATAGATCAATAACTCCCTCTGTCATTTGTTTATAATTCCCCTATGACATTATATGTATGATTTGATCGTCTATCGAAGGCACACGGAGACTGAGTATCGCTTCCGGGTGGTTGAGGCAGGCGACTTCGAGTCGGGCTGACCCGAGTTTCGCTCGGATGGGTTGCAGCCGGCTTTAGCCGGAGAGGGTGCTTACAGTGTTTCCATGCAAGCCACCGGCTTGTGGCCTGTGGCTACGTTGACTGACACCACTGACGTCGGGCACAACGCACAATCAAAGGGTTATGTGCTAGAATGCGGCAAAATGCTGCCAATAGCATTAGCAAAGTGCATGTTACGCACTAACCGTAATCCCAACATATGAAAAATAATGACCAAGGGTCGCTAATCAATTACGATATGAAGATGCATAGCGAATTATTGATGAGGGCTCAAAATGAATAACAATAGCAATAATGACTGTCTGACTTTAATGAGAAAAGCCTGTAAAGACAATGGATGAGATTCGTCACGATGTATTGGTGCTCGGCTCTGGATTGGCCGGTTTACGCGCAGCGCTAGAGATTGCCCGTAGGCTCGGCGATAGCATAAGCATCGGATTGGTTTCAAAGGTCCAGCTGATGCGCGCTCACTCCGTGGCTGCCCAAGGCGGAACAGCCGCAGTTTTGCGCACAGAGGAAGGCGATTCATTGGAGCTTCATGCATGGGATACGATAAAGGGGGCCGATTTTCTTGCCGATCAGGATGTAGTCTTCAGGTTCGTGGAACAGGCACCACAAGAGATATATCAGCTGGATCAGTGGGGGTTACCCTGGTCACGCCGCGACGATGGGCGCATTCTGCAACGTCCTTTTGGCGGGCATAGTTACCCTCGGGCGACGATGGCTGCCGATATGACGGGGTTTTTTCAAATGCAGACGCTGTACGATACACTCAACAGTGTCGGCAAGCTCACTCGGTATGATGAAGTTTTCGCAACGTCTCTCGTTGTTGAAGACAATAGCTTTCGCGGAATCACTGCAATAAATTTGAGTGATGGCCATTTCCTGGTATTGCGTGCCAAGGCATTATTAATTGCGAGCGGTGGTGCAGGGACGTTGTACGGCTTCACTACTTATTCCCAAACAGTGACAGGCGACGGTCACGCCATGGCCTACAGGGCGGGACTTGCGCTTGAGGATATGGAATTCATTCAGTTTCATCCTACCGGCTTGGTACCTTCCGGCATATTGATGACCGAGGGCTGTCGAGGTGAGGGTGGGTTCCTGCTCAACAAGGATGGTGAGCGTTTTATGGAGCGGTATGCCTCACAAAAAATGGAATTGGCGCCACGTGACATCATCTGCCGCGCCATGGTGACAGAGATGCAAGGCGGGCGCGGTTTCAAGCAGGAGCAAGGACTGGGATACCTACATCTCGATCTCACTCACCTGGGAGCCGACAAAATCAAAACCCGTCTGCCATTAATCAGGGAAGTGTGCATGAAGTTTATCGGAGCTGACCCGATTGTTTCTCCGATACCCGTGAGTCCGGTGGCCCATTACTCGATGGGTGGAATAGAGACGGATATCAATGGTGCGGCACGAGTGAAAGGTGTTTGGGTCGCCGGTGAAGCGGCTTGTGTCTCTTTACACGGCGCCAATCGATTGGGGACAAATTCTACGGCTGAATGTCTTGTATGGGGTGGTATCTGTGGATCGGAAATGGCTGGGTATCTGGCTTCAGATGCGCCGCTCGAAGAGATCCCAATGGATCGGGTTCGTGCGGAAGAGCAACGCGTCTTTGGTAACTTGCTCCAGCAAAAAGGAAACGAAAACCCTTATCAGATACGCCAAGCGTTACGTCAACTGATGGACGACTGTATGGGGGTCTATCGTAGCCACGACACCATGGCGAAAGGGCTGAGCGTCGTGCGAGAGCTCAAGGATCGTTTTCGTGAGATTTCCATCAGTGATAAGACGCGCATCTACAATACGAATCTGCTCAATGTGCTGGAGCTCGAAAACCTGTTAGATCTGGCCGAAGTGACGATTCTATCCGGACTGGCGAGAGAGGAATCGCGTGGCGCCCATGCTCGCACCGATTTTCCGAACAGAGACGATGAAGATTGGCTGAAGCATACGTTGGTGACGCGAACTCCACAAGGGCCGCAGATTGACTACAAGCCTGTTGCCATTACGCATTGGCAGCCGGTTGAGCGCAAATACTAGCGCAGGCGAGGAGGCTAGTAATGAACAAAGAGGCTGCCCGGCTTGGTGTATATGGCTGGTTGAGAAGTGGCAAACGAGGTATCGAGGGGTATCTCTTCCTATTGCACCGGATTACCGGAATCGCGCTGTTGGCATTCCTTTGCATGCACGTGTTTGTTTCATTGACCCGGCTATTCGGAGAGCAGGCATGGGCGTGGGCCATGGCTATGACCCATTCGGTACTAATCGAGCTTCTCGAGTATGCGGTCTTCGTCGCGTTTATTTTTCATGCGTTCAACGGGATACGTTTGATAGCCATCGAGTTGGGTTTCGTCGTAGGGCGGCCAGCAGAGCCCGTCTTTCCATACAAAGGCTCAATCACCAAACAAAGGCCGTTGACGATCACGATCATGGTCGTAGCGGGTGTGCTCATCCTGATGGGCGGGCTTGAGCTGCTACGCCTTACGTAGGGAGGAATCAATCATGCAAAGTAGATATTGGTTCTGGATGCTGCTGAGCGCACCGGTGATACTGATCCTGTTGGGATGGCATATGGCTATCATGCATCTTGAGGGCCTCTTGGGCCACATGGTCTCAATCTCGGCGCAACCACTGGCGTGGGAGGATGTCATGGCCCGCGGCAGAAATGTATTTGTCGTTACCAGTTATGTGCTTTTGCTTGGGGCCGGGCTATTTCATGGTTTTTTTGGTCTGCGCACCATACTGATGGAATATTGGCCAGGTAAAGCCGCCGAGAAGGTAATTAGCAGGAGTTGTTTGGTTGCGGGGATCATACTGTTTTCAGTGGGAACCTACACGACACTCACTTTTCATTTTTTTCTCCCTGCGCCTTAGGAGAATCCAAATGCCGTTAATGGAGTTTGTGATTCAGCGCTTCAATCGAGAAACGGACTCCGAACCTCGCTGGGAGCGCTACCAAGTAACCACCCACCTTGGGATGACCGTCCTCGAAGCGCTTCATCAAATTCAAGAGCAACAAGATGCTTCGCTAGCTTGGCGTTATTCCTGTCGCATGGGCATATGCGGATCATGCGCAATGATCATTAATGGCAAACCGGGTTTGGCCTGCAATACTCAGGTTCACGACCTGAATGCGCCTATTGTCCACGTGCAGCCCTTGTCGAATTTCTCCGTCGTAAAAGACCTAGTTCCTGACTTAACGCCAATGTTTGAAAAGCATTCCAGCTTGAAGACTTATTTGGTGCGTCAGGATGCGTCGAAGACGGAAGCTCTCGAAGGTGAGCTTGCGCAATCGCCGGACGAGCTCATGAGATATCTGCAATTTTCTCACTGTACCAAGTGCGGCGCATGTATGGCGGCGTGTCCTACCGTTGCCATCGACAGCGCTTTCCTTGGCCCTATGCCACTCGCCGCAGCCCACCGGTATAACGTCGATTCCAGAGATGAAGGGTTCGAAGCACGAAAGCAGAAAGTAAGTGCTCTGCATGGTGCATTTAGTTGCCATTACGCCGCAGAATGCTCTAGTGTTTGTCCGAAAGGCGTGGATCCTGCGCGTGCGATTCAATTGATGAAACGCGATTTGATACTGGATTTGCTGAAGCTAAGACAAAAAAGCGCCCCAGCATCGCTTGCGCCAAGTCCCAGTGCTGCAAAGCCGAGTGACGATATTCCGCAAGCACCGGAATTTACGGTCAAAACCTGAGCCTAAGCAACCTCGGAGTTGCGCCGCGCAAACTCCTTGAATATGCGCGGCGGCTTTTCAAACTACACGAGCTGAGCAAAAAAATCGTTTCCTTTATCATCAACTAGGATGAAAGCTGGAAAATCTTCTACCTCGATCCGGTAGATTGCTTCCATGCCCAGTTCCGGGTACTCCAGCACTTCTACCTTCTTGATATGATCCTTGGCCAGGATGGCAGCAGGGCCGCCGATGGAGCCAAGATAGAACCCACCGTATTTCTTACAGGCTTCGGTCACTTGCCGACTGCGATTTCCTTTTGCAATCATCACCAGCGAACCACCGTTGGATTGAAACTCGTCGACGTAAGAATCCATCCGACCAGCAGTAGTTGGGCCGAATGATCCGGATGGCATGCCTTCGGGTGTCTTTGCAGGCCCTGCGTAGTAAATAGGGTGGTTCTGGAAATAATCCGGCATGCCATCGCCTCTATCCAAGCGTTCCTTTATCTTGGCGTGGGCGATATCGCGTGCGACCACGAGTGTCCCGGTTAGTGACAAACGAGTCTTGACGGGATACTTCGTCAGTTCGGCGAGTACTTCTTTCATTGGTCGGTTCAAGTCGATATGCACGACGCTCTGTTCATGTTCACTCCGATATTTTTCGGGAATGAATCGACCGGGATTCCTCTCTAGCTCCTCGATCCAGAGACCTTCCTTGTTGATCTTTGCTTTAACGTTACGGTGCGCCGAGCAGGACACACCCATCCCTATGGGGCATGAGGCCCCGTGGCGAGGAAGACGAACGACTTTAATATCGAGCGCAAAATACTTGCCTCCAAATTGTGCTCCGATACCGCTCTCCTGCGCGGCCTGAAGCAGGGTGTCTTCCAGCTCGTGATCGCGAAAAGCCTGACCACCGTCGTTCCCCTGAGTCGGTAACTTGTCGAGATAGCCGGTGGTGGCCAGCTTGACCGTCTTCAAGCACGTTTCGGCAGAGGTGCCGCCAATTACGAACGCGACGTGATAGGGAGGGCAGGCGGCTGTACCCAGGGTCTTCATCTTCTCTGACAAGAAAGTCGCCAGCTTTCCGGGTGTTAAAAGCGCTTTGGTTTCCTGAAAAAGGAATGTCTTGTTCGCGGAGCCACCACCCTTGGCAATGAAGAGGAATTCATACTCGCTTCCATCCTTAGCGTAAATATCGATCTGCGCAGGTAGATTCGTCCCTGAGTTTTTTTCCTCATAGATAGTCAGTGGAATGGTTTGAGAATAGCGCAGGTTTTCCCCAGAATAGGTATCGTACACACCTTGCGTAAGCGCTTTTTCATCACCGCCGCCAGTCCAGACCTGTTGACCTTTCTTGGCAACAATAGTAGCCGTCCCGGTATCTTGACACATGGGCAATACGAAATGCGATGCTACTTCTGCGTTCTTGAGCATTGCGAGCGCGACCGTGCGATCGTTGTCACTCGCCTGGGGATCATCGAGAATTGCGGCGACTTGTTGCAGGTGGGCGGGTCGTAATAGGAAGGAAGCATCGCGCATGGCCTCCTTCGCCAGTAGTCTTAGCCCCTCGGGATCGACTCTCAAGACCTCCTGATTCTCAAACTGGGCAACAGAGACGAAATCCCGACTCAAGAGGCGATAGGAAGTGGTGTCTTCTGCCAGTGGGAACATATTTTGGTATAGGGTATCGTTCATCAGTTTTGCTCCTCTCCCGCAGCGACGGGGTGTGTGAGGCTGATTACATTTTATTGCGGCTGGAATTTGTAGGTCGTTACAGCCAAGACCTTTACCGAAGTCTTTTTGAACAGCTGTGACAAGGGTATAACGACCTGACCATTGAACATCAGTCAACTAGACCCGGAAATCAGGTGATGTGACCTCAGGTTTCCGGTACCGGAGCAATGATGCCCTCTCGCATCAGAATTGCCGTTGCCTCGCGGGCGCTGAGGATGATCTGCTTTGCTTCTTCAAAGAGTGATGTCTCGTCCTTGGTAAGTCTGGCGACACCCTCTTCTTGCGCCTTCATCGCCGTGGCTACTGCCACACGAGGAAATACCTCCCATTCGTCCATGCGGGGTACGATGTCGTCTTCATTAATCCCTCGCCTTTGAGCGTACGCGGCGAGCTCTTGGGCGGCCGCTACAGCCATATTATCAGTCACAGTACGGGCACGGACGTCGAAAACACCTCGAAATATGCCGGGAAACGCCAACGAATTGTTTAGCTGATTGGGAAAGTCGCCTCGTCCAGTTGCGACAATTCTTGCGCCTGCTTCCTTGGCCTCTTCAGGCCAGATTTCCGGTACGGGATTGGCACAAGCAAATACAATGGCATCCGAGGCCATGGCTCGCACCCATTCGGCTTGAATAGTATTGGGCCCAGGCTTTGAAAAGGCGATGCACACGTCCGCTCCCTGCATGGCCTCGGCAATTCCTCCCTTCAACCCCTCGGCATTGCTTTCGGTGCATATCTTCCATTTGTCGACAAACTCTGCGCGCTTCTCCTCAACATCGCTACGCCCCCGGTGCAGAATACCTTTACTGTCACAAGCGATAACTTGCTCTGGAGCGACCCCCGTCGCCTTCATTAGACGATAGACCGCGACGTTGGCAGCTCCCATTCCGATCATGGTAATCCGAATGTTTTCGAGGTCCTTCCCGACCACTTTGAGCGCGTTATGAAGTCCAGCTACCAGTACTGTCGCTGTCCCTTGTTGGTCATCATGCCAGACTGGTATGTTCATGCTTGTTCGCAATTCGTCCAAGACCTTGAAACACTTCGGCTGGGAAATATCCTCCAGATTGATGCCTCCAAAAGAGGGCTCCAACAACCTTACCGTGTTGACCAGCTCAGTCGGGTCTTGGGTTCCCAGGCATATGGGTACCGCATCTACGCCACCTAGAAACTTGAACAGCAGGGCCTTGCCCTCCATGACCGGAAGACCCGCCTCCGGCCCTATATTGCCTAAACCGAGGACTCGTGTTCCATCTGAAACGATCGCGATGCTATTGGCCTTATTGGTATATTCGTAGACAAGCTCGGTGTCTGCGTGAATCGCCCGACATGGCGCAGCCACACCCGGTGTGTACCAAACAGACATGTCACCGAGATTGCGAACGGCACACTTGAGCATTGTTTGCACCTTGCCCTTATAAAGGCTGTGCAGACGCATTGCCCACGTGTCTGCTTCACTCAACTTAGTAGAAGACATGCTCAGACCTCCTAATGACATACACATGAAATTTAGTTATTGGATGACCAACAAGGGGCATCCATCGTATTTTTTCATTTTTCGAATGAATGTTCTTCTCTCAAGTTCATTCAAATTCGAGAATGATTTGACCGATCGTGAGAACATCACCCGGTCTGACGCGGATTTTGGCGATCTTCCCCGAGCGTTCCGCACGCAAGATGTTTTGCATCTTCATTGCCTCAATGACGCATAACTCTTTTCCGGGAGCAACCTCTTCGCCCTCTATTACGGCTACAGACCTCAAAAGCCCGGGCATGGGTGAAACGAGATACATCGACATATCTGGAGGCTGCTTCGGTGGTAGCATCCGTATCATTTCCGCAGCCAATGTGGCATACACTTGGACGTCGACCTCAGCACCCAAGTGTTTGATAGTGTATCCGAGACCTTTGCGTATGACCGTGAACCGTTTCGGTCGTGCATTAATGGTGCAGCGTAGTACCGGTTGCCCGACCTGCCAATCGCTACGCACCGCCAGTGTCTGGTCGGCGAAGCTCACATCGAACCCATCCCCCATCACCTGTGCTTTCACTGGTATGAACTGATCGTTGACAGCGACCACCCAGTCCTGCGGAATGAGCACGTGGTAATCCGGTATCCTGTCACTGGTCTGGGACGCGCGTTGCAAATAGCGCAGATGCATGAAAACGGCAGCGCCAACAGTTGCACCACAGTCACGCTCATTCATCGGAGCCGGTCGAAATCCTTGCGGATACTCCGCATTGATGAAACCGGTATTGAACTGCCCTTCCAGAAAGCGTGGATTAGCCAGGAGAGCACTGAGAAAGTTAAGGTTATGGTGGATCCCCTGGATATAGAACTCATCCAAGGCGATTCGCAGTTGCCGTATCGCACTGTCACGATCCGTATCCCAGGTGATCACCTTTGCGATCAATGGATCGTAATATCGGGTAATCTCACCCCCCTCATAGGCGCCATCGTCGATGCGTACATTAAAGCTTTCCTGCGGTGTTCGATATCTGACGAGCCGTCCCGTCGATGGCATAAAGCCGTGGTACGGATCCTCGGCGTATACCCGAGCCTCGATAGACCAACCTCGTGGCCGAATATCTTCCTGGCGCATTGTCAGGTGCTCGCCTGCAGCGACCCGGATCATCCACTCCACCAGGTCCAAGCCTGTCACAAACTCGGTCACTGGGTGTTCAACCTGCAACCGCGTGTTCATCTCCAGGAAATAATAATTGTAGTGCTGGTCGACCATGAATTCTATGGTGCCCACCGAAGTGTAGTTTATGGCGCTCGCCAGCGCAACTGCAGCCTCACCCATCGCGCGGCGAGTCTCCTGATCCAGGAAAGGCGACGGTGATTCCTCGATGATCTTCTGATGTCGGCGCTGGATAGTGCATTCACGTTCACCCAGATGAATGATATTTCCATGCTGATCTCCTAACACCTGGAATTCGATGTGTCGCGGTTCCTCAATAAACTTCTCGACAAACACGCGGCCATCGCCGAAGGCAGAATGCGCTTCATCTGTGGCCAAACGAAAACTGTCACGAACTTCGTCCTCGTTGCGTGCGAGATGGATTCCTTTTCCACCCCCGCCTACAACCGCTTTAAGCATAACAGGAAAACCGAGATCACAGGCAATTATCACCGCCTCGCTCGGATTTGAAATCGTATCTCTATGCCCGGGTACCACCGGTATGCCAGTCGCTTCGGCGAGCTTGGCGGCGGCAATCTTATCACCCATCGTTGAAATCATTTCCGAAGTCGGGCCAAGGAAGGTGATACCTTCATCCTCGAGCTGCCGAGCGAATTCGGGGTTCTCTGAAAGGAATCCGTAGCCAGGATGAACAGCCTCGGCCCCGGTTTTTTTACAAGCATCGACAATTTGCTTTCCTGCAAGGTAGCTTTCTGCCGCGGGTGCCCCACCAATCCAGACTGACTCGTCGCAAGTTGCCACATGCCTCGCGTCCATGTCGGCGTCGGAGAATACTCCAACAGACTTTATGCCCAACCGTTTAAGCGTGCGATGAATACGGATGGCAATCTCGCCGCGACTGGCTATAAGAATCTTGTCAAACACCGTTATTGACTCCAGTTACAAAGGGAGATTGTCATGCTTCTTGTCAAGCTTGACGCTTTTTTTGTTACGCAATCTCGCTAACGCATGAGCGATACGAGTGCGCGTCGTACGCGGTACTATCACGTCATCGATAAACCCACGGCGTGCGGCGGCGAAGGGATTTGCAAACTTAGCACGGTATTCCTGCGTGCGAGAGGCGATTTTGTCCGGATCATCGAGCTCCTGGTGAAAGATAATTTCGACAGCTCCCTTTGCTCCCATCACCGCAATCTCGGCGGTCGGCCACGCGTAATTGATATCACCTCTCAAATGCTTTGAGCTCATGACGTCGTACGCGCCTCCGTAAGCTTTGCGGGTAATCACTGTTAGCTTCGGAACAGTAGCCTGAGCGTACGCAAACAAAAGCTTAGCGCCGTGTTTGATAATACCGTTATACTCTTGTATGGTTCCTGGAAGGAAACCAGGGACGTCGACAAAAGTGACGATAGGGATATTGAAACAGTCACAAAAGCGAACAAAGCGAGCAGCCTTGGTTGAAGCGTCGATGTCAAGGCAGCCGGCCAGCACAATTGGCTGGTTAGCAACGATGCCGATGGGAGAACCATTGATGCGGCCAAAGCCGATGATGATATTTCTGGCGAAATCCGGTTTAAGCTCGAAAAACTGTTCTTCATCGACCACCTTCAGGACCAACTCCTTCATATCGTAAGAGGCGTTTGTATCACGGGGCACCAAGGTATCGAGCGAGGGTTCTTCGCGATCGATGCTGTCAGAGGTGGGGCGGGTCGGGGGAAAGGCTCGGTTCGACCCAGGTAAAAAGTTGAAAAGGCGCCGGACATAAAGCAGTGCTTCTACATCATTTTCAAAGGCACCATCCGCGACACCTGAGCGGTTCGTATGAGTCAATGCACCACCGAGCTCTTCCTGGCTCACCGTCTCGCGCGTAACCGTTTCAAGCACCTTTGGGCCAGTGATATACATGTATGAGGTATCTTGCACCATGAAGATGAAATCGGTCATTGCCGGCGAATAAACAGCGCCACCGGCACAGGGTCCCATGATGACCGAAATCTGCGGAACCAGACCAGAAGCATCGACGTTTCGCTGGAAAATTCCCGCATACGCTCCGAGTGATGCGACTCCTTCTTGAATACGTGCACCTCCGGAATCATTCAAACCAATAACGGGCGCGCCGACTTTCATTGCCTCATCCAAGACCTTGAATATCTTCTCGGCGTGGGCTTCTGACAGACTGCCACCGAAAACCGTAAAGTCCTGGCTGAATACGAATACAAGACGCCCACTTATCATGCCGCAACCGGTCACTACGCCATCGCCTGAAATTTTCTTTTTTTCCATTCCAAAGTCGGTGCACCGATGCTCGACAAAGACGTCCCATTCTTCGAAGGAATACGGATCCAGTAACAACTGAATCCGCTCACGGGCAGTAAGTTTGCCTCGTCTATGCTGACCTTCAATCTGATCGGCTCCGCCACCAGATCGGGCAAGTACGCGCATTTTCTCGAGCTGATCAATTTGTTCGAGCATGTGATTACCCTCAATTGATTCTGATCAATGTGTCACTTATCTAACGACCCGAGCCTTTCTCCACATCCGTGTGGGCGGGTCGGGATAATGGAGTGAAAGCCACCATTTTGTCTAAGTCCCACCCTTATGTGCCTGTTAAAGAAACAGGGGAACAAAATAATTTGGTAGCACATGGTAAATTAGTAGTTCATATGCTTCCTGCGAGACGATCCTACATTCAGAGACTTGGGCGTCTGGGACACCATAGTTCTCGCAGTCGGCATTCTTACGGAAGTTGACCTATGATCCTGCCAAATTCGGGCTGGATCTAGGGTACCATGCCTCAGGAGGATTGTTTCTGCACCGTGTGATTCCGCTATCCTTAGTGTAATAGCGAAATCGTAGGTTGATAGCCGCGATCAGTGCAACACCTTTGTCGGACGGCTTGGGTCGGACGCAGCGAATTTTCGTTGCAATCTGAGGGAGGCGTTGCAGATGCTTCTCGGGGATCAGTCTAAGGGATTATCACCGAACGTAGCGGGGTGACTGAAGGTGAAGTGGGGCGAGAAGCTCAAGGCTTGGAGTCAAGGTTTTTGGTTGTGAAGCACTCCCTGTACTGGCGAGCAGACGGGAACCACCCCACGTTGCGGGGAGCGGACGACGAGCGCTTGTGGTTGTTGACCATTAATGGTGCCACGCCCAAGGGTAAGAAGCCGCTTGATGACAGCGACGCTGTGCTGGCAATCTACGCCTTCCCTGTCGAGCAATGAGCTCATCTGCGCGGCACCAGCCCCCTCCAGTCCAATTCGCCACCGTGCCCCATCGCGCCGAGCGAACGAAGAAACGTGTGACGCGCGCGACCTTCCTCGGTCCTCCCTTCAAACTTTCCAAAGAAGCCGCCATGTCGTGGCTCCGCAACTGCGCCCCCGAGAAGTTCGCAGAACTGCTTGCCGGAAGGTACACGAAGACGGAATTCCGCAAGCCCGCAGCATGCATCCTCGATCTATTGGAGGTTACCTTATCCGATGAGGGGAGAAGGAGACAAACAGCTATGTCGCTCTGCAATGCCATCGCTGCATGAGTTTATTGAGGGGATTCTTGGAGGCGATAGGGGGCTCCTGTCACGGGCCATTACTCTGGTTGAAAGCTCTAGAGTGGAGCATGAGACGCTCGCTCAGCAGTTATTGGAACAACTCCATCCCCATTGCGGTAGATCGCTGCGGATAGGTATCACCGGAGCGCCTGGTGTGGGCAAGAGTTGTCTGATCGACGCCCTGGGGAACTATCTGCTTGATAGGGAAACGAGTCGGCTTGCAGTGCTGGCGATCGATCCGACAAGCGCGATCAGCGGTGGTAGCATTCTTGGGGACAAAACGCGAATGCAAAGGCTTATTACCAAAGATCGCGTGTTTATTCGTCCCTCGCCTTCCTCGGGGCATCTTGGAGGTGTAGCTCACCGAACACGTGAAGCTATGATGCTGTGCGAAGCCGCAGGATACACTATTGTTATTGTCGAAACGGTTGGTGTGGGCCAAAGTGAGTTTGCGGTTCGCGCCATGGTTGATTTCTTCCTTCTATTGAGCGTGGCCTGCGCAAGCGATGAGCTACAAGGAATAAAGCGTGGCATTATCGAGCTAGCAGACGCTATCGTTATCACCAAAGCCGATGGCGACAACCTCATTCATGCACCACAGGCGCAGCAGGCGTTTGAAAATGCGCTGCAAACTATCTCATCTCCTACTGAAAATTGGCAAGTGCCTGTGCAGATCTGTTCGGCGATCAATAACGACGGGATTGACGAGCTCTGGCAAACTGTTGAGCGACAATATGACTCGACCAAAGGTAGCGGTGCTTTTCATAGACGTCGACAACAGCAAGCCGTGGATTGGATGCACACCTTGATAAAAGATCGTATTCAGCGTTTCATGAATCGGGATCCAAATTTGTCAAACCTCCTCAAAAGCCTCGAGCAATCCGTGAGGGCAGGGACACTCACATCACGGGCCGCGGCGGAGGAGTTATGCAACGCCGGTGGGTGGCTGTGATGTCCTTGCCGCTTTGGTATACAAGAGAAGGACAGAAGATCCCACCCCTATTTGTTATACGAGAGTCGGCGGCCTTTCCTATTCTGGCCCTGGTTCGCTTCGCGTAGTCTGCACCAAAACGTAAATACCACCGGCTCCCATCCTCTCATCAACTTGACACTACCAATCAGAACACTGTCTTCGGTTCCAGATACGCCATCAGAGCGGCCAATCCACCTTTCATCGCGTAGACGTTCTCAAAGCCAATCTCACGCAGCGACAAAGCGATCACTGTACATCTCACGCCGGATTGGCAGGTCACAATCACCTTCTTGTCTGTTGGGATTTGTGCAAGGTTCTCAGGCTTGAAAACCTCGTTCATCGGTAAACTCAGGCTGGCCCCGTACGTCAGCCCAATGATCGACTGCTCTTGCTTGGTGCGCACGTCGAGTAAGACGACATCTTCCTCTTTCTTGATGGCCTCGACCACATTCGCAGGTGGCAGGAGGTGAAGCTCTTCCTGGACCTTTTGTTCTTCAAACGCGGCGAAGAACTGTTCGTAACATCTTGGCAAGCAATTCGTTCATTTTGGTCGCTCCTGCTGCTACAGTACTGATTCTCCTATATCAAGTATAGCTGCCTTTGGGTTGTCAACACATAATAGCAGGATCGAGCAGTACACCACCGCGGTCAAGCCAAGGGATAGCAGCCCGATCGCACGCGCCTGCTCTGCCAGCGCCGGTTGTGCGACCAGGATCCCACTACAGCCGCTGAAGGGGGTGCGCTACGCGCTCAGATCCAAGCCGGAGCGAAAATCCTCCACTGACGAAGACGGTGATTCCGACTGCCTCACACACGGCGGTGAGGACGAGAAAAGGGGTCAAATCACACCCAGAACAGCTGGATAGCGCACTCGGTTTGTCTCGGACCAAAGGCTGCGTCTTACAGCAGCCGAACTCGCTGACCCGAAGTCTTGTTCCTACACCAAAGGGGCATAGGTTTTACCGGACGATAGCTATCCATACCCTCTCTGGTGGGGCCGTAGGGGCGGATGGAGCCATCACAGGCTTTCGTGGCCCTCAAATAGCTTCCTATGCCACAGGGCTAGCGGACCAGTGTCCGCGCTGGCGAAATGGCTCATCGCCGTACGCGCGCGGACCGTGATCGTGTGGAGCTGATCGAAGGTCAACTCATCGCCGATCTGCTCAAGGTAGATCTCCGGCGCTTCGGGATCGATGTGTACGTGTGCGTGGTCGACCCACGCCGGATCGGCTGGCGCGAACCCTTGCGTGTACTGCATGCTGTTGGTTTCTGGGTCGAACAGAACCCCACCGACAAGCAGCGTGTTCTCTACCATATTGAAAATTTTGATGATCTTTCCTTCTTGGTCACCTAGTACGTGGTAATGATGACCGATTTCAATCGGCTTTTCGTTCATCTCGAGTACCTCTCTCGGTTGTTTCCACGAGTCATACTAATTTTCTATCTACACGAGATATCAGGGCCGTCAACTGTACCTGTGTCCTTGACAGGAAGCGGCCTGGATCGGAAATCCTGCCACAACCCAGCGTAGGCATTGGGTGTTCTACCCGTACGCCTGTGGAATCATAAAATTACACTGGCGCTCCGCGCAATTGACGGAGATGTGGCCGGAGTTATGATCAAGGCTCGGGAAGTCCTATCGGAAACCCACTGACGAGATTTTCCGAATCGGCGTAGCGATGGTACCGGATTTCGGGTACTACGCGACCTGCCAAGTGTGTAGTGACAACGGCCGAGTGGATTTGGGAGCGGCTCTGTTGAACGATAGGATTCCACGAGGGAACAGCGGATTACGGAGGTGGTTGCGGGAACATAGTGAAGGCGGGCCCTCTTTTATGTTCTCGCCACTGTCTCGCTAAGCCATTGTTTCTCCGGTTGCACGCCGTCGTTTCAAATGAGCCGCCCCCCAAGGCGTTGGTCGAAGCCGCTGGCCTGTTATGATGCTTCGAAGAAATACCAAAATCTATTGCAACACCTTAGTCGCATGCATTATTTCAGGGTTCTGCCTATCGGGGGTCACGCGAAATCCGAGAGATTTTGCCAGTGCCAGCATGCGCGTATTCACCGTAAGCACCTCCCCATTAATTGTGCGGAAACCGCGATCACGTGCATTCTTCATCAGCGAGCGCATGAGCCGCGCCCCGATTCCGCGCCCCTGCCACTGATCGGAGACCATGATCGCAAACTCGCAAGTTTCGCCACCGGATCTAGACATATATCGGGCTTCACCCACCTCGATGTCCCCATTCTCCTGGGCAACAATGCCGATCATGGCCATCTCACAATCATAGTCGATCTGGGTGAAACGTACTAGCATCTCCGGCGTGAGCTCCTTGATGGACTGCATAAAACGCAAGTACTTGGTCTGCTTTGAGAGACCGCGCACAAAGTCCTGTTCCATCTGGGCATCCTCCGGACGGACCGGCCGAATGACCAGGTCAGTCCCGTCGGGGAGCTGCGTCCGTAACAGGAGGTAGGTCGGATACGGGTGAATGGCCATGTGGCCGTAAGGCGACATCGAGGAAGAACGAAAGTCCACCCGAATCCGGGCGTCCACCGCCACGACGTCCTTATCATTCCCGATCAGGGGGTTTATCTCCATGCCAATAACCTCGGGCAGCTCGCACACCAATTCTGAGACGCGCTGAAGGATCTCAGCCAAGGCTTGGCGGTCCATGGGCGGCATGTGCCGGCAAGCGCCCATGAGACGTGCGACGCGCGTATGCTCGATCATGGCCTCGATGACGAAGTCGTTCAGGGGGGGCAACCCGACCGCATGGTCCTCCAAGACCGCGTCCTCGATGCCGCCCGCACCGAAGCTGATGACGGGACCGAAGATCGGGTCCCTCATGACACCGATCCTGAGCTCGCGGACTGCGGGAACGAATGCCATGCGCTCCACCGTTACGCCCAAGATGTTCACCTCCGGCCGGAGCTTGTGCACCCGCTCGACGATCTCAGTGAAGCTTCGCCGAACCGACGAGGCGTCACTGATGCCAAGCCGCACACCATCTACCTCGGACTTGCGCTCGATTTGATGGGAACAGACCTTCATGACCACGGGATATCCCAGGGCCTGTGCCACCGTCAAGGCATCGTTCGGACTGTGGGTGAGGACCTCCTGCGTAGTTGGGATATGAAAGGAGGAAAGCACCGCCTTTGCCTCGATCGAGCTTAAGGTCTTGCGTCCCTCCGCCATGACCCCTTCGATGATGAGTCTTGCTCCCTCTATGTCCGGGTTTCGGTGCTCCGACAGTGGCCCCGGGGTTTGCTTCAGGAGCTTCTGGTTGCGGCAGTAATCCGCAAGAAAGGACATGGCCTCGACCGCTGTGTGAAGGCAGATGAAGCTGGGTACGCCCTGATCGGCAAAAACCGATTGCGTCTCGGCCAAGCCGGCACTACCCATCCAGCAGGCGAGCACCGGTTTGTGCGTCCTGACCGCCGCTTCTGCCACTTTCTGCGCGATCCCTGTGGGATCGACAAGCCACAGGGGCGCTAGGATGGTCAGCACTCCGTCGACTTTAGGGTCAGCCAAACAGGCCTCGACCGCCGCTTGGTAACGCTCCGGGGTAGTCTGGCACATCAGGTCTACCGGATTATCGTGGGACCATTCCTCTGCGAGGGCCGTGTCCAGCCGTTGCCGTGCCTCGTTGGAAAGTTGCGGAATACGCAGGCCCCGCTCCACCGCCCTGTCTGTCGCCAGCATTCCAGGGCCTCTTCCATTGGTGATTATGGCTACGCGGTCTCCCATCATGCGCTTCTTGGCGCCGAAGACCTGCTCTGCTGCGAACAATTGTTCGAGATCTTCCACCTGCACCGCGCCGGCTCGCTCCATGACGGCGCGGAATACTTCCGCTGATCCCGCCCAAGCCCCGGTGTGGGAACTTGGCGCGGGGGCTCCAGGGGGGGGGCCACCGGCCTTGATTGCGATTACGGGCTTAAGCCGGGCCGCTAAACGCAGATTGCTCATAAAGCGACGCGCATCCCGTATGCCCTCTACGCACAGGAGAATGCACCGGGTATAGCTGTCCAGGGCAAGAAAATCGAGGATGTCGCCAAAGTCCAGGTCAGCCGCCGCCCCCAGGGAGACAACGGCAGAAAACCCGAGTCGGCGCAGATCCGACCAGTCCAACATGGAGGTGCACACGGCTCGTGACTGGGAGACAAGAGCCACATTACCTGGTCGTGCCAGCTTTTTGCGGAAACTGGCATTAAGTTTGTGTTGGGGACGCATCACTCCCAAGGTCTCGGGCCCCAACACGCGGATGCGATTGCGCCGCCCCGCTTCCACAAGCTTGTCTTGCAGGCTATTTTTTCGATTGTGCAGCCTACCAAGTTCCCCTGAATAGACCACTGCGGCCTTTACGCCATACTCGCCACACTGGTCGAGGATCTCGGGTACCTCATCGAGCGGCGTGGCGATCAGTGCCAAGTCTAGGCGCTTGTTGAGCTGGTGCAGGTCTCTGTAGCACGGCCTTTCGGCTACCTGTTCGTGCTTCAGGTTAATCCCATAGCATTCACCCTGAAAGCCAGCAGCTAGCAGGTTGCGATAGACGCTTCCCCCCAAAGATTCCTCCGCGTCGCTGGCGCCAAAGATAGCAACTGCGTTCGGTGAGAAGAGTTTGTCAATCTCGGATAACAGCTCCATAGAAAAGCGCTTTCTCTCCGACTCTAGGGCACCTCGAAAAATTGCCTTTTTCGCCGGTCACGCGACTCTAACCCCTTGATAAGAAAAGATCGCGATTCCTCGAAACTGTATTTTTCGAGGTGCCCTCTAGCCGTTTCCATTCCTCGCGGCCATCGTGAATCCAGTGTGCGAAGCTGACTTACGTCTCCCCAGCCCATTCCTCCACTACATAGGTCCCCGGGGCGGTGGTCAACGGGAACAGTCCCTTCTCCGGATTGCCCGTGGGCGGGGGCGGTACCTCTTTCGTCGAGCGCTTGCTCAACCATTGCTCCCATGCGGGCCACCATGACCCCTCGTATTTCGGGGCAAACATCGTCCACATCTCCGGGGGAATGTACCGATCGCCGGCCTTGCTCGTTGCCATCTGATAACCGCGAGCTTCAGGTCCTGGAGGGTTGACAATACCCACGTTGTGCCCGCCACTAGTGAGCACAAACGTGACCTCATTGGTGTCGGTCCGCAGATGCAGCTTGTAGACCGATTGCCAGGGTGCGACGAAGTCATCCAACGCCCCAACAGCGAAAATTGGAGCCTGGATGTCCCCGATGTCGATGGGTCGCCCAGCAGTTTGAAACCGCCCATCCCACAAGTCGTTGTTAAGAAACAACTTCCGTAGCAATTGTGACTGGATGAGATAGGGAACGCGTGTACCGTCGGCGTTCCACGCCACAACGTCAAACATCGGCTTTCGCTTTCCGAGAAGATACTCGTGGACCATCTTGGACCAGATGAGGCCCCTAGAGCGCAGCGCCTGGAAAGTCCGGGCAATCTCCTTGGGGTCGAGGTAACCTCGCTGCCACATTAAGTCTTCCAGAAAGGATACCTGACTCGGCTCGATGAAGACGGCCATATCTCCCAACTCGCTGAAATCGGTTAGCGTAGTCAACAGAGTTACGCTCGCCAGCCGAGCATCATGGTCGCGCCCCATCGTGGCGGCCGAGATGGTTAAAAGGATGCCACCAAGGCCGTAGCCAACGGTATGCACCTTGGTGTCCGGGATGATGTTGCACACGGCGTTCAGGGCATCCATGACGCCTATCCGACGATAGTCCCCGAAATCCAGGTCCCGGTCGTCAGAGTCCGGGTTCTTCCAGGAGATCATGAACACGCTGTGGCCACCGTCGACGAGGTATTTGACCATTGAGCTCTCGGGCGAGAGGTCCATGATGTAGTACTTCATCACCCACGACGGAACCATCAGGATGGGCTCGCGCCATACGGTGTCGGTAGAGGGCGAGTACTGGATAAGCTCAATGAGGCGGTTGCGGTACACGACCTTGCCCGGGGTCGCAGCGACGGTCTCCCCAACCTTGAACCGTTCCGCGCCAACGGGCTTCTTGCCACTGATTGTCCGTTCTTGATCCTCGATGAAGTGTACGAGCCCACGCACGAGGTTGTGCCCTCCTTCCGTAATGGTCGCTTGGAGCACTTTCGGGTTGGTCCATAGGAAGTTCGAGGGAGAGAAAACATCTGACACCTGACGCGCCATAAAGAACATCGCCTGCTCATGGCAGCGCGATACGCCCCCTATCCCCGTGGTGGCGTTGTACAGGAGTTGTTGGTACAGCAGAAACGCCTGGTAGATGAGATTGAAGGGAGGCTGCTGCCAGCATTCGTCCTGGAAGCGCCGATCCTGGAGCAGAGGCTCGATAACGGGTGGGATGTCTCTGCCGACCAGCACGTTAAGGGCAAATTCGGCGAACCTCAAAGCCTTGCGGCGGACTTTCCCCAGGATCTCGGCCTGTTTTCCAGGGGCGATGGCCAGGTGTAAGGCCCAGTCGAGATAGGTAAGCATCATAGACGCGGGAGAGAGACCAAACGTCTTCCTGCCCAACCACGCATGATACATGCGATCTTCGGGCGTGGTACTCGCAACATCAGGTGTCTGTTTCATTGCCTCCACCTCGGCATAAGTTTCGGTGACTGGGCCGTCAGGGCCGTCTTTCTCTCCCGCTCGATACTGGGTGCAAAAGACCGTCTTAGAATCCTGGCAACGCGCCAACGGCCAACAAGGTTGGCGTCAACAGGGTAAGAATGACGTTGAGTGCCATCGAGGGCACTATATCCGGCGTCAGGGGTCCACCGCGATCGACCACTCGGCGAACGCCGCGATAGATCAGGACAGCAAGGGGCAAGGTCGCGAATGCCGCGAGGGTCCCGGGAGGGAGGAGGTCCAGAACCACGCCCAGGCCGAGGCTGAGGTAAGCGAGCGCAACGAATACTCCATAGACGGAAAGGCTGCGGTCGATCCCGAGGGCGATCGGCAGGTTGTCTCGACCGACGGAACGATCGGCTTCCACGTCCGGGAACTGATTCAACAGGAGGAGGTTGCTGACGAGAAAGAAGGGGATCAGGGAGGCCAGGGCAGCGCTCCAGGACCAGGTGCCGGAGACACCGAAATAGGTTCCCACCACCATCAGGGGCCCGAAACCGAGTCCGGGAGCAATGAGACAGAGCCAGCGGTGGTGATTGATCTCCGAGGTGTAGAAGTAAACGATTGCCAGCCCGAGCGCACCGATGGGAAGAAGTCCCCAACCGACCCGCAACAACAGGATCGATCCGCAGATCGCCGTAAAGCCGAGGGATACCAGACCAATGGCGCGTGCCTGCTCCACCAGCGCCGGTTGCGCGACCAGGGTTCCGCTCCCGCCGCTGAAGGGAGTGCGCAGCGTGCGCAGATCCAGTCCAGAGCGAAAATCTTCGTATTCGTTCAGGGTGTTGACGCTGGCGTGTGCGGAGAAGGCACCGATTAGCACGAACAAGGCCGCGACCCAGTCGACAGAGCCTCCTTCACCGACGAAGACGGCGATTCCGACCAGCACACAGACGGGTGTAAGGACGAGGAAAGGGGGACGGGTCACGCCAAGAATAGCTGGATAGCGCATTCGGTTTGCCTCGGCCAAGAGACCGCGTCTTCCAGCAGCTAAACTCGCTAACCAGGAGTCTCGCTCCTGCACCGAAGGCGGGCCGTCGTTTTCGAAAGTAGGCATATTATACAGGAGGCATCGGGCCAACTTCCGGTTGAGGGGGAAACTAAACAGAATTGGAGGCGCGAAATGAGACAATCCGAGACCCCATTTTAGAAACAAGATAAGGAGACAAAGTCGCTGAGTCCGACGAGCTGCGATACCGCTCCCGCTCACGCTCAACCACTCACACACATTCGGCTCTGAACGGGTCTCGCCCCATGAGCGCGACCGGCGCATGCTGGTGCCCTTTACGAATGCCTGTTGGACGTGGAGAGCTTGGGGCTACACCTCTAATATGGAGACGGGTATTGGTCCGGGCCGTCGGCCCGCAACCGGGCCGGCGCATCGTCGATGTGGCGGGCGATTGCGGTGATATGGCGGAACGGCTCTGCGCGTCCGACCGTCAAGTCATCGTGCTGGATCCAGCCTCCCGATGATCGATGTCGGGCGGAAGAAGGGGCTCGAAAACCTGGATTGGGTGGCTGGCCTGGCGCGGGCGCTGTCGCTTCCGTTCTCGGATGCCTCCATGGATGCCGTCGTCTGTGCCTTCAGCGTGCGCAATGTCACCTATGTCGAGGCGGGTTTGAAGGAGGTGCGTCGCGTATTGAAGCCAAGTGCGCGGTTCCATTGTCTGGAGGTTTCCCGCCCGTGCACACCCGTAAACGTGATCCGTTATGCATTTTGCCGCTACTTGGTTCCACTCCTTGTCGCTTCGGTTACCCGCATGCCGGTGGCGTACGATTATTTGGTGGCTTCTATCCTTGATTTTCCAGACCGGGAGACATTCCGGCAGAGCTGCTCGAAACCATGGGTTTCGGGGCTGTTCAGTGCCATTGCATGACGCTGGGCACCGTGTGCATCCATACCGCTACCCGTCCGGGCTAGGTTACCGCCTCTCAACACCCCTCCTTGATCTTGGGTATCCCCTTCTTTCTTGTCCTGGTCGGAGGCTTGGCGTGCACTGGCGGTGTAAACCCCGTGGCCACCGGCGGTAGGCGTTGACCCGCTCCGCCTTTGTAGTTCCCGGCGAAGTGGCAGGCGACAGCCTGTTGCTTGCGGAAGCGCAGAATCTCGTCGTCGCCGGCATCGGCGGGCAGTTCGGGATGCAGGACGTGTTGGTTCCAAAACTCGTAGCCCCCCAGGAGTGCATAGGCGTCAAGCCCGGCCAGCCGCAGCATGACCATCGCCTGAGCCGCCTCCCGGTTGCCGTTGGAGTAAAGGACCAGCATCCGGTCCCGCGGCAGCCGGCTCAGGGTCTGGCGCTCCACCAGGTAGGTCAGCGGCATGCTTTGGGCCGACTGGATATGGCCGGCCGCGAACGACTCCAATGGTCTAACGTCGAGGAGCACGAAGTCCCGCCGCCCCTGAACGATCCAGTCGGCGAGCTCATCGGCACTGACCTGGTCCTGGCGGTGGATGATGGCGCGTGCCAGCTGCTGAAACTCCGCCGCCTCCCCCGCTCCCTGATTGCCGCAGCCGGCAAGGATCAAGGGGATGCAGACCGGTAGGAGAAACCGAGCTGGAGCTCTTCTCATCGACAACCTCGTTTCATGAATACTGGCCCGTCATGGATGCAGGGGTTGCAGCAGGGCTGGATCGAACTGGGTCGCAAAGTGGGTCCAGTTGACCTCCAGACCAATATCGAGGACCACCCGGCGCAGGATATAGCCGCCGGCAAGCACCAGCACCGGAGCCAGTAGCGCCCAGCGGACACGGCCGTCGTGCAGCTCCCAGGCCTCCAGCATTAGGGGCGCCACCAGCCCCAGGGCGATGAACCAGACCCAGAAGGCAATCGTGTAGTCACCACCGAACAGGGTCGCCAGGGCCTCCTGCTGCATGTGAGCGCCGGTCGCGAGACTGATCAGCAGCAGGGCTACGATGGCCAGCTCGGTCAGGATCAACCCCACGTCGACGCGGGTGAACAGGTGCCGCTCAGTGGGCTTGCGTGCCGCCACCACTACCAGGGCAGCGGCGGTGGAGAGGCCAGAGACCAGGAACAGGGGGCCGAGGATTGCGCTGTTCCAGAAAGGCCGGGCCATGAAGCCGCTGAGCAGGATGCCGGTATAGATCCCCAGGGCGATGCCGAACGGGATGTTCCAGGCCGCGATGGGGCGGCGATAGCGCTCGGCCCAATCCATCAATCCGCCCAGTAGCCGGCCGCCCATGGGGATGCGTTCGACCCAGGAGGCGAACAAGGGATAGCCTTGGCGGAGGTTCGACAGTATGAGCGCGATGGCGGCCGGATAGACGAAGATCAGAATCCAGGCGCCATAAGACATGGGCGAGTCCGGCCGGAATGTGGTGTAGAAGCGGAAGACGTATAGCTTGTGCTCCAGGTCCAGGAACAGGGTCGTCATGCCCAGAGACAGGAGGATGGGGCCCCACAGGGAGAGCCGCCAAGTGGCAAAGGGGGCCTGCTGCTCCTTGTTGGCCAGGACGGCCCAGGCCGAGAAGCACATGATCCCGGCGGTGATGCCGCCGAGGAACAGATAGACCGCGATGCGCCAGTCCCAGATGGCCAGGAAGGGGTCTATCTTGGGATTGAAACGGGCGGTGGCCAGGACCTCTTCCAGCATGCTCCTTATCCTCAGCGCAGATAGTAGACCTGGGGCCCATTGCCGGTCTCCGGCAGCAGGCAGTAGGCGTCCCGGGAGGCAAGCAACCGGCTGACGTCGCTGTTCGCATCGTCCAGCACCCCGAAGTGCATGCAGCGCGTCGGGCAGGTGGAGACGCAGGCCGGGTCCAGGTCCTGCTCGACCCGGTGCACGCAGAAGGTGCACTTCTGGACGTAGCCATCCGGGTGGATGAAGCGGGCATTGTAGGGGCAGGCGGCAATGCAAGCCTTGCAGCCGGTGCACAGCTCCGGCTCCACCAGGACGATGTTGGTCTCACCCCAGTAGTGGCTGGCCCCTGTCGGGCAGGACTGAACACAGGTGGCATGGGTACAATGGTTGCAGCGCTCGGAGCGGAAATCGGTGCCCAAGTGCGGGTAGCGTCCGCGCGTGGCCTCCACCACCCAGTCGCGGTTCAGGCCGTCGGGGACCTTGTTCTCCGTCTTGCAGGCGATGACGCAGTCGCCGCAGCCGATGCAGAGGCGGGTGTCGATGACCATGGCGTAACGGACCACCTCAGGCCTCCTCGGTCACAAAGGTGACGAAATTGGAGCGCATCCCGGTGCCCCCCATGATGGGATCTATCCGAATGTGGGTGATGAGCTCCGTATCACTGGCCCCGACCTCATCGGTCAGGCGCAGGCGCGGCGTACGATGACCGAAGCCATGGACCAGGTACACGGCGTCAGGCCCGATGCGCTCGGTCACCCGCAACCGTACCCGGTTGCTCACCACCCCGTCCTGGTTCTTCAGGCGCACGTAAGTACCGTTCGCGAGCTTCCAGTCCGACGCCGTCAGGGAATTGACCCATACGCAGTTCTCCGGCATGACCTGGAACAACAGCGGGTTGTTGGTGGTGCGGCCGAAGCTGTGGGCCGGCATGCGTCCGTAAATAAGCCGGTAGAAACCGGCGGGGGTGTCCTCCGGTGGCGTGTAACGGGGCATGGGATCGAATCCCTCCTCCTCCAACTGACGGGAGTAGAGCTCGATCTTGCCGCTGGGGGTGGGGAATGAGTAATCCTCCCCGGGGGCGATGTACTCGGCGTTGCGTCGCGGGAAGCCCTTCAGCCCGATCCGCTCCATCTCCGCCAGGGAGCTGCCCACCTGTTGGAGCTGCCAGTCCAGCACCTCCCGGTACTCCTTCCAGGGGAACCATTTCTCCAGGCCCAGACGCAGGCCCAGCTCGCGGGCGATCCACCAGCCGGGCCGGGTATCATATTGGGGCTCGAAGGCGGGCACCCGCAGGGCCAGGGAAGGGCGCCGCTGGGGATCATTGCGTAGGGGATCGTGGCGCTCCACGTAAGTGCACTCCGGAAGCACCACGTCCGCATAGCCGGTCACCTCCATGGGCATGGTGTCGACAACCACGCACAACTCCAAGTCGGCGGCCGCCCGGCGGATTTGCTCGGTTACCGCCGGGACGGAGACCGGGAGGTTGGCCTCATACACCAGCCAGGCCTTGTAGCGTGCATCGGGACCGCTCGATTGACCGATCAGCTCGTTGGTGACGCCGGAGTAGGCGAAGGGGTATTTGCCGCCGTGGGCGTCTTGCCAGGTGGTCTTGGGCTCGGGGTAGGCCGGCAACGGGTACTCCGGCAGCTCCACCTGCTCCGGGATGTACAGCCCACCCTTGCGTCCCCAGGACCCGAGCAGGGCGTTGAGGATGGCCACGGCCCGCACCCGCTGGGTGTCGTCCCCGTACCAGGCCACGTGACGGCCCGGATGGACCAGGGTGGCCGGGGCCTGGGCCGCCATCTCGCGGGCGGTGCGGCGGATGATCTCGGGCTCGATCCCCGTCTCCAGATAGGCCCACTCCGGGGTATGACCCGCCACGTGCTTGGCCAATTCCTCGAAACCCAGAGCATAGCGGGCGACATAGTCCTTGTCGTACAGCCCCTCGGTGACCAGTACGTGCATCCAGGCCAGTAGCAGTGCGAGGTCGGTGCCGGGGCGGATGGCCAGCCAGTACTTGGACTTGGACGCCGCCACCGAGAACCGCGGATCGACGGTGATGATGGTGGCGCCCTTCCCCACCGCCTCCGTGAAGGTACGGACCTGCTCGTTGTGCAGGTTCTCGCCGATATGGGTGCCGATCAGAACGATGCAGCGGGAGTTGGCCATGTCGGTCCGTTCCTGGCCGCCAATGGTCTCCCCGTAGGTCAAGAAGAACCCCACCTCCCGCGCCGCCCGACATTGGGCATAATCCGGCTGGGCGAAGCTGCCGCTGCCGTAGGCCCGTGCGAGGTGCCGGAAATGTTGGGCGCCGACGCACTGACTGAACAGCGCAAGAGATTCCGGGCCGTACTCTATTGCGATGCGCTTGAGGCGCTCCGCCGTATAGTCCAGCGCCTCGTCCCAGCTGACCTCCCGGAAAGACTGCTTACCCTTGTGCTCCACCCGCAGCAGGGGGCGCTTCAACCTGTCCGGGTCCAGAAAGGCCCCCAGACCGCCGGTGCCCCGCGTGCACAGCCGGCCGTGGGAGTGGAGATCCTCCGGATTGCCTACCACCTTCCAGGGCTCACCATCTTCCTTGTGAACGAACCCGGCGCACTTCCAGAAACACATCTCACAGATGGTCGGTGTCGTCGTCACCTTGCCGCTGCCCGGTGGCGACGGGGGTGCGGCACAACCGCTCAGCAGGGCAGAAGGAAGCACCGCCGCCCCGCCCAGGGCGGTCGAGATCTTCAGGAATTCCCGCCGTTTCATCTCGATGCCGCCCCTTCCTGCGGCTCTTGGCGCGGCGAGCATACCGCGCGGTAGGCCTCCAGCTCCGACAACTGGTCGGCGCTCAGGGTAGCCTCCAACCGGGACGATAAGGGATCGACGTAATAGGGCTCGAGCGCCTCGAAGCCGCCCTCCACCGCGAACGCCCGCAGCCCCCGCTGGCGCAGGGTGCCCACCGCCTTGCGCACCTGCGGGTCGCCCTGGCGGCCGTAAAGGATCACCAGGGTCGAGGGGTCGAGGGCCATTGTCTCCAGCTCCGCCGGGGTGGCAAGCACGGCACCTTGCAGGTGACTGCCCTGGTACTGGGACGGGTCGCGCAGGTCGAAGCAGCGCAGCCGATCCTGGTAGTCATAGGCCAGGCGCCCCGCCTTCAGAGGATCTACCATGACCGACTCGCAGGGGTCCTCCCAGCCGCAATCCCAGCCGCCCATGGAGCCCGCCGTTTCCGTGATGGCGAAGAAGCTGCGGTTGGGAAAGAAGGCCAGCACGGCCGCGATCAGGATCGCCAGGCCGACCAGCACGCGAATACCCCGAGGCACGGTGCCATCGACGTTGTGCCAGAAGTACCGCTGCAGCCGGCGCAGACCGATGCTGCCGCCAACGGCCACCAGCACCACCAGTAGAAGGGTCGGACCCAGGCCGATGCCGAGCACCTGGTCCAGCCTCAGCACACCGAAGGACTCCGACTCGTAGAAACCCTTCCAGATCGGGAAGAGATCACCAAACAGGAGGGTGCCCGCCAGAAAGCCCAAGGCGAACACCAGGGCGTCCAGCTTACCGATCACCAGGGCGGCAAAGGAGGTGCCCGGACAGTAGCCGCCCATCACCATGCCGACCCCGAAAATTAGGCCACCAACCGCCATGGGCGCCAAGTAGGTGGGCACGAAATAGACATGGCCGATGTCCAGCACTTCCAGCAGGCTCAGCCCCCACAGGCCCAATGCGGCGACCACGATGGCGGTGAACATGAGCACCGGCACGTCTACGTCTTTGAGGTAGAAGACGGCGGCGATCTTGCGCGAGTCGGTCAGGCCGGCCCGCTGCAGCGAATAGCCGAACAGAAAACCGATGGGGAAGGCCGCCAGCCACAGATTGAGCGACTGGGAGATCTCCCCCGTCTTGGCCAAGGGCCCTATCACAGCCATTGCTTCCTCACTAACCAAGCCGCCGCAAAGCCGCCGATGAAGATGCAAACCATGAACACCCAGGCCCCCACCGACAGCTCGGCGCCCCCCACCAGCGCCTGTCCGCTGGTGCAGCCGCGCGCTAAGCGCGATGCGTACCCGACCAGCACGCCGCCTGCGAAGGCGATAGTCAGGCGTGGAAGCACCCCGATGTTTGGTCCGCGCAGGATCTCCACACGCAAATGCCGGCTGAAGAGCGCCGCAAAGAAGCTGCCCGCCAGCATCCCGCCCAGCAAATAAACCAGAAAGCTGCCGAGCGGATTGGTGGGGCTTGCGATGTAGTTGGCCAAATAGCTGTTGCCCGCGGTCAGGTGGGGCAGTATCCAGTTTTGCAGGGTGGCGATGATCTGGGTCGCTCCGCCGGTAGCCCCCACGCCGCGGCCCGCGACATAAAAGGCCAGCACGATAGCCACGCCGAGCCCGATTCCGGCCAATTGGGGCCGCCAGCAGGGTCGGCAAACACTGGTTGAAAGCTTCATCTTCATCTCCCGCCAGGTTGTAAGTGCGCGAAGGAACGATTCATAAGCTAAGCATCTTGTGAGGTTGGACCGACGAAGGAGGCCCAACAACCAATAGGCTGTATACCGATCGTCGTTGGGCCTCGTACCTCGGCCCAACCTACCTGTTCGTTTAAACCTTTGCTAAACAGACCGCTCCTGCCACCGGATGCTCCAAGTCTCCAGCACCGCTAGGGCACGGGCAACCGCCTCGGGAATACGCGCTGCGACCCGTGGACGCAAACCGCCGCCGAAGTCCTCGATGCACTCGGGCTGGACTCCGATCAGGGCCATGCGCTGCGGCAGGCGTCCGGTCAGGCGGGCGGCGGCGAGGACTTCGTGAAAGCCCGTCTGGTGCATGCTCATCTTCTTTGCCGCCCCATACTGGGGCACGGCCTCTCCCTCCACTGAGTGCAGGGTGCCTGGCTCCAGGCCGAAGTCGATGGCGTCGAGTATCAGCAGCGCCTCTGCCGCCTGGACATAGGGCAGGAGAAACAGGCCCTGGGTGCCCCCGTCCATGAGACGGACCTGTTCGGGAAAGTGGTACCGGGAATCAAGGGCCTGAAGGACACGTACCCCGAAGCCCTCGTCCGCCCACAGCAGGTTGCCGATGCCGAGCACCAAGGTCTCGTGTGTCGGAAGCGGGCCTTCCATACCCATCACTCGCAATGGAACATGCGCCAGCCGCTGACGATGGTGCTGATGCTGCTCTCGTGGCTGATGACGTCGGAGCGGACGGCCATGTAGATGTGGATGATGGCGAAGACCAGCATCAGCCACATTCCCAGGAGGTGCCAACTGCGCACCGCCGCGCTGCCGCCGAGGAGGGGGATGACCCACCCGAACCCCAGATCCGCCCAGCTGCCCTCGCCGAGCCCGTGGGAGTAGAGCGCGAACCCGGTAATTATCATGAAAATGGAGAGCAACGTATTGAAGAAGAACATGGCGATCTGGGCTAGGGGATTGTGCCCTACTGTGACCAATTTCTCCTCGGTGCGGAACAGGGTGTAATAGCGCACCTCCCACCACAGCCAGTACCACCATTGCGGGCGCCAGATGGTCGGCAGGAATGCCTCCCGTGCATAGCTGTTGCCGGCGAAGACCCAGTAGAGGCGCACCAGGAAGCCGATGGCGAAGACGTATGCGGCGATGAAGTGGATCAGGCGTATGTTGCCCATCTGGAAGTTGGCACTGGCCTCGCCCACCACCGAGTGCAGGGGATGGGCGATGAGATAGCCGGTCACCGCCAACACCAGGAAGCTAAAGGTATGCAGCCAGTGCCAGATCCTGACTGGCGCTTCGAACACATACATCGGCTGCAGCTTGCCAGGCTCGCAGCCCAAGGGTTGCGCTCTCGAGAATTTCATGCTGATCCTCCTAGGCGCGGCCGGTCGATCGGAGTTGGCACGGATTCCCACAAGGCCGCGCCGCGGATGCTTGCCTTCGAAGTCATGGTCAGCACACCTTCACGGTGCTGAGCTCCTGCCCCTCATGGGATATCACATGGGTGGAACAGGCAAGGCATGGGTCGAAGCTGTGCACCGTGCGCAGGATCTCCAGTGGCTGGTCCGGGTTAACCATGGGCGTACCCAACAGTGCCGCCTCATAGGCGCCAATCTGACCGGCCGGATCGCGCGGGGAGGCATTCCAGGTGGTGGGGACCACGGCCTGGTAATTCTCCAGCTTGCCGTCCTTGATATGGACCCAGTGACCGAGGGACCCACGCGGGGCCTCGCAATAGCCCACACCCTTGGTCTCCTTGGGCCAGGTGTCGGGCTCCCATTTCTCCGTATTGGCCGTCGCTGTATCGCCCGCCTTGATGTTGGCCATCATGGTGTCGAATACCTCCCGCATCCGGTGGGCGGTCCAGGAGCACTCCAGGCCCCTGGCAGCGGTCCGGCCGAGGGTCGAGAAGAGGGCCTGTAGGGGCAGCCCCAGGTCCTGCAGGGTGCCGTCCACCATGGCCTTGACCTCCTCGACTCCACGGGCGTAGGCGATGACAAAGCGGGCCAGGGGACCGACCTCCATGGCATGGCCGCGCCAGCGCGGCGCCTTGATGAAGGAGTACTTCGCGCCCTCATCGAGCTGCTGGATGTCGGTCTTGCTGCCCTTGGCGTCGGGGCCGAGCACGAAGTCGGGGTCGGTGATGCCATCCCAGGGGTGGAGACCCTGCTGCTCGTCGAGGTACTTGTACCAGGAGTGGAGCACGAACTCCTGCACCTGCTCGGGGTCGCGGACGTCAACCTCTTGCACCCGGCTGAGGTCGCCGTCCAGTATGGCCCCGCCCGGTAGCATCATGTTTCCCTGGGACTCGTCTCCGGGGTGCGGTGGGAATTCCCCGTAGGAGAGCAGATTCTTGCTGGAAAGCCCGCCGCCGAAGGTCCAGTCCTTGTAGTAGGAGGCGATCGCCTTGAGATCAGGGATATAGACCTGATCGATGAACTCGATGGAGCGGTCGATGACCGAGGAGACCAGGTTCAACCGCTCCATATTGATGGCCCCGACCGCACCCGTGTCGTCGAGATTGAGGGAGCAGGGCATGCCACCCACGATCCAGTTGGGATGCGGATTGCGACCGCCAAACACGGCGTGGATCTTGACGATCTCGCGCTGAAAGTCGAGCGCCTCCAGATAGTGCGCCACCGCTAATAAATTGACCTCGGGGGGCAGCTTGTAGGCAGGGCTGCCCCAATAGGCATTGCGGAAGGGCCCTAGCTGCCCGGACTCCACAAAGCTCTTCAGTCGCGCCTGGGTATCCCTGAAATAGCCGGGTGAGGACTTGGGCCAGTTGGAGATGGCCTGCTGGATGGCGGAGGTCTGCTTCGGGTCCGCCTGCAGGGCGCTGACCACGTCCACCCAGTCCAAGGCATGCAGGTGATAGAAGTGGATCAGGTGGTCCTGGGTGTACTGGGCCAGCAGCATGAGATTGCGTATGCTGTTGGCGTTCTCCGGGATGCCGATGGCCAGGGCATCCTCGACCGCCCGAATCGAGGCGAGGGCGTGGACCCCGGTGCAGACCCCGCAGATGCGCTGGGTGAAGGCCCAGGCGTCGCGCGGATCGCGGCCCTTGAGGATCACCTCGATGCCGCGCCACATGGCTCCGGCCGACACCGCGTTGCGGATGACGTTGTCATCGTCCAGGTTGACCTCGATTCGCAGGTGTCCCTCGATGCGGCAGATGGGATCCACGACCACCCGTTTGCCGCTTTCGTTCAGGGTGAAGCCGTTCGGCGTGACCGTCTCAGTCATTGGATTCCCCCTTCTTGCTCCGGTCCTTCAGGTGGCGGACCGCGGTGACGCCCGCATGGGCCGCCACGCCAACGGCCGCGGCCCCCGCGAGGACGGCACCTACACGGTCGGCCTTCAGCTCGACACCTCCGGGCACCTGCAGGTCGGAGATGGGGCGGTAGAAGGGGCCGCGATCCCAAAAGTCCTCCTCCGCGCAGCCCAGGCAGCCGTGCCCCGACTTGACCGGCCAGGACACCCCCCCGTTCCAGCCCACGGTGGAGCAGGCGTTGTAGGTGGTCGGCCCCCTGCAGCCCATCTTGTAGAGGCAGTAGCCCTTGCGCGCCCCCTCGTCGTCGAAGCGCTCCACGAACTGGCCGGCATCGAAATGGGGCCGGCGATAGCACTTGTCGTGCAGGCGCTGGCTGTAGAACATCTTGGGTCGGCCCTGGCGATCCAGCTCCGGGAGCCGATCGAAGGTGACCATGTAGGTGATGACGCCGGTCATCACCTCCGCGATGGGGGGGCAGCCCGGGATCTTGATCACCGGCTTATCGCGGATCACCTTGTGGATGGGGGTGGCCCGGGTGGGATTGGGCTTGGCGGCTTGCACACAGCCCCAGGAAGCGCAGGAGCCCCAGGCGATGATGGCCTTGCAGTGGTCCGCCATGTGGCGCAGCTTCTCTACATAGGGCTTTCCGCCTTGGAAGCAGTACATGCCGTCCTCGTTTAGGGGGGGATTGCCCTCGCAGGCCAAGATGTACTCGCCGTCGTGCTCGGCGACGGTTTGCTCCAGGATCTCTTCGGCCTGGTTGCCCGCGGCCGCCATGATGGTGTCATCGTAGTCCAGGGAGATCATGGAGAGGATTACATCGCCGGCCAGGGGATGGCTGGAGCGGATGAAGGATTCGGTGCAGCAGGTGCACTCCAGACCGTGAAGCCAGATCACCGGTGTGCGTGGCTTGGTCTCCAGGGCGTGGACGATCTGCCCCACCATCCCCGGCGCCAGGCCGAGGCTCGTGGCCGTCAGGGTGCAGAACTTCAGGAAGCTACGGCGGGATACCCCTTGCCGGCGCAAGAATTCATAGAAGGTTTGCTCCGTCGCCATTGATACCCCCCGATGGTTTCTGAACGATGCGCCGGGTACCAGCGCCCGGTAGACGACGCCCTGGCTTGCCTGAGGCCTTCAGGACGCCCCGGCAAAGAATCTGTCTCCCGATGCGCTTTCCTTGTTTGGTGGGAGCCTGCAGGCGGTACGCGATAAGCAGGAAGAGAAGCGTTAACGTTTGATAATATACCCCTGATCCGGGCAGGCATGGTTGATCTCCATCAAGAATTGACTTTGGGCCCTGAAAGGGTTGAAGCTCCGAAAGAATCGGGAGGATCTTCTACCCTACTATGAGATGAGACAACGACGGCCCTTAAGAGGGGCGACAGCCTTCTTTGCAATCCGAGCTGTTAAACCGAAGGGGTACTAATAATGCGTTTAAACCCGGTACGAAAATGGCTTGGCGTCATCAGCCTTGTCGCGGGTATGGTACTGACTTGGCCTGTACCAGCCGGAGCCGCGCTAGAGAAAGTCGTAATCGGCCATGCAGCCTGCCTATCGGGCAAGTATGCAAAGGCCGGCGAACAATCCTTTGGTGGGATCCAGGCTGCGGTCAACTGGGTCAACGAAAGTCACGGCGGCGTATCCATAGGCGGCAAGAAAATACCTCTTGAATACAAATATTACGACACCGAATCCAAGAAAGAGTCCGTCACCAGCCTACTGGAACGACTGATTACGACGGACAAGGTCAACGCGCTCCTTGCCCCCTACAGCTCGGGTCTCACCCTTGCCGGTGCACCGGTAGCGGAGAAATATGGTATCGTCTATCTGGACCACGGTGGGGCGAGCGACAAGATCTTTACCCAAGGGTTCGAATATGTCGTGCAGACCATCGGCCCGGGAAGCAAGTACCACACGGGCACGCTCGACCTCGTCAAGGCGATCGACCCGGAGGCAACCAAGGTCGCCCTCGCGTACGAAGACTCCGAGTTCGCTCGCTCGGTGATGGACGGCGCCAAGGAGCATGCGCAGAAGCTCGGCTTCGATATCGTCTTCCAGCGCACCTATCCCACGGGCGTGACGGATCTGACGCCCCTCCTTTCGGCACTCAAGGCGACCAAGCCGGACATCGTCCTCGGTGGCGGGCACTTCGAGGACGGCCAGTTGTTCAATCGCCAAATGGCGGATCTGGATATCGACGCGAAGGCACTATCGCTCATTGCGGCCGCTACGCTCCCGGCCTTTTACGAAGCGCTCGGGCCGCTTGCCGAGGGTGTCATGGGTCCTTCCCATTGGGAAGATGGTGTGACCTTCTCGCCGGATCGTGCCAATCAGGCCGGACTGCCCTGGATCGGCCCGAGCCAGGACGAGTTCGTGAGCCTGTTCAAGGCGGCGCTCGGAAAAGATGTCATTCCCGACTACCATGCCGCGGAAGCGGGCGCCGCGGTGCTCGCCCTGGTCATGGGCATCGAGAACGCCGATAGTGTCGATTCGGACAAGGTGCACAAGGCGCTCGGCGACCTGACATTCATGTCCTTCTACGGCAGCTGGGATGTGGATGAAACCGGCAAGCAGATCGGCCACCCGATGGTGAACGTGCAGTGGCAGAACGGCAATCGCCTCATCGTTGCACCAGCCGCCGCAAAGACGGGGGACATCCTATATCCGATGCCGACCTTTGCGGAAAAGACCGCGAAGGAGTAACAAGATGCTCGGTGAGCAACTGCTCGGCAATCTCATTCAAGGATTGGTCCTTGGTTGCGTCTATGGCGCTGCCACGATGGGGCTGAGCCTCATCTTCGGCGTGCTGCGCGTCGTCAACGTCGGTCATGGCGCCTTCATCATGGTAGGCGCCTTCACGGCGCTCCTGCTGTTCAATGTCTTTGGCATCAATCCCATCCTGGCAGCGCCGGTGGCGCTGCTGATCGGCCTCGGTCTCGGGTTCGCCGTCTATTATCTGGTGATGCAGCGGCTCGTGCAGGCGCCGGAGCTTGCTTCGTTGCTGGCCACCTTTGGTGTCGGCCTTCTGCTGGAGGAGACGGTCAAGCAAGTCTTCGGCTCCGAGTTCCGTGGCTATTACTGGTCTGTCGGGCAGCTTGATCTGGGGGTAACCGTACTGCCGATGACGAAGCTGTACGCCTGCGCGGGTAGCGTGCTGGTGGCGGTTCTGCTTTATATTTGGCACCGAAAGACCCGTGCAGGCAGGGCCCTGCGCAGCGTCGTAGAAGATGCCGAAGGGGCGCGCGTCTGTGGCGTAAACGTCAACTGGGTCTATGCGATGAGCTTCGCGATCGGAATCGGTCTCACCGTATTGGGCGGGGTTCTGCTAACGATGTTCATACCCGTTGGCATCAATCCCTATATGGGCGGCGTATACACGCTGAAGGCGTTCGTCATCGCGGTCCTCGGCGGTTTGGCCTCCCCCTACGGCGCTTTCTTCGGGGGACTCATCTTCGGGATCATCGAAAACGGGTCTTATACCCTGCTCGCCACCATCGAAGGCGTAGAGCCCTTCGCGTTAGCGCGCGCCTTGTCCTTCATCATGCTATTGGTGATCTTATTGATCCGTCCGACCGGCTTGTTCAAGACCAAATGAGCCCAAGCCGGACAAGGCTCGAAAGATACTACGCACTGCTCCCGGTGCTGGGCGCCTACCTGGTGCTGTTCTTGATCGGCAATGGTCAGCCGGACATGTGGCAGCTCGTAGCGATGCTCGCCTTCTATTGCGCGCTCGGGCAGGCATTCAACCTGTTTCTCGGAATGACCGGCTACGTAGACTTCGGGTATGTGGCCTTCGCCGGTGTCGGGACCTATGGAATGGCCATCTCCATCTCCCACCTATCGGCGGTCGAGGGCATCGGTGGCTGGGCCATCGCCATCGGGCTTCTCCTCGGCGCGACAATGGCGACGCTCTTGTCACTCGCCGTGGGAGCAGTAGCCCTGCGGCTGCGTGGAGCCTATTTCGCCATTGCCACCATCGGAGTAAACGAAGGCTTCCGCTATTTCGTCGAGGGGGCGCGAATCTGGAACGGCTCGGACGGGATCATATTTTCGAGGGACTTGCGCCTGATCTTCGGCCGCGAAACGGCAACCGCGCTCAGTACCTTCTGGGCCGACGTTCTGGTCTTGCTGATCGCTGCCTTGGCGGGGGTGGTTACCCTCTTGTTCATGCGCAATAAGATCGGTTACGCCCTCACGGCTTTGCGCGCCGACGAGGACGCCGCGAAGGTCATGGGGATCAACGTAACCAAATACAAAATCATGGCCTTCATTACGAGTGCCGTCTTTGCCGGACTACTCGGTGCCACGGCCTGGGCGTTGAAGCTGACCTACGTCTATCCACCCGACGTGTTCGAGATTCACTACACGGTAGAGGCCATAGTCATTGTCATGTTGGGGGGAGCGGGCACACTGCTCGGCCCTCTCGTGGGCGGCTTGGTCTACGGCCTCTCCAAGTACTGGTTGGCCGTCACGCTACCCGGCTTCCAGCTTTTGATATTCGCTCCGCTGTTGCTGGTGATCGTCGTGCTCTTTCCCGAGGGCCTGGTGGGCGTTCTGAAGAAGAAGATCGGGAACCGACCACTCGGGAAGTTCATCGTCTGACGATGGACGAGCCGCTCCTTCGCGCGGAGAGCCTGACCAAACGCTTCGGAGGTTTGGTGGCGGTCAAGGATGTGAGCTTCACCATCGCCGAGGGCGAGTTCTTCGCCGTCGTCGGCCCGAACGGTGCCGGGAAGACCACGCTCTTCAATCTCATCAACGGCGTGCTCCTCCCCGACGAGGGTCGTATTTTTTTTAACGGCAAGGACATCACGCGCCTTCCAGTCTACCGCAGGGCACCCTTGGGCATCGGCCGCACTTTCCAGATCCCACGCCCCTTCGGCGTGGCCAGCGTGCGGGAGAACGTAGCCATTGGTGCTTTGTTCGGGCGCGCTGCGGAGAAGGTGAGCGTCGTGGAAGCGCTCGCAATCGCCGATGAATACATCGACCGGGTGGGCCTGCAGGCCCATGGGGACAAGCCTTCCATTGCGCTGACGCCGGTGGAGAGGAAGTTGATGGAAATCGCCCGAGCACTGGCAATGAAACCGAGGCTTCTGTTGCTGGACGAGGCGATGGCCGGAATGAACCCCAAGGATATCGATGAGCTCGTGAACTTCCTGAAACGCATAAAAGACGAAGGGGTCGCCATCATCGCCCTGGTGGAGCACATCATGCGAGCGGTGGCGGGATTGGCAGAGCGCGTGATGGTCATGCATCAGGGCAGTGTGCTCACGGATACGACGACGGAAGCCGCCCTCACCCACCCCAAGGTGATCGAGGTGTATCTAGGAAAGGCACCGGGCTAGAGCGCCATGCTTTCGGTCGAGAACCTCGAAGCCGGCTACGGACCCATGCAGGTCCTTTGGCAACCGAGCCTGACGGTGGCCCGGGGAAGTATTACGTCTGTGCTGGGACCGAACGGTGCTGGTAAATCGACGCTGCTTGCGAGCATTTTCGGCTCGGTGGCGCCGACCAAGGGGCGAATCCTGTACGACGGGCAAGACATCACGCGAATCCCTCCGCACCGGAAGGTCGACCTGGGCATCACCTTGGCACCACAAGGCAAGCACCTGTTCGGCGGGATGACGGTGGGCGAGAATCTAGTCATGGGTGCCTACCGCAAGTCCGCCGGCCGACACATCGCCGCATCGCTGGATCTGGTCTACGAGCTGTTCCCCGTACTCAAAGCGCGTAATGCCCAGCCCGCCGGATCGTTGAGCGGCGGTGAGCAACAGATGGTGACCATCGCCCGTGCCCTGATGACGCGGCCCAAGCTCGTCATGCTCGACGAGCCCAGCCAGGGGCTCGCGCCGAAGCTCGTCGGCGAGCTCTTCGAGACCATCGAGCGCCTAAAAAACGAGGTGGGCTTGACCTTGCTGCTCGTAGAGCAAAATGCCGCCGCATCCCTGGATGCGGCCGATCATGTGTATGTCATCCACGAGGGTCGGATCAAGGCCGAAGGCTGCCCCGAGGATATCAAGGGCTCACCCGAGATTCGCGAGGCATACCTCGGAATTTGACAGAAATCGCCTAACTTGGACCTGGTGGGACGCGCACAGGCGCAACAGCAGGGGGCGCACCGTGACCGGACGGTGTGGACCGTTTCGCAGCAGCAGAATCACCACCCGAGCTATCTGCATCCAATATCCGCCGCATCTCCCCTGGGTTCAAGGGATGGCTGCCGATACGAGTCGCCCCGCCCGATACCGCACCGTCCAACGAGGTCCAGGCGTCCGCCGGCAGCCCGTCGGCCATGATCGGCCGCGCCGGCTGGAACAACCATCCGTTCTCTCCCCGGGTCAACACACCATCCCCCAGCCCCAGGGCCACGGAGGAGGCGTGGCAGGAATCGCAGGAGCGGGAGCGTCCGCTCGTATGGGGATCGAGAAAGGCGAACAGACGCTGGAAGCGCGATCCCTTCCAGGCGGGGTGCTCAATGGTGGAGATCATCCCGGGAATGGCCAGGGCGATGCGTCCATCTGCCCTCACCCCCAAGGGCGACAGCTCGTTTCTTATCCCCCAGCGCCGCTCGCTCCAGCGACCTGTCGTCTCCTCACCAGCCAGCTGGTCCCATTGCCGTTTCTTCGGGTCGTAGCTGATGTGACAGCCGTAGCACTGGGGCGCCCACTGGGCGTGACAGGCGGCACAGGTCAGGCGTGCGTGTTCCGCTCCGCTCGAATGACTCGACCGCCGGTACTGTGGAACTCGGATTACGCCTCCCTCGATCTTGCGGTGCAAGAGCAGGCCTTCGGGTCGCAGCTCGATATGCCACAGGGGCGTGCCGTGCCGGGCGGTGACGAGAAACTCCTGCTCATGCTCCGCGCGAAACGGGATTCGCGGGTCGAGCCCCGGGTGCTTCGCCCGCCAGTCCGCCAGCCGTACCCTCGGACTGCGATTGTCGTGACAATCGGCGCAGCCGATGTCCACGGCCTCCTCTTGGTGCCGAGCCGGACGCCTACCGTCTCCCATCAGGCCAACCGCCGTGTGGCAGTCGATGCAGGCCATCCCGGCCTGGTGATGCACGTCCTCTGGCCTGTGCTCCACCAGCCGGCCATCGTCCAGGTAACCGCGCCCGGCCTGCTCGCCTGCCGACCCGGCGTCCACCTCAGCCAGTCCGGCATAGGAGAGGGAGATGCGCCCCGAGCGGGCATGGCAACCGAAACAGTGCGCGTCGCCAACCCGGGCGGTCAGCCGCGGGTGTGCAGTATCCCCTTGGCGATCCAGATGACAGCCCAGGCAACCCCCGCGCCGCTCCATGCCGGGACTGCCGGCGTGCCTGGCCGCTTGGTCCGAGCCCAAATGGCAGCCGCCGCAGAGCTTGCGCAGAAGGGAATCGGCGGGGCTGTCTCCCAGGGACTCGAAGCCCGCATCACCGTCCGGTGATCGCTGCTCGCCGAGCACATAGCGGGTCACGCTCACGATCCCCCGGCCGGTGAACATCAGCCCATGGCGTACCGAGTCCGCCCGTTCGGGATGGCAGCCGCCGCAGCCAGCCCGCAGGCTGCCCGGTACGCCCGGGCTGGCAACCAGCCCGGCGTGAGCGACCTCCAGATCAGCAGAGGAGGGATCCCCGCGGTGGCAGCCCGCACAGGGTATCCCGATCGCGAAGTGCCTGTCGTCCGCCGGTATGCCCTCGGTGTGACAGGCAAGGCACCCCGCTTCGATCCCCAACGCCGCGCCCAGGCCCAAGAGCAGAATGATCACCGCTAGCGGCGCCCCTCGCCTCATAGGACTCCGGTCCCGCGACGGCAGCAGCCCGCACTCCCGGAGCGTCCCGACGGAGGGCTATCCTCGTCCCGGCAGTGCTCAGTGCTCGGCTCGCCGCGGCCATACAGCCGCAGGCTGTCACGCAGCCCGTTCACGCCGACAAAAAACTCGCGCATCATAGCCACCCAATAGTACATACCCCGCTCCGTCAGCATGAGGTAATCGCCGTCCTCTTCGATGGCCCCCACCCGCTTCAGGGAAAACAGCTCCCAGCGGAGACTGTCGAGAATCACGTTACCGTATTGGGCACGCAGGTGTCGCTTGTCCAGCCTCACCCCGAACAGTCCCATCAGCAAAGCGTATCGGTATTGCTCGCGCCGCCTCAGCGGCACCTCGGCGACCAAGGGTGAGCACCCCCGACCGATCAGGTCCAGGTAGCGGTCGATGGAAAAGGTGTTGGTATAGAAGGTGCCGTGGAGGTAGCTAAAGGCGCCGCTCCCGGCCGCCGCGAAATCCCGGTGGTCCACGATGTACTCGTCGAGCGCCGCCGGTTTGCGATTGAAGCACCAAGCGGAACCCGGTGTATAGATAGGGCGGAGGCCATTCAGGATCGCCCGGTAAAAGACCGCCTCGCGGCTTGATCTCGGCCTGCCCATGTTCTTGGAAATGGCACGCCGGGTCGAAGGCTCTATCATAAGAGGATAGTAGGAGACTTGGTCCACCCGCAGCTCCTCCTTGAGGATACGCAGATCCCGCTGCAGGGACTGCATGTCCTGATGGGGAAGATTGAACAGCAGATCGATGTTCAGTGTGGCAAAGCGGTCCTGAACCCGATTCAAGGCTTGCAGGATCTGGGCCCCGCTGCCGTAGGCATGAAAACGTCCCATCTCCTGAAGCAGAGCGTCGTCGAAGCTCTGCGCACCCACGGAGAGGCGATCGACCCCCTGGCGCTCCAGGACCGACAGGACTTCCTCGCGGAGGAGATGATTGGGGTTGGTCTCCACGGAAATGCTGCGCACCGGAAACAGATCTCGCAAGAGCGCGAGCGTGGTCGCCAGCTCTCCGGGCACGACAGTGGGCGTCCCTCCGCCCACGTAGACGTCGGAGAAGCGATACCCCAGCCGGTGCCAAGCCCGAATGTCGTCACGCAGGGCGGCGAAGTAGCGGCCAGCCCGCTCCGGATCGAACCGGACGCGGTGAAAAAAGCAAAATGGGCACAAGTGCTCGCAAAAGGGTACGTGGAGGTAGAGTAGGTAGCTGCGCCCCTGCTGCGGCGCAGGCCGCGGCAGACTGGCGCCGGGCATCGGCTGCATGTGGCGCCGGAATTGGTGCCGCACAACGGCCGTCATCAGGTTGGCGATGAGCATAGGCTGCTGAGAAGTCTCTTTTCGACGAGCACAACGCGCGTTTTCGGATCGATCGCCGTGGAAAGTGAATCCCTTTCGGACGTCTGCTCCATCCCGCGCTATCAACCCTCCTGATGATATCAGGCCAATGAGGGTCTAGTGGACCATGGATCCTGGTGTGAAATGCTGGCTAATCGGAAGCGATCAGTCTAGGCTGCATCTCTAATCCATACCGCCCCTTCCCATGTGGTTGTTGATTCCGATCAATGCCTCCTGGCCAGAAGGCGACTTTGCTACCCCATCGCACGAATCAAGCCCCTCCTGGATGCCGGTACCCTCCTTCGCGGGTTGCGGAAAGACGCTTGGCGGAACGACTTCGCGCCCGGCGCCGGTCACTCCTGATCCAAGTGATCCGTGATCTGCCGGTCGCTCAGGCGAAGCAGCTCCCCCCGAGGCTGATTGCACAGGGCCTGCCAGCCGGCATCCATGCTCTCGTTTTGGGGGTGGCGAAGTCTCTTGTCCGATCAGACTAAACCTCCTGTCTGCGCATAACCTGAGTCCATATGTCTTCGAGGGTTGAGCGCAAGTGCACTTCAAGCTCTTTGTTATAGACTGGCTCACTACTGTCCGGGAAAACCTTAGCCCCACTCGCGTAACCGCTTGTAAGGATATGCAAAAAGCCCGATTTTTGGGTGTCACCGATTTGAACCGTCGTGCGCGTCTCCAAAATACCCCGTTTCGGGGATTTTGGGGGCAGCGTCATGCATGTCGGCCGGCTCGTTTTTTTGCAGCTCATCGACCATTTGCCAATGCACACCTTGCGGCACTGCTGTCGCACGCTACGACGGCAACCGTTACAAGAAGAGCTTCTCCTGTCTCGACCAATACCTCTGTATGGCATTTGCGCAGCTCACTTTTCGCGAGAGTCTGCGCGATATCGACGCTTGCCTGCGTGCTCACAAAGACAAGCTCTACCACATGGGAATCCGTGGCGGCGTTTCCCGAAGCACCCTGGCTGACGCGAACGAGCGCTGCAATTGGCGTATCTATGCCGATCTTGCCCACGCACTGATCGGCGTCAACAAGATGCTGATCCTGGCCTATCCACTTCTCATGGTGGTCGGCTTCTCCGTGGTGCTCACCGCCGCCGGAAGCAATACCTTGCTGCAGCACTGGGCCCGGGACGATGTCCGGGGCCGGGTCATGTCCGCCTTCACCTTCTCCTTTCTGGGCATCGCTCCCCTGGGCAGCCTGGCGGCGGGAAGCCTGGCCCAGGAGATTGGCATCCGCCCCACATTCGTGCTCTTCGGCTCGGCCCTGGTGGTGGCCGGCATTGCCCACAGCCGCAGGCTGAAGAAGCGGCTCACGGTAACCCCTCCGGTTACGGGTGAGTGACCGGAGTCGGGTACTCTGAGAGCATGTGAAAAAAGCTGTGTGGATCGACCGGACGCGGCGTTCAACCTCGGGGCGCAGAGGGTACAATTAGACATCCCTACCGCGATACTCATGAAGAGGAAACAGACAATGATGTATGCGTTCAGTGTCGAGCTCCAACTGCCTGTCGAAAAAGCCCTGGAGCAGTTGAATCAGGCCCTCAAGGAAGAAAAGCTCGGGATCGTGAGCGATGTGGATGTCCAGGCCATCATGCACGCCAAGCTGCAGGAGGAGATTGCGCCCTACCGCATCCTGGGCGCCTGCGCACCGGGCTTGGCCAAACGGGTGATCGAGGCGGAGCCGGAAGCCGGCGCACTGCTTCCCTGCAGCATCATCGTGCGGCAGATCAAACCCAATCTGACGGGCATGACCTTCATGGACCCCGAGGCCATCTTCGGCCTGGCGGAGAACGAGGCGGTGGCGGAGGTCGGCCGGGAGGCCCGGGCGATCATCGAGGCGGTGCGCGACCGCCTTACCGGACAGCACTCCATCAACCTGACGGCCTGATGATCCTTGGGCGAGTCGAGCCACCCCGGATCACAAAGTCCCGCCTCGCCCCTGGTCCTTCCCACCACTGCCCTCTCCCAATAGGAGAGGGCGGTTCCCTCGCGATACTGAGCTTGCGGCATAGCCGCGGCGATGTCCTTCGCGACCGGGAGCACATTCGATTTGCCTCGGACCAGATGCAGCATCTCACGGTAGACCGGCTCCGCTAATCCGGAGTCTTGTTCCTGAGCCTGAGGCGTTCGCCGTTCTGATGGGCCCAGATCCTATACCGGGCGCCTCGCTCCGACCTCCGCTCGAGGGGCAAGCTCACGGATCCATAGACGCGTTTCGGCTCGGGCCAAGCGGATAGCCTGTGCGCGGAAAGTCGATGGGTGGCTCAGGTTTTGAGCCACCCACTATGCTACATAGCCGGAACCGAGAACGAAAAGGAGGTCCTCATGGACGTCTCATCCGCATGCTTCCGTTACTGGGGTAAGGCCGATCCGGATTATTCGGGGGAGCCGAAGTGGCATCCGTTCGTGTACCACTCGCTGGATGTTGCAACGGTCGCCTCGGCATTCTGGGCTTGCTCGCCATCCGTCAGGCGTGCCTTCCGAACCGCGCTCGGGGCGAGCTCAGATGAGGCGCTGAGGGCATGGGTTCTATTCTTCGTTGCGCTTCATGATATCGGCAAGCTCCACGCCCTGTTCCAGATCAAAGCCCCCGAGACCCTGAAAGCGACTTGGCCGGGGATCGAGCCGAACGGTATCAGGCGGCGGCCATATGACCACGGCTGCAACGGGTTCGTACAGGTGGACGAGGAGGACGAGATCGCCGATTGGATCGGCACCGATCAGCGCAAACCCGTTATCGCCTTCCGCAACTGGCTGGCCGCAGTCGCCGGTCACCACGGCTCCATTTGCCAACCAGATCCTATCAAGCACATTCGCGAATATGCGGTGGAGGACATCGTGCGCCATGACGCCGGTGCGCGACGGGAATGGGTCGAGGAAGCAGCCAGGCTCTTTCTCGCGCCGGTCGGACTCACTCTCGGCGATGCCCCACCGAAATGCAGCGTCGCGGCGAGAAGTCTGGTGGCGGGATTTTGCAGTCTCTGTGATTGGATCGGCTCTAACGCCGAGCTGTTCGAATACCGGCTACCCTCGAAGAAGCCTGCGGAATACCTGGGCTGGGCCGAAGCCCATTTGGCCCGCGAGGACGCCTTGGAGCGCTTCGGGCTAACGGCTTCGGTCCTTTCCTACGAGGGCGTTGCCGCATTGCTCAGAGGAGATGAGCGTCCGCGTGGCATTCAGACGCTGATCGACGGGCTTCCGATGGCCGGTGGCTTGACCATTGTCGAGGCACCGACCGGCAGCGGCAAGACCGAGGCCGCGCTCGCCCATGCCTGGCGCCTGCTGGAGGGAGGCGCGGCGGACTCTCTATCGTCTTTGCCCTTCCCACGCAAGCCACCGCCAACGCGATGCTCGCTCGTGTGCGGGTCTTTGCGGAGCGCGCATTCGGTGGCCCCGCCAACGTCGTTCTCGCCCATGGCAACCGTGCCCTGAACGCCGGATTCCAGCGGCTGGTCGATGCCGGTCGCCGACGCACCGTCCAGAAGGATGAGGAAGCCGGGGTGCAGTGCACGGCTTGGCTCGCCAGCAGTCGCAAGCGGGTTTTTCTCGGCCAGATCGGAGTATGCACCGTCGACCAGGTCCTGCTATCCGTACTGCCGGTGCGGCACAGCTTCGTGCGCGGGCTCGGGCTCAATCGATCCGTGCTCATCGTCGACGAGGTGCACGCCTATGATGCCTACATGAACGGTCTGCTTGGGGGGTTCTGCGCCGGCAGAAGGCGGCGGGGGCGAGTGCCATCCTCCTGTCGGCGACCCTCCCGGCGGCGGTGCGGCACGACCTGGTCGATGCCTGGGGATGCGGAATCCCCGAGGAGGCGCCGTATCCGGCCATCTGGGTTACAGATCAGGGTGAGGCGAGCCCCCTAACATTGCCGGTTGCAAATCTTCCTGAGGAACGTCTGGTTGACGTCGAGTTATGCAAGCTCGAAGGCGCCTACCCGGACGAAGCCCTGGTTGCGCGCATATTGGCCGCAGGCCGAGCCGGCGCGCTGGTGGGCATCGTCATGAACACCGTCGACGAGGCCCAACGCTCGCTCGGCGGCTTCGCGAAGGGGCGGGCGAGATACCGGTCGACCTGTTCCACGCCCGCTATCGTCTCCGTGATCGGCAGGAGATCGAGGAACGGGTCCTCGCTCACTACGGTCGTGACGCCGACCGCAAGCGTGGGCGCATCCTGGTCGCAAACCAGGTCATCGAGCAAAGCCTTGACCTCGACTTCGACTGGCTCCTCTCCCAGCTCTGTCCGGTGGATCTGCTGTTTCAACGCCTTGGGCGGTTGCATCGTCATGCGGGCCGCCAACGGCCGCCTGGTCACGATCGCCCTGCTTGCACGGTGCTGGCAAGCGAGGGAGAGGAGTACGGGCTTCATGCACTCATCTACGGCGATACCCGATTGCTTTGGCGAACCGAGCAGTTGCTGTTACGGAATGACGAGATCGCCTTTCCGAATGCGTATCGAGAATGGATTGAAGACGTCTATGCGGACGATCCCTGGGACGATGAGCCAGACCGGATCATTGGTGAGCACATGGCATGGCGGGACGACTGTCGATCGGCAGCGATGCGTGCGAGACAACTTAGGTGATTTCCGAGGATTTATATACCACTGTATGCGATAGTTTGCACACGATATTAAGCCGTGGAGCAAACCGAATGAAACCAACCAAGACTTCCGGCACCGATATCTTCCCAGACGCTGACCATATTGACGACATCAAGCTTGCTGCCTCGAAAATGTCGCTTATCGACCGGCGCGCATTCCAAGCAGAAATGGCGGTGAAATATTGCGCCGGAAACGCGAGGCGAGCGGAGGATATCTTCGGTTGGAGCCGCGCCGCCGTGCAACTGGGTTTGCACGAAAAACGCACGGGGGTGGTC
>Ga0210085_1000073_pt1 | contig 45525 bp, 41 predicted proteins | sample China_Galinas_PW_5_FD_184866 | JGI IMG/M metagenome (GOLD analysis project Ga0210085, IMG submission 184866) | Wetland microbial communities from San Francisco Bay, California, USA, that impact long-term carbon sequestration - China_Galinas_PWC_D1... | ecosystem: Environmental > Aquatic > Marine...
GGGGTAATACAGGTCGTGAGTCAACCCCTGGAAACGAATGATTTGCTGCGATATTTCATCTCTGATATCAATGTGTTAGCGGAAACACCGATGGTTTCGGCTGGTCCTGGGTAAGGGAATGCCATTGCCTGGCCGGATGGGGAGCGAGTCCTTTGCAAGCCCGAAATTCGGGATCGGAAAGAAGCGCTCGGTCGAGGGCGCAGCGGATCTGTCCAGTTTCCCTGCCGGGCACCTTGTAAAATGCCATCCGTGGGATTTTCACGGTGCCCTAGTGTGGAAAGATCGGCGTCCGTTTCTCGCCCTTGCCTGCATTCATCTTCGATGATAGCGTTCGCGAGGCTTCACCGGCAGTGTCCCGATCCTGCCTGTTCCCTTGACCCATTCCGAACAGCAACGGGGGTGTCGAGACCCTGCGGGTCGGACAAAAACAGCTACGGAGGAAACGCGTTATGAAGAGCTTGCGACTGGCCATGTTCGGCGCAGCATTGTTCACCGGCGCCGTGTACGCGGATTCGGTGACCGTCCAGATGCACCTCGTGGAGATGGGGGGTGTCGGAAAGGACATCGGGACGATCACGGCCTCATCGAGTCCCTATGGCACGATCTTTACACCGGACTTGAGCGGTCTCACACCCGGGCTCCACGGTTTCCATGTGCACGTGAATCCCAACTGCGGACCTAAGGAGAAAGACGGCAAGATGGTGCCCGGCCTCGCGGCTGGTGGCCACTACGATCCCGCCGCTACCGGTGCCCACAAGGGACCCTACGCTGACGGACACCTCGGGGACCTGCCCGCCTTGTACGTGGCTCAAGACGGAATGGCGACCCTTCCCGTCCTGGCTCCCCGAATAAAGGTCAGCGACCTCAAAGGCCACTCGCTGATGATTCACGCCCATGGCGACAACTATTCGGACGAGCCGAAGAAGCTGGGCGGCGGCGGGCCGCGTCTGGCCTGTGGGGTCGTCGACTGATACAAATCCCTCTTTCGGGGGCGAAGGGACTGAGCTCCTGACGGGTCGCCGACACCCATAACGGAGTTTCGACCCGGCAGGCTCATCCGATTCGCTTCCACTCGTCTGCAGTCCCACGCCCCGAGGGAGCGCTTCCCCGGGGCGACTTCAAGCCGGCACCGTCCGTTCCGCCGCCCAGGCCCGCAGGTGGCCGATCTTCTCGGCCATGAGCACGGAAAGGGGTCGGGTCTTGTGTAGCTCGTCTTCCAGGTGCCCCATGGTCAGTCCCCCCTCGACACCCTGCGCCGCGTAGAGCGCGGAGACCAGGGCCTGCTCGATCTCGGCGCCGGAGAATCTTTCCGAGAGCTCGGCGAGCCGTTCCAGGCCGAAGCGTTCCGGCTCCTGGCCGCGCTTCTTCAGATGGATGGCGAAGATGCGCGCGCGCACTTCGGGATCGGGCAGGTCCACGAAGAAGATCTCGTCGAAGCGGCCCTTACGGAGCAGCTCCGGGGGCAGGGCCTCGATGTCGTTGGCGGTCGCGACCAGGAAGACCTTCTCCTTGCGCTCGGCCATCCAGGTAAGTAGGGTGCCCAGGATGCGCTTGGAGGGTCCGCCGTCCTGGTCGGCGACGATCCCCTTCTCGATCTCGTCCATCCAGAGCACGGCTGGGGCCATGGACGCGGCGGTGCGCAGGGCCTCGCGCAGGTTGCGCTCGGTCTCTCCGTAGTACTTGTTGTAGAGGGTGCCGAAGTCCAGCCGCAGCAGAGGGATGCCCCAGGCCCCGGCGACAGCCTTGGCGGCCAGGCTCTTGCCGCCACCCTGCACGCCCAGGAGCAGGATGCCCTTGGGCGGGTCCAGACCGAGGGGCGACATATCGCCCAGAAAGATGTTCTTGCGCCTGGCGAGCCAGTCCTTCAGGGAGCCGAGGCCCGCCACATCCTCCATCCCCGCCGTCTCCAGCTCGAAGGAGAGCAGCCCCCCCTGGTCCAGGAGCGAAAACTTGTCGCGGGTCAGCCTTTCGACATCGGCCTCGGTAATGGCGCCGTCGTCGTAAATGGCGCTACGCACCAAGCGGCGGGCGTCGGCCAGGGTGAGTCCGGCGAGATGGCGGATCAGGGCCTGCAAGTCCTCGGATCGGGCGGTCACCTTGCTGCCGGGGTTGAGGGTCCGCCAGCCCCGGGCCTCTTCCACTACCAGCTCCTTGAGCTCCTCCGGACTCGGCATTGCCAGCTCGTAGCGGGCGGCTTGGTGGCTGATCTCGCTCGGCACATCCAGTCTCGGACTCACCAGCACCAGGGTATGTGACTGGTCGGGACCGCGCTGGCCGATCTCACGCAGCAACCTCACTACGAGGGGATTGTCCAGAAACGGGTGAAGGTCCAGGAACAGGAAAAGGCCCGGTCGGGTCAGCGTCAGGATATGGGCCAGGGCGTCGGCAGGCTTGCTGTGGATGCGCTGGGGCGGGTGCCCCTCCTCGTCGAGACGGCGCAGACCCTCGCTCGCGGTCCAGCGGAACAGCATCAGACCACGTCGGACGGCGACGCGCCGGAACAGATCGACGACGCGGGGCTCCTCGCGTGACTCCACCACGATAATGGGAGTGCGGGAGGCGACCAGTGTATCCAGCTCGTGCAGGTCGGACACGGACTATTCCTACTGTTTGTCTCGGAAAGAAGGAGTACTCAGGATGTCTGGGACGTGCTCGCGGATTAACGGGACGCATCTCCAGTTGTCTAGGTCGCCACCTCGGAATCGGCGAGCTGAGCTTTACCCTCATGGAAGGGTTGCTGGGCCGGGCTCCGCGCATACCTGAGTGCGATCGGCAACGTTACGGATTCTACGCTCCCTTCGTAAGACATTTCTGATGCTTTGGTAGTCTGCCGCTGAAATTCCTGTGACGTAAGGGCAGATTCCGATCCATGTGCTATAAAATGAGAGTCGACGAATAACCGACGGCGCAAGTCGGTTTTAGCAATTCATCGCGGTAGGCGCAATCATGCGTGGTCGGGTCGGGTCGGGTCGGGTCGGGTCGGGTCGGGCACGGGCTCGTTACACCAATCGGCACATGAGTCGCGCTTGGCGCCCAGCTATCGGCTCGGGCACGAAGGCGATTTTATCCTCGATATCGGGAGAAACTACGATGATGCGAAAGCTCTGGACCTGCACGACAGCAGCTTTGCTCGCCGGTTTGCTCGTAACAGGGTGCTCGAAATCTCCGTCCGCCGGAGGTCCGGACGAGGCCAAACGTGCCGGGCGTGACGCGGCCTCGTTTCCGCAGGCGGATGAAGACTACTTCCGCGATATGGACGGCGGCATCGCCCTGTCGCCCGAGGAGGTCAAGGGCCGCAACATGTGGAACGTCTGGAGCGGCGGTAACGATCGACTTTGGAACCTCATGACCGACTACACCTTTGGTGCCTTTGATCTGCTCAAGACGATCAGCTCGCATCCCAGTCTCGGCTATTCCCGCGACAACCGCTGGGACTACCTCGGACTCGTCAACGAGCCCTGCTTCAAGACCCCCACGGAGCCCAGAAAGGACCGCTTCGGCCTGTGGCTCGACGTGCGCACCAAGGATTGCGCGCCCGACCCCTTCGAGAACGAGAGCAAGTACCCCGGTGTGGCGATTGGCGCGCGCGGTAAGTCTCTCGGCGATGGCACTACGCTGCCGGTGGGGTCCTATTACGGCTATCCTTCCGGCGTCATGGGGCTGCGGCTGTTCCCGAATCCGGATTTCGACGAGAAGGCCGCAAAGGCGTGGGATCCGGAGCGCTATTACACCGATCCGAGCTATTACAACCGCAAGGACCTGGTACGCCCTTATCGCGTCGGCATGTCCTGCGGCTTCTGCCACATCGGCCCAAGCCCGACGAATCCGCCGGAGGATCCGGAAAACCCGGAGCTGGCCAACCTGAGCTCCTCGGTGGGCGCGCAGTACATGTGGGTGGACCGTATGTTCATCTTCGACGCCAACAAGCCCGAGGGACGCACCAACTACATGTACCAGCTCGCGCACACTTACCGTCCCGGCGCGATGGATACCTCGCTTATTTCCACTGACAACATCAACAATCCGCGCACCATGAACGCGATCTACGACTTCGCGTCGCGCATGGAGGTTGCCAAGCGGATCGGTCTGGAAAAGCTCTCCGGGGGCGAGCTGAACAACAAGCAATTCCAGGACTTCGTGAAAAGCGGTCCGCTGCTCGATTTCTATGACCCGGAAACCCACATCGTGCGTACGCCACGGGTGCTCAAGGACGGCGCCGATTCGGTTGGCCTTCTGGGAGCGCTCAATCGCGTTTACATCAACATCGGTTTGTACAGCGAAGATTGGCTGACGCATTTCAACGCCGTGGTCGGCGGCAAGACGACCACGCCGATCGAGATTGCGACCGCTCAGAAGGAGTCGGTCTATTGGCAGGCCACCGAGCAGGGCACACCGGCGACGGCCCTGTTCTTCCTCAAGGCGGCACGGCCCGATCGGCTCGCGGACGCGCCCGGCGGCGAAAAGTATCTGACCGACGACGAGGCGACGCTGGCGCGCGGAAAAGACGTGTTCGCGAATACCTGCGCCCGCTGTCATTCGAGCAAAGGGCCAAAACCGCCGGCCGATTTGAAGCCGGACGAATGCATGGGCAAGAACTATCTCGGCTGTTTCAAGCGCTACTGGAAATGGACGCAGAGCGACGAGTACAAGGCCCAGATGCGCGAGATCGTGCAGGCGCCGGATTTTCTCGAAAACAACTTCCTGTCGACCGATGCGCGCATCCCCGTAACGCTGCTGCGCACTAATGTGTGCAGCCCGCTAGCCACCAACGCAATCCGTGACAATATCTGGGACAACTTTTCGTCGACCACCTACAAGCAGCTCCCGTCCGTCGGCACGGTGACCGTGCATGATCCCTATACCGGCGAGCCGGTACCCTACGAGATGCCGGACGGAGGACGCGGCTATACCCGTGTGCCATCGTTGATCAGCCTCTGGTCGACGGCGCCCTTCCTGCTCAACAACAGCGAGGGGCCGTTCGATAGCAGTCCCTCGGTGGATGCGCGGATGAAGGTGTTCGAGGCATCAATCGAGCAAATGCTCTGGCCGGAGAAACGCGAGAAGGATCCGCTCTTGGGGGCCAAGGTGCCGGGCGTCATCGATCGCACCACCGCACGCAGTCAGATAACTATTCCCGTGGGCTATGTCCCCGAGTCGCTACAGCCGTTGCAGGGGGCGCTGCATCGCTGGCTTCCCTGGCTGGTCGACGAGGGCGGCGACGTGGTGCTCGGGCCCATCCCGAAGGGCGTGCCGGTGAACCTGCTAGCCAACCTCAAGCTGCGCGCCGAGAGCGACGATCTCGGCGAGAAGGCAAAGCACGTCGAGCGCGTCGGCGAGCTCCTGGTCAGGCTCAAGGCCAATCTGGCGACGCTGCCCAAAGATGCCAGCGATGAACAGCTGCGTGCCAAGTTTGCGGACCTGCGCGAGCCGATGCTGGAGCTCAGCAAGTGCCCCGACTTCGTGGTGAATCGCGGCCACTATTTCGGCACCGAGGAATTCAACAGGCAGGAGGGCCTGACCGAGGACGAGAAGGCATTCGGTACGGAAGCCGCTCTGAGCGACGATGACAAGCAGGCGCTGATCGCCTTCCTCAAGACCTTCTGAGCATACTCGCCTCATGAGTACCCGGATGGCCCTGGAGTGGGACTACGTGGTCGTCGGCTCGGGCGCGGGGGGCGGAACGCTCGCCGCGCGCCTGGCCGAGGCGGGCATGCGCGTATTCCTCATCGAAGCTGGCGGCGACGCCCCGGCGACAGAGGGCGAGCGTATGCCGGACGACTATGAGGTTCCCGGCTTCCACGCCTTCGCCAGCGAGAACCCGGCCATGAGCTGGGACTTTCGCGTCCGCCACTACACCGACGAGGCGCGCCAACGCCTAGACTGGAAATATGTTCGGGATGGAAAGGGGGGGCTGTTCTACCCGCGAGCCGCGACGCTCGGCGGCTGCACGGCGCACAACGCCATGATCTACATGCTCCCCCATGATTCGGACTGGGAGCAGATTGCGGAGATCACCGGCGATCCGTCCTGGCGCGCCGCAAGCATGCGGCGCTACGCCAGGCGCGTGGAGAGATGTCGCCACCGGCCTCTGTGGCGCCTGCTGAGCCGTGTCGGGCTCGATTTCACCGGACACGGCTGGGACGGCTGGCTGGATACCGAGCGGGCACTCCCCCATGAGGTGTTGGCCGATGACGCACTGATGGACACGGTCGTCGGCACCGCGCGCGCCTTCGCCAGCATCCTGCCCTACCCCGTGGCGCGGGCCTTGCGCTGGCTCTTGCGTGGCGGCGGCGACCCAAATGCGCGCCAGTGGCCCCATGCCAGCTTCAAGGGCATCTGCTACACACCCCTGTCCACCCGCGACGGCCACCGTGTAGGGCCGCGTGAGCGGTTGCTCGCGACCGCCGCCGCCTGCCCAGGTCACCTGCATATCGAAACCGACGCGCTGGCGACGCGCGTCCTGTTCGATGACGAGGGCAACGCCACGGGCGTGGAGTACCTGAAGGGACGTCACCTCTACCGCGCGCACGCGGATCATCTCCCAGCGCAGACCGGCCAGACGCGTCAGGTGCATGCCAGACGCGAGGTGATCCTCTGCGGGGGCGCCTTCAACACACCGCAGCTACTCATGCTCTCGGGTCTTGGTCCGGAACAGGAGCTAAACGCCTATCGCATTCCAGTCCGGGTGGACCTGCCCGGCGTCGGACGCAATCTGCAGGATCGCTACGAGGTGGCGGTGACCTATCGCATGCCGCGGCCCTGGGAGGTGCTTGCGGGAGCCGACTTCGAGCGCGGTGACGCCGCATGGCGGCACTGGGAAGAATCGGGGTCCGGCCTCTACAGCTCCAATGGCTCCGTGATCGGCATCGTCCGCCGCTCCGCGCCCGGCAAGACCGAGCCGGACCTCTTCTGCATGGCGATGGTGGCCCGCTTCGAAGGCTATTTCACAGGTTTTTCCGAGTGGATCCGGGCGCATCGGGACTACCTGACTTGGGTGGTTCTGAAGGCACACACGGACAACCGCCGTGGCCTTGTGAAGCTGCGCTCCGCTGATCCGCTCGATACGCCGCTCATCGACTTCCACTATTTCGAAGAGGGCAACGATGCAGCGGGAGAGGATCTGCGCGCGGTCGTCGCTGGCGTCAAGCTCGTTCGCCGCATGACAGCGCCTTTGATCGCTGATGGCACCATCGACGAGGAGCTGACCCCGGGGCCGGCGGCGGATTCAGACGACGCCTTGGAGGACCATGTTCGCGACACCGCCTGGGGTCACCACGCGTCCTGCACCTGCGCAATAGGACCGCGTGAGCAGGGAGGCGTGCTGGACAGCGATTTCCGCGTTCATGGCGTAGGGCGGCTGCGCGTGGTCGACGCCTCCGTATTCCCGCGCATACCGGGCATCTTCATCGTCAGCGCGGTCTACATGATCGCCGAGAAGGCGGCGGACGTGATCCTGCGTGACGCCCGCGCTTGACACCGAGCCCCACGCTTCACTCAAACCGAAGGAGATCAGGATGGAATATACACCGGCAAAGCTCATGACCATGTCCCAGGAGGAGCTCGACGAGCTTTTCAAGGCCAGCCCGGCAGGAGACATTCCGAATGGCGAGGCCACTGGGACGGCGATCATCGCCCCGGGCACGAGGATCTCGGACGAGATTGCCAAGATGATCAGCTTCTTCGCTTGGCAGGGCAAGACTTTCAACGCAGAGAAGGGCTTGCTGAAGAACAAGATTACCGGGTTCGGCATCGAGGCGATCGTGGCCAGGGTCTACAAAGGGCCGAGCTGGCTCGACGAAAAGGAATGCATCGTACTCGACTACTCCGATACCTCCCTGGTGGCGCACTGGATTCGGGACGAGATCCGCCTCATTGCACCTGGCTTCTACCTGGGCAAGGTGTATTGGGGCAAGAAGCGGCTCATCGATTTCTGCCTCGAGTTCTGAGCCGGTGACTCCACAGTCGTATTTCATGGTGGTGGCCAGGATCGCGGACGGTCGCGAGGCCGACCTGCGCGCCCTGCTCGCCACCATGAATTCCGAGACCGGCATCGCTGATCCGCGAAACCCCTTGTTCCCCTTCGGTGACTTCGACAGATTGCACTTCGCGCGCTTCGTGATCCTCGAAGACGCGACGACCGTCGATTTCGCCGTGCTCGGCCTGCCTGTGCCGCAGTTTCCGCTGCAGCTCGCGTTCTTTGCCGATTGCGATGGCGACGGGCGTGAGATGCTCACGGACTTGGCGCGGTGGGCGGAGCCTGGTCTGCGCCGGATCTTCCAGCATTGCGAAGGCTTCGACGCCGAGGGCGACTTGTTGGCCTGGTTGAAGGCCCACGACATCCCCGTCGGTGCAAACTACGTCAATTGGGTCGGCCGCACCGTCAGGCAGATCAAGGAGGAGAGCGCCTTGCAGCGCTTTCTTTCGGCCAAAGTGCCGCGCGATCCTCTTTCTTCTGGGGAGCCCGCGGGTGAAAAGGTGCAACAGGTTCGCCGCGAGCTGATCGATCTGGTGAAAGGCGAGCAGCAAGCCGGTCGCTTGACCCTCAGTGAAACGCCGCCCACACCGCTCGGATGGCGTATCCGCAATCTGATCAATGCCATCGGCATTCCGCTGGTGGGCTTGGCGCTCTCGCCCCTGCTCCTGGTGCTGGCGCCCTTCGTCATCTACCGGCTGCGCAGGCTGGAGAAGAGCGATCCCGAGATCTATCCGCAACCGGATCCGGAGGCGCTAAAGGCGTTGCGCAAGCTCGAAGACCGTGACGTGACCAACCAGTTTTCGGCACTGGGCTCGCTCAAGCCCGGGCGCTTCCGCCTTTGGCTGGTGAAGGTGATTCTGCTCTTGATCGACTATGCATGTCGCCACGTCTTCAACCGCGGCTTTCTGGGCCGAGTGCGCACCATTCATTTCGCCCGCTGGGTTTTCATCGATGGCAAGGCCAGGATCTACTTCGCCAGCAACTACGACGGTAGCCACGAGGCCTACATGGACGACTTCATCAACAAGGTGGCCTGGGGCTTGAACCTGGTGTTCAGCAACGGCGTCGGTTGGCCGCGCACCGACTGGCTGATCAAGCGAGGCGCCCGCTTCGAGCAGCGTTTCAAGTACTACCAGCGCCGCCACCAGATACCGAGCCAGGTCTGGTACAAGGCCTATCCGGGCCTGACCGCGCTTGACCTGATCCGCAACGCGCGCATTCGCGAAGGATTGGAGAAGTCAGAGATGAGCGATGCCAAGACCTTATCGTGGCTGAGCCTGCTATGAGCCTACCCGCACCCGAATTCGACGATATGCAGGCCCTGCTGCGCTTTGGCCTGGGCCATCTCGAGCACGCCTGTTTTCTGCTGCTGCGCGTAACGGACCGAGAGGCCGCGCGCGCCTGGCTCGCAACTGCGCCGGTGACCAGCGCGGTTCGTGCAGAGCCGCCGCCCGGGCAGGCGCTGCAGGTAGCCCTAAGCAGCGATGGACTGCGCGCGCTGGGCGTCGCCTCGCCGCTCATCGAGGGCTTCGCGGACGAATACCGCGTCGGTATTAGTGCCGATCCGGGCCGCTCCCGCCGACTCGGTGACTTGGCCGGCAATGATCCGGCATGCTGGGACTGGGGCGCGGGCGATCGGGTGCCCCATGTGCTGCTCCTGCTCTACGCCAATGCCGACACACTGCCCCCGTTCGTGCAATCGATCCGCCGAGAGTGCGCCGCCGGCTTCGCGGAGATCTCCGAGATCCCCGCACTCGAGACCTCCGAGCTCGACGAATTCGAGCCCTTCGGCTTCAAGGACGGCATTTCCCAACCTGAGATCGATTGGGACCGCACACGGCCGGCTCGCGACCAAGACCAGCTGAGCTATACGAACCTCTCCTGCCTCGGCGAGTTTGTCCTAGGCTATCCGAACGAATATGGCGGCTACACCGACCGCCCCCTGATCGACCCGAGGGGTGTCGAGCCGGGCGCGCTGCCACCGGCGGAGGACGCTCCGGACATGCTGGACCTGGGCCGCAACGGCAGCTATCTCGTGCTGCGCCAGCTGCAGCAGCACGTAAGCGACTTTTGGTGCTACCTCGACGAGCAGGCCGGAGGCGACCCGGAGCTACGCGACCGGCTCGCCGCGGCCATGGTCGGCAGAACGCCGAACGGCGATCCGCTGGTGAGCCTCGACGACGCGGGCGATCCGAATGCCTTCACCTACGCTTCCGACCCGCATGGCCGGCGCTGCTCGCTCGGGGCGCACATCCGCCGCGCCAACCCGCGCAACGCCGACCTGCCGCCTGGAAGCAGCTGCCCCTGGTCGCGGCTCGAGCGCATACTCGGCTTCGATGCCGCGGCACTGGACCAGGACCATGTGGCCTCCACGCGCTTCCACCGCCTGCTGCGCCGTGCCCGGAAATACGGGCCCGATGTGCCTCTTGAAAAAGCCCTCGCCGACGGGCCGACCGGTGACGAATCGGGCCTGCACTTCATATGCCTCAACGCCAACATCGGACGGCAGTTCGAGTTCGTCCAGGCCGCCTGGATCGCAGGCACCAAGTTCGACGGACTCATGAGCGAGGGCGACCCCTTGCTGGGACACCGCCAGCCGGGTGTCGACCACACCGCCAGCGATGTGTTTTCCATACCCCAGGCGGATGGAGCGGATCAACGGCTCACAGGTCTGCCCCCGTTCGTCACCGTGCGTGGGGGTGGGTATTTCTTCCTTCCGGGTTTGCGCGCCCTGCGCTTTCTGGCCAGGGCACGCTGAGAGAGGATCATGATGGACTCCAACACCAGCCGTCCCGTACCGCCCGCCGACACGGGCTCGGCGCTGTTGAACTGGATCTCCGACACCAGCCTGTTCCTGCTGCAGATGGAGCGACGCATCGATCCCTGGATCCGACCGGCCTTCGATGCGATCCTGCGCGATCCGCTTGCGCGTCTGACCACCTTCCTCATCAATCTGAAGCGCCGCGACGAGGGGCTGGCGATCGCGGAGGAGCGGCCGCGGCCCGATGAAGAGGCGTGGCTCGATTCGATCGTCGAGACCTTCAAGCAGCAGATGAGCGGACTCTGGAAGCCCGGCGGCTTCGAGCGCGGTGGCAACACCAAGACCCACGGCATCGTGCGCGCCGAGCTCATCGTCCACGAGGATCTTCCGGCCAACCTTCGCCACGGCATCTTCGCAACGAATCGCAGCTATCCCGCCTGGGTGCGCTTCTCCGGTCCCGGCCCTTATGTCACGCCGGACATCGACGATGTCGGCTTCATGAGCATCAGCGTCAAGCTCATGGACGTGCCCGGCCCGAAGCTTATGGACGAGGAGCAGCACACCCAGGATATGTTCGGCATCTCGACTCCGACCTTTGTCACTCCTGACACCTACGCCAATGCTCACTTGCAGAAGTGGAGCTTGAAGAACGCCTCGCTGTTCCACTTCGTTAACTTCAAGCGCCCGCACCTGCTGGATTTCATCATGCAGGGGCTCTGGATCAAGACCCAGAGCAGCCCGTTCGAAGCGCCCTATTTCAGCTGCGTGCCCTATCTGCTCGGCGATGGCCAGGCCATGCAGTATTCCTTCTGGCCCGTCTCGAAAAGGAAGACACCCATCCCGCGCCTCCCCTTGCGGCCACCCGACGACTACCTGCGCGCAGCAATGGTCAAGGCTCTCGATGAGGGTGACGTGGAGATCGAGCTGCGCGTGCAGCTGCAAACGGATCCGCATCTGATGCCTATCGAGAACGCCGCCGTGTTGTGGCCCGAAAGGCTGTCGCCGCGGGTACCCGTCGCCACACTGCACATCCCGCGGCAGAAATTCGATTCGCCCGAGCAAATCGCCTTTGCCAGACGCCTGTCCTACAACCCCTGGCATTGCATCACCGAGCACCGGCCGCTGGGCAACCAGAGCCGGGCACGACGGCGCATGTACTACGAGCTGTCCAAGTTTCGGCACGACATGAACGAGGTGCCTCACTACGAGCCTGACGGGTCGGAGACCTTCCCCTGAGGAGACGCTGATCATTGGGCATCCTGGCCAAGACCAACACGGGTTTCCTGTCCGCCGGGAATCTCTGAATCAGTCAACGTTTCCCTAAGGGGCGAAGGGGAAATCAGAGCACCGGATCGATTCGGCAGAAAGCTGCCAAGGTGGAGGGAATATGTCTGAAGCAGATGAACATACCGGTTCGCACCTGAGCGGTGACACGCCGTCCCACACCCTGGCTGCTGCCGTAATGGGCAGGGTCAGCTTGCCGAAGCTGGTCTGCCCATCCGGCAGTGCCAGCTCCATCCGCGTCGACCGGATCGTCCTCGGCAGCGCGACCGTCGCTAGCGTGGATATCCATCGGGTCCACACTGCTCTCGACACTGGCAACGTTACGCTGGAGGATGCGCGGGCCGTCGTCAGTCTCGCCATCAATTTCAGCTATGGAATTCATGTTCGCCTACCCTGGCCGATCCCGGACATCAATATCGACGACGACATCCGGATCGGTACCATTCGTTTTCCATTCGAGATCGGCGATGTCCGGATCCCGGCACTGAGCAATGTCGACCTGATGATCCCTTCGGCCGGACTGGAGGATGTTCAGGCGTCGGTAGACCCGGTCCGCCAGCTCGACCTCGGCGGAGCGAGCTTCAGCGGGCTGCAGCTCGATGACACGGTGCTGCCCGCAGCGGGTTTCGGGCTGGGCGGGCTGAGCCTGGGGCCGGTCCGCATTCACGACGTCGGCATCCCCGCCATCTCCTCGGCCCGCTTGGCGGTTGGCGAGCTCTCCCCCGACAATCCCCTGGTGCTGCCTTCCATCAGCGTGCGCAACATCGGGCTGCCTGCCGTCTCCGCGCCGCGCGTCGAATCCGAAAGCCCCGTCGTCGTTCCCGGCGTCCGATCGCAAACCCGGGAAATTCCGCTGGTGCGAAGCGGCATCCTACGCGCATCCATCACCATCGAGCCCACGCTCACCATCGCCATCAGGACCATGGTCATCCGGGATATCTCGGCAGCCTCGACCATCGACCGGATCGACGTGCGTGACCTGAGTGCGCCGGTAACGCTGTCGGGTGTCTCCCTGGATGGGCTGATGCTGAACGACGTCGAGCTGGAAAGCATCGCTACCCAGGGATAGTGCAAAGCGGCATTTCATTTTGGAGAACCCGATGCCTACGAAAACCACCCCGGAATACACCGCGTTCGAAGAGCTCTGGCAGCTGGCGAGCGCGCGACAGGAGGACCTGCAGGTCGGGCAAATCGATGAGCCCGATACTGATTTCTCGCCGGCACCGATGCTGAAGCTCCTATCGAGCCTCGCGGACGCGCTGGTTGCGGCCGGTGCCATCGACGACGAGCGATACAAGCAGATGCGGTCCGCGATCGGCGTCCTGGAAGAGGTGATACAGGCGGTAGATCCCGGTGCGCTTGCGACGGCAATGGAGGCGGTCAACGCCCAACCACTTCCGGCCCAGTGAGGAAAGGATCATGACTACTCGATCAAGTCCCGGACCGGCGGCGGCCGCGCACCCCGGGCTCGATGCGGCACTGTTGGACGCACTTACCAGCGCGGTGCTGCGTCGGATTCGGATCGCTCGGCTGGCCGCACATTCCGGTGAGGCCGGATCGGCGCGCATCGAGAAAGTGGAATTCACCAATGTCGGCGTAGAAAAGGCCGACATCGAAAACCTGACGACCAAGGTGAAATGCGGTGCGGCCTTGTTGCGCAACGTCAGGCTCATTCTGGAGCTGCACTATGAGGTCGGCTGGTCATACGATCTCAAGTGGCTGGGTAGCGACAGCGGCACCAAGACCCTCGGGTCGACGGCCAAGCCGATTCCCTTGCACGATTTCCGGATCCCGGTCCTGCAGGACATAGCCCTCCAGATTCCGCAAGCGACGGTTACGGACATTCAGGCCGACGTCGACAGTGTTGCCGACCTCGACCTCGGTGGGGTGGCGTTCGAGGGGCTTGAGCTCAACAACACCAGACTGCCCTCTGATGGATTCAGTATCACTGGCTTGAGCTTCGGCTCGTTCGAGCTGGAATCTTTCGGCGTGCCCGGATCCGACAGTGACGACGTGCGCATAGAGCGCTTTGCGCCGACCAAGCCGGTGAAGTTGCCGACTCTCACCGTTCGGGACATCGAAACCCCCGCCGTCGGTATCGACGACGTCGTGTCGGACGGCGCTGTGTCGCTCATGGACATACAGACCGAGGTCTTCGAAGCGCCGGTTTTCAAGATCGGAGACTTCTTCAAGGTGAAGTTTGTCACGACCCCCGTGCTGCACCTGCAAATCGGTGAGCTCGTGCTGACCGAGCTCGAAGGCTCCGCGGCCATCGGCTCCGTCGCTGTGAGCGGGGTAAGCGCCGAGCTCGCCGCACTGGGCGTTGGGCTCGACAGGTTGCATTTGGACAGTCTGACCATCGACGATGTGCGTGCCTAGGGGAACGCTGATTTATTGCGTTTCTCGCGCTGGTTTGGGTGCAATCGAGCTTTCCACAGAAGGTCACAGCCGAGGTTGCGATGACAGAGACTCAGAATGCCAACGAGCGCTTCAACCGCTTGTGGGACGAGATCGGTGCCGAGCGCATTATCGTGGGAGATGAAGAAAAGGCGGTCGAAATCGTAGTCGACGCCGATCTCTCCCCATTTGCGATTCTCGAAAAGCTCAAGGACGAAGTCGGGCGGAAACAGGGGCACGGCGACCTTTCCTCCGCTGACACAAAGGCGCTCATCGAGACCACCAACGCCATCAGAAAGAGCTTAACGGGAGGCTTTTTCGATCGGCTCAAGCGGGGATTCACGAAAGGCCAGCTCTGAGCGCACGCGGACGGCGGCACCGTTCCGGCGCTCGGGTCCGAGTCGCAACCGCAAAGTCCGCGTGCGCATTCCATATCGCAGGAGAAAAGGGAGCCGGATTCATGACTGACTGCGACTATGTTTCATACAACGGTGTGGATGACGAGTACGCAGGGGCGAGAGGCGTGGTCGATGCCGAGCGGAATCATCTGGGTCTCGGCAAGAACGACGAGGTCACCGGAATTGCGCTGTCCGGCGGAGGCATCCGCTCCGCCAGTTTCTGTCTCGGCGTGCTGCAGGCGCTGGCAGGCAACGACCGGTTGAGGTGCTTCGAATATCTGTCCACGGTGTCCGGCGGCGGCTACATCGGCGGTGCGCTGACCTGGCTCTGGTCCGGGAAGTGGCAGGATGGGAGCTCGAAGATCTGCTTCGATGCGGGTCCGGCCGGTTTTCCGTTCGGCCGAGGTGTGCGTCTCGACAATCCGGACGCGACCATGGACCGGAATCAGGCCAGCCTCATGCGCCACCTGAGGCAGCATGGAAAGTATCTGGTGCCGGGCCATGGCATCACGTCGATGTCTTTCCTGTCGGTGCTCCTACGCGGCATCCTCATGGGCTTGGTGACCTTCTTGGTGTTTAGCGGATTTCTATTCGATGCGCTGCATCACTTTGACTATTTCGCCACGTCCTTGTTTGCGGTGTTGGGCAGATGAGGGTTGCCGATCCCTGGCTCAGCATGCCGATATCGGGTTTGGCCGCACTGGGAGGTGTTGCCCTCTACCTCCTCGGCTTGCTGTTCTATGCGCTCGTGTCTATGCGCTCGTGGCTCCGTTTCTCGTTAAAAAGTCGAAACTGGCAGCGGCGTACCAATGGCGGCGGATATGGGAGCGGACCATTCCCTGGGCTCTGATCATCGCTGTCGCTGGCGTATCCCTGTACGCGGTTGAGTGGGCGCTGGTCCAACTGGAAGGTTACGTCGCCAGCGCTGGTGGACTCGCTGCCGCCGTCGGCGCGGTGTTGTCATGGATCTTCCGGGGGAAGGGGGAGTCGCGGTTGCTCGGCATGATCCCCGGCAAGCTGGTGCTGATACTCTCTTTGGTGCTGTTTCTGTTCGGCCTGCTGGTCCTCGCGGACCAACTGGTTCTGTTTTTGATAGACAGCGGGATAGCAGGCGTGTTCTGGTGGCATCTGTCGGCGGCGGCTTTTGTGGTGATCTCTGCGGCATTTGTTCCCATCAACAAGGTCTCGATCCACCGCTACTATCGGGATCGACTGATGGAGCTGTTCAATGCGGATGTCCTCGGCATCCTGGGTGGCATGGACGTTTACATGTCTTGACGGGCGAACGTGGCCGGTGTGCACGAATTCAAGCCCGTTGCCCGGACGTGCGGTGGCAAGGAATTCAAGGCTCCCTACCATCCATCAACACCAACCTGATCCTGATGGGATCCAAGATCGCCAAGTTCCGTGGCCGGGGAGGGGACAACTTCATCATCAGCCCGCTGTATTCGGGCAGTAATGCCACTGGCTGGCGCGGCACGGCGGAATTCGCCGGTGGCAGTATCACCTTGCCGACGGCAGTGGCTATCTCCGGCGCTGCGGCCAACCCCGATTCGGGCGTGGCGGGTAAGGGTCTGACGACGAATCACATCGTCTCGATTCTCATGAACATCTTTAATCTGCGCCTGGGTTATTGGACGACGAATCCGGACCCGGATCATTGTCGAAACCAGTCGGTAGTCCCGAGTTATTTCAGACCGGGCTTCTGGGGCAGCTTGCGGCGTAGCAAGAACAACGAGGAATCGCAATTCATTCAGCTATCCGCTGGTGTGCGTGACTCATCTCTCGACGCGAGACTGATCCCGCTTTCGGGTTAGAATGCGTGGAACGGGGTCGGCAGATCCCGCGGATTCCGCTCATTTACCGGGCTCCTCAGGTTGTCGAAACGGTCGTCTGGGGACCTCGGGGTGGCGCCCATTCCCCAGGACCGGCTGAGATCTGAGCCCCATCACCTCACTGAAGGAGCCGATGCCATGTCCTCCAGCCTCTGCGATTTGGCTCGCCGGATCGCCTTCGCCCTCGTCGCGCTGAGCCTCGCCATCGATGCCGCTGCAAAGCCCCGCTACGTCGAGTCCCCGCCCCTCGACAAGGTCATGACGACGCCCGTCGAAGAGGTGGCGGGCGGCAGCACCCTGCAGGTCCCCATCATCACCTGGGGGGCGGACATCGCCACCATCGTCGCCAACGGCAACGCCGAGCGCACCGCCAAGGGGAGTGATTTCGCCGCCAAGGGCCTGGATCTGAGCCTGGTGCGCGAGGACAAGTTCTCGGAGCAGCTGGCCTCCTACCTGTCCGGCAAGTCGCCCTATCTGCGGGGCACCATGGGCATGCTGAACATGGCCGCGGACCTGCTCTCCCGCGATCCGCGCACCCGCCCGGTGGTCATCTATCAGCTCAGCTGGTCGGCGGGCGGCGATGCCCTGGTGGTCAAACCGGGCATCCACAGCGCCAAGGACCTGAAGGGCAAGACCATCGCCCTGCAGGCCTATGGGCCTCACGTGGACTATCTGAGCAAGATCCTGGCCGACGCCGGTCTCTCGCCCAATGACGTGACCATCCGCTGGCTGCCGGACCTGACCGGCACGGGCGATACGCCCATGGCCGCTCTGCACGAGCCGGACGTGGACGCGGCCTTCGTCATCACCCCGGACGCCCTGGCGCTGACCGCCAACGGCACCGTCGGAACGGGGGCCGAGGACTCGGTGCGCGGTGCCCGCGTGCTGCTCTCCACCAAGACCGCCAACCGTATCATCGCGGATGTCTATGCGGTGCGCGCCGACTACTTTGCGGCTCATCCGGACCAGGTACAGACCTTCGTGAAGGGCCTGATGGAGGGCCAGGACCAGCTGAAGCAGTTGATGGCGGACAAGCAATCCCCCGCCTACCGCGACGCCATGGGCGCGGCGGCGGAAATACTGCTGGACAGCCGCCAGGCGTTAAGCGACGTGGAGGGGCTCTACGCCGATGCCGAGCTCGTGGGTCCTAAGGGCAACCAGGACTTTTTCGCCAATCCGGACTATCCGCGCAGCTTCCAGCGTCTGACCCGCGAGATCCAGAAATCCTTCATGGCAATGGGCCTCCTGGGCACGCCGGTCGCGCTGGAGCAGACCAAATGGGACTACGCCAAGCTCGGGCAGGGCCTGACCGCCGGGCCAACGGGCGGGCAGCGCTTCGATACCGAGCAGGTGGCCGCTGTAGTGGCCCGCCGCCAGCAGCAGGGCACCCTGGCAGAAGGGGAGATCTTCTCCTTCGAGATCTTCTTCAAGCCCAATCAGAACAGTTTCTCCGTGGACCTGTACAAGGACGCCTTCGACAAGGTGATCGAACTGGCTTCGACCTACGGCGGTGCCCTGATCACTATCGAGGGACACAGCGACCCCATGGGTTACCTGCGCAAGAAGCAGGCCGGCGAGTCCGAGCTGGTGCTCGGCAGGGTCAAGCAGTCGGCAAAGAACCTGAGCCTGTCACGTGCCGTAGCGGTACGAGACGCCATCGTCGCCCATGCAAAGTCCGCCGGCATCAGCCTGGATCCCTCCCAGCTCGCGGTAGTGGGCCACGGCATCGCCGACCCAAAGAGCGGTCTCTGCGGTACCGACCCCTGCGCCCCCAAGAGCGAGCGCGAGTGGCGAGACAACATGCGCGTGGAGTTCCGCGTCATCCAGGTCGAGGCCGAAGAGTCGGTGTTCAGGCCGCTGTAACGGAGGTGACGGAATGGCCAGACGAAGAGCCAAACGAAGCGGGCTGACCAAGATCATCGTGGTCGCGATTGCGGCCTACGTCCTGTACCGGCTATTGGTCGCTTTCGAGGAGTCCGGCGCCCCATCCGGCGAGCACCACAGACAGAAGTCCACTCCCGCGGACTCCTACGCCCTGCGGGCGGAGAACAACTGGCCCTCCCTGAAGGAAGCCGGACAGGGCGCTGCCCCCGCCGCCGACCTCTTTGCCGCCAACTACTATGTCGTGCTCGACGGCTCCGGCAGCATGAACGACGTGGACTGCTCGGCGGGTAAGCCCAAGATCGATGCCGCCCGCACGGCATTGAAATCCTTCGCCGCCTCCGTGCCCGCCTCGGCCAACCTGGGACTCGCGGTCTTCGAGCGGCGGGGAATCAGTGAGCTCCTGCCTCTCGGGACAGGTAACCGGCGAGCATTCGGTCAAGCCGTGGCGCAGGTGCGTGCGGGCTCCGGGACGCCCTTGCGCTCGGCCATCGCTCTCGCCTACGACAAACTGGAGGAGCAGGGACGCCGCCAGCTCGGATACGGGGAGTACCACCTGGTGGTCGTCACCGACGGCATCGCGAGCCAGGGTGAGGACCCGACGTATGTAGTCGATCGGATGCTGGCGGAGTCACCCGTCCTGGTGAGCACCATCGGCTTCTGCATCGGAGAGGACCATTCCCTGAATCAGCCCGGGCGCACGGATTACCGCGCCGCCGACAACCCGGAGGCCCTGCGCAAGGGGTTGGAGGCGGTGCTGGCCGAGGCACCGGCGTTCGATGTGAGCAAGTTCAAAGACTGAGCTCATCGTCATGTCACCCCATGTCAAGGTGGTGGGCCTGATCCTGGTCCTGGGCCTGGCCGGCATCCTCGGGGCCAGGTATCTGCTGCCCATCCTTCAGGATACGCACCAGCGCGAAACCTCGGATGCGAGCGCGACCCGGGGCACTCTGGTGGTGGGCACCGACAACTGGATCGGCTACTTCCCCTTGTGCTCCGAGCCCATGGCCAAGCGCATGCGCCAAGCCGGTTGGGTCCTGCGCTGTGAAAACGACAACGCGGACTATCCGGCGCGCTTCGAGCGCCTGAAGTCCGGGAAGATCCAGTTTGCCGTGGCCACGGTGGACTCCTACCTGCTGTCAGGCGCGCCGCTGGGCTTTCCCGGCACCATCATCGCCGTGATCGACGAGTCCAAGGGCGGTGATGCCATCCTGGCGCGCAAGGAGGTCGCCGCCAACCTGGACGGGCTGCGGCAGGCGGGTGACATCGAGGTCGCCTTCACCCCCGCCTCCCCCAGCGAGCATCTGCTGCGAGCCATCCGCACCCATTTCGACATCCCCTTCCTGCAGGACCGCCGTGGGTCTTGGCGGGTGGAGACGGACGGGTCCTCCGCCGCCTTGAAGTTGTTGCTGAAAGGCAAGGTGGGGGCGGCCGTCCTCTGGGAGCCGGACGTCTCCCGGGCGCTGGCCAGCCCCGACATCGTCAAGCTCATCGGCACCGAGGACACCGAGCGCCTGATCGTAGACATCCTGCTGGTGGGGCGACGCTTCTCCCGCGACCACCCGGAGGCGGTCGCCGCCCTGCTGGACAGCTACTTCCAAACCCTCAAGCTCTACCGGGACAATCCGCAGGAGCTGGAGGAGGACGTGATGCAATCCACCGGCCTGAGTCGGGGGCAGGTGAGATCCATGCTGCGCGGCGTGTCCTGGACGACCCTGGGCGAGAACGCGGCGGTCTGGCTAGGCACCTCCGGCGGGGGTCCCTTCGCCGACGAGGGGCTGGTGGATTCCATCAGGGGCGCCATCCGGATCCTGACGGACAGCGGCGACCTGGCCGGCGATCCCCTACCCGACGGCGACCCCTACCGCATCACCAACCGCCAGTTCGTAGCGGACCTCTCGAAGCGGTTGGGCGCGACGGCCGGCAGCAGCGATCGGGCACATCGCTTCCAGCCCCTGGACGATGCGGGCTGGGCACGCCTGAAGGAGATCGGCAGCCTGAAGATGGAGCCGATCGGTTTCCGGCGGGGAACGTCCGACCTCGCCTACGAGGGTAAGCTGGAGCTGGACCGCCTGGCCGAGCGACTGGCCTATTACCCCAACTTCCGGATCCTGGTGAAGGGGCACAGCGGCATCTCCGGCGACCCTCGGGCCAATCTCCAGCTCTCCCAGGAGCGGGCCGACGCCGTCGCCCGCTACCTGACCGTCACCTACGGCATTGACCCGAATCGGATGCGCATCATCGGCTACGGCTCCACCCGGCCGCTGCCGCGCCTGCCGGGGGAGTCGGACCGGGCCTACGGCTACCGCCTGCCGCGGGTCGAGGTCACCCTGGCTGCGGAGAACCTCTGACCCTCTGGCGATAGCGTCGTTACCACAGAGACACGGAGGGCACAGAGGAGCCTTCTTTCCGTATCGTTATCGATCTAGCTGAGTGAATTAGCGAAACCGGTTGGAACTATGGTTGATCATTTTTGCGGTGCTCCATCTCGAGTCGGTTTCTCTGCGCTCTCTGTGCCTCTGTGGTGAATACCGATCATGCCCGCCATGCAACATTCGGCTCCGCACAAGGCGTCCGTAAGGCACCAAGACCTCTCCCAGGCCGCCGTGTCCCGGGCCGTGCTGGCGACCACGGTCCAGAAGCCCTATGTGCTCTACCCCGCGGCCATCGGCATCCTGGGCGCGGCGGCCGCCCTGCTCCTGGGCCCGTCCAGCCTCTTTGTCGTACCGGCGGTGGTCGGCGGCGCCGTAGGGCTGGGCAGCTGGGCTGTGGACTATTTCCTGCGCCGCGACCGGCACGCATCCGAGTATCTGCGCGCCCTGCACCGTGACTTGAGCGACCGGCGCAGCCGCACGGTGCGCGAGCTCGAGCAGGAATTGGGCGAGATCGAATCCAAAGAGGGCCTGGCACAGCTTGGGCGGCTGGGCGAGAGGCTCGCGGCCTTTCAGGCCCTGTTGGACAAGAAGCTCGATCCCTCGGAGCTGACCCACGGGCGTTACCTGGGGATGGCCGAGCAGGTCTATCTTTCCGGTCTGGATAATCTGCAGCGGATCGCCCATACCCTGGCCAGCATCCAGGCGATCGACGGGGACTATGTCAACACCCGTATCCGCGACCTGAAGCGCATCCGAGAGCCGTCCGCCTCCCAGACCCAGGAGCTGGAAAGCCTGCAGGCGCGGCTTTCCCTCAAAGATGCCCAACGCGCCAAGGTCGACCAATGGCTCGCCCAGAACGAGCGGGCCATGACCCAGATCGATTCCACCATGGCGGCCATCGCCGCCATGGACACGGTGCGGGGCCACGCCGCCACCGACCTGGAGACCGCCATGCGCGACTTGGCGGAGCTGGCTCGGCGGGCGCCGGATTACAGCAGTGGACGTGGCGGCGGGTATTGAGCCGATCGCCCGGCGCCGCCGGCTTTGACGGGTACGCCAGGAGGTGTTACCTTCCATGTAAAATGGTAATACCTTGGATGGAGTCATGAGAACCGTCACCTTGAAGATGCCGGACGCACTTGCACGCAAGCTCGAGATTGCGGCAAAGCAGGAGCATGTGTCACGGTCAGCGCTGGTCCGTTGTGCCGTCGAGAAGTATCTCGAAGAGGATCTTGCGAGCTCTTCCCAACCTTCGGCCTATGCCCTGGTAGAAGCGTTCGCGGGCAGTGTGGAGGGTCCTCGGGACCTGTCGACGCATCCGGGGCATATGGAAGGGTATGGGGAGTGAAACCGTCGGTCATCATCGATAGCGGTCCCCTGGTGGCCCTCATCAATGCGAGGGATGCGAACCATGCGTGGACGGTCGGGGAGCTGAAGAAAGTCGCTGGACCGATCCTCACCTGTGAAGCCGTAATCTCGGAGGCGATCTTCCTCCTGCGGCGACTTGCCGGTGGAACAGGCCAGATCGTCGGCATGCTGAGGACCGAGGGGCTGCGAGTGGCGTTTTGCCTCGATTCGGAGATGTCACGAGTTTGCGACCTCTTGACCAAGTATGCAGACATTCCAATTTCGTTGGCGGATGCCTCGTTGGTCAGGATGTCCGAGCTCTATCCAAGACACCTCCTGATGACTTTTGATTCCGATTTCAGTGTGTACCGGCGCAACCGGCGTCAGCGCATTCCATTGATAACCTTATGATGTGGATTGGCGCGGAGGATCTCGTGGCATCGCTCTGCGGAACGAAGTCGGGCTCGCGAAACTATGCGTAGGACGGGAGGCTAGCACATGACCAACGACAACCAGACCTTGGCCTTCGCCGAGGAGCAGCAGCTTCGCAAGGAGCTGGAGGTCGCCGAGCCTGCGGCCGTTCAGGCGGATGCCCAAGCCGATCCGGAGCTGGCCCGGCAGGCCGATGACCTGGTGGCACGGATCCTCGACACCTCGGTCACGGACGTCGACGCCCGGAACCGGACCAAGGCCGCCATCGAGGCCATGGGCTCCCGGCTCCAGCGAGAGGCCGCTCACCGTAGCCAGATGCTCAAGCAGCCGATCGCCAAGCTCTACGAGCGCAGTGAGGACGGGGGCGAGGTCGCCAACGCACTGGTGGACCTCAAGGTCAAGGTCGAAGAGCTCGACCCCGGCAAGTACGACCTGGAGGCCGGCTGGTTTACGCGTCTGCTGGGCCGCATCCTCGGGGTTGGTACGCCGCTCAAGCGGTACTTCTCCCGCTACGAGAGCGCTTCGACCGTGATCGACGCCATCATCCGCTCCGTCGAGGACGGCCAGGAGCAGCTCAAGCGCGACAACATCACCCTGGCGGACGACCAGAAGCTGATGCGTGAGCTGACCCACAAGCTGGAGCGGGCGGTGAAGCTGGGCCAGCTCATCGATACCGGGCTGGTGGACAGGCTGCAGACTGAGATCCCCGCGTCCGATCCCCGCTACGAGTTTATCCAGGAGGAGCTCCTGTTCCCTCTGCGCCAGCGTATCCAGGACCTGCAGCAACAGCTCCTGGTCAATCAGCAGGGCTTCCTGACGATCGAGATGATCATTCGTAACAACAAGGAGCTGATCCGGGGCGTCAACCGAGCCCGTAACGTCACCGTGAGTGCCCTGCAGGTAGCGGTGACCCTGGCCCTCGCCCTGGCCAATCAGCGGATCGTCCTGGAGAAGGTGCAGGCCCTCACCGACACCACTTCCAATCTCATCGCAGGCACCGCCGAGAGGCTCAAGACCCAGGGCGCCGCCATCCACAAGCAGGCAAGCGCCACCCAGATCGACATCGATGCCCTGAAGCAGGCCTTCGAGGATGTCCGCTCCGCCCTGGACGACATCTCGCGGTACCGGCAAGAGGCCCTGCCCAAGATGGCCGAGCGTATCCTGCAGATGGACAAGATGGCCGCCGAGTCCAACGAGGCCATCGCCAAGGTCGAGCAGGCCGAGCATGTGGCCAAGGATTTCCCCATCGAGATCATCGACTGACCCGGAAAGACTGATTGAACCGCCAAGGCGTCAAGAACGCCAAGGTTTTCCCCGCACAAGGCAAAGGCTCGATTTCGAGTTAACCGAGGAGACACGACCATGAAGCGGACCATTTCCCTGTTACTCGTTGCCCTGCTAGGGCTGGCAGGTGCGGCCCAGGCCGCGGAGCATTACCGGGTCGCCTGGTCCCACTACACGGGCTGGGAGCCCTGGGGCTACGCTGACCATGCCGGCATCCTGAAGAAATGGGCCGACAAGGAAGGCATCGAGATCGATCTGACCCTGGTCAACGACTACATCGAGTCCATCAATCTCTACACCTCCGGCCAGTTCGACGCCTGCGCCATGACCAACATGGACGCCTTGACCATTCCCGCCGTCGGCGGCGTTGACAGCACTGCTCTCATCGTCGGCGATTTCTCCAACGGCAACGACGGGATCGTCATGAAGAATGGGAAGAGTGTGAAGGACCTGAAGGGCCGCACCATCAACCTGGTGGAGCTGTCTGTCTCCCACTATCTGCTGGCCCGGGCGCTCGGCATGAACGGGATGTCCGAGAAGGACGTGAAGCTGGTCAACACCAGCGATGCGGACATCGCCGCTGTCTTCGCCGCGGAGCCCGATGGCGCCGTCGTCACCTGGAACCCGCCGCTGCAGCAGGTGCGCAACGTCAAGGGAGCCGAGATGGTGTTCGACTCATCCAAGATCCCCGGTGAGATCATCGACCTGATGGTGGTCAAGACCGATGCCCCCGATAGCCTGAAGAAGGCCCTGGTCGGGGCCTGGTACGAGACCATGGCCGTCATGTCCGGAAGCGACAACGCCGCCAAGGATGCCATCGAGTACATGGCCGCGGCGGCGGGCGCCACGGTGCCCGAGCTCAAGGCCCAGCTGCGCACCACCGCCATGTTCTACGATCCGGCCAAGGCGGCGGACTTCACCCGCAGCCCCAAGCTCGCCGAGACCATGGACTATGTGCGCAACTTCTCCTTCGAAAAGGGTCTGTTCGGCGAGGGCGCTCAGTCCCCGGACTTCGTCGGAATCGCTTACCCGAATGGCACGCTCGTGGGTGACGCGAAGAACGTGAAGCTGCGCTTCAACGCCGACTACATGGCGGCTGCTGCGACCGGCCAGTGAGCACCCAGTGAGCACGAAGGCTCCACGCATCTGGGGCATCCACGCCAGACCCGGGCAGCTGCTCGCCTGGGTGCTGGCCGTCTTGCCCTTTGCCCTGGTGCTCGGAGCCTACCTGATCGCCTCGGACGTCCGCCACCGGGAGAACCCCAGCGACAAGGTGCTGCCCGGTTTCACCCAGATGGCGCACGCCGTTGACCGCATGGCCTTCACGGAGGACAAGCGCAGCGGCCAGTATTTGATGCTGGAGGATACCAAGGCGAGCCTGGGACGCCTGCTCACCGGTGTCGCCCTTGCGGCGGCGGCCGGCCTGCTGGTGGGGATCAACATGGGCCACTTTCCGGGCATGAGCGCCGGCATCCATCCCTTCATTACCTTCATCTCCATGGTGCCGCCGCTGGCCATCCTGCCGATCCTGTTCATCGCACTCGGAGTGGATGAGCTGGCAAAGGTGAGCCTCATCTTCCTGGGCACCTTCCCCATGATCACCCGGGACATCTATCTCGCCACCCGCAAGCTGCCCGGGGAGCAGATCACCAAGGCCCTGACCCTGGGCGCCGGCCAGCTCGACATCCTCTACCGCATCGTGCTGCCCCAGGTCCTGCCCAGGCTCATCGACACCCTCCGCCTCTCGCTGGGGGCCGCTTGGCTCTTTCTGATCGCCGCCGAGGCCATCGCCTCCAGCGAGGGTCTGGGCTACCGGATCTTCCTGGTGCGTCGCTACCTCGCCATGGACGTGATCCTGCCCTACGTGATGTGGATCACCTTCCTCGGATTCGCGCTGGACTGGCTACTCCGCGCCCTGCTGCGCTGGCGCTTCTCCTGGTACCTGGTGACAAAGGACTGAGCCCTACGATTTGGCCGTATCCCCATAATAGGAACGATACCAGTCGACGAAGCGGGATACGCCGACCTCGACCGTCGTATCCGGCCGGTACCCCGTGTCCCTGACCAGTTCCTGCACGTCCGCGTAGGTATCGGGCACGTCCCCCGGCTGAAGGGGCAGTAGCTCTTTCTTCGCCTCTCGTCCCAGGCAACGCTCCAACACCTGGATGTAGTCCATAAGCTCCACCGGATGCTGGTTGCCGATGTTGTACAACCGGTAGGGCGCCGAGCTTGTCGCCGAATCCGGCGTCTCCCCGTTCCAGGCGGGGTCGGGCTCGGGGATGCGGTCCAGGACGCGGATGACGCCCTCTACGATGTCGTCGATATAGGTGAAATCCCGGCGGTGCCTGCCGTAGTTGAAGACGGAGATGGGCTCGCTGGCGAGGATGGCGCGGGTGAACTTGAACAGTGCCATGTCGGGCCGGCCCCAGGGACCGTAGACGGTGAAAAAGCGCAGTCCCGTGGTGGGAAGTCGGTACAGGTGGCTGTAAGTGTGAGCCATCAGCTCGTTGGCCTTCTTGCTGGCGGCGTACAGGCTCAGGGGGTGATCCACGTTGTGATGGACCGAGAAGGGCATACTGGTGTTGGCGCCGTAGACCGAGCTGCTCGAAGCGTACACCAGGTGCTCGACGCCGTGAAAGCGGCAGCCTTCAAGGATATTGGCGAAACCGGTCAGGTTGGTGTCCACGTAGGCCATGGGGTTCTCGATGGAGTAGCGGACCCCGGCCTGGGCGGCGAGATTGACGACACGTTGCGGTCGGTGCTCGGCAAAGGCTGCCGCTACAGCGGCCCGGTCGTGGATATCGAGGCGCAGATCCGCGTAGCCGTCATAGGCGAGGGTACGGGCAAGGCGGGCCCGCTTCAGCCCTACATCGTAGTAATCGTTGAGGTTGTCGACGCCGATGACCTCGTCGCCGCGCTTGAGCAGGCGCAGGGAGAGTGCGGAGCCGATGAAGCCGGCGCTGCCGGTTACCAGGATCTTCATGATTGTCCTCGCGATGGTGCGGTGTTCGTCCCGTCCCGCCTGGTGTGCTGCAAGTGGACGGTGTTCTACAGTCTGCCGTCCACGGCGTTTGCCGGGAGTGCATGCTTGACGTCGAAGAGCACGGCGCCGGGTCTGCCCAGCGCGCGTAGCCGCTCGACACCCATCTCCCGGAACTGGCGGTGGGCGACGGCCAGGATGACGGCTTCGTAGCTCCCGGGCTGCGGCTCACTGATCGGCGTGATTCCGTATTCGTCCTGGGCCTCCCGAGGATCTACCCAGGGGTCGTAGACGTCGGCGCTGAGACCGTAGTCTTTCAGCTCGGCGATGATATCGACCACCCGTGTGTTGCGCAGATCCGGGCAGTTCTCCTTGAAGGTCAGCCCGAGCACCAGCACCCGGCTGTCCTGCGCCAGCAGATTGCTCCGGGTCATGAGCTTGATGACGCGGCCCACGACGTAGGCGCCCATGCTGTCGTTGAGGCGCCGCCCGGCGAGGATGATCTCGGGATGGTAGCCGACGGCCTGTGCCTTGTGGGTCAGGTAGTAGGGGTCGACACCGATGCAATGCCCACCGACCAGGCCCGGGCGGAAGGGCAGGAAGTTCCATTTGCTGCCCGCCGCTTCGAGCACTTCCTGGGTGTCGATTCCGAGGCGGTCGAAGATGAGGGCGAGCTCGTTGATCAGGGCGATGTTGACATCGCGCTGGGTGTTCTCGATGACCTTTGCCGCCTCGGCGACACGAATGGTGCTGGCCTTGTGGGTGCCGGCAGGGATGATGCTGCCGTAGATGGCATCGATGAAGTCGGCCGCCTCGGGGGTAGAGCCCGAGGTCACCTTGGTGATGTTGACCAGGCGGTGCTCCTTGTCGCCGGGATTGATGCGCTCAGGGCTATAGCCGACGAAGAACTGCCGGTTGAGCGCAAGTCCGGATACCTGCTCCAGGATGGGGACGCAGACTTCCTCCGTAGCACCCGGATAGACCGTCGACTCGTAGACCACGATGTCGCCTTCCTTCAGGACGGTGCCGATCGTTCGGCTGGCCCCTTCCAGGGGGCGCAAGTCCGGCTCCTTGTGGGCATTCACCGGCGTAGGGACCGTGACGATGAAGAAGTTGCAGTCGGCGATTCCGTCCTGGGTGTCCGTATAGGCCAACCGCTCGACCGCCACCAGCTCGTGCGGCTCGACCTCGAGCGAGCGGTCCTTGCCCGCCTGCAGCTCGGCGATACGGGCCTGATCGAGATCGAAGCCCACTGTCGGATATCGCTTGCCGAGCTCGACCGCCAGCGGCAGCCCTACGTAGCCGAGGCCGACGATCGCGATGCGGATGCGTTGAAGATCGAATTCGGGGGGCATATCAGCCGTTTCTCGGGCTGGAGAGATGGTTGCGCGAGGCTCGTCCGCCCCACTTCCTTCGAGGCATGCATACTATCAAGTCGGCCGTCGCCGAATCGATAGTCAAACGGGGATGCCCCCGTGCAGGGCGATGATCGCGGACCCGTAGGCCGCCTCATGATGTTCGGCTGCAGCTACGGGAACGCCCAGCAGCCTTTCTCGTATAAGGGTCCATTCCGGGTTCTTCGCGCCGCCTCCGGTGGTCAGAACCCGGCGCGGCGGGGGGGCTCCCAGCTCTTCCAGGCGGCGATAGCCGGCGGCCTCGATGGCGGCGATTCCCTCCAGCAGACCCTGCAAGAAGCGGCCGTCATCGGCGGGGCGTGGGCTTGTGCGGGGCTCGAGCGCGGCGTCGTTGATCGGGAAGCGCTCGCCGGGGGCGGGCAATGGATAGTAGTCCAGGCCGGTGGGCAGATCCGGCCGCAGTGATTTGCTGAGCAGTTGGATGTGCTCGTCGTTGAAGTATTGTCGCAGCACGGCCCCGCCGCTGTTCGATGCCCCGCCGATCAGCCAGCTGTCGCCGAAGCGGTGGCTGTAGACCCCGTAATCGGGCGCCGCTACCGGTACTGGTCCGACGATCTTGAGCACGAGTGTGCTGCCGAGACAGGTGATCGCCTCACCCGTCCCGTGGGCCTCGGTGGCGACCACGGCGGCCGTGCTGTCGGTGGTGCCCGCAAGGACCAGCGTGGAATCGGGCAGTCCGGTCGCCAGGCTCGTATCGGGGCTCACCCGACCTAGGGCGGCTCCCGGTGCCACCACCTGTGGCAGGGTGACCGTCTCCAATGCGAGGTGGTCGAGCCAATGTGGCCAGGCTCCGGTCTGCGGATCGGCACCGAGCTTGAGGCAGTTGTTCCAATCGCTGACGCCGAAGCGGCCGGTAAGGCAGCCGAGGATCCAGTCCGCCTGGTGCAGGGCGATGGTACCGGACGCCGGCTCGAGAACGCGCTTCAGATGCAGCAGCTTGGCGAGGCTGGAGCCGGCACCGCGTGCGGCGCTCGCCAGGGGCGCGACGGTGGAGATCTCCTCCGCCTCGGCCCGGCTGCGGCTGTCGTTATACATGAGCGCCGGTCCCAGCGGTGTCCCGTCAGGCCGGCACAGGAGCAAGGTGGAGGAGGTCCCGTCGGCGGCCAGTGCCCCGGGCTCGAAGGAAACGAGCTGGCCGGTCAGCTCGCGCAGGACTCGGAAGAGTGCGTCCTTCCAGATCAGCGGGTCCTGCTCCACCACCCCGGTGTCGCCTCGTACCGGCTCCGGCAGAGCGGTGCGGGCCTCTGCGAGAATTTGCCGCTCCCGGTCGATCGCCACCGCGCGGCAGCCGGAGGTGCCCAGATCGATCCCAATGTAACAGGGCTCGGCCAAGGTGCCGGCCCGTGCGTCAAGGCAGGGAGACGGGGGAGGGCGCTTGCCAGCCGCTCGCCCGATACTCGGCCACGACCCTGGTGTAGATACCCCCGCGCACGTTGAAGTCGGCGCACAGGCGCATGAACCTGGGACAGGTCGCGGCTACCAGATCGTCGAGGATGCGGTTGGTTACCGCCTCGTGGAAGGCACCCTGGTCACGGTAGGACCAGACGTACAGCTTCAGGGACTTGAGTTCCACGCACATCTCGTCCGGGACATACTCGAGGGTCAGCTCGGCGAAGTCCGGCTGGCCGGTCTTGGGACAGAGGCAAGTGAACTCGGGGACCCGGATGCGAATCGTGTAATCGCGTCCGGGCTCCGGATTGGGAAAGGTCTCGAGCTCGCGGCTGGGGGTGCTGGGCATGTAGGGGCCGCCCCTCGGCTAGGCCGGTGAGGAATGAGATCGGCGGGTCGCGGTGTTGTAGCGGCCCCGCGACACGCCGCCCAATGCGTCAGTTTCCAACCTCGGGCTTGTCCTGCTGCTCGGGCTTCGCGGGTGGCGCCTCCGCTTTCGTACCTTCCGTTTTCGCCCCTTCCGTGCCCAGCATGCCGTCGATCGCTTTCTGGAACACGGGGTAGGGCTGCGCTCCGGTGATGCGCTTCGTGAGCCTTACCTTGCCGTCCTCCTGTATCCTGCCGAGAAAGAGGGAGGGTGTTCCGGTGACGCCTGCCTTCCTCCCCTCGGCCTGGCTCGTCTTTACCTCCTGGGCGGTTTCTCCTTTGTCCAGACACGTCTTGAATGCATCCTCGTTCAAGCCGATCTGCTTTGCATATTCGATCAGATGCTCCTTGTCGAGGGACCTTTGATTCTTGAACAGGAGGTCATGCATTTCCCAGTACTTGCCCTGGCGGTCAGCGCAGTGCGCCGCCTCCGCCGCCTTTTCCGCGTTCTGATGGAACGGCAACGGGAAGTCGCGTATGACGTACTTGACCTTACCGGTATCGATGTAATTCTTGGATATCTGCGGCATCACCATCTTTACGTGTCGACCGCAATAGGGACATTGGAAGTCGGTCATTTCGATCAGGACCAGTGGGGCATCCGCATCGCCTTGGAAGGGGGCTTTCGATACGTCCATCGCCACATCGATGTCCTGGACGGGCTCCGGGCGTTTTCGCGGTTTGTTCAGCTTCTCCAGTATCTGTTTGATCGCCGTGACGTCTTTTCCGATTTGTTGCTGGCCGGCCTTCAGGGCCTCGATCTCTTGCTTGATACCGCTCAGATCCTCGCCTTGGGCTTCGCTTTCCGCCGAAGTCGAGAGGAAGGGGACCAGCAGGGCCGCTCCCATGCAGATTGCCGACAGATTTCTTCGCACCAACATGTTTCGGTTTCCCCCGATTGAAAAAAACGCAGCCGGTATTCAGGGACGTTTGAAGGTCCCGTCAGTCGAAAATCTCAAAGTCGCAAGAGGCTTGGACCTGAAGACACCAAGCCGGGGCATTCATCGAGGCGTAGTGGACAGACAGCCTGCTCCGGGTCGCGTGGCGGGCAATCTTACCACCGAGTCGGGTCGAGGCTTCAATCCCTCCGATTCTTTCGAGAAATCGCCTTAAGGGGGTGGGCGGTTAGCTCCTCCTCGGTCTACATGTGCCCCGCAACTGGATGAGTCCGGATGCGGAGCGGACTGCTAACAGACTGCTTATCCAGGTATTTTCTCATGAGGCGCCCGGCAATGTCGCGGCAGCAAACCACAGGATGTTGTGGCTGGAGGAGCTAACCGCCCACCCCCTTCGCCTTATTTCCCGAGTGCCTGTAGAAACTCTCCGATGGCCCCCCAATACAGCTGTCCGCCAAAGGCCATGATGCTGTTGTGGTCCGCGCTCGGGATCAGTACCAGGCGCTTGTCCGCAGAGGCCGCGTGCTCGTAGATTTGCTGCCCGTTCCAGGGAGGAAGCAGGGTATCGCCTTCGGCATGAAGGACGAGCAGGGGTATCCGCACGTTTGCCATCTTGTCTTCGTTGTCCATTCCGGACATGTTCGCCAAGCCAATGGATTCGGGCGAGATCCCGAACAGGGCAAGCAAGGGCAGTGTCTGGGCGAATCCGCTCTCTATGATGAGGCCGGCGATGTCATCACCGCGCGTCGCTGCGAGCTCGATGGCCGGTGCGCTGCCGAGGCTGCGACCCATGCCCACCAAGGGCCCCTTATGGCCGCGCTCTGCGAGGAGCTCGATGACCCGATCCAAGATAATAGGCGCATCCTCCACGAGGGCGCGGGCCGAAGGTGAGCCGGTGCTCCGCCCGTAACCCCGGTAATCGACGGAGAAGAGGGATGCACCGATCGAGTGGAAGACCGGTGCCAAGCCGTCGTAATCGGCGACGATCTCGCCGTTGCCGTGAAAGTGCAGAATGGTCGGGAGCGACGGATCGGACGGATAGTAGCGGGCAGCCAGAGTGATGCCATCTCCGACGGTTATGGTCAGGTCCTCGCTTCCGGGCGGTGCTGGAAGGCCGGGATCCGGACGCGGGAAGAAGATGGCCGAATTTACGGCAGGGTGATCGAGCTTCCCCAGTAGACCGAGATTTCCCACTCCGTCACCTCCGACAAAGGTGGATCGAGCTTCCGCGAGGGTTGCTCCGTTGCCGAAAAACAGCGTTACCGACAAAAGGGTACGCACCAACATCTGGGCGGCCCGATTGCATTTCCAGCGGTAAGCCGCCTTGGAAAATGCAAGTCCCCTGTAGAGATGCCCCTCAGCATGATCCGGCTACCTGATGTCGGATTCATCGACCACCAGACCGGTATCGAGACCATCGGTGCTGATCCGGTTGTGCTCACGGCGGTAGTCGGCGAGTCCGGCTTCGCCTTTGCTCTGTGCCCACTCCTGGAGCTTGGTCCTCTCCCTTCCGGCACCGAAGATGGGGACGCCGAAGCCGCAGGAGGTCTGGGCCGATTCGATGTCCAGGATCATGATCTGGCGTGCGCCGGGGATCGCGGGAAAGCGGGGTCGGATCGTCTCCCAGGCGTCGGTGCCTGGCTCGGCAACGCGACCCTTGCCGTACAGGCGGAGGATCAGGGGTTGCTCGGAGAAGCTGCAGCACATGATGGTCATACGACCGTTCTGGCGCAGGTGAGCGGCGGTCTCGTTGCCGCTGCCGGTGAGATCCAGGTATGCCACGGTGCGCTCGTCCAGACAGCGTAGCGTGTCCATGCCGCGGGGTGAGAGATTGATACGGCCTTCGATCGGTGCCGTGGCCGTGAAGAAGACCAACTGCTCGGACAAAAAGCGCTGCAGCTCCGGGCTCAATTGGTCGTAGAACTTGGCCATTCCTGCTCACTGAGGCTCGTCATAGGGTTGGCCCGAGTCTACCATGGTCGCCGACCGGGATTGATCTCGAACGGAGGGCGATCTCATGAATCGATCCGATTCGACTCCGAATTCCGCCGAGCTGCTGACCGAGGCATACGTCCGGCGGGATGATTTGGTGCAGTCCCTGCTGGTCATGGGGGCGATCCCAACCTCTACGCGAACATTGGCCGCAACGAGGGCTATGACAGCATGCTCTGCGCTTTACGGGGAGAGGAGGCGGTGATCGAGGAGCTGCGCCGCGGCCAAGAGGCGGAGGTGAAGAAATAGGTGAGTCGCCCTGTCGCTCATGCCTGCGTCGGCAAAGGGCTGCCGAGCTACCGCTCGAGCACCGCTTCGCTCGCTCGTTCCGAGGGATCAATCCTTCCCGGGCCTTTTGTCCACGAGGCCCGTCAGCTCCCAAAGAAGATCGAGCTCTTCACGCATTTCTCGGATCTTCGCCTTGAGGACCGCGACCCGATCGTCACCAACATCCCCGGGGATTGCCCCGGCAGCGGCGGCGGACTCCGGTTGCTCGATCTCGCCGCACAGGAGATGGCCGAAGCGCTCCTCGCGCTTGCCGGGCAGGCGCGGCAGTCTGGTGACCAGGGGCGGATCGCGCTCCGCCAAAGCGGCGAGGCTTTCCGCAACCGCCTGCAGGCTCGCAAACTCCGCCATGCGCCCAGCGTTGGTGCGCAGCTCGCCCTCGGTCTGCGGACCGCGTAGCATGAGGGCGCACAGCAGCGCCTGCCCCTCCCGGTCGAGCCGGTAGTTGGAGACCATCTTGTGGTCGTAGCGCTCGGTGCGCCCGGCGAAGCTGGCGTGGATCAGGCCCCGGTCCCGCAGCTGGTTCACCGTATGACCGACCTCGCCGGCCTCCAGGCGCATCACCGGGCTGCGGCTGGTCTTCTGGTTGCACGCCTGGACCAGGGCGTTGAGGGTGAGGGGATAGACGTCCGGGGTGGTGCGCTGCTTCTCCATCAAGCAGCCGAGCACCCGCGCCTCCACCGGCGTCAGGTCGGGCTCGGAGATCTTGCCGGTCTCTTCTGGGGTTTCACTGGACATGGCAGCATCCAAGGCTCGAGGGCGGTTGCGGGAGATCTTACCCGGAGACTCGCCCCCGCGCCCAATCGAGGACGGCCGCGATGCGGTCGTTCACCAGGGAGCGGGCGTCCTCGTAGCTCACCCAACGGAATTCGTGGTGCTCGGGGGTGTCCAGCTCGGGGCTGACGGGGAGACTGACCTCGCCGGCGGGGGATTCGGCGAGGTAATAGCGTGCCACCTTGCCTTTGGCGTAGACCGGGGTCTCCGTGTAGACCTCGCCCCACAGGAACCGCAGGTCCGTCAGGTTGGTCTCCTCCTCCGACTCCCGGCGCGCGGCTTGCAGCGGATCTTCACCCTGCTCGATCTCTCCCTTGGGGAAATCCCAGTAACGGTAGCAGCGCAGGAGCAGGTAGCGCCTCTCGCCATCGATCCGGCGGGTTACCACGACGCCGGCTGAGCGCTTTATTACCTTCATTTCGTCTCATCCGGGCCGGAGCGTGCGGGTTTGTGGGATACCGGGTCGGGATCTGCTTTCCCGAGGGATGCCAGCAACTGCTCGCGGTATTGCTGCTGCACTCCTGCGGCGAGCCCCCGGCCGCGACCCTCGGCCAGACGCGCCTCGAGCAGCCGCAGGCGCCGTACCCGCAGATCCCTCTCCGGTGAATCGACGACCTTCCCGAGGACGGCCCGCAGGTCGCCGATCTCCCGCAGGGATTCCACCTCCGGTGGCAGGTAGCCGGCGTTCTTCAGCAGCCTGTAGCCGGCGCGCAGCTCTTTCGGGACCATATGGTCATCGTCGAGGGTGAGGGGCTTGCCAGTGCCCGGAAGGTCGTCGAGCTCGCCCCGCTCAATCGCCTCGAGGATGTGCCGTTCCGCGATCTCGTCAATCAGCGACATGGGCCTGCTCACGCCGCCCGAAGGGCATTGCCCCGGACAACCGACCTGGAGCCCGCAGCCGCCAAGCACCTGCCGCGGAGCCCGAATAGCGCCCGCCTGATCGTCGCGCTCATTTGCAAAAAAAGAATCAAATGTGGTCTAAAGGATGGTCTTGCCAGCCTCGATGGGACGCCCTTTCGTGCCTCTCAGACACCGTATCTTTCTCGCGATCCTGATTCTAGGCGCCTATTCGCAGATTTTGCAGGCGATGCTAATCCGCGAGGGGCTGGTCGTCTTCTACGGCAACGAGGTCAGTCTCGGGGCCTTCTACGGGAGCTGGCTGTTCTGGCTGGCGGCCGGAACCCTGCTGGTGATCCGGCTGCGCCGTCGGGACTGGGTCCGGGAGCCGTTGCCGAGCCTGCGCAGGCTGCTGCTCCTTCTCCCCCTCGCGCTGGCCCTGCAGATCCTGGCCCTGCGCTCTGCGCGGCTGTTCCTTACCGTGTCCTCGAGCGAGTTCGTTCCCCTGGGCGAGCTGTTCCTGTCCCTGTTTCTGGTCACCAGTATCAGCGGGCTGATCTTCGGAGTCGCCTTCCCGCTCGCCTTCAAGGCGGTACGGAATGCCATCGATGATGACAGCACCGGTGCGGCCGTCGGGCTGGTCTCCTGGCTCTACGTGGCGGATGCCCTGGGTGCCCTGGCGGGGGGTGTGCTCTTCACCTTCGTGCTCCTGCGCTGGCTGGGGACGGTCGAGACCCTGGGGCTCTTGACCCTGGCTCTGGGTCTTACGGCCTGGTCGCTCTACGAGCGGCCGCTTCGCCAGGGCTGGGTCGGGCTGGCGCTCGGGGTCGCCGGGCTCGTGCTGGTGATGGGTCCCGTCGCACCGCGGCTGGATCGGGCGCTGGAGGAGCTGCGCTTCGGCACCCTCCAGCCCGGTCTGCAGCTGGTGGATGCGGTGGACACCCGCTACGGGCATGTAGAGGTGGGCCGGCTCGGCGATCAGTACTCGGTGGTCGCCGACGGCCAGATCCGGGACAGCTTCCCCCTGCCCCGGGAGGTCGAGCGCGAGGCGGCCTTCTTCGCAGCCGAGGCGGACGGACCCGAGCGTATCCTGATCTTCGGCGGCTTTGCCGGGGGCCTGCCCGCGGAGCTGCTGCGCTACCCGGTAAAGAAGATCGATGTCGTGGAGGAGGACCGCCGGGCCTTCGAGGAGGTTCGGCCCTTCCTGACGGCCCAGAGCCGAAAGGCGCTGAACGACCCGCGTTTTGCGCTGCACTTCGAGGACGGGCGGCGCTACGTCAACCAGGCGGGCGCGAACGCGCGCTACGACCTGGTGCTGGTGCTGAGCGCGGCACCCTCCAGCGCGTATAGCAACCGCTACTTCACCCGCGACTTCTACCAGCGGGTGCGCAAGCTGCTGTCGTCGGAGGGGGTCTTCTGCACCCAGGTCAGCGGGGCATCCAACTACCTGGGCAAGGAAGTCGGGAGCTACACGGGCTCGGTCTACCGCACCCTGGGGCAGGTCTTTCCCCACATCGCCATCGAGCCGGGGGACGTCCAGGTCTTCTGCGCGTCGCCGGCCCCGGATCGGGTCAGCGAGGAGCCGGTGGAGCTGGAGCGGCGCTATCTGGCGCTACCCCTCGACGAGCACCGCTTCCCGGCCGCCTCCTTCTACAGCCTCTTGCCGGCGGAGGAGATCTCCTACGTCCGGGATCGCCTCGAAGAGGCCGCAGAGCAGGGCAATGCCGAGATCAACACGGACGAGCGGCCGGTGACCTACTACCTGAACATGGTCCTCTGGGGCAAGCTCAGTGCCTCCGGCTTCGTGGCTTGGCTCCAGAGGGTGCGGGAGATGGGGCCCTGGCCCTACCTGCTGCCACCGTTCCTGATCGTGGGCCTGTGGCTGCTGCGCTCGGCGATGGAGGGATTCCAGCGGCCGGCGCTCCAACGCCGCGGGGCCACCTTTGTGCTCCTGATGCTCGGCGCCATCGCCATGGCGGCTCAGCTTGCCATCCTGTTCGGCTACCAATCCCAGGTCGGCTTCATGTTCGAGCGGGTGGCCCTGCTCAACGGGCTCTTCATGACGGGCCTCGCCCTGGGGGCGGGTGGCGGCACCTGGCTGGCAAGGAGGACGCCGCCGGTGATGGCCCTGACGTTGGTCATGTTGCTCGTCACCGGTGGCCTGGCCCTGCTCCCGCCGGCCTTGAGCTCCCTCGGTGTCGCCGTCCCTGCGGTGCAGGAGGCGGGCTATCCGGGCCTGGCCCTGGTGGCCGGGCTGCTCACTGGCCTGGGCTTTCCCCTGAGCGTCGATATGGCGCACCGGGACCTGGGGGAGGTCGTGCAGAGCGGCGGCATCGCCCTGGCGGCGGATAACCTCGGCGGGGCGATCGGGGGGCTGGTAACCGGCGCCCTGATCGTGCCTCTGCTGGGTGTGGAGGCGACCTGCCGGGTCCTGGCGGTGCTTTCGCTCCTGGCCCTGGTGCCGCTGCTGTTTGCTCGATTTGCTCCGGACGTCATTGCAACGAGCGGCGATCGGGCATTCAGGTCATTTCCCTGGTCGGGGCTCGGCTGGTCACTGGTCTTCGCGGTCCTGCTGGTCTATGGCTGGCAGCTCCTGGAACGGGGCGTCGAGCCGGGACCGCGGGTCCTCTTCGACGACGCCAGGCTGGAAAAGGTCAGCGGCTCCGAGCACTTCGAGCTGAGTCGGGATCTCTTTCCCTACTATCGCGGACTCGAGGGGAGCGAAGGCAATACGGAAACGGTTTCCCTTTCCACCATGGCCGCAGCCCCCGAGGTGAAGGGCTTCGCCGGCCCGATCAACGTCCTTCTGTCGGTGGATCGGGAGGGGAAGCTACGGGGGCTGAGCTACCTGGAGTCCAAGGAGACGCCATCCTACATCGCCGACATCGAGCCGTGGCTGGGCACGCTCGTCGGCGCCGACCTGGCGTCCGGACCTCTGTCGTTGCGACGGGTGGACGCCATGAGCGGGGCTACGGTCAGCAGCCGGGCGGTGCTGGAGGCCGTCAACCGCAGCGCGCGCCGGGCGACCGAGGCGGCCTTCGGCAAGCCGATGCCGGAGCCGACATCGGCGCCGAAGGAGCGTCTGGATGTGTCCTTCTGGGCAACACTCGCCCTGCTGCTGGCCTTCTTCCCGGTCTACTTCTCGGGCAGCGAGCGGGCGCGGCTGCTGTTCCAGGCCGCCAGTCTGGGGGTGCTGGGGATCTGGCTGAACACCCCGATCACGGAGATCGACCTGGTCAACCTGAGCCTCGGCCATGCCGCGTCCCCCTGGGAGAACCCCCAGCGCTGGCTGCTGCTCGGATTCATCGGGGTGACCTCGATCCTCTTCGGACAGGTCTGGTGCGGCTACCTCTGTCCGTTCGGCGCCCTGCAGGAGCTTGCCTCGAGACTGGGGTGGCTTCTCGGCCTGCGGACCTACCCGGACCGGAGGCTGGACCAGCGCGCGCGCTGGCTCAAGTTCCTGCTGCTTGCCTTCGTCCTGATTGCGGTCTGGGTGAGCGGCGACCTGACCTGGGCCTCCTTCGACCCCATGCAGCACGCCTTCGGCGGGCGTCTGGCGGGCTGGATGCTGGTCCTGGTGATCCTGGTGGTGCTGGGGTCGCTCTTCTACGTGCGCTTCTGGTGCCGCTACTTCTGCCCCATGGGCGCCTTCCTGGCGTTGGGCAACAAGATCGCCCTGCTGCAGAGGCTGGCCCCGAAGCGGCGCTTCGAGCACTGCGACCTGGGGGTGCGCGGGGAATTCGACCTGGACTGTGTCCGCTGCACCCGCTGCATCAGCGGAACGGATACTCGGGTTCGACATCATCCCCACGTCGAATAAGAATCAGTGGAGATGACGCGAATAAAATGAATCGCAAGTCGTCTAACCTTTGCAGATGCACGATGTAGGATGGGCAAAGCGCAGCGTGCCCATCAACTTGGTCGAAGCGGTGGGCACGCTACGCTTTGCCCACCCTACAGTGTTTCGGTTATTGATTGATGCCGAACCGAGCGATGATTCAAAAGATCAGACATCCGCGACCACGCGATCTCAAATTCCTCGGGCTCGTCGCCGTGACCGGGCTGACGATCGCCCTCTACCTGGATACGGGTCTGCGTCTCGCCGGCGAAACGGGCAGCGGTTGGCGCAAGCTGAACCTGGACGCCCTCACGCAGAGGATCGAGAGCGGCGAGCTGCGGGAGCGAGAGGCCGAGTGGTATCACCCGGCGACGGAGGAGGAAACGCGTGGCGCAGGAGGGACCATCCCATGAGTGCCGTCACCTGCGAGCTTTGTCCCCGGGCCTGTGTGATCCCAGAAGGGGGGGCGGGGGATTGCCGGATCAGGGTGAACCTGGGCGGCAAGCTGCGCGCCACGACCTATGGCCGGCCGTCGGCGATCCACATCGATCCCATGGAGAAGAAGCCGCTCTATCACTTCCACCCCGGGGCCCCCGTCTTCTCCATCGCGACCGCCGGCTGCAATCTGCACTGCCTCAACTGCCAGAATTGGCAGATCTCCCAGCGCGGAGGGGAGGAGATGGAGCAGGTGTACCGTGCCGATCCGCCCGATCTGGTGAAGGCCGCGAAGGAGGAGGGCTGCAAGGCCATCGCCTACACCTATTCGGACCCCATCGTCTTCTACGAGTACGTGTACGACAGCGGCGAGCTGGCCCATCGCGAGGGCATGTACAACGTCTTCGTGACCGCCGGCTATATCAATCGCAAACCGCTGCGGCGTCTGTGCAAGGTGCTGGACGCCTCCAATGTGGACATCAAGGCCTTCGACGACGGCTTCTACCGACGGGTGAACGGCGGCACCCTGCAGCCGGTGCTGGACGGTCTGGTCACCATGCGGGAGGAGGGGGTCTGGATCGAGGTCACCAACCTGTTGATCCCCACCTTGAACGACGATCTGGCCATGATCCGCAAGATGGCACGCTGGGTCCGCGACGAGCTGGGGGAGGGGACGCCTATGCACTTCAGCCGCTTCCACCCGGAGTACCGGATGCGCAACCTGCCGCCGACGCCGGGGCGCACCCTCGACCGTGCCCGCAAGGAGGCCATGGATGCGGGCCTGCAGTTCGTCTACGTGGGCAACGTCATGGGCCATGAGGGTGGATCCACCTATTGCCCCAGAGACGGGACCCTGCTCATCGGGCGCGCGGGGTTCTGGATCACCGAGAACAACCTGACGGCGGACGGCCGCTGTCCCACCTGTAACGAGAAGATACCGGGAGTCTGGACATGAAGAACGAGCGACGAGCCGAGCGCGGCGAGCGGTCCGAGGAGCGCAGGCGCTTTCTGGGTCTCTTGGGCACCGCGGGCATCCTGGGACTGCTCCTGCCGTTGCGGCAGGAGCCGCAGCGACCGCGAGAGCTGAGCCTGAAAGAGGCGGATTTCTACCGCGATCACGACCTGGCCGGTTGAGGGGGTGTAATCATGAGGGGGGATCGGTCGCTAGCGCCCTGGTGGGGGGTACTTCTCGTTTCTTTGATTTTGGCACTGCCCGCCCTGGCAGCGGATCGCGTTCGGCCCAGTGCCCTGGCGGGGACCTGGTATCCGGCGGATTCCCAGGAGCTCACCGAGTATCTCGACGGCCTGCTGGATGCGGTGAAGCCGGAAAAGCCCGGGATGCCGATCCGCGCCCTGATCGTCCCCCATGCCGGCTATCCCTTCAGCGGTGCCACAGCCGCCAAGGTCTTCGCCCAGGTGCGGGGGCACGACTACAAGCGGGTGATCGTACTGGCGCCCTCGCATCACAGCGGATTCCAGGGGCTGTCCATCGCCGATGTCGACGCCTACCGGACGCCCCTGGGGGACGTTCCCCTGGATGCCCCGGCGGTGGCCGAGCTGCGCAAGTCCGATCTGGTGATCTCGGATCCCTTCGCTCATGTCCGGGAGCACTCCATCGAGATCGAGCTGCCCTTCCTGCAGCGCACCTTGAAGCCCGGGTGGCAGCTCGTGCCCATCCTGGTGGGGCAGATGGAGCGCGAGGATTACAAGAAGGCGGCGGATCTGCTGCGGCCCCTGGCGGACGCCCAAACTCTGGTTTTGGTCTCGAGCGATTTCACCCACTATGGACTCCGCTTCGGTTACGTGCCCTTTCCGGTGAATGCCGAGACACCGGAAAAGATCCGGGCCCTGGATGAGGGTGCGATCAAGTACATCGTCGCCCGCGACGCGACCGGCTTCCTGGACTATCAGGAGCGTACCGGCATCACCATCTGCGGCTACCGTCCCCTGGCCTTGCTTCTGACCTTGTTGCCGCCAGATGACCGAATCCGGCAGATCGCCTATGCCACCAGCGGCGAGCTGACCGGCGACTGGGCCAACTCCGTCAGCTACGTGGGCATGCTGGTAACCGGCCCGACCCCCATCTCCGCAGATCCTCCGGACACGAAGCAGGCCGGGGCGAAGATCGACAAGGCGGACCTGCTGCGCCTACACCGCTTGGCGGTGCTGGGCGTGCAGGAGGCCGTGCTCGGCTCGTCCGAGGCGCGCGCCAAGGACATTCGCAATATCGTCGACGGATTGCCAAAGCGGCTCCAGGCGCCTTCCGGAGCCTTCGTGACGCTCAAGGAGGACGGGCAGCTGCGCGGCTGCATCGGCTACATTCTGCCCCACAAGCCGCTCTCCGAGGCGGTACTGGAGAACGGAGTCAACGCTGCCCGCAACGACCCGCGGTTCATGCCGGTGCAGCCCGGCGAGCTGAGCGACCTGGAGATCGAGGTCAGCGTGCTCTCCGTGCCCGAGCCCATCGCCTCCTACGACCAGTTCAAGGTCGGCGAGGAGGGGGTGATCCTGTCCAAGGACGGGCATCAGGCCGTGTTCCTGCCGGAGGTGGCCACGGAACAGGGCTGGACCCGCGAGCAGACCCTGTCGCACCTAGCACGAAAGGCGGGCCTGCCCGCGGATGCTTGGCGTGAGGGGGCCGGCTTTCAGGTCTTTACCAGCATTAAGTACACGGCGCCTTATCCGGCACCGGATGGGGATACCCGGTCGCCTGCGGGTAGCCGGACAGGACAAACCAGCCAAGGGAGCGCCGCCGAAGGGGAGTGAGGCGGTTTCAGTGAACCCTGCTCGCCAAGTACCGGTATCCTGATTCGATCGGATCCCCGAGCTTTCTCTACGATAACCGCTGCTCTCACCTGGATCGCAGGCGCCGCGGGCTTCGGCTCCAGAGTCCCGATGGCGCTGGCATACTTCTTCGGGCTCTGTTGCTAGAATCGGTCGACTCGTCCGATCTTGCCCGGAATACCGATCAGCCATGACCGTTCGCACCCGATTCGCCCCTTCTCCCACCGGCTACCTTCACGTCGGAGGTGTCCGCACGGCGCTCTTTTCCTATCTCTTCGCCCGCAGGCACGGCGGCGTCTTCGTCCTGCGCATCGAGGACACGGATCTCGAGCGCTCCACGCCCGAGTCGGTGAACGCCATCCTGGAGGGGATGACTTGGCTGGGGCTGGAATACGACGAGGGGCCCTTCTATCAGACTGAGCGTTTCGAGCGCTATCATCAGGTCATCGACGGCCTCCTGGCCAAGGGGCTCGCCTATCGCTGCGACTGCCCGAAGGAGCGCCTGGACGCACTGCGAGAGGAGCAGATGGCCAGGAAGGCCAAGCCTCGCTACGACGGTCACTGCCGCCACCGGGACGTGAGCGCGGACAGGCCCCACGTGGTGCGCTTCCTCAACCCGGAAAGTGGAGATGTCCTGGTGGACGACCTGGTCCGAGGTCGCGTGCTCTTCAGCAACGCGGAATTGGACGACCTGATCATTCGCCGTACGGACGGGTCTCCCACCTACAACCTGACTGTGGTGGTCGACGATGGGGACATGGGGATCACGCACGTCATCCGCGGCGATGACCACCTGAACAATACTCCGCGCCAGATGAATATCCTGCGGGCCCTGGGTAAGGAGCCCCCACGCTATGCCCATGTGCCCATGATCCTGGGCGAGGACGGCGGACGCCTTTCCAAACGCCACGGCGCCGTGGGCGTCGTCGACTACCGAGAGCGGGGTTATCTGCCGGAGGCTCTGCTCAACTACCTGGTGCGCCTGGGCTGGTCTCACGGCGACCAGGAGGTCTTCTCCCTGGACGAGATGGTCGAGCTGTTCGACATCGGGCAGGTCAACAAGGCCGCCTCCAGCTTCGATACCGAGAAGCTGGACTGGCTCAACCAGCACTACATCCAGCACGGCGACCCCAAGCGCATCGCCCACCTGCTGAGCCCCCACATGGGGCGGCTGGGGATCGATCCCTCGGGCGGGCCGGATCTGGTCGATGTGGTCATCGCCCAGCAGGCGCGCGCCAAGACCCTGGTGGAGTTGGCAGCGATCAGCGCCTTCGTTTACCGGGACTTTTACGACTACGACGAGGCCTCGGCCAAGAAGCACCTGCGGCCCGTAGCCAAGGAAGCCTTGGAGCAGCTCCGCGATCGACTCGACATCCTCGCCCTCGAGGACTGGGAGCCCCAGACCCTGGGGTATACGGTCGAGCAGGTCTCCCACGAGCTCGAGACCAAGATGGGAAAGGTGGCCCAGCCGCTGCGCGTGGCGGTCGTGGGTCGCGCCGCCTCACCGGGGATCGACGTGACCCTGCAGCTGGTGGGAAAGGAGGCGACCCTGCGCCGCATCGACCGGGCCCTGGACTTCATCCGCAGACGGGAAGCGGAGAGCTGAGACGCTGGGGAGGCGCAACGCTGCGGCTGCGTCCGTTGACTGCAAGCGGTTGTGCCTGCCATTCCCAATGGCCTGCCTCTGTATGGAGCATACACGGGCTATAGGCGCCCACCGAAAGGGGCACGGCTCAGGGCTCCTCTGGGGATGAGATCCGAGCTCGGCCGGGAAGAGACTTTTGGGGACTTCTCGCCAAAGTCCGCACTTGCGCTGGTAACAGACGTTGCTCGCCGCGGCAGACGATTCTGCGAACGTCCGGTCTTGACTTATCCTCCCGGCACATGTTGGCTGTGATAGAAGTCCAAAGACAACCGTCGCAAAGAGAGAGATCTGAGGGCCTGCTAACTGCTTGATTGTTGGTCTTCTAATTCCGATCGCGACGCAGATAGGCAGAGATTTGATACAGAATTGGGAATTTTGTATCAGGCGCTCATGCCTCGGTCAGATCAGGGCGAAAAGTCGGGGACATTTTGCTGATCCCTGAACTCTACTTTTGATTAGGGGTTTCGACCCTGCTACAGTCCTCGGAGTGGGGCGAAATACGCTTGGCAGGGCATTGATAGAAAGGAGGATTCAGGCATGAGATATGATCCCATTCCTGTAACTCCTGCGCTCATTACATGGGCACGCACACGGGCCGGATATACGCTCGAAGATGCGGTTGACAAGCTTAAGCTAACCAAAATCGCCCAGTGGGAAGACGTTACAAAACCAGCCTTGCCGAGCTATCCGCAGCTCGAAAAAATGGCCGACGCCTTCAAGGTTCCAATTGCTGTTTTTTTCTTTCCTGAACCGCCTGATCTACCTTCGATTAGCGAGACGTTCAGAACTCTTGGCTCTGAGCAATTCGAACTTATACCCCCAAGAGTGCGCTTACTCTTGCGCAAAGCAAGGGCTTTCCAAATCAGCCTTTCCGAACTGCACAACGGACGGAATCCGGCAGAACGTTTGATTACGCGTGGCCTGTCTTTTCAGCCTCGGGTGTCTATCGACACTATTGCAAAGCATGTTCGTGAATATCTCGGCATTCCGCTAGAGCAACAATTCAGTTGGCGTGACAACGCTACCGCTCTTAAGAACTGGCGACAGGCATTTCTTAACGTCGGCATTTACGTCTTCAAAGATCAGTTTCGCCAACCTGATTTCTCTGGTTTTTGTTTGTACGACGACGAATTCCCGATCATATATGTGAACAATACGACGGCTGAGACGCGACAGATATTTACGCTGTTCCACGAGCTAGCGCATTTGCTCTTTCACACGAGCGGAGTAGATACGCTCGATGATTACTATATCGATATGCTGCCCAAGAACGAGAAGCGGATCGAGGTAATCAGCAATCGGTTAGCAGCCCGCCTCCTAGTCCCGGAAGATGTCTTTGAGCGAGCCTTTAAGGGCCAACCAGCTTCCGAAGCCACTGCCGAAAAGCTTGCGGCGCTTTTCAATGTAAGCCGCGAGTTCATTTTCCGAAAATTCCTTGATCGAGAACTGATTTCTGAAACTGATTACAACGAGGCCGCCAAAAGATGGGCCGATCAGAAGAAAAAGGGTACAGGCGGCGATCACTACAACACAAAAATCGCTTACCTCGGAACTGAGTACATAAATCTGGCTTTTAGCCAGTACTATCAACATAGGATCGATGAGGCGCAATTAGCTGACTATCTTGATACAAAGCCCAAAAACCTCGGAAACCTTGAAGAATAGTAGGTCCTCTTACGTTTCCTGTGGGTAGAGGGTTTTCTCATGCGCTTCCGGGCCGCATCTTAAGGGTTTTGTAAGAACTTTGTTGTTGGGCCTGTGGAGTTGTGGGCGCGAGGCCCGAGAGTGTGGGCAACCTGTGGGCCGCGCCGATCACGATGCCGAAAGCACGTGAGGAGCTTGGTGGCGCGGTCCATAGGT